>Ga0315268_10001307_pt1 | contig 28621 bp, 27 predicted proteins | sample C1_top_MG_FD_204535 | JGI IMG/M metagenome (GOLD analysis project Ga0315268, IMG submission 204535) | Sediment microbial communities from Yellowstone Lake, YNP, Wyoming, USA - C1_top | ecosystem: Environmental > Aquatic > Freshwater > Lake > Sediment | place: USA: Wyoming | collected 2017-08-01
ATGACGACATTCGTGTCCAGAAGAATCATGCAAAGCGAACCTCTCTGCCATGATATTGGTGCCGCTCCTTCTCGATCTCTTCGAAGATGGGAGCAATCGTCACGTCGTCCGCCCATGCGCCGCAAAGCGACGATATGATCTTCCGCTTTTCGGCAGCCTTCAAGGCAGGTTCGATCTTGACGATCACCTTTGTGCCTTCAGGAATTTTGACCTTCTTGGGAAGGCGAATCATACCTTTTACTATTTTGCTCGTTACCGTGAATACCATAACACACCTCCCTCGCGACACCTCAGAACCTCTCTACGACAGCAAAAGCAGGACGGTTCTTACTATGTCACTTGTTCAAACTTAATCATAAAATAGCATGATCAACGTTATATGACAAGTGACATCTCATTCCCGAAAACAAAAAAGAGCTGATTCCTAATTGGAATCAGCTCAATACCTCACAGGTCCTTGTATGAACATGCGCAAACCAACCAATAAAACACTGCAAAAATCAACAACTTAAATGGTGGAGGCGGCGGGAATCGAACCCGCGTCCGAAAACCGTCGACCGGAAGCTCGTTACATGCTTTTCCCCTCGTTTGTTTCTCGTCTCGTCCGGCGCCTCGGGGAGAGCTCCGGATCCGACCAGCCCGGTTTTATCTTATCGTTCCGCCCCGGACCCTCGGCACGACCAGCCTGAATTATGACGTCTCTCCGGCCGCTCAGGCGGACGCCCGGGAAACGCGCGCTTAATTAATTAAGCAGCGAGTGCCAGTTCGTTGTTGGCAGTTGTAACATGATGGTGTATTTACGTGGCCAACCATCATCCACGGCATGCAACTCCCGACCTCGTGATCCCCGTCGAAGCCTGTCGCCCCCCTTTTTTAAGTGCGGAGTGGAGAGTGCGGAGTGCGAAGTGTTCCATCCGGCCACCCTCCTCTCTCCTTGCTTACTTACTTCTTAATTCCTAATTCATACTTCTTTCTTCTATAGTATATTAACCTATTCTTCCCTGATATTCAACAGCCGCATCGCGTCCTCGTCGCTGACGCCGATGACCCGGACGACCTTGTCCCGCGAGGTGTGGCCCGACAGGATCTCGATCTGGGATTTCGCGACGGAGAGCGTGTCCGACAGGAACTTGACCAGCGCCTCGTTCGCGGCGTTGTCCACGGGCGGTGCCGTGAGCCGCACCTTGATGGACCCGTCCTCCCGGGTGACGATCTCGTTCTTCGATGCGCGGGGCTGGATGCGGAGATAGAGCAAAAGCCCGCTCGGGCCCTTACGGGTTCGTTCCCTGGCCACCTTTCGTTCCTCCGCCTGCCTCGTAGTTCACCATCTCCAGGTGCGTCTGGAGCATCTTCTTCAGGTCCAGGACCGCGTGGTGCTTCCGCCGCCCCAGCTCGTGGATGTCCGCGTCCAGCCGCACCTTCTCCTCCTGCGCCTTGGCGATGATCTGCTGGGCGCGCACCTGTGCGTCCTTGATGATGGCGTCCGCCTCCCTGCGCGCGGTCTCCTTGATGTCCTCCGCCAGGCGCTGGGTGGTGATGAGCGTGTTCTTGAGCGTTTCCTCCCTGCTCCGGAACTCGCGCACGCGGTCGTCGTAGCCCTGCCGGAACTCGCCGAGCTCCGCGTTCTCGCGCACGAGCTTCTCCATCTCGTCGCGCACCTGTTCGAGGAACAGGTCAACCTCCGCGCGCTCGTAGCCGCGGAACGCGACGAGGAACCTCTTCTGCTGGATGTCGAGCGGCGTGATGTTCATGGCGTCTCCTTGTTTACGCCGGGACGGCTACCCCAGGCGCGACGCGAACTTGTAGAGGTTCTTGATCAGCGCGTACTGCAGGAAGATGATGATGAGCACCGCGATGAACGGCGAGAGGTCAAGGCCCAGCTTCCACGGCGGGACAAGCTTCCTGAGCGGCCGGAGCACCGGGTCCGTCGCCTTCTGGAGGAACTGCACGATGGGATTGCGCGGGTCGGGGTTCACCCAGGAGATGAGCGCCCGGATGATGATGACCCACATATAGAATTCGAGCACGATGTCGAGCACGCGCGCGATGCCGATGATGACGTTGTCCATGACCGCTCCTTGGTTACCTGCGCAAGATCATTTTACCGCCAAGGCGCGAAGAGCGCGAAGGGAACCAGGGTCCCGGGTTACACCTTTGCATCCTTTGCGCCTCTGCGAGAGATCATCCTGTTCTTGATTATCGCTTTTATCCGTGTCTCCGTGTCGAACGTTGACGCCCTACTTCTTCCCTTTTTTCTTCGCCTTCTTCTTCACGGGCTTCGCCTTTGGCGCGGCCTTCTTCGGCAGCGGCTTCAGCTTCCCGCCGAGCTCCTTGCTCCTCTTGGCAGCGGCCTCGACCGCGCTCATGATCGTTGCGCGGAACTTGCCCTTCTCCAGCTCATGGAGCCCCGAGATGGTGGTGCCGCCGGGCGAGGTCACCAGGTCCCGGAGCTTCGCCGGGTGCTCCTTGGTCTCGAGCGCCATCCGCGCCGAGCCGAGCGTCGTCTGGACCGCCAGCTCCAGGGCGAGCGAACGGGAGAGGCCCGCCTTTACCCCGCCGTCCGCGAGGGATTCGATGAACGCAAAGACATAGGCCGGTCCGCTGCCCGAGAGCCCGGTCACCGCGTCCAGGTGCCGCTCCTCGACGACCGACACCCTGCCGATCGCGCCGAAGATCTCCTGCGCCAGCTCCACGTCCGCGTGCGTCGCACCGGTCCCTGCCGCGATCGCCGTGGCGCCTGCGAGCACCAGGGCGGGAGCGTTCGGCATCACGCGCACCACCCGCGGCTTGCCGTTCAAGGCCCGCGAGATGCGCTCGATGGGCACGCCCGCCGCTATCGAGATCACGAGCTTCCGCGCGTCCATGGCCGGCGCGATCTCCGCGAGCACGGCGTCGATCTGCTGCGGCTTGACGCAGAGGAGGACGATCTCCGCTTCGCGCACCGCGTCGATGTTCTTCACTGCCGCGGCGATGCGGTACCTGCTCTTGAGCGTGGCGATCCGCGACGGCGAGACATCTGTCACGGTCATCTGGTCCGACGTCGACACGTCCGCCGACAGGATCCCCTTGATGAGCGCTTCCGCCATGTTCCCGCCGCCGATGAACGCGATCCGTTTGTTAAGCGCCATAGGACCTCCCGTTCCTGAAATAAAGTCAGAAGTCAGAATTAAGAAGTAAAAAGGATGAATTAAACCATTTCACCGCCAAGGCGCAAAGAGCGCGAAGGGAACCTGGACCTCGTGCTAAAACCTTTGTGTCCTTCACGGTTCAAATTATCCCCTGCTTTGACCGAGTGCCTGCCGCTCCCCGAACACCGCCGTCCCCACCCGAACCAGGGTGGCGCCTTCCTCTATCGCGACCTCGAAGTCGTTGCTCATGCCCATGGAGAGCATCTCCATGGAGACATGCGGGACAGCTTCCTTTGTTATACTATCCGCCAGTTCCCGGAGCCTGCGATAATAGGGCCGGCTGGCCTCGGGGTCCTCGGAATAGGGCGGCATGGTCATGAGCCCCCGGACCCGGAGGTTCGGAAGCTTCGCCGCCTCGCGGACAAGAGCGGGAACTCCGTCCGTTGCCACGCCCGCCTTCTGCTCTTCCCCCGCGATGCTCACCTCGATCAGGATATCCTGCCGCTTCCCGATCTTTCCCGCCTGCCGGTCGAGCTCCTGCGCGAGCGCAACGGAATCCACCGAGTGGATCAAGTCGAAGAGCCTGACCGCGTACTTTGCCTTGTTCGACTGGAGCCGGCCGATCAGATGCCAGCTCGCGATAGCGTCCAGGCGCTCGATCTTCTCCCGGGCTTCCTGCACCCGGTTCTCGCCCAGGACCGCTGCCCCGGCCGCGATCGCCTCGCGGATCCTGGCGTCGTCCACGGTCTTGGACACGGCCACGAGGACCACCGACGCGGGATCGCGCCCCGCGCGCTTTGCTGCAGCGGCGATCCGGTCTTTGACCGCGTTAAGGTTCTGAGCGACGGACATACAGCGTTGTTTCTCGCAGAGGCGCAGAGCCCGCAAAGAACTTCGTCACCCCTCCCTTAATGGGAGGGTTCGGGGAGGGTGACCATCAGGAGCGCACCCTCACCAACCTCCCCCATCAAGGGGGAGGCTACATCGGCTATATGCTTCTCTCAGTGTCTCTGTGTCTCCGTGGCGGAACTGACTTTCCCCGATGTTCTCGCGTTGTTTTCTTTGTGCCTTTGTGACTTCGTGGCGAACCACTCTCAGCCCCTCAGCATGATCGTCGAGAGCATCCTGCCGGTCCTGCCCTCGGCCCGGTAGGAATAGAACAGGTCCTTCCGGCAGGAGGTGCACATCCCGAGCGTGTGGATGTTCTTCTCCGGCAGGCCGATCTGCAAAAGCTCCATCCGGTTCGCCTGGACGAGATCGAGGCTCCAGCGGTCGCCCGCGCGCGGGGATGCCACCAGCTTCCAGAACGAGAACGCGTCCCGCACCTGCGTCATGACCGGCTCGTCCACCTCGTAGCATTCCGGCCCCACGGCCGGTCCGATGGCCGCGACCATCCGGCCAGGGTCCGACCCGAACTCCTCGCTCATGCGGTTCACGGCCTTCTGGACGATCTTCTTCACCGTGCTCCGCCAGCCCGCGTGCACCGCGGCAACGGCGGGCTTCACGGGGTCGAAGAGCAGGACGGGCACGCAGTCGGCGGTCTCGACGCCTACCGCCATGCGGGGGACGCTGGTGATCACGGCGTCCGCGTGCACAGCGCGCACATCGAGGTAGTTCAGGTCCGTCACGCGGATGACCGCCTCGCCGTGCACCTGGTTCACGGTCACGAGCCGGTCGTTCCCGATGCCGAACAGGTCCGCCACAGGCTCCCAGTCGTCATGCCGCTTCCCGCCGTTCCTCCGGACGCCCAAGCCGTCCGCCCGCGTCGTGAACGCGTGCAGGAAGGGACCCGCCTCGCCGAACGCGGGCAGCGTGAGCGTGCATTCCGCCTCCCCCGACGAGGCCCGCATCTGTTGTCTGTTCTGGTTCCCCATCCGACGGCTCCCCTATGCCGTGCAGACGCCGCATGTCCGGCAGGTTCCGACGCTGCAGGGCGGCGTGAACTTGCCTTCCAGCGCGCGCTGGTGCTCGATTCTAAGATAGTCTTTTCTCACACCGATGTCAATGAAATCCCAGGGCAGGACCTCGTCCTGGGCCCGTCTGCGCGTGACGTAGAAATCCCGGTCCATGCCGATCTCCCGCGCCGCGGCACGCCAGTCCCCGTTGTTCTCGTGGGCCACCAGGAGCAAGGCGCCGACCCTTCGGTCCCCGCGCGACAGGAGCGCCTGGACGTGCTCCCACTTCGGGAGGTCGTGGATGATGTTCATGTTCCCGATCGCTTTCACCAACTTCTCGAGCCGCCGGAGCTTCTTGTTCAGGGAGGCGATCTCCTCCATCGGCTCCCACTGGAAGGGCGTCCAGGGCTTGGGCACGAACGAATTGACGGAGAGCGTTACCCTGCCGATCCTGCCCGCGGGCCGGGCATACTTAAGCTGGACCTCCCGGACCTGTTGGCTTAAGCCGATGATCGCGTCCACGTCCTCCTCCGTCTCCGTGGGAAGGCCGATCAGGAAGTAGAGCTTCAGGTTTGGGATGCCGGAGGCAAAGATCATGTCCGCGGCGCGGAGGATGTCCGCTTCGGTGACGCCCTTGTTGATCACTTTCCGGAGCCGCTCGGAGCCCGCTTCGGGCGCGATCGAGACGGTCTTGTGCCCGCTTGCCGCGAGCCGCTTGATGAGCGCTTCGCTCACCGAGTCCGCCCGGAGCGACGAGACGGAAATGCCGCCCGTGACCGCGGCGCAGAGCTCCTCGATCGCGGGATAGTCCGAGAGCGCGGCCCCCACGAGCCCGATCCTGCCGGAGCGCTCGTCGGCAAGCTTCGCCTGTTCTTTCGCCCGTTCTATCCCCAGATTGCGCGGCGGAAGATAGATGTATCCCGCCATGCAGAACCGGCAGTGCCTGCCGCAGCCCCGCGTCACCTCGGCAAGCTGCATATCGCTGAACTCGGTCCCGGGCGTCAGGATGACGGTCGCGGCAGGTTGCTTGTCGAGGTCCTTGACCCTGCGCTTGACGATGCGCTCCGGGGCTGACGGCTCGAGCGCCTTCCGCTCCCGGATCGTTCCGTCTTCCTTATATATAACCTCGTAGAACTCCGGCACGTAGATCCCGGGCACGCGAGCAAGCTCCCGGAGGAGCCCCATCCGGTCCCTGGACCGGTTCATGCGGTATGCGTCGATGAGCTCACCGGCTACCTCCTCCCCTTCGCCCACGACCACGACGTCGAAGATATCAGCAAGCGGCTCGGGATTGAAGAACGAGCAGATGCCGCCCAGGACCAGGAGCGGGTCCTCGGGCGTTCTCGACGACTTCCTGAGGGGGATGCCGGCGAGCCGGAGCATCTCGAGGATGTTCAGGTAGTCATGCTCGAAGGAGACGGAGAAGGCGAGAAGGTCGAACTCCCGGAGGGGCCGCTTGCTCTCGAGCGAGAAGAGCTTTGTCCGCGTCCGCTCGTAGACCTCGATATCCTCCTCGTCCGGCAGGAAGACACGCTCGCAGGCCGTGTCGGAGCGCCTGTTCAGGACCGCGTAGACCTGGTGCAGGCCGAGGTTCGACATGCCCACGTGGTAGGTGTTGGGATACGCGAGGGCGACCGAGACCTCCGCGCCCCCGCGCTTCACGATGGTCCCGCGTTCTTTGGCGAGGAGGGCGTCCGCCTTGTCCCGCAGTTGTCTTGACATGGAGTGATTATACTATGCTTTCAGGAGGCGGGTAAAGGATATCCGGAGGGCGCTCCTACTTGTTCACGACGCGTTCGATCGCCGCCTTGAGCGTTGGTTCGATGTTCGTGAACCGCACGCCGTACAGGAACGTCCGGGCGTCGTCGGGAGAGCGGGCGATCCGCACGATCTCGCCGTAGCCGGACACGTGCAGGCCGTCGGGCAGGAAGAAGGAGAGGAAGATGCCGTCGCCCAGCGCAAGGGGCTCGTCGGCGCGGATCAGCATGCCGCTCGCGCTGATGTTCTCCGTGTGGAACGGCACAGGCTTGTCGCGGTATTTGCCCGAGATGCCCACGGCGAGGGCGGCGCGGTACTCCATGCGCGGCGCCACGCTCAGGAACTGCTGCACCTTGACGAGCAGGAGGGCGGGATCGACCGGCGCGGGAATGACCGCATTGGCGTGGCACTGTTTGCAGCGCTCGCGATGAGCGAGCGTGTCCTCGCAGACGATGATGGTGGAGACCGCACGCAGCTCCTTCCACTGCCGGATGGTGCTGAAGAGGTCCTCGGTGGGGATGCCGGGCAGTTCGAGCTCCGTGATGATGAGGTCCGCGGCCTCCTTGCGATGGAGCTTCAGCACCTCGTCGTTCGTCGACGCGGTGAAGACCTGGATGTCCGCGCGGTCGAACAGGCTCTTTTGCTCCGCGAAAAGGCTGTACAGGTTCTTCGTGATCAGGATCTTCTTCATGGACGTCTCCGGTTCAGCCATACCGCCCGCTCACGGCGGACACTTGGCGCAGACGGACGCGAAGAGCGAGGTGCTCAGGTAGCGGTCCCCGCGGTCCGGGAGGATCGCCACGATGGTCCCCTTCTCCATTCCCGTCGCGATCTCGATCGCGCCCGCGACCGCGGCGCCGCTGCTCATGCCCGCGAAGATGCCTTCCTCCAGCGCCAGCCGCCGCGTGGTGGCGAACGCCTGCTCGTCGTTCACGCGCACGATCTCGTCGGGGAAGGAGGAGTCGTAGATCTTCGGGACGATGGACTCCTGCATGTTCTTGAGCCCCTGGATCTTGTGCCCGAGCGGCGGCTCCACGCCCGCGATACGGATACCCTGCCGGAACTCCCGGAGGCGCCTGCCCGCTCCCATCAGGGTCCCCGTGGTGCCCATGCCCGCGACAAAGACGTCGATCGCGCCGTTCGTCTGGTCGATGATCTCCCGTCCCGTCGTCTCATAGTGCACCCGCACGTTCGCGGGGTTGTCGAACTGGTTCGGCATGAAGTACTTCCCCGGCGATCCGTCGTGCAGGGCCCGGGCCCGCTTGATGGCCCCGTCGGTGCCCTCGTTGCCGGGGCTCAGGATCAGCTCCGCGCCGAACGCCTCAAGGATCTTCCGGCGCTCCATGCTCACGCACTCCGGCATGACCAGCACCACCCGGTAACCCAGGGCCGCGCCGACCATTGCGATGCCGATGCCGGTGTTGCCGGACGTGGCCTCCAGGACCGTGTCGCCCTTCCGGAGGCGGCCGGAGCCCTCCGCATCCCGGATCATGGCATAGGCGATCCGGTCCTTGACCGAGCCGCCGGGATTACTGCCTTCGAGCTTGGCAAAGATCGAGACCTGCGGGGAGGGGCTCAGCTTCTCGAGCCTGACGAGCGGAGTGTTGCCGATGCTTTCGAGGATTCCCATTCGTTCACTGACCGTCCTGTTCAAAAGTTCTGCACTGCATGAAGTACGATGAACCGAAAAACACCATCTCGCGCAAAGCCGCAAAGAAAGAACCAACCCAAAGCCATATCAGCCACAGAGGCACAGAAACACAGAGAAAAAAATGCAGCAATGGTTACGCCTTGGTGTTGACCCACCCCCATGCGAAAATTTAGTCCGTAGGGGCAAGGCATGCCTTGCCCCTACAACTACCGACCGCCCGATCACACCATGAACACGCCGGATACCTTGTAGCGGTCCGCGACGGCGAGCTCGAGCGACCGCCCCAGGACGCCACGGTGCGTCTTGAGCGCCACATCGGGATGATTGTTCTGCTCCGAAAGGTGCGCAAGACATGCCCATCGAAGCCTGCCGCCCGTCGTGGCCCTGCAGAGAAGCTCGGCGGCCTCGTGGTTCGAGATATGCCCGCGCGGACCCTTGATGCGGCTCTTCAGGTGCGGGGGATACGGCCCGTTCGCGAGCATGTCCGGATCGTAGTTGCTCTCCAGGAAGACCGCGTCCAGGGACGCGACGAGCTGGAGCAGGTCCTTGAACACATGGCCCAGGTCGGTCATGATCCCCAGCCGCTTGCCCCCCGCGGACACGATGAACACGGCGCCGTCCTCGCCGTCGTGCGGCGTCGAGATCGCCTGGACCGTGACCCCGCCCAGCCGGATGAGGCCGCTCGAATGGAAATGCCGGATGTCCGTAAGCTTGCCGAGCGGCTTGCGCGAGGTCGCGGCGGCGAGGGTGCGCGGCGTGACGTAGAGGGGCAGGCCGTACTTGCGCTGGTAGATCCCGGCGTGGCCGATGTGGTCCGAGTGGTCGTGCGAGATGATGACGCCGTCGACCTGACGGATGTCCCTGCCATGGGCTGCCAGCCGCTCCTCGGCCTGCACACCGCTGATCCCCGCGTCGAACAGGAGCCGGACGCCGTCCGCTTCGACGTAGATGCAGTTACCGTTGCTGCCCGACTGGAGGGAAATGGCGATCATCGTCCGTACTTTAACAGCCGGGAAAGCGAAAGTCAATGCTGATACGAACCGTTTCGCCGACTTTAGCGGGCGAAGCGTTCTTGTTTATGCAGTTCGGGAGATACAACGAAAGATCTTTTTGACACTGCGGACACTGAAGGTCAGGTTGAGTGGTGTCGTCAGGTCAAAAGCCGACCAGAAACACATCAGCTTGCACGGGATGGCAGACTAAAATCAGGACTTTAGGTGCCCATTTTATGATATTGACATTGACCTGGTGTCTCAGTATATTGTTCACATTCCGTTAATAACTGCGCGGTCGGGGGACCGCTGCCGTAGGAATGCTGTACCGGGGGGGCGTCATGAAAAAGAACTGCTGGGAGCACAAGAACTGCGGCCGCCAGCCGGGCGGGGCGAAGTCGAAGGATCTGGGTGTCTGCCCGGTCACGACCTACGATGCCCTGGACGGCGCCCATGAAGGCAAGAACGCGGGCAGGGCATGCTGGGCCATCGCGGGATCGCTCTGCGGCGGCAAGATCCAGGGGACCTACGCGCAGAAACTGTCGAACTGTTGGCGCTGCGATTTCATGAACGCGGTAAAGAAGGAAGAGGAGCCGGAGGAGTTCGGGTTCTCGGCCACGCGGCTCGGGATCGAGAAGGCCCTCGAGAAGCAGAAGACCACGAAATCCGGCCACGCATCCACCGCCCATCACAAGACGGACAAGGGCGGCAAATAACGATCGATACATCAAGCGGCCGTCCGATCAAGAAGGCGTCCGAATCACACTCGTAAGGAAGGGAAGCGGAACATGTCAAAGAAGAACTGCTGGGAGCACAAGAATTGCGGGCGGCAGCCCGGAGGCCACAAGGTGCAGGACCTGGGCGTCTGCCCGGTCACGACCTTCGATGCACTGGACGGCGCCCATGAGGGCAAGAACGCGGGCAGGGCATGCTGGGCCATCGCGGGATCGCTCTGCGGCGGCAAGATCCAGGGGACCTACGCGCAGAAACTGTCGAACTGTTGGCGCTGCGATTTCATGAACGCGGTGAAGAAGGAAGAGGAGCCGGCGGCCTTCGGGTTCTCGGCAACGCGGCTGGGGATGGAGAAAACGCTGGAGAAGGTCAGGTACGGCGCGCCGGGCATGATGGGCGTCAACCCGCGCAAGGAAGAGAGCCACTAAACAGCGGAACGCGGTCGGAGCACCGGGACCGCACAGCATTCATATCGCTTTTCCAAGGACCACAGGACAGTTCCTGTGGTCCTTTTTTAATCCGCCTGCCTTCGTAAGAACGTGGGCTTGTCCAGGTCCTCGCCGTCGATGCCCAGGACCTCGTTCTTGAAATCGAACGATTCCTGCTTCCGCTTGGGCTTTTCCACTTCCTTGCGGTATTCCTTGAGGCTCACCGGACGCTTCACGCGATCGCGGATGCCCTCCTCGTCGAACCCGGTGGCTATGACGGTCACCCGCATCTCCTCGCTCATGTCCTGCGCCATCACCGTCCCGACGATGATGTTCGCGTCCGGATCGACCTCCGCCTGGATCAGGCCTGTGGCCTCGTGGATCTCCATGATGCCCAGGTCGCTGCCGCCGGTGATGTTGATGAGCACGGCGCGCGCGCCCTTGATGGACCCGTCCTCGATCAGCGGGCTGTTGATGGCGCGCTGGGCCGCTTCCGACGCCCTGCCGGCGCCCTTGGCCATGCCCATGCCCATCACGGCGCGGCCCTTGTTGGTCATCACGGTCTTCACGTCCGCGAAGTCCACGTTCACGTAACCCGGGATCATCACGATGTCCGAGATGCCCTGCACCGCCTGACCGAGCACGCTGTCCGACATCTTGAACTCCTCGAGCGCCAGGGTGGTCCGCTCCGAAAGGTTGATCAACCGCTCGTTGGGGATCACGATCAGCGCGTCCACGTTCTTCTTGAGCTCGGCAATGCCCTCATCGGCGACCCGCATCCGCTTCACGCCCTCGTAGCTGAACGGCTTGGTCACGACGCCCACCGCCAGCGCACCAACCTCGCGCGCCAGCCGCGCGATCACCGGCGCTGCGCCGGTGCCGGTGCCGCCGCCCATGCCCGCGGTGATAAAGACCATCTCCGTGCCATCGAGGACGGCCTTGATCTTCTCGGTGTCCTCGAGCGCGGCGTTCCTGCCGATCTCCGGGTTCGCCCCGGCGCCCCGTCCGCGGGTGAGCTTGGACCCGATCTGGAGCTTTGCGGTCGTCCCTGCCCGCTGCAGCGCCTGCGTGTCGGTGTTGGCCACGATGAACTCCACACCCTTGATGTCCGACTGGGCCATGGTGCTCACGGCATTGCTGCCGCCGCCGCCCACGCCGATCACCTTGATCCGCGCCGGTAGCTTCTCGCCGTCATCAGCGAACTGGAACATGGTAGCTGACCTCCGTTCTTCCGGCGCTTCCGCATGCTGCGCTTCCGTACGCTGCTCTGCCGCCTGCGCGTTCTTCGCCGCACCTTGCGTATCCGCTACGAACTCCATGATGTCCTGGAACCCCAACTCGAGATTGTCCATAGGCCCCTCCTGAATAGTGCGGAGTGCGGAGTGACGAGTGCGGAGTAGAACAAGGGAAGGATAAACTCACTTCACACTCCGCACTTCGCACTTCGCACTTCTTATAAGTATTCCCCCAGCCACTTCCAGAACCGGTTGAACAGCCCGCCGCCCCGGAACGTGCGGGGGGGCTCCTGCTGGTTCTCGGCGCCGTAGAGCACCAGCCCCACGCCCGTGGCATAGACCGGGCTGTTCACCACGTCCATGAGCCCGCCGATGTTCCGCGGCTTCCCGATCCGGATGGGCAGGCCGAAGGTCCGCTCCGCTGCGTCCTGCAGCCCGTCCATCAGCGCGCTGCCCCCCGTGATCACGAGGCCCGATGCGCACATGTCCTCGTACCCGGTCTTTTTCAGCCGCTGCTGCACCATCCCGAAGATCTCCTCCACCCGGGGCTCGATGATCTCGCACAGGATCTGGCGCGAGAGCGTGCGCGGCGGCCTGCCGCCCACGCTCGGCACGTCGAGGGTCTCCTCGTGCTTGACGAGCGTGGCGAGGGCGCAGCCGTGCTTGATCTTGATCTTCTCGGCCTCGGACGCCGGGGTCCTGAGCCCGATGGCGATGTCGTTCGTGACCTGGTTCCCGCCGAGCGGCAGCACCTCCGTGTGCCAGAGGCTCCCTTCGAGGAAGATCGCCATGTCCGTCGTGCCGCCGCCGATGTCCACCACCACCGCGCCGAGCTCCTGCTCCTCGGTCGTCAGCACCGCGCGCGAGGACGCCAGGGGCTGGAGCACCAGATCGTTCACCTGCAGCCCGGCGCGCGAGCAGCTCTTCACGATGTTCTGGATCGAGGTCACCGCGCCGGTGATGATGTGCACCTTGACGTCGAGCCGCACGCCCGACATGCCGATGGGTTCCCGGATCCCGTCCTGGTCGTCGATGATGAACTCCTGGGGGATGACGTGGAGGATCTGCTGGTCGAGCGGGATGTTCACGGCGCGCGCGCCGTCGATGGCCCGCGCCACGTCCGTGGGGCCGACCTCCTTGTTCTTGATCGCGGCGACGCCGCGGGAGTTGATCCCCCGGATGTGGCCGCCGGAGATCCCGACGTAGACCGCGTTGATCTGGACGCCGGCCATCAGCTCTGCTTCCTGCACCGCTTTTTTGATGGACTCCACGGTGCTGTCGATGTTCACCACCACGCCCTTTTTCAGGCCGTGCGAGGGGCTGATGCCGATGCCGATGATGTCCACCTGCCCGCCGTCCTTGACCTCGCCCACGATGGCGCATACCTTGGTCGTTCCCAGGTCGAGCCCGACAATGATGTTGTCGACTTTTTTCGCCACGTTTTACCCCCTCACAAAGCTCATGGGTCTTGGGTCCGGGGTCATGGGTCAGTACCGTTACTTCCGTCCTTTACCCTTGACCCTTGCCCCTTGACCCTGAGATTTCACCGCCATCACCGCAGCCTGCCGCTCGGAGCGCAGGTCCACGTATGCAAAGGTAATATTGCGCTGCTTCACATCGGTCAGGACCTCGCCCAGCCTGCGGAGCTTCTCGCCGTACGGCCCCGCGCCGATGCGGACCTCGCGCCCCGCGGTGACGATCGCCATCGAGGAAACGCTGTCCGCCTTGATGGTGATGTCCTGCGGCCGCCAGCCGCCCCTGCGCTTCAGCTCGACCGTAAGCGCGTAGGCTTCGGCGAGCTCCTCGCTCCCGGCATCTTCGCCCGGCCGGGGCCGGAGATGCCGGACGACCGCGACCGGCAGCGGCCACGCGGATGCGTCGCCGTTCAGCCGCTCGATGATCGTGCCGCTTCCGTCCGCGAGAAAGCGTCCGTTCGCGGTCTCCACGATGATCTCCGGCACCCGCTCCTCGATGGTCATGCTGATCCGGTTCGGCAGGCGGCGTTCGATCTGCACTTCCTTCACCCACGGGTTCGCACGGGCGCGCCGGGCCGCCCCCTGGATGTCCGCCTTGAAGATGTTCTGGCCGGTGAACACGCCGGCCATGGCCTTCACCTCGTTCTCGTTCAGATGGTTCACGCCGCGGACGTCCACGCCCGCGACCAGGAAGACACCGGTCCGCTCGCTCCACTGATACGCGTTCCATCCGAGATAACCCGTGCCCGCAATCATCGCAACCAGCAGGAACTGGAGGACGCCCCGCCCCGCCTTCGGGACCTGCGTCCGCGCCACGCGCCGCGTGGAGGTTCGCTTCACGGTCGTCCGGTCGACCCGCGTGTAGTTCGTCCGAAGCTTGCGCGGAACATTTACATTCTTATAGTCACGCATGATCGAGCAGTTTGTCTTCGTTCCTCATTCCGCACTCCGCATTCCGCACTCATTTTTCCAGCGCCAGTCGTATGATCTCCTCCACCAGCTTCGGGAACGGGATGCCGGCGCCGTTCGCGATCTCAGGCAGCAGGCTCGTTGCGGTCATGCCCGGCAGGGTGTTCACCTCCAGGATGTACGGAACGCCGCCGTCGTCGATGATGAAGTCGACCCTGCTGTAGCCGCGGCAGTCCAGGGCGCGGTGCGCAAGGAGACCGGCGTCCAGCGTACGCTGATAGATGTCCTGCGGGACCCGCGCCGGGAGGAAATGGGCGGACATCCCCTGCTCATACTTGGCCTTGTAGCTGTAGAACTCGTCCTTGGGCACGATCTCGATGGCGCCCAGTGCGCGGTCGCCCAGGATGCCGACCTGCACTTCCATGCCCTTGATGTGCTTCTCGACGAGGATCTCTCGGTCGTGGGCGAATGCCAGCTTCGCGGCCGAGGCAAGCTCGTCCTCCCGCCGCACAATGCTCACGCCCACGCTCGAGCCCTCGGAGCTGGGCTTCACCACGAGCGGGAGCCCGATCTCCTTCAACGACCCCTCCAGCGCATGGCGATCGCCGGCAACCGCGATCCGGTACGGGCCGACATTGAGGCCGTAGTTCCTGAAGACGGTCTTGGACACGATCTTGTTCATGCCCACGGCGCTTGCAAGGATGCCCGACCCGGTATAGGGAATGCCCAGGACCTCGAGCAGCCCCTGGATCGCCCCATCCTCGCCGAACTTCCCGTGCAGCGCATTGAAGGCGATCTCGATCGTTTCCTGCCGGAGCCGCTCGGCGACATCGCGCCCCACGTCGATCCCCACGGCGTTGTATCCCTTGCCCTGGAGGGCTGCAAGGACCGCTTTCCCCGTGGCAAGCGAGACCTCGCGCTCGGACGAAAGCCCGCCCATCAATACGCCGATCTTCTTCTTCGTTACGAGAGCCATATGATGAATGGAAATCCGAAATTCTAATCTCGAATTTCTAAACAAATCCAAATTTCAAAACGAAGAACATCACAGCAACAATAGCATTCGAAGTTGTTTAGAATTTAGGGTTTCGAATTTCGTATTTGCTCCTCCTTAATCTTCCCCGATGATCCTGATCTCCGGCTCGAGCGGCACGCCGTGCTTCTCGAGCACCGTCTTCTGCACAATCTCCATGAGCTGCAGCACGTCCGAGGCCCGGGCCTTGCCCAGGTTCACGATGAAGTTCGCGTGTTGCTCCGATACCTGCGCATTGCCGATCCGCGTGCTCTTGAGGCCTGCGGCCTCGATCAGCCTGCCCGCGGACTCGTCCTGCGGGTTCTTGAAGACCGACCCCGCGTTCGGGAACCCACCAGGCTGCCTCTCCTTCCGCTTCTTCAGGAGCGTCCGGATGCGCTCCTTGATCTGGTCGCGTTCACCCTGGCGCAGGACCAGCGATGCGGCCACGACCACCTGCCCGGCCGGCACGCTGGCGGTGCGATAGCCGAATCCCATCTGCTCACGGTCGATGATAGAGATCCCGCCCTCCGGCCCAAGCATGGTCACCGCATCGACCACATCGCCCATTTCGCCGTCCGCGGTCCCGGCGTTCATGCACACGGCACCGCCCACGGTGCCGGGGATGCCCGTCGCGAACTCAAGGCCCGTCAGCCCCCTGTCCGCGGCGAAGGTGAGCAGGCCTGCGAGCGATGCGCCCGCCTCGGCAAGGAGGACGGCGTAGTGGCCGCCCACGGAATGATACTCGCGCTCGACCTTGATCGCCCGCATGCGGCCGAGGCTCACCGCCACGCCGCGGTACCCGCCGTCCCTGACCAGCAGGTTCGTGCCGCCGCCCAGGACGAAGAAGGGGAGCTTCCGCTCCCGGATCTCCCGGAGCAGCAGGTGGAGGTCGTCCCGGTCCGACGGCGCGGCGAGAATATCCACCGGCCCGCCGATGGCATACGAAGTATGCCTGCTCATCGGCTCGTTGGTCCTGATCTCGCCCTTGAATCCCGGGATGTTCATATTCGTGTTTTTTCTTGCCTTCCCACCTTCCTACCTTGCCTACCTTCCCGCTTTTTTCAGCGTCTCCAGCGCCTGCTCCCCGATCTTCCAGACGTCCCCCGCGCCGAGCGTGATCAGGAGGTCGCCGCTCCTGAGCGTGGATGCGAGATGGTCCAGAATCTTCTGCCGGTCGGGGAGAAAGACCGCGTCCTTGTGCCCGTGCTTCCTGATCCCCTCCAGGAGCGCCTGGCTGTTCACGCCCGGGATCGGCTGCTCGCCCGCGGCGTAGATGTCCATGACAACGAGGACATCGGCCTGGTTGAACGCGGTGCAGAATTCCTCGAAGAGATGTTTGGTCCGCGTGTACCGGTGAGGCTGGAAGACCACGACCACGCGCTGCCGCCTGGATGCTGCCGCGGCAAGGGTCGCGCGGACCTCCGTGGGATGATGGCCGTAGTCGTCCACCACCGTGACGCCGCCCGCCTCCCCCTTGACCTGGAAGCGGCGCTGGACGCCGCTGAATCCCTTGAGCGCCGTCCGGATCGTCCCCAGGTCCACCTCGAGCTCGCGCGCGACCGCGATGGCGGCAAGGCTGTTGCTCACATTGTGCATGCCCGGCACCGACAGCTCGAACCAGCCCAGGTCTCCGTCGTGGTTCTCCACCCGGAAGCGGGACCCGAGCGGAAGGAGCGCCACTTCGTGCGCCCGGTAGTCCGCCTGGGTGCTCATGCCGTACGTGAGGTACCGCTTCTGCACGGACGGAAGGAGCGCCTGGATGTGCTTCTCGTCCAGACAGAGGATCGCCACGCCGTAGAAGGGCACCTTGTTGATGAAGGCGAGGAACGCGGCCTTGATCTCGTCGATGTCCTTGTAGTGGTCCAGGTGCTCTGCGTCGATGTTCGTCACGACCGCGACCGTGGGGGTGAGCGTCAGGAAGCTCCCATCGCTCTCGTCCGCCTCGGCCACGAGGAACTCTCCCTGGCCGAGCTTGGCGTTCGAGCCCAGACTGTTCAGCTTGCCCCCGATCACGACCGTCGGGTCGATGCCGCCCGCGGCGAGCACGGTCGCCACCATCGAGGTCGTGGTGGTCTTGCCGTGCGCTCCGGCGATGGCGATGCCGTACTTCAAACGCATGAGCTCCGCCAGCATCTCGGCCCGCGGGATCACGGGGATCTGCCGCTCCCGCGCCGCTACGACCTCGACATTGTCCCGCGTGACGGCCGAGGAGATGACCACTACGTGGGGCGCGCTAACATTCTCTGCACGGTGGCCAATGGCGATCTCGCCGCCCAGCTTCCGAAGGCGCTCGGTCGTGTCGGACGCCCTGAGGTCCGAACCCGAGACCTTGTACCCCAGGTTCAGGAGCACCTCGGCGATGCCGCTCATGCCGATGCCGCCGATGCCGACGAAATGGATATGCTTAATCTTTTTGAACATGGTCCCTGCAGATCCTCACGATCTCGCGCGCCGCGTTGCTTTCCCTCGGCTGCGCAGCCTCCGCACGCGAAGCAGCTTGTTTTCGTATGTTCCCGGCCAGCAGCTCCGGGGTCAGGTCCTTCTGGAGGATCACCTCCGCCGCGCCCACACGGGCCAGTGTCCTGGCGTTGTGCTCCTGGTGGTTGTCCGCGGCGAACGGGAACGGGACCAGCACTGCGCGCTTTCCACAGACCGCAAGCTCCGCGACCGTGGTAGCTCCAGCGCGCGAGACGACCAGGTCCGCAGCCGCATACGCTCCCGCCATGTCGTGAATAAAGGGAAGGACCGTCGCCTTCATCCCCGCGGCACGGTATGCCGCGTCCAACTCAGCCGCGTCCTTCTCCCCGGTCTGGTGCAGGACCTGGATGCCGGGTATCCCTTTCAAAAGCTGCGCCGCTTCCTTCATTATTATATTGATCGCATGCGCGCCGCCGCTTCCGCCCATCACGAAGAGCGTGAACCCTTTTGCGTCAAGGCCGAAGTTCTTACGCGCCGCCTCCCGGTCGCCCCGTTCGATCCCCGTGCGAACCAGCGGCCCGATCTCGATCGTCTTTCGCTCCGGGAAGAACTTGAGCCGGTTCGTGCCCGGGAACGGAAGCACCACCTTCGCTGCCAGCCGCCCCATCACCCGGTTCACGAGGCCGGGATACGAGTTCGGTTCGATGAGGACCACCGGCCGGCGCAGGAGCCATGCCGCAAGCGTCACGGGTCCCGAGGAGTATCCGCCCACACCGATCACCGCGTCCGGCCGCGCCTCGCGAAGCAGCCGCGCTGACTGCAGGAGCGCGCGGGGCAGGGTCACAAGCGTCCGGAGCGCGGCCGCAGGGCCCATGCCCTTGAGCTTGCCCACCGTGATGAACCGGAGCGGCAGACCTTCAGCCGGCAGGACCCGCGCCTCGATCCCCTGTTCCGTGCCGATGAAGAGGACCTCGTTGCCGCTCCCTGCCAGGAGCTCCCGCGCGACCGCGATCCCCGGAAAGAGATGGCCGCCGGTGCCTCCGCCTGCGATCACGATTTTCATCGCCTCACGCCTAACTCCTCACACCTCACGGCATTCATCTCGACTCCTTCGAGATGTTCAACAGCACCCCGACCGCCCCAAGCGTGACCACGAGAGAGGAACCGCCGTAGCTCACGAGCGGGAGCGCGATCCCCTTGGTCGGCAGGAGCCCCGTCACGACCGCCATGTTCATCAGGCCCTGCAGGCAGATCATGAGCGTGATGCCCAGTGCAAGGAGCCTGCTCGCAGGATCGTTCACGGTGCGGGCGATCCTGAACCCTCGCCAGAGGACGATGAAGAACAGGACGAGCACCGCCAGGGCGCCGATCAGGCCAAGCTCCTCGCCGATCACGGCATAGATGAAGTCCGAATGCCGCTCCGGCAGGAAGAGCAATTTCTGCCGCCCCTCGCCCAGGCCCCGGCCAAACACGCCGCCGCTGCCGAACGCGAGGAATGACTGGATGATCTGGTGCCCCGCGCCCTGAGGGTCGGCCCAGGGATCGAGGAACGAGGTGATCCGCCGCAGACGGTACGGGCTCCGCACGACAGCGAACGCGGCCGCCGGCAGAGCCAGCGCCGCGATCCCCCCGAGATGGGAGAGCCGCGCGCCGCCGCAGAAGAGCAGCAGGAGCGCGATGGCCCCGATCGTCATGGCGCTGCCGAAATCCGGCTGCAGCACCGTCAGACCGACGAACAACGCCGTCACGACCAGCGGCGGAATAAATCCGCTTGCGAACTCGCGGATCCGCTCACCCTTCTTCGCGATCGCATAGCTGACATACACCGCAACGACGAACTTCGCGAGCTCCGCCGGCTGGAATGTTCGGCCCCCGAGCTTGATCCATCGTCGGGCCCCGTTGATCGTCCGGCCGATGCCGGGGACGAACGTGGCCGCAAGCAGGATTATCGTGACAACCAACAGACCGAGGACCACCCGCTGATCGAAGAAGATCCGGTGGTCCAGGGCGAGCGCGCCGGCCATGAACGCCAGCCCCAGCAGCGCCCACGCGATCTGACCCTTCATAAAATATGCGGGGTCGTCGTACGTCGTGAGCGCCACCACGCTGCTTGCGCTGTAGACCATCACCACGCCGATGGCGAGAAGCGCCAGCACCGCGAACAGCAGCGTCTTGTCATAGGCTGCCTGGCTGTTCATGTTCTATTCTTTTCCCCTCACTCCTTACTCCTTACGCCTTACGCCTCACGGCCCCCTACAGGTCCTTCACCGCTTCCTTGAACTGCCGTCCCCGGTCCTCGAAGTCCCGGAACATGTCGAAGCTCGCGCACGCGGGAGAGAGCAGCACCACATCACCGGATGCCGCGCGGCCGGCGGCGGTCCGGACCGCGTCCTGGAGCGTGTCCGCAAACACGGTCTCGGTCGCAGTGCCGAGTGCCTCCGCCATCTTCTTCGCCGCTTTCCCGACGAGGACCAGCAGCTTCACCCTGTTCCGGATCAGCTCATAGAGCGGGCTGAAGTCGCTCCCCTTGTCGAGCCCGCCTGCGATCAGGATCACCGGCTGGGTGAACCCCTCCACCGACTTCATGACCGCGCCGACGTTCGTACCTTTGGAATCATTGATGTACATGACGCCCCTCCGCTCCCGCACGAACTCAAGCCGGTGTTCGAGGCCGGGGAACTCCCGGAGGACCGCGGCGACCGACCTGCGGTCCGCGCCCGCAGAGAGCGCCACGGCCGACGCGGCGAGGGCGTTCTCGAGATTGTGCACGCCCGCGATCCTGATCTCGTCGACCCGGCAGACCCGCTTGCCGTTGAACAGGACCTTCCCGTCCAGCACGCACGCGCCGGGGTTGAAGCGGAGCAGGCGGGAGAACGGAACGACCGTCGCTGCTGTCCGTTTCGTGAACGCCTTGACCACAGGATCGTCGAAATTGAGCACGAGGACGTCGCCCTTCCGCTGGTTCGCGAAGATCCGGGCCTTGGCCTCGGCGTATTCCCGCATGTCGCGGTACCGGTCGAGGTGGTCCTGCGTCACGTTCAGGACCGCGGCCACCCGCGGCCGGAAGGTCTTGATGTCCTCGAGCTGGAAGCTCGAGAGCTCGGCCACGATCCAGTCCCGGCGCAACAGGAGCGCGGGGTCCTGGGTAAGCGCGTTCCCGATGTTCCCGGCAACGAGCGTCCGCTTCCTCGCCTTTTCCATCATGAGACCGACAAGCGTCGTGACCGTGGACTTGCCGTTCGTGCCGGTGATCCCGATGAACGGCGAGTCGGACAGGAGCCAGGCAAGTTCGAGCTCGCTGATCACCGGGACGCCGCGCCGCCGCGCCGCCAGGACCTGCGGGATCTTCGGAACACCGGGCGAGAGGACGATCAGGTCCGCCTCGAGGAATACCTTCTCCGGATGGCCGCCGAGCGCGAGATCGATGCCGGCGCCCAGCATCCGCGTCTCTTCCCGCAGATCGTACGCCGTCTTCCGGTCCGTGACGGTGACGACAGCGCCCAGATCCTTGAGCGCCCGTGCCGCCGCGATGCCGCTCCGCGCCAGCCCCACTACGGTGATCCGTTTATTCCGAAATTTCGGCGGCACGCGACCTCCCCAAAAACCGATCCCGCCACAGAGACACAGAGAGCACAGAGCACGGACTGAGAGAGAAGCCATCACGGCAAGAACAGATATGCGCATCCCTGTTTTGTTCTATAGATCTTCCGGCCTTTAACAATTGCATTCTCTGTGTCCTCTGTGTCTCCGTGGCAATAGTTATCTTAATTTCAATGACACCAGCGACACCAGCGCGAGGATCATGCCGATGATCCAGAACCGTACGATGACCTTGGACTCCGGCCACCCGATCTGCTCGAAGTGGTGATGGATCGGCGCCATCTTGAAGATCCGCTTCCCCGTCAGCTTGTACGACGCGACCTGGAGGATCACAGAGAGGGCCTCGACCACGAAGATCCCTCCCACCACCACCAGGATGAGCTCGTGCTTGGTCACCACCGCCACGGTCCCGAGCGCGCCGCCCAGGGAAAGCGAGCCGACGTCGCCCATGAAGACCTCGGCGGGGTGCGCGTTGTACCAGAGGAACCCGATGGCGGACCCCAGGAGCGCGCCGCAGAAGACCGCCAGCTCGCCGCTGCCGGGGATGTACTGGATCTTGAGGTATTCCGCGATGAGCTTGTGCCCGCCCAGATAGACGAGGACCGCGTTCGCGGTCGCAGCGATGCCCACCAGCCCGATGGCGAGGCCGTCGAGCCCGTCGGTCAGGTTCACCGCGTTCGACGATCCCACGATCACCAGCGCCGCGAAGGGGATATAGAACCAGCCCAGGTCGAGCAGGAATCGCTTCATGAACGGCACGGACAGGAGCGTGCTGTCCGGGTCCGCCGGGTTCTGGTAGAGGAAGAGGCCGATCAAAAGCGACGCCGCGATCTGGAGCCCGAACTTCTGCCAGGCGCGAAGGCCGGTGGAATGCTTCTTCACCACCTTGAGGTAGTCGTCCCAGAACCCGATCGCGCCGAACGACAACACCGAGAAGAGCACGACCCAGACATAGACGTTCGTCAGGTCCGACCACAAGAGCGTCGAGGAGACAAGGGCGGTGATGATCAGGAGCCCTCCCATGGTGGGCGTGCCCTTCTTGCCCAAGTGGGTCTGCGGTCCATCGTCGCGCACCTGCTGCCCCACCTTGAGCTTCCGGAGCCATGCGATCATCGGCGAACCACAGGCGAAGCTCACGACCAGGGCCGTAACCACCGCTCCCGCGCTCCGGAACGTGATGTACTTGAACACGTTGAAGACCGAGGCATACTTGACCAGCGGCAGCAGCAGGTGATAGAGCATCAGAACTCCTCCAGGATCGTTTCCATCTTCATGCCGCGCGATCCCTTGACGAGGACCACGTCTCCTTCACGCGTGCATTCCCGAAGCAGCGCCGCGGCGTCCGAGCATGACGCGGCCTCGTGAACCGCGTTTGCAGGCATCCCTGCCGCTCGCGCCCCCTCCGCAATGAACCGGGACATCGAACCCACCACGATCAGGACATCGATGCCGAGGCGGGCCGCCGTTGCTCCCGCGGCGCGGTGCGCATCCGCCGAGGCGTCGCCGAGCTCCCGCATGTCCCCGAGCACGGCCACGGCCCTGCCGTTGCCTTTCAGCCCCGCCATGGTCTCGAGCGCCGCCTGCATTGAGGCGGGATTCGCGTTGTAGCAATCGGCGAGCACCGTCCTGCCCTGTATCCGGCGCAGCTCGGACCGCATGGCGAGCGGCACGAACACATCGAGCCCGTTCTTGATATCCTCAAGCGTCGCGCCCGCGGCCATTGCGGCAGCCGCGGCGGCGAGGGCGTTCAGCACGTTGTGTGATCCCACTGCGCGGAGCCGCACGGGCACGGATCCGTCCCGTGATGCAAGCAGAAAATCGGTGTGTTCCGTTCCCTGCCGGATCTCCCGCGCCATGATGTCCGCCTTGTTCGCAATGCCGAAGGAGAGGACCGCGCCGTTGAACATGCCCTTGAGCAGGTCGAAATACCGGTCGTCCGCGTTCAGGATCGCCGTGCCCCGCCCCTGCATGCCTTCCAGGAGCTCGCCCTTTGCACGCGCGACGTTGTCCATGCTCCCCAGGAACTCCAGGTGCGCGGGACCGATGTTCGTGATCACGCCGACCCGGGGCTCGGCGATCCGCGCGAGCGCCGTGATCTCTCCCAAGGCGCTCATGCCCATCTCGATGACCGCGAAGGCGTGGGTCCTGTTCAGCTTGAGCAGCGTGAGCGGAACGCCGATATGGTTGTTCAGGTTCCCCTCGTTCTTGAGCACCGGCCCCCTGCCCGCCAGGATGGCCGCGGTCATCTCCTTCGTGGTGGTCTTCCCGTTCGAACCGGTAACGGCCACCAGCGGGCCGCTGAACTTTCTCCGGTGCATCAGGGACAGTTCCTGCAGGGAGCAGAGCGTGTCCTCGACCGGAAAGAGGTTCCTGATCCCCGAGAACGCCTGCCGCCGCTCTTCGAACACGGACCGGTCCACGACCGCGCCCCAGGCGCCCTTCCTGATCGAAGCGGCCACGAAGTCATGTCCATCGAACCGGTCGCCTTTGATGGCCACGAAGAGCTCGCCTTCCCTGACGCTCCGGGAGTCGATCGAAATTCCCTTGATGTCCGTCCGCTCCATCGCCGCGAGAATGTCCTTTATCGTTGTTGTGTCTGCTTCATTCATGAACGAGGTTCGCCTTGTTTTCCTCTCGCATATATTCCCTGGTTTCAGTTTGTATCCGAACCATGTCCCCTGAACCCTGCCGCCTGTCGTTTTCGTATCGCCTTTCGCGCCTCTTCCCGGTCGTCGAACGGGAGCTTCCGCTCCCCGATGATCTGGTAGTCCTCATGCCCCTTGCCTGCCAGCACCACCACGTCTCCGGGCAACGCAAGCCCGATGGCCGCGTCGATCGCATCATGCCGGTCGGGGATGATAAGGTACGGCTTCGTTCCCGCGGAGGCCGGGAGGCGGTTCTCGATGCTGTTCACGCGAACGCCCGCTTCCTGCATGCCCGATTCGACCTCGCGGATGATGGCCTGTGGGTCCTCGGTCCGGGGATTGTCCGAGGTCACGATCACGATGTCGCTTCCCGCAAGCGCCGCGGCCCCCATCTTCGGCCGCTTGGTTCGGTCCCGATCGCCGCCGCAGCCGAACAGGGTGATGATATGCCCGCCCCCGATGTCTCCGACGGCCCGCAAGACCGCCGCCAGCGACGCTTCGGTGTGGGCGTAGTCGACGATGACGCTGAAGGGCTGTCCTTCATCGATCGATTCCATCCTGCCCGGCACGGAGGGCATGTTCCGGATGCCCTCCGCGATCGCGTCCCGTGTGAAGCCCAGCGCGATGCCGAGCCCCACCGCAGCAAGGATGTTGTGAACATTGTAGCTGCCCACCAGCCGTGAATCGATCTTGATCTCGCCGATCGGCGTGGCCGCCGTGAACCGGAGGCCCGTACTGTCGTGAGCGACCATGCCTGCCGTGCGCACATCGGCATCGCGTGACGATCCGTAGGTGATGACCTTTGCCCGCGTCCGGCGCAGAACCTCGGCGGAGCGGACGTCGTCCCGATTCACCACCGCGGTCTTGTCCGGCCCCAGTCCGGCGAAGAGCTTGAGCTTCGCCTGGAAGTAGTCGTCCATGGACGCGTGAAAGTCCAGGTGCTCGTGCGCCAGGTTCGTGAATGCCGCTGCTTCGAAGACGCACTCGTCGGTTCGCCCCAGGGCAAGCGCGTGCGACGAGACCTCCATGACGCAGTGCGTCGCGCCCGACCGCAGCATCTCCGCCAGAAGCTCCTGGAGTTCGAGCGACTCAGGCGTGGTGTTCGGCGCGGGAATGACCCGCGGGCCCACGCGGTAATCGATTGTGCCGATCAGGCCGGCGGTCGCCCCCGCGGACTCGATGACGGACCTGACCAGATAGCTCGTCGTGGTCTTGCCTTTCGTGCCGGTTATACCCACCACCCGGAGCTTTGTGCTCGGGTAGTCGTAGAACTTCGCGGCAAGCTTCGCCAACGCCTTGCGGGAATCGCCCACCCGGATCACCGGCATGGACGGACCTGCATCGACGGCGCTCCCCTCCTCGGCGACAACAGCGACGGCGCCCTGCCGGACGGCCTGGGGAACAAAACGATGGCCGTCCGAGTGAAATCCTCGCACGGCCACGAATAGGGAGCCCGCTCCCGCCTTTCGTGAATCGTGGGCGATGCCGAGCACCTCGGGGTCGACGCCCGAACGCGGCATCGCTCCGCCTTCCAGCGCGCTTGCCAGCTCATGCAGTCTCATCTCGCCACCAAGAGCATCCTGCCCTCCGCATCATCGGGCGCCACTTGCAGGTACGCCAGGCTCTGCTCCGCGATCGCGCGGAACACGGGCGCGGCAACGCTCCCTCCCCAGACAACCCCTTCGGGGCTGTCGACCATCACCAGGATCACCAGCTTCGGCGCGGTCGCGGGCGCGTATCCCACGAACGAGCTCACGTAATCGTTCTTCGAATAGAGGCCAGTCCGCTGATCGATCTTCTGGGCAGTGCCGGTCTTGCCGGCCGCCGTGTATCCGGACGGATGGGCCTTCTGGCCCGTGCCGTTCTCGACCGCGCGCTGCAGGATCTTGCTCAGCTTGAGGCTGGTCTCTCCGGATACGACGCGCCCCTGCGGCTCGGGACCGAACGTCCTGTGCTCCGTCCCGTCCGCATCCGAGATCTCCGCGACAAGGTACGGCTTCATGAGCGTGCCGCCGTTCGCGATCGCGGCGTAGGCAGCGGCCATCTGGATGGGCGTGACGCCTATCTCCTGGCCGATGGACATGGATGCGAGGGATACGCCGGACCAGAGATGCGGGTCCTTGAGCAGGCCGGGGATCTCGCCCGGCAAATCGACGCCGGTCTTCCTGCCAAAGCCGAACGCGGCGAGATAGCGGGAGAAACGCTCCTTCCCCAGCCGCTGGGCGACCTTGATCGTGCCCACATTGCTCGATTCGGCGATCACATCCGCGAAGGTCAAGACGCCGTTCAGGTGGGCGTCCTTGATGACGCGGTCCGCGACCTTGATGCTGCCCGCGCTGCAATCGAACCGCTCGAAGGGATAGACGACCTTCTCTTCCAGCGCAGCGGCCGCCAGGACCAGTTTGAAGATGGAGCCGGGCTCGAACGCATCGGTCACCGCACGGTTCCGCCATTCCGCCGGCCGGAACTGCTGGGGAGTGTTCGGATTGAACGCCCCCCGGCTGTGCGGCGCGGTCCGTACGGAGATCGCCAGGAGCCCTCCGGTCTGCGGGTTCATGACAATGCAGACGCCCCCGCGCGCGCGGGACTCGGCGAGCGAACGGTCCAGCTCCTTCTCGGCGATGTGCTGGATCACCTCGTCGATAGTGAGCGTGATGTCCTTGCCCGGCCGGGGAAGCGTGTACTGGAACCCCGGCCCGCCGGGGAACACCATCCTGCCGAACGCGTCCTTCTCGGCGAGGACCCTGCCGCTCGCGCCCCGCAGCAGCTTGTCGTATTCGCGCTCGATGCCCTCGAGACCCTTGTTGTCGACATCCGTGAACCCGAGCACGGGTCCGGCGAGGCTCTTCTTGGGATAGTACCGGCGCGACTCATGGACGAACCCGACCTCCCGGGCGAGCCCGAGCGACCTGATCCGCTCCGCGTTCCCAGGATCGATCTTGCGGCCGAGCCAGACAAAGCTCTTTCCAGTGCCGAGCTTGTGCTCGATAACCCGCGGCTCCTCGTGCAGAAGGGGGGAAAGACGCCGGGCAAGTGAGCGGGGATCGTTGATAGCGGAGGGGATGCCGTAGACCGAGTCCACATCGACGCTCACGGCAAGCTCGCGGCCCGCGCGGTCGTAGATGGTGCCCCGCTTGGCCTCGATCGTGATCACGCCTTCCTGCTGCTGTTCCGCGCGTGCGGCAAGCTCGGCATGCCGGAACACCTGGAGAGTGACAAGCCTCCCTGCGACACCGGCAAACCCGGCGCCCATGATAAGAAAGAGGACGAGTATTCTGCCCCGTCTGTCCATTCGTTGTGTACTTACCACCTCATCACGGTCCGTTTCACATGCAGAAGGAGCGTGACGATTTCCTGCCTGCCCTTGCCGTTCCGTCGGCCGCCCGACGCCTTACTTGATGCCGGGGATCGGAGAGGGAGAGTCCCCCTTCTCCTCTTTTCGCCTGACCATGACCACGTTTTCCTTTGCCGGCCGCACCATCCCCAGTCGTTTGATCGCGATCTCCTCGATGCGCGCCGGGGAGCTCAGGCTCGACGCCTCGATCCTGAGCGAACGGTTCGCACGCTCCAACTCCTGCTTCTCCTTCTTCAGCGACTCGATCCGGTATCCGATCTGGTAGATCTTGACCTTGCCGCCCACATACAGGAGCACCCCGGCGACGGCGATACCGATCAGCAGTGTCCGGTGCAGGCTGCTCCGCTTGTTCCAGTCGAAGGTAAGGAAGCCTATGTTGCTCAGCCGCGCGCTCACGGGACGGGAACCTCGGGTGCCGACTGCACTGCCAGTTTTTCCGCAGCCCGGAGCTTTGCGCTCCTCGACGCGGGATTGCGTTCTATCTCGTCCGGCGCCGCGCTGACCGGCTTCCGGGTGAGGACCTTCACGCTCGGACGTTTTCCGCAGATGCAGACCGGCACCCGCGGCGGGCAATCGCATCCCTTCGCCCACGCGTTGAACTGCTGTTTCACCATCCGGTCTTCCAGCGAATGGAACGAGATCACGACCATCCGTCCGCCCTGAAGCAGGGATTGGTGCGCATGCTGCAGCCCCTCCTCAAGCGATCCCATCTCGTCGTTCACGGCCATGCGGAGGGCCTGGAACGTCCGCGTGGCCGGGTGGATGCGCCGCGGGAGATAGGAGGGGAACACCGCGGACACGATCGATGCGAGCTGCAGCGTGCTCGTCAGGGGCCCGCGGGACCGCGCCTTTTCGATGGCGCGGGCAATGGCGCCCGCCTTCTGCTCTTCGCCGTACTCGCCGATGATCCGCGCAAGCTCACGGCGGGTAAGCGTGTTCACGAGGTCGGCGGCCGTGGCCGGTCCGGTCCGGTCCATGCGCATATCGAGCGGACCGTCCAGCATGAAGCTGAATCCCCGCTCCGCTTCCTTCAGATGGAACCACGAGACCCCGAGGTCGAGGAGCACGCCGTCCACGTTCCGGCGCCCCGTTTCTTCCAGCACGCGACCGAGGTCGCGAAAGTTCGCATGGCGCAGGACCGCGCGTTCGCCGTACGCCGATAACCGGACCCTGCCGCGCTCCACCGCGGCTCCATCGCGGTCCAGTCCGATAACGACGCCGTCGGGCGCCGACCGCCTGAGGAGCTCCTCGGTATGGCCGCCACCGCCGAGCGTGCCGTCCACGTAGATGCCGCCCGGCCGCGGCGCAAGAAAGGTCATCGCTTCGCGAAGCAGGACGGGAACGTGTTCCAAGTGCGAAGTGCCGAGTTCGGAGTGCGAAGTTAT
>Ga0315268_10001308_pt1 | contig 28620 bp, 23 predicted proteins | sample C1_top_MG_FD_204535 | JGI IMG/M metagenome (GOLD analysis project Ga0315268, IMG submission 204535) | Sediment microbial communities from Yellowstone Lake, YNP, Wyoming, USA - C1_top | ecosystem: Environmental > Aquatic > Freshwater > Lake > Sediment | place: USA: Wyoming | collected 2017-08-01
GAGAAAGGCGGACACTGCAAGAAGGCTAAAGCTGACGCGAGTCCTAAAATTGCCCCCAAATCGCAAAAGACGAATTAAGACCATTTTTGACCATTTTCGGAACAGGCATGCGCGCCACTTCTTGAATTGGCGATGCGTTGGGCGAAACTTTATTATTGCAAATCCCGAATTTCTAGTTCTCCCATTCAAGTTGATGGTTGAGGCAGAATGGTTTGAAGCGAATAGTTGTGTGTCTGAAACAGGCAGTTGACGTGTCGCAGCTGAAGGTTGACCCTGCAACAAGGCAGTTGATCACGGCTGGTGCTCCAAAGAAGATCAGTGATTTTGATAAGAACGCGCTCGAGGAGGCCATAAGGGTCAAGGAGAAGCTTGGCGGAATTGAAATACTCACTGTAACCGTTAGCTCCGAAGATGCCAAGACTGTTTTGCGGGAAGCACTTGCAATGGGTGCTGACAAAGCCTATCTTGTTAATGATCTAGGCTTCGAAGGCATCGACACTCTGGGCACGGCCTACATATTGGCTGAAGCGATCAAAAAGATTGGGCAGTTTGATTTGATTCTTTGCGGTGAAACATCTCTGGACAGTTTTTCAGGACTTGTCGGTTCAAGATTGTCTGAACTGTTGAATCTGCCGCAGGTGACGTTTGTGAGAAGGCTTTCGATCGAAGGTGATACTGTTCTTGCGGAAAGGGCTCTTGAAGATGTTAACGAAACGGTTAAGGCGAAGATGCCAGCGTTGATTGCGGTCACGCGAGAGATCAACCAGCCGAGAATTCCTTCGTTGATGATGATAATGAAAGCTTCTAAGAAAGAAATAGTCACTTGGACTTTGTCGGATCTGAGTGTTCAGAGAGAGAAGATCGATCCAAAGATCGAGGTGTTAAGTGCCGTAGCGCCCACGATGGAACGAAAGAAAATTATGATTACGGGTGAGACGGTGCAAGAGATTGCCGAGAAGCTCGCCAAAGCGTTGATTCAAGAGGGTGTTGTTGGAAGGTGAACGGCTTGAGTGAAAGCGAAGGAGTCTGGGTTTTTTCAGAAGTGTACGACTTGACGCTTGAAATGCTCTCAAAGGGAAGGGAATTAGCAGATAAACTGCAGACAGAGCTTGTCGCTGTTTTGGTTGGAAACAACGTGCGGCAGAGAGCAAATGAGCTGATAGACTATGGTGCGGACAAAGTCTACGTGATTGATAGCCCGGGTTTAGAGCATTTTCAGGCTGAAGCTTACCTCGGCGTTTTGCACAATTTGGCTGCTGACTATCATCCAGCAATTCTTCTCATTGGGTCCACGAGAGATGGGAGACCCTTAGCCGCTAGGCTTGCGACTCGGCTCAACACTGGCTGCGTGCCTGATTGTTTCGAACTGAGCGTTGACGAAGGCAAAAGACTGGTTGGGGAAAGGATAGCCTACGGTGGAAGCGCAGTGGCAACGGTGGCTTTCAAGTCGAAGCCACAGATAGCAACTGTTCCTGCAAGAGCATTTGAAAAGCCAGCTCTGCATGACAGAAGAGGTCAAGTTGTCAAGTTAGACGTGAGGATTGAGGCGCCGAAGGTAGAGGTTGTTGAAAGAAGACCACTTGAGACCTCCAGTGTGAAGGTTGAAGAAGCTGAGTATTTGGTCTGTTGTGGAAGAGGTTTAGAGAAGAAAGACGACATGAAGTTATTGCAGGAGCTTGCTGAGGTTCTTGGCGGTCAAGTTGGCTGTTCAAGACCATTAGTCGAAGACAGGAAGTGGTTTTCAGAATGGATTGGGCTGTCAGGGCACAAAGTGAAACCAAAGCTCTACGTAGCTTGCGGAATTTCGGGAGTGATTCAGCACGTGGCCGGAATACGCGATTCCAAAGTGATAGTAGCGATTAACAGGGATCCGGAAGCGCCGATATTCGAAATTGCGGACTATGGAGTTGTAGGTAACCTTTACGAGGTGCTGCCGGCTCTCAAAGAGGCCTTGCAAAAACAGCTTCAATGATTACTTCACCTTTCTGAAGAGAGTGAACAAAGGTTGAAGTTAGCCTATCTATAGGCTATGAACTCTTTTCCTAGAAGCTCTCTGGCTATGACTGTTCTTTGAATGTTAGTGGCTCCCTCGGCTCCTACGCAGTAGGACATTATGCCTCGAAGACCCATTTCTAACGGGCATTCTTTTGTGTATCCGTAGGCGCCCAGCCAGATCATTGTGTGTTTGTAGACGTCGAATGCCAAGTGTGGTGCTATGAGCTTGCAGGCCGCGATCATCTGGGTTACTTGTAGCGGTGAGAACTTCTTTTCCTTGTAGCGTTGATCCATCATCCATGCGGTCCGGAAAGTGAGTGATCGGAGAGCTTCAAGATGTGCCCAATCGTCGGCCAGTTCAAACTGGAGTCCTTGGAATTTGCCGATTGGTCTTCCGAAAGCTTTTCGCTCCTTTATGTATTCCATGCCAATGTGTAGGGCGCGTCTTGCTGCTCCACCGCAAACGGCTGAGATCAGGATGCGTGCAGTGTCGAACCCTTCCATGGTCAGATAGAAGCCCTTGTCAACTTCGCCGATGCGATCTGACTCCGGCACCTTGACATTTTTCATCAAAAAGCCGCCGGTTGAGATTGCCATTCTTCCCATGTCATCAAAGCGTTTGTTGATTTCAACTCCCGGCGCGTTCATTGGGACGTAGAAGCCTGTCATGCCGCGGTGCGGAGCATCTGGCGGCGCGGGTGAACTCCTTGCGATAACAAAATAGCCTCCGCCCAGTCTTTTTGCTTCCTCTGTACCGCTGATGTAGGTTTTCTCACCGTTGAGAATCCAATCGTTTCCTTGCTTTTTGGCTGTGGATTTGAAACCTGCAACGTCTGAACCCCCGCCGGCTTCAGTTGATCCGATGCCTATGAAAGCGTTGCCCTTGATAGCCTTTCGAATAACGGCGTCGCGCACCGTTTCACTGCAGTATCTATCAACGACGTAGCCCCATGATGATTCTACTAACCAAAGCACTGGTAGCGCTATGCTCACGTCTGCGTAGCCAAGTTCTTCGGCTGCGATGCATGCCGTGACCCAGTCTGCACCGGTGCCGCCGTGTTCCTCTGGTGCTGTCATGATGTTTAATCCCATTTCGCCCATGCTTCTGAGGAGCTCCTGCGGAATCGCGCCATTGGTGTCCATTTCTCTGATTTTTTCCATCGGTAGGTTCTTTTCGCACCATTCGCGCACAGCTTTGCGGAAAAGTTCTTGTTCTTCTGTGAAACCGAAATCTACCATTTTTTCCACCCTTTGAAAGGGAATTTCTGCAGCTACTGATATAAAAGCCGTTTGGGCATCTAAGCCGAAATCTTGGTGATGACCTGGTCAGCGGGGCTCTGGTTCAGATACAGGCCGAGTTTCTTCTCTTCGATGCCTAGAGCCAAGCCGAGCAACTGCGTATAGTAAACTACTGGCAGGTTGAGTTTTGCTCCGACAGTTGTTCCCGCGTCCTTCTGCCTAGCGTCGAACATCAATTGACAGTCGGGGCAAGAAACAACTAGACCGTCAACAGACAGATTCTGCACAGCCTTCAGTTTGGAACCTGCTAGTGAGAGTGCGGAGTCGGGATGGCTGTACATTAGAGCTGAACCGCAGCAATCAAGTTTTTCAGCGTAATCCACAGTCTTTGCGCCAAGTGCTATTATGAGCTCGTCTAGTTTCTTTGGGTTCTCAGCGTCGTCAACTCTTCCAAGATCGCTGTACCGAATTATCTGACAACCCTCGTGACTTGCCACTTTCAAGCCTTTAAGTGGCTTCGTGACTGCTTTCTTGATCTTCTTCAATCCAACAAGGTCGTGTAGGAGATCAATCGTGTGCCAAATCTTGATGTTCGGGTTGTACTCTAACCCCTCTTCCCTGAGTAGAGTCTTGATTTTCTCCCCAGTTTTTGCGTTCTTGATTGTGTCGTTTGCTTCCGAAATTGTGAAGTGACAGCGATTGCACGGGACTAGCAGATCGTCCAGCCCTGTCAAGCTTGCCAGAGCCAAAACCCTGGCTCCCAAGTAGACGGCTGTGAAATTGTTAACGCTCTTGATCGGGTCTCCGCAGCAGACAGACTCGCGCAGGTCAACGAGTTCGATGTCGAACTTTGGAAGAACTTCGCGGAGAGACATCTCGTAGGCGTACTGGCTCGTTAGAATGCGACAGCCCCAAAATACAGCGGTCTTCATGTTATTTTTCCTCCATGGTTTTCGTGAACACGGCTTGAAAGTTTTCTTTCGGAGGATTGATCTTGGGCAATTTTAAGCAATCGCGGTCAACGGTTTCCATCTTTCGAGTTACAATCTTCTTGGGCGTTTCAATCAGACCGGTTTCCAGTATCTGCGAGACCGCTTTCAAGTATCCTTCTGGCACTTTTGCTTCCTTTTCAACGGCAATGTTTCTGAGAGCCATTATGACGTGGTAAGGCGACGCCTTTTGTGGGCATCTCTGCACGCATTTCAGGCATGTCACGCAAGTCCAAATAATGTCTGAAGACGGCAGTTCATCTACAAAACCCAAGTTGACAAGTTTTATTATTTCATGCGGCTTCAATTCCAAGAGCTTCAGCGCGGTGCACCCGCTCGTGCATTTTATACACTGGAAACAATTCACAAGCTCCCTTCCGCGTAGTTTGGCCAAGATCTTCTCGCGTGCTTCAAGGTTGGGCTTCGCCATCGACATCAGATCGACTAGGCTCAGATCATTTCCCTCCTTCAGTGCAGGTTTCTGTGAGAGCCGCTTGAACTTGGGTTAAGACTTGCCTGCTGCTGTACTGTTGAATCTTTATGGCGCCTGTTGGGCAGGCTGAACTGCACAATCCGCAGCCTTGACACATGGCTTCGATGACTTCAGCCCTAAATCTTTCGTTGCCATCAACGACCTCAGGCTTCATTTCAACAGCGACAAAGGGGCAGATTGATTCGCAAATTCTGCATCCGCTGCATGAGTCCTTGTCGACCACGGCCTTTAAGGGTTCAAGTTCGATTTCTCCGCTTGACAACAGGTCTATGGCCTTTGCCGCCGCTCCACTTGCCTGTGCAACAGTGTCTGGGATGTCTTTAGGGCCTTGGCATGCGCCTGCAAGAAAAACTCCTCCCATTGCTGTTTCCAGCGGTCGCAGCTTCGGATGCGCTTCTAAAAGGAAACCGTCAGCGCTTCTTGAAGCGTGGAACAGAGCGCTGATGTTTCCGAGGTCGTTGTTTGGAACAAGCCCGGTTCCGAGCACAACCAGGTCCGGGTGCACTTCGAGAAGCTTGCTTGTGCCTTTGTCGTAGACGTCGAAGCACAGTGAACCGTCTTGGGCGCTGTGTATCTCCGAAGGTAACCCAGCTATGAAGTCGATGTCCTTGTCTCTAGCACTTCTGTAGAATTCATCGTAACCCTTGCCGAAAGCTCGCAGATCAACATAACAGACGTATATTCTCACGTTTTCGTGGATCTTCTCGCGAGCCAGAATTGCCTGTTTCAAGGTTACCATGCAGCCGACGCGACAACAATAATCGTGAAAACGCTTATCTCGTGAACCCACGCATTGGATGAACGCAATCGTTTTGGGCGTCTTGCCGTCCTTTGGTGAAACGATCTTTCCACCAGTTGGGCCGGACGCGTCTGATATTCTTTCAAACTCGATGCTTGATATGACGTTTTTGAAACGTCCGTATCCGAGCTCAACCATTTTTGAGGCGTTGAAAACCTCAGAGCCCACCGCTAGGACTATTCCGCCTACTTTGACTTGAACTGTCTCAGGCTTCTGCTCAAAGTCTATTGCTTTGGCTTCACACGCGTCCTGGCACTTGCCGCACACGCCTTTGTTGTACTTCAGCCTTAGGCAGTAGTCAGGGTTGATCGTCGCGATTTTTGGCACCGCTTGTGTCGAGTAAATGGATATTGCACGCTTTTCGGTGAGGTTTTCGTTAAACCTGTCTGGGACTTTGACTGGGCAGACTTTAGTGCACAGTTCACAACCTACACATTTTTCTGCATCTACATATGTGGGGTTCTTGAGGATTGAAGCTTCATAGTTTCCAACGAAGCCCTTCACGTTTGTGACTTCCGCGTTTGTTAGAAGCGTTATGTTTGGATGTTTAGCCACATCAACCATTTTAGGCGTCAGAATGCATGCGCTACAATCTAAAGTTGGAAAAGTCTTGTCCAGCTGTGACATGCGTCCGCCAATACTGGGCGATTTCTCTACTAGGTGGACTTTGAACCCTGCGTCTGCCAAATCTAGTGAAGTCTGTATGCCTGCAATTCCGCCGCCGACAACCAGCACGCCCTTTTCAACGCTTACCTTGCGTTTTTCCAATGGTTCCAGAAGTCTCGCGTGGGCCACGCCCATTCTTACGAGAGCTTTGGCTTTTTCTGTGGCTTTTTCTGGTTCATGGGTGTGGGCCCAAGAAACGTGCTCTCGCAAGTTGACTATCTCGGTCAAGTAAGGGTTCAGTCCAGCTTCTGCAACTGCTCTGCGGAATGTCTCCTCGTGCATTCGGGGCGAGCACGTTGCGATGACTATTCTGTCAAGGTTCTGGGCTTCTATATCGTCCTGAATCATGTGTTGTCCAGGTTCAGAACACATGTAGGTGTAATGTTTGGCTACGACGACGTCTGGCAAGCCTTTGGCGTATTCGGCGACCTTCTCTACATCAACGACGCCGGCTATATTCAATCCGCAGTGACAAACGTACACGCCGATCCTGGTCATTAGCCAGACATCCATAATCGTATTGAATTAATTGCGATTGGAGCCCTCTATTATCCTTTCTGCCAAAAACGCGTCGATTTCAACGTTAAAGCTGAGCGAGAAAGCTTTGCTTGAATTATAGCTTACTTGGATTCGACAAGCACTCATGTACGTTTCATTCAATACACTGAAACCTTCGCTACTCCCTTCACATTCAGTAATTCCGGAATCAACTCTCCAGGGATTTTCTTCTCAACGATCAGTGAGAGTTTCGGTTCTGGCGAAAGCTCAGGGTCGTCAACGATTGCTTGTCTTATGCTGAGACCGTTTTTTGCCAGAATCATGGCAGAACTGGCCAAAATGCCCGGTATCTTGGCATCGACAGGTGTTATTTCAACCACTCCGAGGTTGAGGTGCTTGGCAATCTCCTTAAGTGAAGGTCCTGCGGATCTTATTCCCTCAAATATTAGCCGAAGCTCACGGTTGGATTGGGTTGCGTTCAGTGTTTCTTTGACTGTTCGTCTGTCCACGCCGGCAGCTCGCGCTATGCGTATTGGTGGAATCTCGATTTCGTTAAGATAGATCTTGCAGTTTCTTATGCTGAGTCCGTTTTCTATCAGTATACGGGCTACCTTGAGCCTTTCTGGGTGTCCTTCAAGATATTTTTTGACGTTGTGCCACATGCTACGGTTTCCTTCATGTACATTTTTGCGCAATAAAGTATAAATATGTTCGTGTAATTCAATTTGGCTATAAATGTACGTAAATGTACTAAACGGTACTTTGGTGAAAACAAGATGACAGATACGGACAGAATGAAAGAACACGTTACATTTTTGGGGCCCGATGAAATACCGACGTCGTGGTACAATATACAGGCAGACCTGCCAGAACCCTTGCCGCCTCCGCTAGATCCCACAACGTTGAAACCAATAGACCCGGGAATGCTGGAGAGAATATTTCCAAAAGAACTTGTAGGGCAAGAAGTCTCAACCGAACGATATGTCAAGATACCGGATGACGTGGTAGACGCTTACCTGAGGCTTCCACGGCCAACACCACTCTACCGCGCTCGAAGGCTTGAAAGATTCCTGAAGACGCCTGCACAGATCTACTTCAAATGCGAGAACTTCAGTCCAACAGGCAGTCACAAAACGAATACTGCCATTGCGCAGGCCTATTACAACAAGAAACAAGGAATTGAGAGAATGGCCACGGAGACTGGCGCGGGGCAATGGGGCACCGCTTTGGCCTTGGCGACAACTCTTTTCGGGCTTAAGTGTCGCATTTACATGGTTCGAGTGAGCTATCAGCAAAAACCGGGTAGAAGAACCATGGCCCAACTGTACGGTGCTGAGATGTTTCCATCGCCAAGCGATCAAACTGATTTCGGCAGAAGACTGCTCAAGGAGAATCCCAACCATCCTGGGACGCTTGGAATAGCTATTACTGAGGCCATAGAAGACGCACTCGCTCATGACAACACACGATATTCTATCGGCTCAGCTCTGAACCACGTGCTGCTGCATCAAACAATAGTAGGTTTAGAAGCTAAGAAACAGTTTGAACTCATAGACGTTTCCCCTGACGTTGTTTGCGGGTGTATAGGGGGCGGCTCCAACTATGGTGGCTTCTGTTTCCCGTTCATGATGGACAAACTCAAAGGCAAAACGAGCGCGGAATTCGTCGGATGCGAAGCAAAGGCCGTTCCACATACGACAAGAGGCGTCTACACGTATGATTATGGGGACACCGGCAAGATGACGCCGCTCATTAAAATGTTGACGATAGGACATGATTATGCTTGCCCGCCGGTTCATGCGGGTGGTCTTAGATACCACGGAATGGCACCCTTGATATCATACTTGATCTACAAAGGGTATGCGAGGTCTGTTGCCTACAATCAGGTAGAAATCTTTGAAGCCGCCAAGCTGCTCGCTCAAACTGAAGGCATGATAACAGCTCCAGAAACAGCCCACAGTCTCAAGTTCGTGGTGGACGAGGCTTTGAAATGCAAGAAAACTGGGCAAAAGAAAGTGATTGCAATGAACTACAGTGGGCATGGCTTGCTTGATCTGTCAGCGTACGAGCAGTCTCTGGCTGGTAAGCTCATCGAGTACGAACCGGCGAAAATCGAAGTTCCAACCTTCAGCCATTAAAGGTGCTGATAACAGTTGACATCCCTCATCCTGAAAACCGAGAATGCAAACGTAAGAGTAGCTCTGCTATCAGTTGACGAGCTTAGACCACACGAGAAAGGCTCTCCCCTCTATCTGCAACTTCTGAGGCAAGAAATCCTCAAGGACAGAGTGCTTAAGTATCCCATAATAGCTGATGAGAAAACCCACATCATACTGGACGGTATGCACCGGTGGCTAGCTTTGAAAAGCCTCGGTTTCACACTGATACCCGCTATCCTTGTCAACGCCTTAAACAACTCGGGAATCCGTGTTGGAACGAGAAGGATTCATCGATACACGGGAGACGCAGACGGCGAAGTGAGTATTGAAAAAGTTATCTCAGCAGGACTCAGTGGACATTTGATGGAGCCGCGTTCAACCAGGCATTTCTTTCCGTTCTCAAAGTTCCAGCAAGTCAATTATCCACTTTGTTTGTTGAAAAAGGATGTTCCGCAAGACATTTCAAAATATCTTTCCAAAATGGACAGCAAGGAATCTGCCTTAGCGATTCAAGAATGGTTGGGCGAGATATCTGAGGAATTGGATTTTCTGGCACGAAGGAAGGAAGAGGTAGAAAAGGAGAAAGAAGAGTTTCTCGGCAGAATGAAGAATTTGAAGAATGATTTTCCAGCCTTATGACTTCGACGATCCTGGTGCAAAGCCACGTCATTGAACGTAGGAGTTATTAACACTGAAATAGCATACTACCTGAAAGGCGACTAGGTTGATACAGATCAATGCTCCGCAGATTGATCAAAAAGAAATCGAAGCTGTCGTCAAAGTCCTCAAAAGTGGCATTCTAACTCATGGGCTCGGTGCAGGCCCTATGGTTACGGAGTTCGAGAATGCGTTTGCAAAATTCGTAAAAGCAAAGCATGCAATCGCCATGAACACTGGGACAGCCGCTTTGCACGCTGCCCTTGCGTCCGTTGGCGTGAAAGCGGGTGATGAAGTTGTCCTACCGAGTTTCACTTTCGTCGCAACTGCTGAAGTTGTTGTTTTCACTGGGGCAAAGCCAGTTTTCGTTGACATCAATCCAGAAACCTACACTGCTTCTCCTAGGGCGATTGAGAGAGCTATTACTAAGAAGACCAAGGCTATAATGCCAGTTGACCTTTATGGCATGCCTGCTGACATGCAGCCTATAAGGGAAATCGCTGACAAGCACGGGTTGAAAATTATTGAGGATGCAGCTCAAGCTCACGGGGCTTCCTACAAGGGGAAACCGCTTGGAGCCTGCGCTGATGCTGCGTGCTGGAGTTTTTACGGAAGCAAAAACATGACCACGGGCGAAGGAGGAATGCTGACCACGAATGACGACAAGACTGCTGAAGCGCCGCGGTACATACGGAGCCATGGAGAGAAACAGAAGTATAAGTCTCTTATGCTCGGACACAATTATCATATGCCGGAGATGGAGGCGGCGATAGGGTGTGTGCAGCTGAAGAAGTTGCCAAAGTTCGTCGCTAGACGGCGGGAAAATGCAAGAAGGCTGACGGAAAAGCTTGCGAAAGCGAAGGGTCTACAGTTGCCGATTGAGCCAAAGGGCTTTAGGTGCAGTTGGTACCTTTACACTGCCAGATTGAAGAACTCCAAACGTTTGAGAAGAGACAAGTTCGTTGAGAAATTGAAGCAAAAGGGAATTGGCGCGTTTGTCTGTTACGTGAATCCAGTACATCTCATGCCGTACTACCGCAAGTTTGGAATGCACAAGCTTCCAGAAACAGAGAAAGCGTCAGAACAAGTCTTCTCACTGCCTGTCCACCCGGGCGTCACCGCGGAACAAATTGATTTCATAGGCGAAACGGTTTTACGTTTGCTGAAGTGATTTTCAGATGTCAAGGTTTATATGGAATGATCTGGGTTAGTATTGACTCCCTAGCTCTGGGGTTTTAACGGAGGATTCCACCATGCAGAAAATCAAGGTTATTATAATGGGCGCGGCTGGTAGAGACTTTCACAACTTCAACGTCTATTTCAGAAACAATGACGCGTATGAGGTTGTGGCTTTCACGGCTACACAGATTCCTGGAATAGAGTGCCGAAATTATCCTGTAGAACTGGCTGGTTCAAGGTATCCGGAAGGTATACCGATCTATCCTGAAGAGGAACTGCCTAGACTGATGAAGGAACATGACGTTGACCAGGTTGTTTTCGCTTACAGCGACGTATCCCATGAGTACGTGATGCATAAGGCTTCAATTGCACTGGCGAATGGTGGGGACTTTCGTTTGATGGGCCCCAAGACGACGATGTTGAAGGCGGAGGTTCCGGTTGTTTCCGTGTGCGCTGTTAGAACGGGCTCCGGGAAAAGTCAGACTTCGCGGCAGGTCGCAAAGATTCTGAAAAGCAGGGGCTTGAGCGTTGCGGCTATCAGGCATCCGATGCCCTACGGTGATTTGAGGAAGCAGGTTTGGGAGCGCTTCGCCTCTTATGAAGACTTGGACAAGTATGAATGTACGATCGAAGAAAGAGAAGAATACGAGCCTCATATCGACAATGGAATAATTGTTTACGCAGGCGTTGACTACGAGAAAATCCTCAACGAAGCCGAGAAAGAAGCCGACGTCATAGTCTGGGATGGCGGTAACAACGACATGTCCTTCTACCAGCCAGACCTGAACATCGTTATAGCCGATCCGCACAGGGCTGGACACGAGTTGGCTTATCATCCAGGCGAGACAAATTTGCGAATGGCAGACGTGGTAATAATAAACAAGGTTGACACTGCGGACCCAGAAAAGGTCAGAGAGGTTAAAGAGGACATAAAAATGGTCAATCCCAAAGCGACAGTGCTGGAAGCTGCTTCTCCCATAACCGCTGACAAGCCAGAGATTGTTAGAGGAAAACGGGTGTTAGTAATTGAAGACGGGCCCACTCTAACGCACGGCGGCATGCCGTACGGAGCTGGAACCATATTTGCGAAAAAGTTTGGGGCTTCTGAAATTGTCGATCCTAAACCGTACGCTGTGGGTTCAATAAAAGAAGCCTACAAGAAATACACGCATTTGGGGGCACTCCTTCCAGCGTTGGGATACGGCGAAAAGCAAGTGGCAGAGCTGAAACAGACGATTGACCACACGCCCTGTGACGTTGTGGTGATCGGTACACCAATTGACTTGAGAAGAGTAATGACCATAAACCAGCCGACTGTGAGAGTGAAATACGAGCTCAAGGTATTGGGTCCAGTTTCGCTTGAGCACATTCTGGACGAGTTCATTCAAAAAAGCTGGAAGAAACAATGAGCGAAGAAAAAGGCGAAATTTCGCGAGTAAAAGTGAAGTTCATAATCGAAGGCCTAGGCGAAGTGGAAGGAGAGTTGGTGCGGTTCTTGGCACCGAGAACGGTGGACATGATCGTTCGAAAACTGCCGATAGAGGGCAGAGCGGCCTTGTGGAAGGAAGAGATTTACTTTGAAACTCCGGTCAAGATGGGCGAAGAAAAAGCCAAGGGCACCGTAGAAGTCGGCAGTATCGCTTTTTGGCCGATGGGAAGTGCCATATGCATATTCTTCGGCCCATCACAGCCATACAGCCCTGTGAGTATTTTGGGCAAAATTACAGCTAACCTTGAACTGTTCAGACAGGTAAAGAGCGGCACAAAAATCAGAGTTGAAAGCGTCTAGTAAACGAGTGAGCTTTCCTTCCACATTTTTAGAAGCCTTTCACACTCTTCCACTACTGCCTTTTCCTTACTTCGCTTCTTCAAGGTTTGAAGGAATTCTATTCGTCTCTCGCCTGAACGTTTTTCCGCCGTCCCACCATAATAGAGTTTGCTTTCGAGATATTCCTTCATGTGGTTAGCCTTTTGGACGAAAACGCTGGCAGCGTCAACGGGATTTTCCACGGCATAGTCATTAGCCCATATTGTCGCCTCTGACTGCCGAAGTTGAGTTAAGCCGTCGATTTCTTTTACGCTTCGGATGTAGGTTCTCAAGAAATCGTAGCAGCCTGCAACCTTGACAAGCTCAAGTGCTTTCCTGACCTTCCGCTTGAAGTCTGGGCTTCCTTGAGTCTTCAGGCGGTGTTTGTACCCATTGTCGATTAGGTCTTTGGCCTTTTTGACTTCCTCTTCCGTGTAGATTCTACTGGGAAATTCCAATACGTCTTTTGCCCTCTGATCATCAATAAGAAATGTGTAGAAGCAAACAAGCGCAAAGCTACAGAGACGTTAGTCTACCTTGTATATTTTGATGTTGTGGCTCCCTGAAACCAGTTGGATTGCACCGTTCTCCTGCAACTGCTCCAGGAAATCTTTGGCCGCGCTGATGCGGATGTTAAAACGTGTCGCCACGGAATAAGGTGTCAAGACGTGCATCTTCTTCAGTTCACTAAGGGTTTTTTCGCTCCTATAGTCAGGCGAAATCACGGCTGAAGGTTTCCTCTCTTTGGGCGCTCCGGCCTTTTCTTTTTTCTTCTTATCTTTGTCCTGTTCGTCTTTCTTGTCCTGCATGCGCTCCATTTGTTTCAGGTTTAGCTTCTTTTTTCCACCCATGTATGTCAACTTCCACAATTCAAATTCGCCTTGTGGTTCTTAAGGGTTTTCCATGTCTGGCCTTGGGCGGATCGTTCCAATCCTGAGCTTTTCTTGCCCTCGTACGGTGTGCGTGACACATTAGTGCGTGCTAGCAATTAGTCGACATACGCATTTTTGTTGATGTTAGAGCGCGCGTCTCTGCACGCATCGAAGCCTTATATTCTCAACTTGTGAGAAAAGTCTTGTCGGGATGGAAATGTCTTCTGAAAACTTGGTTAGAAGCAGACAGCTCAATGTAGGCAGAGACGATATTCGGGCCTTGCGCTTGGGTTTATTTGAGTCTATGGGATTTACTAGGGGGGAGTTTGATCGGCCGCTCGTAGGTGTAGCCAACTCTTGGAACGAGATTCTGCCAGGGGCTTTCCACTTGAGAAAGGTTGCGAGTAGGGTCAAGGATGGAATCAGAGCAGCTGGCGGAACACCTCTTGAGTTCAACACGATTGGAGTGTGCGACGGAATCGCGCAAGGGCATGTTGGCATGAAGTATGTTCTTCCCAGCCGCGATGTCGTTGCTTCAAGTGTTGAAATCATGGTTGAAGCTCACCAGCTTGACGCTCTTGTTGCTGTGGGCACATGTGACAAGATAGTGCCAGGCATGTTGATGGCCATTGCCAGATTGAATGTCCCCTCAATCATAGTAACAGGTGGCTACATGACGCCCGGTAGCTTCAGGGGAGAGCCTTGTCTTACGAGCGGAATTTCAATAGCTTATGGGGCTCTTAAGAAGGGGAGAATATCGCGAGAGGATTTTGAGCTTTTGGTCGATTCTTGTTGCCCGTCTCCGGGCGCCTGTGCCGGCATGTGGACTGCAAACACCATGTGCGCCATAGCGGAGGCTTTGGGTCTCTCGTTGCCTGGAAACGCGACAACGTCCGCTGTGAGTTCGCGACTCCTTAGGACGGCTTTTGAGGCTGGTGACATGGTCATGAAGCTTCTGAAGAATGGAATTAAACCTTCAGATATAATGACGCCCGATGCCTTCGAAAACGCGCTCACAGTCTTGATGGCTACTGGAGGGTCAACCAATGCATGTTTGCACATTCCAGCGATTGCCTCGGAATTAGGGTTGAAGATCGACCTTGGACTGTTCGATAAGATTAGCAGGCAGACTCCATGCATATGTGGAGTAAATCCGATTGCCCGGTTTACGATGAAGGACTTGGATGAAGCAGGCGGTTTGCAGTCAGTGATGAAACTTGTCCAGAACAAACTGAACCTTGAGGTTTTGACAGTGAACATGAAGACCATGAAGGAGAACCTAGAGAATGTCGGGGTTCACGAGTCTACAAGAGGAGTGATAAGACCTCTAGACAAGCCGTTCTACAAAGAGGGCGGGATTGCTGTTCTCAAAGGAAATCTTGCGCCCAACGGTTCAGTTGTCAAACAGTCGGCGGTGAGTCCCAAAATGCTCAGAATGAAGGGGCCTTCAAGAGTTTTCGATTCAGAGGAAGATGCTGTAAAGGCGCTGTTGAATGATAAGATCAATCCTGGAACAATAATGGTTATCCGATATGAAGGTCCTAAAGGCGGACCTGGAATGAGAGAAATGTACGACGTGCTACAGATTCTTGTAGGCATCGGGCTGTCGGACTCGGTGGCGCTTGTGACGGACGGCAGGTTTTCAGGCTCAAACAAAGGCGGCGCAATAGGTCATGTTTCACCCGAAGCTGCTGAGGGAGGACCGATTGCGATAGTCAGAGACGGAGATATAATTGAAGTAGATATCCCTAAAAGAAAGTTGAGTCTGAAGCTTTCTGGAGCAGAGATCAATGAGAGACTGAAGGCGTGGAAGCCTCCACGGTTAACAGCACAGAAGGGGATACTGAAACTATACCGGAGGCTTGTGCAGTCTGCTGCTAACGGCGCCATGATAGGTTAGCATGCTCCAGAAGTGATTTCAGCGTTCTTGAGAGAATCACTAATTGTAACAAACTAGAATGCGCGCGAGCTGGATCGTGCGCCGCCGATCTTCTGCATCTTCCCCCTTTTCCCTTTTTAAGGGAAAGAATAACCAAAATTAGAGTTTCTCCGGCATTAACGTCGATATTCTCTAAGAATGCGCACAGAATGCCCGACGTAGACATCGATTTTCTTTTCAGACAAAAAGAAAAGAGAAACTTAGAGAAATTGTCTATTTACCCATGACTTTTCGTGCAGCGATCTCAATGTCCTCAGACTTTATCGTTTTCCTTCCAGCGTGCATCGCAAAGTCCAAAGCTTCCTTGGCAATTCTAACGCCGATCTCTTCCAAAGCCTTCGCCAGTTCCTTCGCCGCCGCTTCACTCACCCTGTCCGCCCCAGCCTTTTTGCACAGTCTGTGCATTGGGGCTACAGCTAATTCCAAATCGACCATAAATCGTCCTCCGTAGCCTCTTTTTCTATTTAAAGCCATATTTAACGTTTATTGTTCGCGATCCGTGACGAATAACCGCCCTTCATCAGAGGAAGTTATAAAAGCTAACGCAAGGTGAGTGGTATGCTCAAAGTGAGAAAAATGAGGTTCGTTGACGCACACATACACCTCTCAGACGAAGAATACACGGAATACATCGACGAAATCATAAGAGAAGCCAAGGACTCACACGTCGTCGCTCTGGTTTCAAACTCTATGGATTTGAAAACAAGCGTCAGAAGCTTGGAATTGGCTGAACAGTATCCCGGCATGGTCTATGCTGCCCTCGGCATTCATCCATGGACAGTCAATGCCTCAACCGACGACGAACTTCAGCGGACGTTAGACGTGATTTCGAAACAAAAGCATAACAAGGCTTTGATTGCCATAGGCGAGATAGGACTCGACTTCAAATACATGAAAATATGGGATAAACAAATGAGGGTCTTTGATTCGATGCTGCACTTGGCTGAAAAGCTCGAGTTGCCGGCTATTATCCATTCTCGCGGGACCACGGTACAAATCGTTGACATGCTTCCATCATACAAGGTCAAAAAGGTTCTGCTACACTGGTTCAGCAACCCTGTTAGCGCACTTTCCAAGGCCGTCGAATTGGGATGCTATATCACCGAAGGCGCGCCCGCAGTCTACTCGAATGGTATACGAGACGTCGTCAGGCGTGTGCCGTTGACGAACCTGTTGACGGAAACCGATGGACCTGTACGCTTCTTCAGACCACCCTTCAACGGGAAGAGAACAACGCCCGCATTCATTCCGGAGGTGGTCAAAGCCATTGCCGAAATAAAGAGCACTGGCGTCACAAGAGTTGCCGAACAGATAATAGGCAATTTTGAAGAATTCTTCGGAGTTAAGTTGGACTAATCGGGAGAAAACAGGAATACTGTTCCGGATATCCGAACCTTCACAGGACTAATAGCTTTCTAAAGTATTAAAGTTTCTCATGTGACCAAATTGTCACAATTGCTGGTTAGTCTTGTGATAACAGCAGGTTCCTGATTTTTCTCAAGATTGAATCAAGTGATGTATGGTGAATTCGTTTTCATGAATCAGACTACTGAAAGCCATCGCTCTTTTATGTATGTGACAAATTGCGATGTTGCATTCGATAGCATTTCTTGGAGCGAGTATGTATTTTGATGCATATAGAGGACGGTTCCATAAAGTATTAATACATGAATATTCGAAAGCTAAATCCACAAATCATCAGCGACATAAGGAGAGGGGAATATGAAGAAAATCATCTTATCAGCAGTGGCCTTCATACTGATATTCTTGGTAACGTGCCCGCTTGTATCTCCTGCCTTTGTCGAGTTGGGTCCGCCCACGATCACAGTTGACGTGCAAACCGCAGATGGGTTCTCAGATCTAGTGTTTACGGCTACGCGCAATGGTTTCGGCGTCAGCGGCATCGATGTCAACGTGACAACTCCAGAAGGGTCGTTGAATGAACCTCTCCTCAATGGAACCACCGGGCCTGATGGGACATGCTTTTTCGGTGACGTGCCAGCCGGAACATACTTGTGGCGAGTGTCCGAAGGCTTGCCGGAAAGTGACACAAAGGATGTTCCACTTCAATCAATTCATCTAAGTGAGGAAGAACTGTATGCCATACAACTTCTGTCCATATCCTGGATGGGGGAAGACACACAGAAGGCCCGCGCATTCTACGAAAATCTGGCAAGACTCGTTGGCTACGATCTTTCACAACATGCATTTCCGTCCTCAGAAGGAAGAACGTTACTTGATTTTTCTAGGGAACAATTCCGTTGGCTACAGGGTCTCGAAGACCGAATGTCAAGCCTGAGCACTGGCTTGCCTGAAATAGACGTGATGAAACCTGCAGTTTCAGCCTCCAAGATTGTTGCGGAGAAAATGTTCGATAAAGCAAGCAAGCATTTTCAGTTAACCGAGATAACTGTAACGGAATTTACACTTGTAGGCATTGTGAACACCCCAGATGTAGACTATGTTATCGTCTATAAAAGACTGGACGTAACGATTTTTTCTGAGACAATTGTCCGTGCCCCCAAGAGCTATGCGGCATTTGGGTGTGTTACCGGACTCCTTGGGATTTTTCTCTCCTCTTACGATTTGTACAGTGGATTCTTTGACCCGCAATCAGAATGGAGACTGGCTTTTCAATCAGGTGACGGCGTTACACAGATCAAGACTGTGCTTGAGATTACTGATAACTTCGTCGACATAGTGGAAGGCACCTTGACCCTGTACGAAATGATTCGGGCAGCCAGCACGGCAGTTCTTCCCGAAGCCACAAAACTCACACTGGAAGCCGTAAGCGGTGCACTGTCCGCTGTGGGGAATATCATCGTTGGATTAGTGACAGCCCTTAAACTGGCACAAAAGTATCCGCGTTGGGGCTTATTCATGCGGGATCTGCTCAATCTGAAGTTCAGTCTGCTGGTCAACCTTGCGACCGTGGGCCTAGGCATAGTAGCTGGCGTGTGGGGTCTCTATCTGGTGGCAACTGGAGGAGCGGCTTCTGCAAGTGTCGCGGGGATAGTAGTTGGCGCCGTACTCATCGCTCTGGGCCTAATAGCTTCCTATCTTGAATATGGCGACGCAATCTTGAACCTGCGAGGAGAACTTGGCAAAACTCTGACAGCACTGTTTAAAATGCGGGAGGGTCTCTGGAAAATCGATACGAATGCCTTCCATGAGGGAGCCGCGGGGCAGCTCAAACTTGCAAATACCCTGAACAAGCTTTCTCTGCTCCCTCAGGCGCCAGCAGACATCAAGCAGTTCTTCGAATATGCAAACACAAAACTCACAGAATACAGTGCGTCCCAAGAAGAACTGGCCCATAGCGTTGATGAAGCAAGGCCAGCATTCGACGACTGGCTTCGACAGTATATGTCTTGGGACGGATGGTACAACGACTGGATAAGCGGGCGCGCGCTAGAAGGCAAGGTGAGAGCGCACCTGGAGGCATTTAATTGCACTTCGGCAAACTATGTGACGCCATCCAGGTCTTTCGTCAACAACGCAGTGGTCGGCGTTTCCGGGGGCAACGAGTATTGGTACGAGAGGAAGTATGTTACCAGCGGCAACCTTAACGGAGGAGCCACTTCGCATCGCTACTCCGACATTGCAGACATCAAGCTTTGGGGCGCGCTCAAGGATGGGTGGGCATTTGAACCCACCATCGAGAATGACGGTGAAGAACATGAATACGCTGTTACCTACAACTTCAACACCAATACACAACAAGGAACACTCCGCTACGATCCAAAACCAGACTATCTGTCCGTCAGCGATGCCTATCCATCCAAAAAAGGAGATGTTTTAGTCACCTCTTATCAATACAAGTTCTTTTTCGATGACGAAACGACCGAGTCATTTGTGGGTCAGCCCGTGAAGGAGTGTCTGGAAGCATGGCAGGCAGACATACAGAGCGACTATAACCTGATGGTCAAACCTCACCTTGAAAGAGTGGAAAATCTGATGAAAAAACTTACCTACATGTACGACGTCACTCCGCCAACGACAACTTGTACTATGATTCCTCCTTCCCTGCCCGATGCGTCAGGCAGAATCCACGTTACTTCATCCACGATATTTGCATTGTATGCGCATGATGACCAAGGTGGGACGGGCGTGGCAACAACGGGCTACAGAATATACAATGAAGCCTACGATTCTGGCTGGGCGGGGCAAAGCGCATTTCCAGCGTGGCTCCTGCTGGCGAAGGTAGTGTTCCGTGTTCCTGGTTTTCTGGCCAATGGTCAGATTCAGATTGACTACAACAGCACTGACCTTGCCGGCAACATCGAGCCTACACATACGATAGTCGCCATTCTGGAGAATCCCCCCGCCGATCCATGGATGGGCATAATGGAGCCGACGACGGAGCGCCCAGCCAAAGCTGGAGACCCAAGCCAACCCGATCCAATCAACGTTGCAGTCTTTTCTCGATACGCGATCGACAACATTGTTGTTAAAGTCGGCGGAATAGAATGTCCCTACCAGATAATAAATCGTTGGGCAGTTGTAGTAAATCTCTATGTCCTGAGAGTTGAGACTCCGCCTCAACAATCACAGGGGGCGTATGACCTTGAAGTAAGTGCCACCTACAAAGAAACGACTTTCTATGACGTTGAACATGATGCAGTGGAATACATTGTTACCACGTTGTCAGAGCCAATTGAAAAAGGATTGGCTTGGCTTCGCACTAGTCAGCGCAGCGATGGTTCTTGGCTTAGCAATGTGGGCGTAACCTCTCTTACGGCGCTTGCATTCTTGAATGCTGGTTATGACGAAACAGATGCCACAGTCAGTAAAGCAATCAGTTATATTCTTAGCAAAGTCCATAGTGACGGCTCAATCTACATTTCATATTCAGTCTATGAAACATCGACTGCAATATTGCCGCTGGTTGCAACCCATAATGCAAACTATGCCACCATCATAGAAAACGCGAAGAATTGGCTCGTAGGTGCTCAACAAGACGAAACCTTTGGATATACACCAACTAATTATCAATATGGCGGGTGGACATATTCGTCAGCAAGAGGCGACCCTGATCTTTCAAATACCCAATTTGCATTACTGGCTTTAGATGCAGCAAACTTGCCGAAAGCTGATTCTGCCTGGAGTAAGGCAATAATGTTCACTCAACGCTGTCAGAATAGACCTGCATCTAATGACCAAGCTTGGGCTCACGTTACTACTCAGTCCTCATACAACGATGGAGGATTCATATATAGACCTTCGGGATGGAGCCTCGCTGGTGGAACTTTATCCTATGGCAGTATGACTGGCGCGGGCATCTGGGGACTACTACTTTCTGGGGTTCCAAAAGCTGACGAAAGAGTGGTGGCGGCCTTGGATTGGGTTACGAATCATTACACATGGAACAATAATCCAGTCTATGGATCGCGACCGTACTACTATTATCTCTCTATGTCGAAGGCGCTTACAATGTATGGAGAACCTGTGATTAATGGGCATGACTGGTATCAAGAGCTGTATGACAAGATAGTTGGAATGCAAATAGATGCAGGCTCAGGAAAGGGATATTGGTCAACTCCGGCAGAGGATTACAATCCAATCCTAACAACAGCCTATGCGATTCTATCACTTCAAACAAGAGCTGTTGCTCTGCCAGTTCAACGCTTATCTTGCCTCACTTTCATATTAAGATCAAACTGTCTCATCAGAGTAATCGATCCTGATGGCAATCTAGTCGGATACAACTACATGACAGGTTTGGGAGAAAACCAGATCCCGACAGCCGTTTACTCAGGTCCATTCTCCGAACCGCAATACATTGTCATCGTTAACCCTAAGCCGGGCACATATAAGCTTGAACTTGTGGGTATTTCAGAAGGCCCATATTCATTGACTATTCAAGGGAACTATGGAGATGAGGTGACGAAGACTTTTGAGTACACAGGAGAGATCAATCCAGGTGAGTTAGATGGCTCACCGGTGACGGTAACCGCGATTGTGGGACCAATAGATATCTACACAAGCCCACCGCAATTCGAAAAGGTCATAATCGCTCAATCTTCTCTAACCTACACAGGTGGCACATCGGGCCAGTATTCTGATCCTGTCGCATTATCGGCCACCCTGAAGGATTTGGCAACCAGCTCACCCATCTCAGGCAAGACAGTTTCCTTTACCATAGGAACACAAACAGCCACAGGAACCACTAATGCATCGGGCGTTGCCACAGCATCAATAACGCTGACTCAACCGTCGGGAGCTTACACGGTTACCGCATTTTTTGCAGGTGACAGCAACTACCAATCGAGCAGCGACTCCAAACCGTTCACCATTGACAAGGAGAATGTGGCCATCACCTATGCTGGGGACACACTAGTTTTCACGGCTGGGCCAACGATTTCAACTGCTCCAGTACATCTGGCTGCACATCTGGTTCAGGAATCCGACGGCTATCCTGACGACCTCACTTTGGCGAGTGTAACGTTTGCATTGTTCAAGAGCAGCAACTTAGGCGGCACCCCCGACTTGACCTATGACGCCTCAGCCAATTCTGCAGGAGACGCTTATTACGACGTTGCATCTCTTCCAGCGGATGTATGGATCGTCAGGGTCACAATCAAGTCAGGCAACCTATACTGGACTCAGACTTCAGAAGGTCTCGGGATTCTAGTGGTGTCTCTGCCAGACCTCAGCGCTACAGGCGGAGGCTGGATACCTGATTCCGGCAGCGCGAACGGAAAGGACAACTTCGGCTTCACATTGAAGTACAATAAGAACCAGGCTCCAAAGGGTAACTTCGTCTTTGTCTGTCGGGGCAAAGATGGCTACGATTACGTGGTGAAGAGCAATAGCTGGCAAGGAGGAGGCTTATCGTTCATGGGCACGAACAGGGCGTACTTCTCTGGGAAGTGCAACATTCAGAAAATCAACAGAACTACGGGCGCGGTGGTGGCGTCTTGGGGAAACTATAGGTTCGCTGTCGACATCACCGACGGTGACCTCACTACTCCACACACTACCGATACGATCGCTATCAGAATCTTTGACTCAACCAATGCCATCTGGCGACAAATGGGAACATCGACGGCTCAGATTCCACTTGGCGGCGGAAACATCGTCATCCACAGCAAGTAAAACGCCTACAAAAACAAACCAACCATTCCCTTTTTTCTTGTGATCAAACCCTTCCTTCTGCAAAGGGTCTTCAGCGCATCAGAATGAGGTTCATCAATCAGCAAAGGTCAATCTTGATAGTCACCCTAACTAGTAAATAATTCCTATATGCCAGGAACAAGAATAGGGTTCTTTTCTCTGAGTCTCTCTGTAAGTTCCTCAGGAACATGGAGGATTATGGCTTCTGAAATGGAGAGGGGCGGGATTGAGAAGGTTCATTTCATAAACAACATAGATAACAAAACGCACAGTACAGTTCCTCTTGTACGCAGATTGATTTCCTAGATAGCAGTACCAAGAATAGTGTTCCTTTTTCTGACTCCATCTTTAGGGCCCGAACGATCAGAAAGGTGATTGTATTGTTTTTGTATGCTGATTTAGTCCTTCTTCAGATGTTGGATTGGACTCTTGAGAAATCAAACGTAGAGCTTCATGTTTGTTTTCACGTTCATTGTATATGAACTCAAAGGACGTTCGAATGGGCGCACAGGCTGGTACAACCACGATTTTTGTGCACATTTGGGGTGAATGCCAAGTAGTAATAACGTAGTATTGATCGATCGTTCTCATCGTACCGAAGCAAGTCGAAAATGCTTTCTACTTCTGCTCCATGCAGTAGCAGTTTCATGTTTCTTCATTAGTCCTGGGACAAGATACAAATGACAAGTATCCTAGATACACAACTTGCTTTGTCGTAAGGCTGTTATTCGAGATTTTCGAAGCTCGTAAGCTGAGATTGTGGCCCTGCGATTACTCTGTGAATCTGTCTGAAGTCTTTTGTCTTTATTTTGTCAAGTCGCTTCTTCATATCTGACATGACATTGCTCATCCCGGCGGACCCGGTTGCAAAAATCAAGTCGTAAAGCCTGTGATTTGACTCATCTATGACAGGGAGGTTATCTACTGCTCTCCTGAAACCGTCTGTGCTGGCGATCTTGTTCATGTAGTATTCGACCAGATTGTCTGCAGTGGGAGATATTTCCTTCCAGACACTATCACCAAAGAAGTCTGCAAGCGCCTCTTCTGATTTGGGTAGGCTAAAATTGCGGACAATCCCGGATGTTGGAAAATTGAGGATGATGTCGCCTTTGCCATGAACCAGCAACTTGTGAAGCGTATCCCATTTCAGATCACTAATCCCTTCAGGGTCAACAAAAGCTAGATAGCAGGTCCTATCTTTCGGACAAAAACCATCAAGAATTCGGGGCAATTCCTCATTGCAGTCAACAGCAAAAATTCTTGGACGACAAGTGCCGAAATGCTTTGCAGCGATTATCACTCTTCTTTCCAGTGCATCTGCGCGTGATTTGTCGATCTCCAGGCAGATGTAATCGCTGAATTTCTTGTCTGGCAGAGTAGAGCCAACAGCAACTATGGGTGAGCCAACAAAATAGTGAGAATCCGCTCTCATCAGTCCAGATCCAGCGAAAAGATCAATGTAGTAGAAAGAGCTGAAATGCTGGCTCGCAATGTGCAGGAAAGGCCATATCCAATACATTAGTGCCATTTCTTTCTTTATCGACCAAAACCCGTATTCTGGTTCAGAGTACTGTTTTTGGCATTCCGTGGACACTATCTTTGACATTTCCAATAGTCTTCCGAACTTGTTTTCCAACCATTCACTTGTTGGAATCCTACTAGGCATTTAGTCAGCCTCTCCCATAGCAATTGCATGTGAATGGAGCATATTCCAAACCCATGGCTTTGTACATCTCTACATTTTCCTTGCACAACGAAATCTTGTCTTTCGGATATCCCAGACCTAGCAATTTCTCATAAAGGAACTGGTATATTTCAAGCCTCAGTTCAAAGGGTATTTTCCATCCCCACCCTGTTTCCTTCTTTTCCAAGAATCTTATCCAGGAGGTATCCACGTTGGCTTTCTTAGCAAAAATGATTGTCTTCTGCAATCCTCTAGGTGTGCCCAATATTATTCTGTTTGGTTCAAATTTGGCAAACATTGAGTAAACGATGTCTATATATTGATCTTTCCAATCGTCTACAGGAAAAATCGGATCAATTCTCACTCTCACGTCATATCCAAAGGCTGACAATCGTGATGCGGCCTCTATTCTCGAAGTAGGAAGTGGTGCTGATTTTTCATAGAGCTGAGCCACTCGCTTGGAATTTATGCTGAATGCGACTATTGTCTGATCATAGAGGCTTTCGGTCAACAAGCTTACCATTTGGTTCTGACTGCCGAATTTCGTTAGAGTCAGCAGTTTGTGCTTCTTCTGTTCATCGAACTTCCGCACGATCTGAATCATGATTTGTGGATTCATCCAGGAATCTGCGAGTTCCCCGCTGTTAAAAATAGCGGGTTTTCCTTCGTTGAACTGGTTATCTTTGAACACATAGTCAAGAGCTTTGAGTACGTACTGCACATTGATGTATCTCGGTTGCATCCTTCCTCGACTTGTGCCACGTAAGTAGCAATACGCACAGTCGAAAGGACAGCCAAACGCCCATCTCAGTTCCCAAAAAGGACCGCATGCGATCAAACTAGGAGTCTTATTGAACCGATGAACTATCTGCCTTCCAAAATCGGTTCGAACCGATTCCAGACTAGGCTCTCTTACTTTCGAAACGCCAATTTCAAGAAGAGGCTTCGTATCAGCTGTTTTCGATCTTTTTTTCTTTCGCATGGTCTCCCATGCTTTGTGAGCAGCTTCCTGTCTCTTTTTCTTTCTTAGGATCTTATCATGTGAAATGCTTTTGACCAACTGCTACAACTCTTTGAGAGAATGAGTGCTTTTTGGTTCATTATGGAATATTCTGTAGGCACGTTTGCATAAGGGGCACTTAAACATGAAACCAGTATCGATTTCACCGACAACATCAGATACCTCGCTTTGTTCTCCTCTACACATGTTCTCAACGAGATTTCTCGCTTCATCTTCATCAAGTCTCCTTCGTTTTACCTCAGTGATGACAATCTCTTGATCAGTATTGTCGGGCAGTTTTTCGACAATCAATTCTGCTATTTGTGGTGTGATAGATGACTTGGGCTTCAAGATTTCTTTCTTCAGAGTATCGGATGCTTTTCTCAGAGTTTTAACAGCAGAATAGACATCTATTGCCCTGAACTCATTCGTTTCATATTTCCTGACAACATCCTCTCTTTCCTTTTCTTCAAGGCCAATAGTGCGAGCAATTATGTAAGTCGGCACAGACTCATCGATCTTGTGTCCTCTCCTAAACTCCCATGCATCAAGATTGTCAGAAACTTCCTTTTCCTTTAGCCCTAGAGCAGCTGCAATTTCGGATCTCGCTCCAAACTTTCCACGGGTCAACAGATCATGAATGGCATTTTCTTCCTCGACGTCAGCCAAGTCCTTTCTATGGATGTTCTCCACAAGAGACTCTATGATTACTTCCTCTTCTGGGACGTCTCTTACAAGAGCAGGTATCTCTTTGAGACCGGCAATGCGAGCAGCTCTCCAGCGCCTCTCCCCAGCTACTATCTGAAATGAATTCGCGTCATGCTCTCTCACAATTATAGGTTCCAGCACTCCTCTTCTTCTGAAGGACTCTGCAAGATCATACAGCGATTCATCTTCAAACCGCGTTCTAGGCTGGAACGGGTTAGGAATTACTGAACTGACAGGAATCATTAATACTTCCATGACAACACCTTTGAGTGTTTGAGCTTCACTTCTGAGTAGTCCTTTCCAACTTTATAACTTTCTGACTTGAGGAGAAACCAGATGCTATGCCAACTTTCCCTCGACTTATAAAGCAGAGAATAGTAACTCAAGTCGCTGAAGAAGTATTCGTCAGGCGAAAATTCATGACAGAAGCTGCACACAAATCCTGGAAGACAAGAAGAGCAAGAAGGTCTACTGCAGCGATAGAGAAGAATGCATCACACGCCAAGTTGAGCAAGGCAGCAGTAAGGGAAGTATCAGAAAGGAAAAGGATCCAAGCGTTGGTCGCACCATATCTAGTCAAGTGGTGGAAAAGGGAGTTACTTTGTGGCTCCAGATCCGGGACAAAGCCTAGAAAATGTGAGGTTTGCGGCGAATCTGAGAAATTGGGGCTTGCAATTCATCATATTGACCCAAGCATCAGCAAGAGTAATGAAAACTACAATTCTATGGAAAACAAGGCACCTCTCTGTGGAACCTGTCACAACATCATCTCGTATAAAAAAACCAGCGATCCTAACGACATAGTCAACGCGTTGAAATCAAGGCATGATTCCGCATTAAGAAACGGACTGCTCGAGTCATAAGTGCACCGAGCTATTCCAGCATTTTCAGCGTCCGGTCTATCGCCTCGATTGCTTCTTTGTAGCTCCGTCTATTGAAGTCTTGCAGGTTTGAGAGGAAACGCAGCTGGCTAATTTTGACGTAGGTTTCCTGAATTGCTCTGAATGTGGTTGTATTTACTTCCCGAACGAGGTCCTTTTGCAGATTCTCAAAGACGTCAACGAGGAATTCATGTCTTTGAAATGCCTCATCTTTCAGATCCAAAACTAAATCCTTCTTGATGAGTTCAAGGTCTTCCTTTATGCGATTCAGCAACAGACTCTTTTCGTCTTCTCCAGTTGGGTGCGTCAGGAGAAAAATCCCAGAGGGATTCACACCATCGCGAGAGAGGAGTTGTGGAGCATGCTCTTCTGGGATTCCCCAAAGCATCAGCGCAGCTATGCCTTGGTCGAATGCTTCTTTCAGACTTTTTTCTGAAGCAATAGCCAGATAGAAAGCTGATGAAAAGACTATCGCGGCCTTGTCTGTTATAGATGATGACATTCCGACCACACAGTCGATATGGCGGCTTATTGCCTGAGCTTGTTCAGATGAAAAACATGCGTTCAAAACGACGCAACGTATCTTATCCTTTAGGACTTCGAACACTTTTGCCAAGGCTTGTGGCGGCACCGGAACAGCGTTTCCGAGATTGTCCTCAAGGACTATTTTTCCTTCGTCAGTACCATGACCACAGAAATGTACAACAGTGGGTCGCTCTTGGTTAAGATATAGCAGAAGATCATCTATGCGAACAGCACCCTTATTCACCAATTCTAGATGATCTTTCTTCTGTGCTAGCATGATCTTCTGGTCTATTTCCCTAGCCTCTTCATCAAGTCGCAGTTTGACAGCGTTCTTGGGATTTGCAGCAAGAAACAGGATCTTGGGCGTCTCCGCAGGAATCTGCATGTTTTTACGACCTATGTATACTCTGCCGCCCTTTTTCAGGGCAGATTCAATCGAGTGCTCGATTCCACCATACATCTCTCCAATGAAATCTCGTCTCTCTTGATATGTCGGAAGTCTACTACGATAATATCCATAGAAATCCTTCAGCGATGAAAAATGATTTGGATTGGTTAGACTATGAGCTGAAAAATGGTTCTTCAGGTCTCGACACAGTTCCTGGTATTCAGCTTCCTTCTCTTCCTTACCGGCTTGGCCAGTTGAAACGAGCACCATCACACTTTGAATACTTCGAATCTTTGCCAAGAAATCGACGAGATCGCTCATTGTCTGTTCATCTGCCAAGAAGTGACTCAAAAGTCAAAGTGGTTCTCTGGGTTTATAGCTTTCGATCGATTTCTTGGCCAACATCCTTCTTGATCTCTCCTTTCATCTTGATCGATATCCTAGGATTTGATTTCCTAAATAGCAGGACCAAAAATGGGGTTCTCTTTTCTAACTCTCTTTATCGGGCGCTCCAAAAGCATGATAGGGAGAACGATGAAGTCCGATTTGGAAGAAGATATCGATCGATCGGGGGACTACGGCTTCTGAAATTAAGAGGGGCGGGATTGAGAAGGTTCATCTTCAAACCAACATAGACAACGAAACGCACAGTACAGTTCCTTTTGTACACACATTGTTTTCCAATCGAAAGGATCGAAAACGCTAGGAAAAGATGTGTAGGTTTCCTATAGGGAAGAACAAAATGTACAGTGCTTTTCTGACACTCTTACTCTGAGTTCTTCTAGACAGTATGATGCGATTTACGATCGATCTAGCAGACTGTTAAGGCTGCGAGGGAATAAGATTGGAAGAAGCTGATGGAGACCCATCACTTATGGAGTCATAGTTCTCCACATTCTCTTCTTCCTTACCCTCAACGGTTTCCTCAAGTCGCTTCTCTTTTTGAGTGAATTCTCTGCTAGCAAGTATGGCTTCGAAGTGATTCAACTGTTGCCTGTCAAGCCTCAGCTAGTTTCGCCCAATGGA
>Ga0315268_10001309_pt1 | contig 28598 bp, 28 predicted proteins | sample C1_top_MG_FD_204535 | JGI IMG/M metagenome (GOLD analysis project Ga0315268, IMG submission 204535) | Sediment microbial communities from Yellowstone Lake, YNP, Wyoming, USA - C1_top | ecosystem: Environmental > Aquatic > Freshwater > Lake > Sediment | place: USA: Wyoming | collected 2017-08-01
CGCGTCTCGGATGTGAATTGGCTGGGGCATAGCTTCCTCCTGATGACTTTGTGGCTCCTGCAGTTAAGTTTACCACAAGTCGCGCTATGCGCCAAGCCCCAATTGTTAAAACTGCAAAACTACTGATCCAATCTGCAATCCACAATCTGCAATCTGCAATCACTTCTTTGGCTCGCGTGCCCGGCCCAGGTTGCCCAGGAACATCTGCCGCATCTGATCGCCCACGCCAGGAACCGGCATACCTGACGCCTGCTCCTCGTCCAGGCCACGCAGCCAGCGCTCGCGGGCCGTGTACGTTTCTTCGAAGGCCGCCTTGAGGGGCTCTCCACCCGCAGCCACCATCTCTCGCCACTCCTGCAAATCGGCGATGTAGGTGTCTATCCAGCGCAGGATGCTCTCCTGGTTAGCGGCGCAGGTAGCGGCGTAATCCTCGGCATCGCCAGCGGCCAGACGTGAGGCCTCACGGAAGCTGGCGGAGGCCAGACGGCGCATATCTCGCCAGGCAGGGTCGTGGGTGGTGGCACTCACCAGGGCGCTGGACAGGATGAATGGCAGGTGGCTAACGGCGGCCACGAAGGCATCGTGCTCGGCGGGATCCAGGAAATACGGTTTGGCGCCTACAGCATTGGCCAGGCCAATCATCGTCTCCAGCGACTGGGCGGCCGCGTTGCGGGCGGGCAGCAGGCAGTATGTGCAGCCCTGGAACAGCTCGGCCGCTGCCTCTTCAATGCCCGTGGCCTCTTTGCCGGCCATGGGGTGCCCACCGATGAAGTTGACCCCGCGCGGCAGGATGGCCTCCGCCCACGCCAGCACCTGCACCTTGGTGCTGGCGGTGTCCGTGACGATACAGTCCGGCTGCAGGTACTTGGCGTTCTGGGCAATAGTATCCAGCGTGGGCTTAATGGCCATCACCGGAAGCGCCAGGATGACCAGACTGGCGCCGTCCAGAGCGGCGGGCAGGTTCCACTCCGCCTTGTCCACCGCCCCGCGCTGCTTAGCCTTGTTGGCCACCTCAATGCGCTTATCGTGCCCCACGATCTCGAAGCCCAGCTTGGCTTTCTTCAGGGCCAGGCCCAACGATCCGCCGATAAGCCCGGTGCCGATGATGGTAATACGATTCGGCATTTCTCACTCCTTGCTCCTTGTCTACTTGCTACGTGAAACGTGGTGCGTGATGCGTGTTGCGTGATGCGTGTTCCGTTATCCTTGTCTACCTGTTCCTTGCCTACTTGCCTACTTGCCTACTCAACGTATGCCATCCGCCTCTTGCAACACCCGCAAGAACTTATCCTCCAGAGAGCTTCCCGGCTGGCGCAGGGGAACCTGGTGCCGCCGGATGAGCTCCACCGTCAGGGGCGAGGCGCCGTTCCCTTGCGCCAGGCGAGCGCCGATCTCTGGATGCTCGCGCTGGATGTAGAAGGCATAGCGCCAATTAGCGGGGTCGCCCCAGGCCAGATCATCCAGTAGTGCTGGCCAGGTAGCCTGCAGCAGAACGATAGCTACGCGCTGCCACAAGTGCAGGGTGGTCCCCGCCTTGCCGACGTCGTGCAGGAGAGCGGCGGCCAGCAGGTCACGATCGTTGTAGCCCTTCTCCCGGATAGCGTAGAGCACGTCCAGGCTGTGGCGCTGATCGGCCACAGACATTCGGTTGAACAGGCGTTGCAGGGGCGGGCTCAGGTAGCGCCCCACGAGCTGGCGCTCCTCCGGTTCCACCTGGGCGCGCCAGGCGCTCCAGAATTGGCGCAGGCGATAGAAGGCCGATGATGGAATGCTCATAGGATACAGCACCCTGCTTGCTGCGTATGCCTACTCAGAAACTTGGCTAGTAATTGCCGTAGGGCAGTGCCCATGGCCTGCCTGGAAGGTTCTCACACGCCACCCATCCGCATCCAGAGCGTGTGAGAACCTTCCACCGCCCAGATGCGCAGAACAGGGCGGCGGGCGCCGCGCCCGCCCTACGGATGCAAACCGCGCCCAAGTTTCTGTCATCAGGAATGACGCCGCCGCGTCATTGAGGACTCACAATAAGATGTTCAGGATAAAGTTGCTCACCGGGCCCAGGATGAAGCTGAGGACGGGGATAAATTGGTCCAGGATCAAAAGGGCAAAAAGGGGCAGGAATCCCCACCGCTCTGTCTCCATCAGCCAGTTACCCAGTTCATAGGCCCAACGGCCCCGTATGTTGCCCAGGATGCCGATGAGCACTTTGGCCCCGTCCAGGGGATGTAGCGGCAGCAGGTTAAAGAGGGCCAGGCTAACGTTGACCACTACGATGTAGGCGAAGAGCAAGATGACAGGGGTAGGCAGCTTGAGTATAACACCGAGATGAGCCAGTATAGCGCAAGAGACCGCTAGGACAAAGTTGGAGGCCGGCCCAGCCACCGCGGTGAGCCCCATACTGGTGCGATAGCTGAAACGGCGCATGTAAGTCGGATTAACGGGCACGGGCTTAGCCCAGCCGATGCCGATGCCCCGCAGGATGGCAAAGAGCATGAAGATGGTGCCCATAGGGTCCAGGTGAGCCAGAGGGTTCAGAGTCAACCGTCCCATGTAACGAGGCGTAGGGTCGCCCAGGTAGTCGGCTACCTTGGCGTGACTGTACTCGTGGATAGTCAGCGATATCAATAGAGCCACGGCCAGGTAGGCGAAGTGCAAAGGATCAAACATTCACAACCCCTTTGGTTTTGGTTGGGGCTATTATACCACATTCGGGGCAGAAAGTGTACCAGCAGGAGGGAGCGTCACGGGTTGGGGACATTATGCGCAGACGTAGTAGCGACTTCAGTCGCTTTTGCGGCGGAACGACGATTGAAATCGTTACTACATACCCCCCAAGGCGATACGCTCCCAGGCAAAAAGAACGGGTCATGGTGAGGCTGGCAATCTGCCTCCACATGACCCGTGAGGCTCGCCAGGGCGCGCACTAGGCTTCCATGCTGCGGGCCTTCTCTAGCTTGCCGAGAAGCTCCTCCTTGGTCTTGGCGGCCGTCTTCTTGCCCTCCTCCACCGCCTCCTCCAACTTGGCTAGCTTCTCCTCCATGGTGATGCGGCTTTTGGCCTCCAGGGCCTCGGCCCTCTCCTTGGCCACTTCCGAGATCTCCTTGGCCTTGCCCTTCAGCTCGATCCCCTTCTGCGACAGCAGTTCGCGGGTCTCCTCGCCTGGAGCAGGAGCCAAAAGCAGGGCAGCCACCGCCCCCAGGGCGGCGCCCACCAGCAAACCGGCGATGAAGAACCCGGCGGAGCTACCACCGTTATTGTCGCTCATGCCTATACCTCCTTTCGCTTTGATCCTAATACCGCCTTGATGGTGCCACTCAGGCCGGATAACGCACTGGCCATCTGAATCAGCGGCGAGACGAAGGTGTCCGAGACGAAGGTCGTCGTCCCGCGCACTGTGCTGGCTGTCTGCTGCACGGACTTCAGCACCGGGGCGATCTCCTCCTGGAGCATGCCCACCAGCCGAGCCAGCAGCAGCACCACCACCAGCAACAAGGCGGTCACCACGATGGTTTCCAGAGCCAGCATGACGATGGCCAGATTCTTCAGGCCATTCAGCCCGTCCGTGTGGAAAGCCCAGTAACCCAGCGCCACCAGGGCGGCCACCACCAGAAGCACCATGACGATTACAGCAGCTCGATTCATGCCCACCTCCTCTGACAGAAATCCCTTGTCTACATTATACCAGCACTGGCCGAATAGTGCAATAGCGGATTGCCGATTTACCGCGGCACAGACGTTACCGGCAGCTCTACCTCCAGGGCTGCCAACCGACCATCGCTGCGGATCTCATAGGTCTCGCCGCGCCAGACCACGCGGCGACCCACGGCCGCGGCGCACCATACGCCAAAGGTGAGCATATCCCGTACCGGCAGCCAGAGCAGATAGTGGCGCACGACGCGATCGCCGGTATAGCCAGCCACAAACCAGGCCACCAGCCAGCGCACCAGCAGAGAGACGACGAGCACCCGCTGCCCCAGGGGCGAGAAGCCCATGGCCATAGCCGTGGCCAGGGCCAGCGGCGTGCTGAAGGTCAAAATAAGGCCGGGATACTCCAGGGGGCGGCTGACCCGCGTGCACTTCATCCAGCGCACCTCGCGGCCCCACTGATCCGGGAACGTGGTGTGGCCCAGGACGCTCGCCACTACGTAGTTGGACAGGTGCCCGCGCAGCCCCAGCCCGCCAATGCGCGCCCCCACCTCGTAATCGTCCGCCAGGTAATCGCCAATGGCGGCGAATCCGCCCATACGCTGCAAATCGCCCCGGCGCAGGGCCATCGTAGCTCCCATGCCCAGGCGCATGCGCATCAGCCACTGCGCCACGACCACCGAGGGCAGGAAGGTCGCCCCCATGTACAGCGCCTCCAAGCGGGCGGTGAGGGTCAGCGGTTCCTCGCCACGATAGAGGCAGTTGACAAAGCCGACGCCACGGTCGGCCAGGGGTGCCACGACGCGCTGCAGGTAGTCCGGCGTCACCCGCATGTCGCTATCGCTGATCACCAGCACCTCATGCTGGGCCTGCGCTACCAGGTGGTGCAGGATGCTGACTTTGCGATTCAGCCCCAGGGGCTGGGCCACGATCAGGCGAATGTTGTGCTGCGGGAAATCTCGCTGCAGTTGCTTGATCACCGCTACGGCTGGGTCAGCAGGGTCCAACACCCCGAACAGGATCTCAAACTGGGGGTAGTCCTGGTGACAAAAGCTGGCAAAGTTCTCGTAGGCCTGGGCGTCCAGGCCCTTGACCGGTTTGAGGATGGAAACGGGCGGGGTAAAGGTATAAGCAACATCCTGAGAAGTGCGGAAAAATGAACGGGTTGACCACCAGGCTACTACCCAATAGACCCAGCTCGCCGCGGTGAGCACCAGAAGCACGGTATCCAGTTCCAGCTTCATGGTTTCCTCCAGGACGCTGATGAACGCGGAAGAACGCAGATAAATTTTTATTTTTTCTGTGTTTATCAGCGTTAATCTGCGTCCCTTTCCATAATCCTTCGGACTGAGTCCTGTCCCTTCAAATCAGTTTGGGATAGCTTGCCAGTTCGATACCTCCTTCCTGTATGGCTTGGCGCACGGCCGGGCTGAGCAGTGTAGCCAGATCGCCCGGGTTCGGGCCCAACTCATCTTCCAGGGGGACGGTGGACGGATGAAAGTACAACTCCGCCGTGCGCACCGGCATCTGGTGCAGCACCTGCAGCACGTAGGCCTCTTCCATCTGCCCGGTCTGCATCAGCCCATACATCCGGTCGGTGACGGTCAGTCGCCTACCCCGCAGGCGGCGTAGGCACCAGCGGCAGAGTAGGGCGTAGATGACCGCCCACGTGGCCTTGAGCGCCGCCCCCTGGCGATTGTAGCGCATAGCCAGCCAGAAGTCGTCCCTAGGCAGGCGCAGGCCACGGGCCCCGTAGCGTTCGGCGAGAGGGACCAGAAGGTTGAAGACGACGGGGTGCACGTGAAAGTGCAGGTGGCCATCCACATGCGAGAGGGGCAGGCCCGTAGCAGCGAAACGTGCAAACTGGGCCTCCATCTCCCGCGCCAGCTCCTGCCTGGCCGTGGCACTGACGACGTAGCGCAGCCCGGCCTGCACAGCGCTATCGGGGAAGCGCCCGCGGGCATCCACGATGTGGGGGATTTGCGCCGGCGGCAGGACGGCTCGCCCGGTGGCGGCGACCAGGTGCAGGCCGACGGCCAGGGTGGGATGGGCCTTCGCCAGCGCCACCGCCTCGCCGAAGGCCTCCTCAGCTACCATCAGACTGGCGCTGGTCAGGATGCCCTCCCGGTGGGCCCGGATGATGGCGGCATTGATGCTCGCCGTGCGGCCAAAGTCGTCCCCATTGACCACGATGCGCCGGATAGTCATTGCTCGATCCAGTAGACGAGTAGGCAAGTAGACAAGTAGACAAGTAGGCAAGGGGGCAAGGGGGCAAGAAGCAAGAGGCAAGACAATGGCTACCTGCTCCTCTGCTCCCCTGCCCCTCTGCTCCCCCGCTCCCCTGCTCCCCTGCTCCCCCGCACCCCATTGGCGATGAGCAGCAGAATCAGGGTGAGCAGGAGGCCCTCTACTGGGTGCACGTCACCAATGGTCACGCCGGTTAAGGCCACGTATTCCGCCAGCACCTGGCTCAGCAGGAAGGCGACGGCCCCAATTACCAAATTGAGCCACAGCCCCAGGCCCGGGCGCGGCCACAGCAGGTGGAAAAGTATCCCCTCCATACTGCCCAGAACCAGAGACAGCGCCAACGCCGGTGGCATCACGCCCTCCTGTTTCCCCAGAACCATAGAGGACGCAGGTTAACGCCTAGTAAGACAAGGAAGGTAGTAGACAAGGAACAGGGTAGACAAGGACTTGCTACTTGTCTACTTGCTACCTGCTACTTGTTTACTCGCTACGTACAGCTTGCGTTTATCTGCGTCCCATCAATTATCCCGCCGCCCAGCACCTCCTCGCCCTGGTAGAAGACCACGGCCTGGCCGGGGGTGATGGCCCGCTGCGGCCGGTCAAAGACCAGGCGCACCCGCCCGTTGTCCAGGGGCAGCAGCGTGCCTGGCGCTTCGGGGGCCTTGTAGCGCACCTTCGCTGTCACGCGGCTCACCGGCGGCGCATAACCCGCCACGAAGCTCACCTGCCCGGCGATGAGCTCCTGCTGGCCCAACGCCTCCTCCGGGCCAACCACCAGGGCATTGCGCACCGGATCGAGCCGCAGCACGTACAGTGGTTCTCCTGTGGCAATGCCCAGGCCGTGCCGCTGCCCCACGGTGTAGAAGGCCAGGCCCTGGTGCTGCCCCAGCACTCGCCCTGTAGCGTCCACGATGGGCCCGGGGCGCACGGTCGCCGGGGCCTGGCGGCTCAGGAAGGGGTGATAGCCCTCGTCGCCGACGAAGCAGATCTCCTGGCTCTCCGGCTTCTCCCCCACGGGCAGGCCGGCCTGGGCAGCACGGGCACGCACCTCGTCCTTGGTCAGCCCGCCTAGCGGAAAGAGCACCTGCCCCAGCTCCCGCTGCCCCAGCATGTACAGCACGTAGGACTGATCCTTGCGCCGGTCGGCGCTCTTCAGCAGGCGATAGCGCCCCTCGCCCTGGACGATGCGGGCGTAGTGGCCGGTGGCCAGGAAATCGGCGCCTAGCGAGCGGGCGCGCTGCAACAGCAAGCCGAACTTGATATGCCGATTGCAGGCCAGGCAGGGGTTGGGCGTGCGCCCGGCGGCGTACTCGGCCACGAAGGGGTCTACCACGGCGGCCTTGAACTCCCGCTCGTAGTTGAGCAGGTAGAAGGGGATGTCCAGGAGTTGGGCCACCCGCCGGGCGTCCTCCACGCCCTGCGGCGAGCAGCAGCGATTGGCCCGCAAGTTCGCCTGGCCACCCGTGTCGTTGTCCTCCTCGGCCCAGAGGCGCATCATCAGGCCCAACACGTCATATCCCTGCTGCACCAGGAGCAAGGCGGCCACGGCGCTGTCCACCCCGCCGCTCATGGCCACAGCCACACGCGTTCTCATCTTAGCAGACGAATGACAAAAGACGAAGGACGAATTTCTGCGGATGTCATTATACTCCAATGGCGGGCAGAGTGCAACCCCTGGGCAGTCCAAACCAGGAGTAGGACGCGGATGTACGCGGACAAACGCAGATATTTTAATGTTTTTCGGCGTTCATCTGCGTTTATCTGCGTCCTACCCGGGCAGGACGATGATGTGCGGCCGGTCGGCTGTGGGGTGGGGCTGCACGCGCACCGTGGCACCAAAGACGCGGGCGATGGTCTCTTCAGACAGGACCTGTGTGGGCGTACCCTCGGCCACGATACGGCCGCCCTCCAGGAGTACCAGGCGCGGGAAGTACAGGGCGGCCAGGTTCAGATCGTGCAGGACAGCCAGGACGGTGAGACTGCGCTGGCCGTTCAGCCGGGCGATGAGCTCCAGCACCTCCACCTGATGGGCCAGGTCCAGGTGCACCGTGGGCTCGTCCAGGAGCAGCACCTCCGGTTCCTGGGCCAGGGCCAGGGCGATCATCACCCGCTGGCGCTCGCCGCCGGACAACTCGTTGAACAGCCGGTCGGCCAGGTCAACCGTACCAGTGGCGAGCATGGCCGCTTCTACCGCTCGCCGGTCGGTCTTGTTTTCGCCGCGCAGCAGCGCCTGCCACCCCGGCGCGGCGTGCGGCAAGCGCCCCATGGCCACCATCTCCCGCACGGTGAAGGCGAAGGGCACCAGCAGCTCCTGGGGTACTACGGCGATGCGCCGGGCGATCTCCTGCCGGCTGAGGCGGCGCAAAGCCAGGCCGTCCAGGCTGACCTCGCCCTGGGTGGGCGGCAGCACGCCGCTCAAGCAGCGCAGCAGCGTGGTCTTGCCACTGCCGTTGGGGCCGATGAGCCCCACGCGCTCGCCGGTGCGCAGCGTCAGGCTCACCTCCCGCAGCACCGGCGCATTGAAGTAGGCAAAACTCAGGTTTATGGCTTGTAAGGCGATATTATTCATCTGTTAGACAGAGGGTAATCCGTTCGTATTCTGGCCAGCAATGGCCCGTGTAAGGGACGCAGATTAACGCTGATAAACGCAGAAAAATTTAAAATTTATCCGCGTTCTTCCGCGTTCATCAGCGTCCTATGTTACGCTACATGGCTGACTACGAACCGTTCTACCGACACGCTCCTAAAACCGATATTCTCGTTTGCTTCGGCGCAGCAGGTAGATGAAGAACGGGGCGCCGATAAGGGCGGTGACGATGCCCACAGGTATCTCCGTGGGCGCCAGCAGTGAGCGGGCGAGCAGATCGGCCAGGACCAGGAAGGCCGCCCCCACCAGGGCCGAGGCCGGCAGGAGCAGGCGATGGTCTGGCCCCAGCACCAGGCGCGCCACGTGCGGGATGACCAGCCCCACGAAGCCCACCAGCCCGCTCAGGGAGACCGCCGCTCCGGTGAGCAGCGAGCCCAGGAGCAGCAAGGTCAGCTTCCGCCGCTCCACGTTGACCCCCAGGTAGGCCGCCTCCTCCTCGCCCAACAGGAAGGCGTTGAGGTCGCGGGCAAATAGCCCGGCCACGAGCATCGCCCCCAGCACCAGCGGGGCCACAATCGCCACCTGCGACCAGCCGGTCACGGCCAGGCCGCCCATCGTCCAGAGGATGATGCGCCGCAGGGTGGCCCCGCTGACCAGCATGAGGAACGACATCACCGCCGCCAGCATGGAGCTGGTGGCGAAGCCAGCGAGCAGCAGGGTGACCACCGGGGCCTTCGCCCCCACGCGGGCGATGTTGTACACCAGCAGCACGGCGAGCATGGCCCCGGCGAAGGCCAGCACCGGCACCAGGCCAAAGCCGAACCACAGCGCCTGTACGGGCAGGCTCAGGGCGATGGTTGCCCCCAGCGCCGCCCCACCGGACGTGCCGATGATGTAAGGATCGGCCAGGGGGTTTTGCAGCAGCCCCTGGAAGACCACCCCGGCCACGGCCAGAGCGCCGCCCACCAGGGCCGCCGCCACCACCCGCGGCAGGCGCAGGGTAAAGACGATCACCTCGTCGCCAGGCGTCCAGGTGACAGCCAGGCGGCCGGGCGCCAGGCGCGCCAGGGCCATGCGGGCGATGTCGCCCAGCGGCACGGCCACCGCCCCCAGCGCTACGGCCAGGACGACGGCGGCCAGCAGGGCGATGAGCAGGGCGATCAGGACGGTAGCAGGATTACGACGAAACAGCACTCTACCTCTAAGGTGTCACGTGCTGCGTGTTGCGTGTTCCGTTTGCCCAATACGCAGCACGCACCACGCAACACGGGGACATTATTGCGTGTTGCGTGTTCCGTTTGCCCGATACGCAGCACAGAACACGCACCACGCAACACTACGCAACACGTTTTAGCGGAACAACTCCGGGTGCACGATGCGGGCCAGCGCCTCCAGCCCATCCACGATGCGCGGGCCAGGGCGCGAGACCAGGTTGTCGTCAATGGGGTAGATAGCGCCCTTCTTGACCGCCGTCAGGGTGCTCCAGCCGGGGCGCGCCTGGACGCTGGCCACGGTCACGCCGTAGTTGGCATCGCCCAGGATGATGATCTCCGGGTCCTGGCGCACCAGCTCCTCGGCGCTGAACTCCGCCCAGGGGCTCTTGGCTCCGGCGGCCACGTTGCTCGCCCCCACCAGGGTGAGCATAGCATCAATGAACGAGCCAGGGCCGGCGGTGAAGGGCCGCGCCGGGTTGGAGGCGTCCACCTCGTAGAAGACTTTGGGCTTGGTGGTGGCTGTTTTGGCTTTGGCGATCACGGCGTCCAGACGCCCACGCAGGTTCGTGATGAGGGCCTGGGCCTCTTTGCTGGCCCCCGTGGCCGTGCCGATGAGCTCAATGTCTTTGAGGATGCCGTCAATGTCTCGCGGGTAGAGCACCAGCACGGTGAGCTGGAGCCCCTCCAGGCGATTGATAAGCTCCAGGGGCAGTGGATCGCCGCCGGTCATGAGGATCAGGTCGGGAGCCAGGGCGACGATCTTCTCCAGATTGGGCTTGGTGACGTCCGGCTCGGCCACCTTGGGCAGGGACTTGGCCTCCGGCGGGTAATCGTCAAAGGACGAGCCTACGGCCACCACCTTGCTGCCCAGGCCCAGGGCGAAGAGGATCTCCGTGTTGGACGGGGCCAGAGAGATGAGACGCTGCGGGGCGCGGGCGATGGTCACGGCGCGCTGAGCGTCATCGGTGACAGTGACTGGGAAAGCCGGCGGTGGTGTGGGAGTTCCAGGTTCCACGTTCCACGTTGGGGTGGGTGCCGGCGTTAACGTGGAACTTGGAACGTGGAACGTTCCAGTGGGTGTGGGGCCGCAGGCGCCCAGCAGCAGGACGACCAGCGCCAGCAGGGCAATCTTGTAAGCTTTCATGGGCGAAATCGCTTCCTTTCGGTTTTGAGTTTCACCGCCGAGAGCGCGGAGAGCGCTGAAGAATTTTAGAGTCTCTGCGTTCTCGGCGTGCTCTGCGGTAAAGTTCGGCGGGGTGTAACAGAAGCCCCCTTGTCGCAGATGACAAGGGGGGCTGATCACGGTGCTCGTATCATAGCGTCCTGCCCCCTTTCTCGCGAAGGTTCTGGGACATGGTAGAGGCAGGTATCCTGGCTTGTTAGTCGGGTGGTCTGATGGTCGGGTGGTCTGATGGTCAGGTGGTCTGGTGGTCAGGTGGTCTGATGGTCAGGTGGTTGGGTGGTCAGGTGGTCAGGTGGTCGGGTGGTCAGGTGGTCAGGTGGTCAGGTGGACCACGCGACTATGCGACTACTCGACTATGCGACCATGTGACCATGTGACCATGTGACCATGTAACCACGTGACCACGTGACTATGTGACCATGTGACCACGTGACCATGCGACTAAACTTACAGTTGCGGGACAGCGTCGGCTTTGCACCGACTTCCCCTTTTCAGCCCAGGCTTTCGCCGTGGGTCACCTCTACCCGTATGCAGTTTTGGCTCTCAGGTGCTCTCAGGTGCGACGCACCTCGGAGGTGCGTCGCACCTGACACCTCACACCACTGCCAGTATAGCACATTTGCCGCCGCAGCGCAAGCATTTTTGGCCGTAGCCACATTTAACCACAGAGACACAGAGGGCACAGAGTTTTTGATGTTCTCCGTGTTCTCTGTGCCTCTGTGGTTTAGACCCTGGCAGGGGCTTGCTTTCTGTAGCTAAATGGGGTATAGTATAGCCGGTGGTATGAGACCATATCACACCAATACACCCCCACAGGAGCGCACCTTGAAGGCTCTGATCACCGGCATCGCCGGCTTCGCCGGCAGCCACCTCGCCGAGCACCTTCTGGCCCAGGGCGATGAGGTGGCCGGCATCTTCCTGCCGCAGTTCGGCACGGCCAACATCGCCCCCATCCTGCCCCGCCTGCGCCTGTACGAAGGCGACCTGGGCGACTACCCACGAGTTCTGACTATCCTGGAGGAGACCCGCCCCGAGGCCATCTTCCACCTGGCGGCCCAGGCCGCGCCGTCCCTCTCCTGGGAGCGCCCCGGCGAGACGCTGGTCAACAACATCCTCAGCCAGCTCCACCTGCTGGAGGCCGTCGTGCGGCTGAAGCTTGACCCGGTCATCCTGGTCATGGGCTCCGCCGACGAGTACGGCCTGGTCGCCCCCGACGAGCTGCCCATCCGGGAGACCAACCCCCTGCGGCCCAACAGCCCTTACGCCGTGAGCAAGGTGGCGCAGGACTACCTGGGCTACCAGTACTTCCTCAGCCATCGCCTGCGTGTGGTGCGCCTGCGGCCCTTCAACCACATCGGCCCGCGGCAGGGGGAGGCCTTCGTCGTGGCCTCTTTTGCCAAGCAGATCGCCCAGGCCGAGGCGGCCGTCGCCCGCGCTGGCCCCTCGCCCGCCGGGCAAGAGCCGGTGGTGCGTGTGGGCAACCTGAGCACGCGGCGCGATTTCACGGACGTGCGGGACATGGTGCGCGCCTATCGCCTGGCGGCGGAGAGGTGCGAGCCGGGCGAGGTGTACAACGTGGGTGCCGAGCGGGCCTACGGCATCGGCGAGGTGTTGGAGCGACTGCTGGCCCTGAGCCCCTTGAAGCTGCGCGTGGTGCAGGACCCGGAGCGCCTGCGCGCCGCCGACTCGCCGGTGCTGCTCAGCGACAGCAGCAAGTTCCGCGCCCGCACCGGCTGGCGGCCGGAGATCCCCATCGAGCAGACCCTGGCCGACGTGCTGCACGATTGGCGCCGGCGGGTCAGGTGAGGGACGAGGGATGAGGGATGAGGGATGAGGGACGAGGGATGAGGGACGAGGGATGAGGGATGAGGGACGAGTCACTGCTCCGCCCCGGCCAGCCGCTCGAGGAAGGCGCGGGCGGTGAGGATGGGGATGCCCTGGTAGGCGCCCAACTCCAGCAGGTGGCGGTCGCCGCTGACGATGAGGTCGGCCTGGGCGTCTATGGCGCAGGCCAGGGTCAGCTCATCTGCTGGATCGTGGGGGATAACGCCCGCGACAGCGGCCTGGCCAGGCACGAGAAGGGCGTCCTGTCTCAGGAGAGTGACCAGTTGCTCCACGTCCTCGTCGCTGATGGCGTACTTGCGCCGAATGCGGGGATAGCTCATCGTGGCGCGGATTTCGGCAATGAGGGTTGGTGACGTGACCAGCACGTATTGCCGCTCTCGCCAGGCGTTCAGGATGCGCGCCGGCAAGCCGGCCTTAACCAGCAGACTGCTGACAAAAACGTTGGTGTCCAGCACCACCTTCAGCATGTGCTGGCCCTCACGGCGGAGATAGCCTCGGTCAGGTCGCGCTCCACCTCATCGGGGGAGAAATCCGGCAACCGCTGGCGAATGCGGTCCAGCACCTGAAAGCGGGCCTCCCGTTCGGCGATGAGCTGCTGGTACATCTCCGCCGGGATGACGGCGACCATCGGCTGGCCGGAACGCTCCACGATGACGACCTGCCCGCTGTAGTGGACGCTGCCCAAGAGGTCAGCGAAGTTATTGCGTGCTTCCTTAGCGCCAATGTGCACCACCATAAACCTGTCCTCCTCTCTGGCCTTAAGTATAGCACACGGAGTACACGGTGTCAACTGTGTACACATCGTGGTCTCACAGAACCAAAACACAACCAGGAGGCCACCATGGAACTTTCGGAACGGCTGGAATTCCTGATCGAGATCGCTTCTGTCATCTGGCCGGAGTCGCACCAGGACGCTTTCGCGCCACTCAGCCTGAACTACTTTGCCGACCGGAACCTGGTCATCCCCCGCCAGTGGCTGCTGGTCAGCACGCGGCCACCCACGGTGCGGCAGGACCTGCGCCTCATGGCCAGCGAGCTGCAGGAAGGCTGCGCGGCAATGCTCGGGCTGCTCGACACGCTGGACGCCGCCGAGGCGGAGGCTCAGGCTGCCGGCCATCCCGAGTGGGCGCGCTTCATCGCCCTGCACAAAGCGCCCCTGCCGCTGCAGAAGCCGGAGACGTCCAACCCCAGCGACGTGGAGGAGCTCGTCGTGATGCTGCGCGACATCATGTACCACGGCTCGTGGCAGGAGCACATCGCCTGGCTCGAGCGCCAGGGCAGCCCGACGCAGCAGGAGGAAATTGCCACCCTGCGCAGCTACGCCCTGTTTGAGCAGACCTACGGGGTGAACCTGCGCGACCTGCTGTTCACGGCGGAGGAGAAGGCCATGAACGAGGAGTTGGGGCGGGCCTACGCCCGCGGTGGGGTTGAGGAAGTGGGGCGAGTGGAGCGGCGGCTGAACAGGTCGCGGCGTGCCGCCCGGCCAGAGCGGAAGAGGAGAAGGCGGCGGCGCTGAGCTAGAATCCCCAAATCAGCAGAAATTGTAGTGACAAGGCAGCAAATTAGTGGTATAATGAGAAGCGGAAAGGAGGGAAAGCATGACGTGAAAGAAGAACTACGATGGGCATACTGGACGGTGACACGCTGTTCCTGGGTAAGACAGCTTGTACTGCCCGGTTAACCGGGATGGAGGAGGAACTATGCAAGATGAAGCAAAGCAAGCCCTGATCTTCTATGGCTTGGACAGACTGAAGGAGATGACGCGTGGGGACATGGCGCTGCTGGCAGGCAAGGTTCCCAGTCTGGCTCCGCCACCGGATGTCGCCTGGGCTACCAGCTACGAGGCCATCCTCGCCGGTGGTCAACAGCGGGAGCCGGAGGACGTGCTCACCTGCATCTTTGCCCTCGTTGAGCCGAGAGGAGACCCCTCGGCACCTGCCCACTTCTACAGCGCGCAATCCCTTGCCCTGGATAAGGACATTCTCTTTCCCCAACCCAAGGAGAAGGCCACGCCAGCGGGCCCAACCCTGTGGAAAGAATTCGTCAACGAGTTCTCCCAACTCCCTCATCTTCCTCAGCCAGACTTGGAGACTTTCTATCACCTCTACCACAAGTACGCCTGGGCCGTGCCTTGCAGCTACGGCGAACCGGGCGTCTCGCTCTTTGAGCAGTGGAAGGCGGTGGCCGCGCTGGTCTTCGCCACAGGCCAAGACTGGCGCAACGGGCCAGCCGCCAATTTCGCCCTCATCGGCGGGGACATCCCCGGCATCCAGGACTTTGTCTACACCATCACCAGCAAGGGGGCAGCCAAGGGGCTGCGCGGGCGTAGCTTCTTCCTGCAACTCTTGGGTGACGCCGTGGTGCGGCGGTTGCTGGCTGACCTGGGCCTCTGTTCTTGCAACGTGATCTACAACGCTGGCGGGAATTTCCTGCTGCTGGGGCCGGAGGAAGGGAAAGCGGCAGCGGCCGTGGACAGGGTACGACGGCAGGTCAACGCCCGGCTGGTGGAGGCGATCCAGGGTGACACGGCGTTGGTGCTGGAGTCCATGCCTGTTTCCGCAAATGACCTGTTCACACCCGGCCAGTTCAAGAAGAAACGAGACAAGTTCGCCAGGCAGGTCGCCCAGGCCAAAGCCCATCCTTTGCGGGAGCTGGCGGTTGGCAAGAATGGCTGGGAGACCCTATTTAAACCAAAGGGCAAGGGCAGTCGGCTCTCCTGTGCCGTGTGCCGGATTGAGGTTGATGAGCACAACAGCAAACCGCTGGAACGGACGGGCGAAGTGCTTGAAGGGGCAGAGTCGCCTCGCATCTGCTACCTGTGCGACAGCTTCAGGGAACTGGCTGAGAATATCCGCTACGAGGATCTGTGGATGGTGGTCAGGGATGCGCCTGGAATGCTGGACATCCCGGTACGTCCGAAGGATGGCTGGGCAAACCTGTTAGCCCGCATGACCGGCTTCCACTATCAATTCACCAACGAGCAGCCGACTGGTGAAGGTGATGTGCTGGCCCTCAACCGCCTAGACTTCCTACAGACCGGCGCCCACGGCTTCCGCCTGCTGGCCAACGTCACACCAACAGTAACCGACGCAGATATAGCTTATCTCCAGGCAGAGGGACTGAAGCCAGAAGAGCTACCTGAACCTGGTGACATTCGCAGCTTCACCCTGCTGGCCCACGCTGCGGCCACGGCCGGGGCTATCGAGCGGGTGGGGGTGCTGCGTATGGACGCCGATGGCCTGGGAGTAGTGTTCAGTGAAGGAATGCCCGACCTGACCATGCCCAGGTTGAGCGCCTTGAGCGGGGCAATGGACTTGTTCTTTAGCGGCTACCTGAACGTGCTGGTGCGCAACCAGTCGGAGAAAGACCTGTACATCATCTACGCTGGCGGTGACGACCTGTTCATCGTGGGGGCGTGGCACCACCTGCCGGATTTGGCGGCGACCATCCGCAACGACTTCAAAGAATTCACCGGCAACCATCCAGCGCTGAGTCTTTCTGGCGGCATCACTTTGGAAGATCGCAAATTCCCGCTTTACCGGGCGGCGGAGCGAGCAGGGGAGGCAGAAGGGCTGGCCAAAGGCTACACCAGGCCCGATAGTCGCCGGAAAGATGCCCTTTGCTTCCTGGGCACGGTGGTAGGCTGGGAGGACTGGGCGTTGGTGCGGCAGCAGAAGGAAGAGATTCTGTGGCTGATTGGCGAGGACAAGGAGAACAAAGCCAAAAAGGAGGACGAGCGAGCAAAGCGGCTGCCCCGGGCTTTGCTGCAGGTGATGCAGAACATCCACCAACTGTACGCCTCCGGTCTGCAGGCGGTGCGGCGACGCGTGCGGCGGGAGAACCGGCAACGACCAGCGGACAAGAAACTGCCGCTGCCGAACCCACGACTGTTCTTTGGCCGTTGGGCCTGGATGCACGTGTACAGCCTGACCCGTCTGGCCAGGCAACACGAAAAAAGGGTGCCAGAAGCACCTGCACGGATCAAGGAGTTGCAGAACAAGATCATGCAACCAGCCACCGTGCGCTACAGCGGGCTGTTAGCACGGTGGGCAGAGTATTTGACACGAAAGGAGGAATGGTAACATGGTTAAGGATAGCTCTGTTTTCAAATTCTCCCTCTCCGACTTGGACAAGGCTTTCGGCCGTGGCGGGGAGGAGCAGGAGAAGAAAACGAAAGAGGAAAAGTTCCTCAGGAGCAAATTTAAGGAATGGGAGCTGCCTGACAACACCCCTGTGGAGTTGACAGCGAATACTCTGGCCACAATCATCACCAATCCAGGCGGCACCCAAGAACTGGTAAAATGGGCCGAAAGGCTGGGGACTATCCTCAAGTCGCTCCAACTCACCAGCTCTCAAATCCGCAACATCTTCGGCACCGTACGCAAGATTGAGATGAGGTGGACGTCGAAGGATACGGAGGACGAGCGCAGGGAGGCCATAAGACGGCTGCTACTGCTAAAACCTCGCCTGGCTTACCAGGCCAAACGAGAGAAACCCGTGGAGTGGTTGGAGAAAGTGCTCTCCGCAGCTATCGACCAGGTAGACAGCCGTGCAAATTTCCAACGGTTCGTAGACTTCTTTGAGGCCATCCTGGCTTATCACACCTACGCCGGCGGGCAATAAGTTTAAAGGAGGAACGGCAATGGCAGAGAAAGTTGACCTGTATGGGCGCATCTTCGTGCGTGGCAGTATTAAAGCGGTAACCGGCCTGCACATTGGCGGTTCGCCAACTGCCTTGACCATCGGTGGGGTAGAAAACGCCGTAATCCGCGACCCGCTGACCAATCGTCCCTACATACCAGGTTCGTCCCTGAAGGGCAAAATGCGCTCGCTATGGGAGAAAATGACTGGCCAAAAGCAAAACTGGAGCCTGACTAGAGGGCGGGAAATCCAACCTTATGAACGTCAACCCAAAGAAGTGGTCATCCACTTGTGCACTACGAAAGCTCAATACCAAGATTGTCCCGTTTGCCAAATCTATGGTGTGATGGGGCAATCTGAGGCGTCATTTCCTACCCGTCTGGTTGTGCGCGATGTGTTGCTGAGTGACACCGAGGCTAAACGCCTGGAAGATAAAGTCCAAACCGACCTGCCCTACACCGAGGTGAAATATGAGGCAGCCATTGACCGCGTGACCTCGGCGGCAGTGCCCCGCCCGATGGAGCGGGTGCCGGCAGGAACGGTCTTCGGCGGCTTCGAGTTGATCTTCTCCGTCTACGAGGAGGACGACCTGGGGCACTTCATCAACGTCCTGGAGGCTATGCAACTCCTGGAGGACGACTACCTGGGCGGCCAGGGTTCGCGGGGCAGCGGCAAGGTGCTCTTTGAGGGGCTGCGCCTCTTCTGCCGCAATCGGAATGAGTATGCCCACGAGGTAGACTGGAAGAAAACGCCAGAGGGCAGCGAAGTCGGCGTGCGGGACGTGCTGGCCCAGAAACAGTCGCTGCTGGAGTGGCTGAAGGACAACATCAAGATCGAGACCTACCAAGCGGCGGCAGCCTGAAAGGAGGCGCCAGATGGACGCTATGGCCTATCTGGAAGCGCGGGCGCCGTTTCACTTTGGGCTGCGCGGCGTGGGCATCGAGGCCACAACCGTGCACGGGCCGTCGGATACGGTCTTTGCCGGCTTGTGCCAGGCCATGCGCCAACAGCTCGGCCCGGACAAGCTGCGGGAGTTCCTGGCCGATTACGCCTCGCCCGATCCACCGCTGCTCCTCTCCTCGGCCTTCCCCTACGTGCTGGCCCGGCGCGAGTGGGAAGTGGACGACTGGCAGCCGCCCAAGCCCTTCGATCCGGCCCAGGCCATCTGCTTCTTCCCCCGGCCGTTGGAGCCGCCGCCCGGCGTGCCTGATGTGACCGAGGAGCGCAAGCGGGTCAAGAAGATCGAGTGGCTCTCGGAGGGCATCTTCCGGGCCTGGGTTGGCGGGGAGAGCCTGGAGCCGCACTACACCCCGGAGAACCTGGTGCAGAGCGGGCGAGTCTGGCTGACGGCCACCGAGCGGGAGCGCGTGGCGGGCTGGCGGGACGAGGAGACGGACGCCATCCGCCTGTGGGCCGTGGGCGACGTGCCGCGGGTGACGGTAGATCGGCAGGCCAGCACCTCCACGGTGTACCAGGCCGGACGGGTGTGGTTCCCGCCAGGGAGCGGGCTCTGGCTGCTGGTACGCTGGCGGGCGGACTGGCAAGTACACGGCGCAGTAGCCCTGCAGGTGCTTGGTGACGCCGGCATCGGCGGGGAGCGCAGTGCCGGGCACGGCCTCTTCCGTCTGCACGGGCCACATCCCCTGGCTTCCCTGCCCAGCCCAATGCCAGGCGAGCGTTTCCTGACCCTCTCGCTCTACTATCCGACGGTAACAGAGCTACCGGCCGTCCTGGGCGGCGAGGGAGTCAGCTATCGTCTGCAAATGCGCCGGGGCTGGATGGCCTCGCCCGATGACAGCTTTGATGACAAAGGCAATCTGGTCAGAGGACGGGCGCTGCGCCGCAAGGCTGTGCGCATGTTTGCCGAGGGCAGCATCCTGCGCTGGCCGGACGGGAAAACAGTCCTGGGGATGCTGGCCGACGTGACCCCCGAGGTCTTCAAGGCGCACACGGTCTATCGCTACGGCCTGGCCTTCCCCGTGGGCTATCGGCCCCAAGGAGGTGCCCCATGAGCGACAGCAAGTTACACACGCCCTTCGCCGTGACGGTAGAGCTGCTCTCCCCGCTGCACATCGGCACGGGGACGGAGCTTCTGCTGGACTACGATATCGTGCCCCACGACGGCCACACCTACCGGGTGGACGAGGAGGCCTTGCTGGCGCACGCCTTGCTGTCGGCGGAGGCGCAGGGGGCCGCGGCCGTCAATCGCCTGCTGGCGGGCCGGCCCGCCGCCGAACTGCTGGTCGCGGCCGACTTCGGCGATCCCCACAGCCCGCTCTTTCGCTACGTCCTGCCGGGCACGCCCTTCACCACGACGCCAGGGGCCAAGGTGTGGGAGCAGATCAAGGACGTGCACGACCGGCTCTACCTGCCCGGCTCGTCGCTCAAAGGGGCGCTGCGCACCGTGCTGGCCTGGGGCCTCTACACCACCCAGCAGCGTAAGCCCGACCTAGCCCGGCTGGGGCGCAGCCGCTCCTGGGCGGCCCAGGCACTGGGACGCGACCTCTTCGGCATGGACCCCAACCACGACTGGCTGCGCGCCCTGCACGTGGAGGATAGCCAGCCGCGAGAGCCTGCTGGTCGTCTGGCCCTGCGCACGGTGCAGGTCTACCCCGCTGGCCTGCCCATTGACGCCGAGGTGGTGGAGCCGGGAACAGTTTTCCACCTGACCATCACCGTGGACGAATACGGCTTCCAGCAACAGGTGGCCCGGCAACTGGGCTGGCAGGGCAAGCGGCACTGGCTGGAGCAACTGGTGAAACTGGGACGGAGCCACGCCATGGAGCGGCTGGGGCAGGAAATCGCCTATCACCAAAAGAACGGGCCACCAGCGGCCCTGGCCTTCGGCCAGCGCCTGCAGGAACTGAGCCAGACGCTGGCCCCCGACGAATTCCTGCTCCAGATCGGCTGGGGCGCTGGCTGGGAGAGCAAGACCCTGGGCAGCGACCTGATACGGCAGGACGATCGGGCCTTTGAGCGGCTGCTGAGCCAGTACCGCATGACCAAAGAGCGCAACCGGCAGCCCGGCGATCCCTTCCCCAAGAGCCGCCACCTGGTGCTGCGCGACGGCTGGCCTACAGAGCCCCTGGGCTGGGTACGGGTGCGGCTGGAAGGCTGGGAGGCGATGGCGGCGGTGCCACCTGAGGCGGCAGAGGTGAAGCCTGTGGTCAGGCCCGCACCGGCCCCGGCACCGGCCGGGCGGCAGACCGGTCGCGTGGCCCGCTTCTTCGAGCAGCGAGGATTTGGCTTCATCCGGCCAGACGAGGGTGGGCCGGAGGTCTTCGTGCACATCAATGACGTGGCCAACACCCGGTCGCTGCAAGAAGGCCAGCGGGTGGCCTACGACGTGGTAATGGGGGACAAGGGGACCCGGGCGATCAAAGTGATGGTGCTGGCGGGATAGCTGGCGGCAATACCGACGTTCCACGTTCCAAGTTTCATGTTCCACGTTGGCTGAACTTGGAACGTGGAACTTGAAACATGGAACGCCTGTGCAGACTGAGACCTGACATGATCGAGCAGGTGCTGGCCTGGGACAACCTGGACGCGGCCTGGCTCCTGGTGGCCGATAACCGCGGCGCGCCGGGGGTGGACAGCGTGAGCATCCAGCGCTTCGCCCGCCACTGGGAGGAGAACCTGCGCCGCCTGCGGGAGCTGGTGCGCGCTAATCGCTACCAGCCAGCCAAGCTGCGGCGTATCGCCATCTTCAAGCCGGGCGGCGGCCAGCGCCTGCTCAGCATCCCCACCGTGGGCGACCGGGTGCTGCAGCGCGCCGTGCTCAACGTCCTGGACGATGCCTTTGACCGCGACTTCCTGGACTGCAGCTACGGCTACCGGGAGAAGCGCAGCCTGAAGGACGCCGTGGCCGCCATCCTGCGCTATCGCGACCAGGGGCGGGAGTGGGTGCTGGATGCGGACATTGACGAGTGCTTTGATAGTCTGGACCACGCCCTGCTGCTGAGCTTCCTGGCGGAGAAGGTGGACGACCCGCTGGTCATGGGGCTGCTGCGGGCCTGGCTGAAGCTGGGACGGCGCTACCGTGACCCTGACCGGGGGATTCCGTTGGGGATGCCCATCTCACCCCTGTTTTGCAACATCTACCTGCACCGCTTGGATCAGGCCCTGCGGCGCGGGCGCTGGGCAGTGGTGCGCTACGCCGACGATTTTGTGGTCTTCTGCACCAGCCAGCGCCAGGCCGAGCGGGCACGGGAGGTAGTGGCTGAAATCCTAGCGGAGCTACGTTTGCGCCTGGAGCCGCAGAAGACGCAGATCGCCAGCTTCCGGGAGGGTTTTGAGTACCTGGGCGTGCGCTTTCAGGGGCAAGAATATTCTTTCCTCTACCAGGAAAAGCGCTTTGCCGTGGAAGGGCCCACGCCCCGCTGGCTCTGGGGCTACCTGCCCGCAGACTATGAGTAGTCCCTAGTCTTCAGTCCGCAGTCCAGAGTGATGTGCCACGTTCCATGTTCCAGGTTTCACGTTGGCAGAGAACATGGAACTTGGAACCTGGAACGTGGAACGCCTGTGCGGACTGGGGACTGAGAACCGGCTATGCCCACGTTATACGTTACTGAGCAAGGCTCGCGCATCGAAAAGGAATATCGCCGCCTGGTGGTTACTCTGGAGGACAAGGTGCTCCTGGCCGTGCCGGCCGAGCGGGTGGATCACGTGGTGCTGGTGGGCAACGTGGGGGTGACCACCCCGGCCCTCATCGCCCTGCTGGAAACCGGCGTGGGCCTCTCCCTGGTAAGCTCCCGCGGGGAGATGCGGGGGCACCTGACACCGCCCACGGGCAAGAACATCCCCCTGCGCCACCAGCAGTACGCCCGTGCCCAGGATGCGGCCTTCTGCCTGGCCGTGAGCCGGGCCTTCGTCGGCGGCAAACTGGGCAACTACCGCACCCTGGCTCGCCGCCTGGCCCGCCAGCGGCCGGAGATGGATCAGGCCCCCATCGCCCAGATCACGGAATGCCTGCGGCGGCTGGCCGACGTCGCCGATCTGGCGGCCCTGCGCGGCCTGGAAGGGGAAGGTTCCCGGGCCTACTTTGCCCTCTATCGCCAGGCCCTGCAGCACGGCCTGGGCTTTGCCCGGCGGACACGGCGACCGCCCCGGGACGCCGTTAACGCCCTCTTGAGCCTGGGGTACACCTTGCTGACCGATAATCTCGTCACGGCCTGCGAGGTGGTGGGGCTGGATCCTTACGATGGCTTCTTTCACGCCGACAAGTATGGGCGGCCGTCCCTGGCTCTGGACCTGGTGGAGGAGTTCCGGGGGATCATTGTGGACTCCGTGGTCTTGAACCTGGTCAACCGGGAGATGTTGCAGGAGGACGATTTTCAACCTGGGCCAAAGGGTGGCGTCTACCTGAAGCCGCCGAGCATGAAGGTCTTCTTTCAGCAGTACACCGCCCGGCTGAACACGGAGGTAATCCACCCCCTGGCCGGGCGGCCCTTGAGCTACCAGAAATGCTTTGAGGTGCAGGCCCGTCGGCTGCGCAAGGTGATCGAGGGAGAAGCCGAAGCTTACTTGCCTTTTCTGGCCAAATAGTCGCCAGTCTACGTTCCAAGTTTCACGTTCCAAGTTCCTTGCTAACGTGAAACGTGGAACATGGAACGTGGAACATCACTGGACTGGAGACTGAGGACTGGGGACTGATGAAACAATTCGTGGTGGTGGCCTACGATATTCCTGACGACCGGCGGCGGGAGAAGCTGCACAACGCCCTGCTGGACTACGGCACGCCGGTGCAGTACAGCGTCTTTGAGTGCCTGGTAGACGATAAAGGCCTGGCCCGTATGAAGCGGGCGGTGACGCGCGTAATCAAGCCGCGTCTGGATCACGTACGCTACTACTACCTGTGCGCCGCCTGTCAGGGGAAGATAGAGACGACAGCGGGGCAAGAGGTAGCCAAAGAGGAACCCGTACTGGTAGTTTGATAGTTCTCAGTCCCCAGTCCTCAGTTCGCAGTCCGCAGTCCACAGTCTGTGGTCAGGAGGCAGGGCGTGGCCGGAGAACTGGGGCGGCAGCCGGAAATCCGAGCGAGAGGGGGGGATCCCCTGCTTCCCGACTCGCTCGGGAAAAGGGCGTCCTGGTAGACGGTAAAGCGCGGGAAAGAGGGTATTTGGGGGCTTCTGGAGGGCCGAAAACCGAGCGAGAGCCGGTTTTGGAGGCAGGTGGACTCGCCCGGAAATGAAGAAATTATGGGGTAAGGGGGTGGAATTTAAGAAATTGCGGTAAAAAACTGAATAAATTTAAGGCGGAGCTTAATTTTCATGGGGACAGGGGCCGTGTAAAAGAGCCTAATGCCCTTCGGGGCATTGAAATAGGTAGCACCGTATCTGTACGGCAAATAACGATGGTACCCAGTGTGTAAAAGAGCCTAATGCCCTTCGGGGCATTGAAATAAACACGCCTGTAAGCGTGGCCGTCGGTGACGTTTCCGAAGGTGTAAAAGAGCCTAATGCCCTTCGGGGCATTGAAATCTAGAAGGCCGACCGTGGCCATGCCGTACGCTACCCCCCCGTGTAAAAGAGCCTAATGCCCTTCGGGGCATTGAAATCGGTATTTCGGCCAACCCAAAGCAGGCCGTGTAGAAGTGTAAAAGAGCCTAATGCCCTTCGGGGCATTGAAATAGCCAGGGAGAGTACTAGGGCCACCACCAACCCTAGTGCTGCGTGTAAAAGAGCCTAATGCCCTTCGGGGCATTGAAATAGCAGGCATAGGGCCACCACCATCGTGGCCACAAGTAAAACCAAGGTGTAAAAGAGCCTAATGCCCTTCGGGGCATTGAAATCCCACCTATGCCAATAACGGGTATACCTTGTCGGTGACACTCTTGTGTAAAAGAGCCTAATGCCCTTCGGGGCATTGAAATCCTCATCCGAAAGCACCACCAAAGTATCCAACATCGCGTGTAAAAGAGCCTAATGCCCTTCGGGGCATTGAAATTTGTAGGTTTTGCACCCCCCATTGCACCGCCAGCGCCGTGTAAAAGAGCCTAATGCCCTTCGGGGCATTGAAATAGGGGGGTATGAAGCACAAGGGATGTTGTCTGGCTCCACCCAGTGTAAAAGAGCCTAATGCCCTTCGGGGCATTGAAATTTAGGGGCATACCTCCTCCCTGACTGCTTGCCCCAAAGCTGGGTAGGTGTAAAAGAGCCTAATGCCCTTCGGGGCATTGAAATTCCCAGCGTCGGCACTGCCTAGCGCCGACACTCTCAGCGGGTGTAAAAGAGCCTAATGCCCTTCGGGGCATTGAAATCCTCTTGGATGTTGGCAAGCAAGATGCGCAGCCTACACGCCGTGTGTAAAAGAGCCTAATGCCCTTCGGGGCATTGAAATGAGAAATCCACCGAGACTCCATAGTCTTCTGTGTGCACTGTGTAAAAGAGCCTAATGCCCTTCGGGGCATTGAAATGCATAAAGCGGATTTGACGGGTTTTCTCCCGTTATTCAGTGTGTAAAAGAGCCTAATGCCCTTCGGGGCATTGAAATGCAGGAGCATGATGAGGATTGCGATGACAGCAAGTCCTGCCACGGCGAGTGTAAAAGAGCCTAATGCCCTTCGGGGCATTGAAATGAGACGACAGGCTTCGCGATCGTGGACGGAGTAGGGATTGATGGGTGTAAAAGAGCCTAATGCCCTTCGGGGCATTGAAATATTTTCACTAGCAACCAGCCCGCCCGGAGTTTCAAGGGTGTAAAAGAGCCTAATGCCCTTCGGGGCATTGAAATTGCGCAGGACGGCCTGTATGTCCCCAACCAGCGCGGTCAGTGTAAAAGAGCCTAATGCCCTTCGGGGCATTGAAATCTTGAATCCGTAGGCGGGCATAAGCGAACTCAAAATCCAGGGTGTAAAAGAGCCTAATGCCCTTCGGGGCATTGAAATTGCGCAGGACGGCCTGTATGTCCCCAACCAGCGCGGTCAGTGTAAAAGAGCCTAATGCCCTTCGGGGCATTGAAATAGGAATTTGACGACAGTCTCGCGTAAACAGTCATCTTGTGTAAAAGAGCCTAATGCCCTTCGGGGCATTGAAATTCCTCTGTCCAGCAGTTTGAGCATTCACGTCCGTCCGAGTGTAAAAGAGCCTAATGCCCTTCGGGGCATTGAAATGGTCGGCGGCAAGGAGCAGGAGGGCAATCACCACCACAACAGCGAGTGTAAAAGAGCCTAATGCCCTTCGGGGCATTGAAACCCTTTAGCCTTGCACTGCTGCCATCCCGCCTGGCGAGAAAATGTGTAAAAGAGCCTAATGCCCTTCGGGGCATTGAAACGGTAGGTTGGGTTAGCGGCGATGGCTAGAGCGGAAAGCGGCCAGAAAGGTGTGTAAAAGAGCCTAATGCCCTTCGGGGCATTGAAATCCGATGCGAGATGACGCCCATGCAGGCACCGTGTCCGTCGGTGTAAAAGAGCCTAATGCCCTTCGGGGCATTGAAATCGAGAGCCGGATGGACAGGAAGAGGTGGTGCGGAACCGGTAAAAGAGCCTAATGCCCTTCGGGGCATTGAAACCTGTCAGCGACAGTAGCAGTAGCAGGGCCAGCACCACCAGCAGAAGTGTAAAAGAGCCTAATGCCCTTCGGGGCATTGAAACCCAGGGGATTTTTGCAGAATTCTCTGCCACCTTGATCACCTCCAGTCGGTGTAAAAGAGCCTAATGCCCTTCGGGGCATTGAAACGACGCCGTATTCCACCGTCCCCCAATCAAGGGCGAAGAACTTGGCGTGTGTAAAAGAGCCTAATGCCCTTCGGGGCATTGAAACAAACGATCGCGGGCGTCCCGCTCGCTGCAGTCCGGATGCGTAAAAGAGCCTAATGCCCTTCGGGGCATTGAAACCCGCAAGCTTCAGTACCTCTTGCCGGGTGACCGGCTTGAGTGTAAAAGAGCCTAATGCCCTTCGGGGCATTGAAACAGGGCCTTAAGCGCAAACCGGCGGTCCTCTGTGGTACGGGTGTAAAAGAGCCTAATGCCCTTCGGGGCATTGAAATAAGGGTACTCCGCGCGGGTATCTCGTGGTTGGCCCTCGATGGTGTAAAAGAGCCTAATGCCCTTCGGGGCATTGAAACAGCCAGAGGTTCGCCAGCACGTCGCTGGCGGGGGACGGCTCGAGTGTAAAAGAGCCTAATGCCCTTCGGGGCATTGAAACGCCGAAAGCGAGGACGCCGCTATCCAAAACGCAGGTGAGGTGTAAAAGAGCCTAATGCCCTTCGGGGCATTGAAACCACTACCAGACCGGGCGCTGCGGGCTGACCCACCGGCTGGGTGTAAAAGAGCCTAATGCCCTTCGGGGCATTGAAACGACCGGGACCTGGAAGCGCACCTTGGCTGTGTTCCCCATCGTGTAAAAGAGCCTAATGCCCTTCGGGGCATTGAAACGTCCTTAGGAGTGGAGACGACTCCGCTCCAACTCCACGGAGTGTGTAAAAGAGCCTAATGCCCTTCGGGGCATTGAAACAACTTGCCGTCCGGGTGATGGCTCCGGTCTTGCCTGGCCGTGTAAAAGAGCCTAATGCCCTTCGGGTGTTGAGTCTACCCACATCTTGACATTGACATAATTATCCAGTAGAGTTGCTCCTGTGAACAGGCTACGAATTCAACTAAGAGGAGCAACTCCCATGGACAAACATAAGCCGAAGGAACGCAAGCCCAAGGTCAGCAAAGCCCAAGCATACAATGGTCGTCGCCGTGCCGATCGCGCCCGGCGAGCCCAGAAGCGTGAGCGCACCGCCCGGCGGCAGGAGATGTACCGCCAGTACAAGTTTCGTGTCAAGGTAGTACGCTGCTACAGCAAACTGCGGGAGCAGGTCCCCGAGAAACGAGCCATCGAGTTGACTCTGGCGCGCTGGCAATCGACAGAAGACTGGCACTTTCCGTTGTGCGCCAGCAGCATTCGCCAATGGTATCGCACAGCACAGAAAGAAGACTTTGGGGCTTTGTACCCCAAGTCCACACGGCCCCACACCATCCACTACCAGGTGCCGGAGGTGGTCGTGGGTGTGATCTTCACCCTGCGCCGGCTCTTTGGCTGGGGTGGACATCGCATCGCGGCCGAACTGAAGGAGCGCGCCATCGGCCAGGTCTGTGGCCAGACAGTATATGATATCTTCAACCGGTTAGAGCTGCCTATCAAGCTCTATGCCCTCAAGGGGCGCTCAGACGGTATTGCTTATCGTCGGTACGAGAAGAAGCGCCCCAATGCCCAGTGGCATATTGACCTCAAGCATACGACACTGAGCGACGGCAGCAAGGTCTACATCTGCATTATCATAGACGATTACTCACGTTATGCCTTGGCCGCCATCGCTGGCACAGCGGTGAGCACCGAGTGGGTAACGCAGATTGCCCAAGAGGCCATCCGCCGTTGCGGGCGACCGGACGAACTGGTCAGCGACAACGGTCGGGAGTTTGTCTCGGTTTGGGAGGACACCCTGACCAAGTTCGGGCAACTGCTGGCCGAGTATGGGGTTAAGCATCTGCTGTGCGCTCCCTACTATCCCCAAGGCAACGGTAAGGCCGAAGCCTTCATCAAGCTCTTGGACCGTGAGCTGCTCCAGCGTGGTACCTTTGACTCGTTGGCGGACCTGCAGGCGGCACTGGACCGTTACTTGACCTACTACAACAACTATCGCCTGCACTCCGCTTTGGGTTGGCAACCACCGGTCACGCGCTATGCTGGGCAGGCCATGAGGATCAAAGGGCTAGCGGGCATTCCGGGTCTTGAACCGATGGCTGCCAATCCCCAATGGGGGCAATCGTACTGTGATCCACCGGTGGAGATCACGCCTTTAACGGCGCTCAAGGCACGTGCCCTGATCATTTGGCCTGAACCTGCCTAGACGGCAGCATGATGGGCTATCAAGATGTGGGTAGACTCAACACCCTTCGGGGCATTGAAACAACGGCGATGTTGTGCAAACCGAAGGCGAACCTGTCTAAAACCACGTGTAAAAGAGCCTAATGCCCTTCGGGGCATTGAAACAGAAGCCCGTGCTCATGTATGGACTCTGCCAGCTCCTCCAGGTGTAAAAGAGCCTAATGCCCTTCGGGGCATTGAAACGACGAAACTCCTCCCGGGTCCTCGGCATCGGAAAAGGAACTAGTGTGTAAAAGAGCCTAATGCCCTTCGGGGCATTGAAATCTTGAAGTTGCTCAAGCGCCGCTTCAACCTGCGACCTTGAGGTGTAAAAGAGCCTAATGCCCTTCGGGGCATTGAAATGCAAGACCTGATTGGCCGTCAGG
>Ga0315268_10001310_pt1 | contig 28581 bp, 23 predicted proteins | sample C1_top_MG_FD_204535 | JGI IMG/M metagenome (GOLD analysis project Ga0315268, IMG submission 204535) | Sediment microbial communities from Yellowstone Lake, YNP, Wyoming, USA - C1_top | ecosystem: Environmental > Aquatic > Freshwater > Lake > Sediment | place: USA: Wyoming | collected 2017-08-01
TATTCGCAACTCTCTCATTTATGTGGCTGAAAGGCGCCCGAAAAACCGTCATACGAACTTTAACCAGATCTAAAATAGTGGTTTGCGTGCGTTGAAGATCTTCATCAGCCGCGTCTTCAGAAAGTAGCGGAAGTCGACGGTGGCTCCAGGAATGATTTCCTAGCTGATGTCCTCCTGCGATGATGTCCCGCAAAATATCTGGGTGTTTCTTTGCTTTTTCGCCGATGACAAAAAATGTCGCCCTGGCGCCATATTTTTGCAGGGCTTTAAGAATTTTAGGAGTTGTCTTGGAATCCGGCCCATCGTCAAATGTCGGGGCCACATAACCAATGGATTTTTTTTGATCGCAGGCTGCTCCGCCTAAGCATAAAAGAAGCAGGACCGTGATCGCGATAGGAATGCTTTTAAGGAACTTTTTTCTTTTCACGGCCCACCTCCTGTAGAATAGTTTCGTGAATTAGCCGTAATTTAGCATTTTTTCCCAATAAGTCAATTGCTCGGATGGGTTAATGTATATCTTAGAGAACTGGATAATATTCACTAAATTGTATATAATATCAATATAATTTTAGCATTCTTTAAATAAATAAAAAATTATGAAAAAAATCCTAATCATCCTAGTCGTGATTTTAATCTTCGCCGCGGCGGCAACTGGCGTAATAATGTGGCGAAAAGGTAAAAACAAGGTCAACGCCTGGACCTGCGAAAATGGAGTTTGGATCAAGCAGGGCAATCCTGGATCGCCGAGACCGCTGGAGCCCTGCACTCAAAATAATGCTTCCGGACCAGTTGAAGAAAAGAATGCGAGTCCCAGACTTATCGGCGGAGATAAAGATGAACACGGATGTCTCATAGCTGCCGGATATTCCTGGTGCGAATCAAAGCAAAAATGCCTCCGCAACTGGGAAGAAATCTGCCCGCCTAATTAATTCCCGATATAAAAAAACCCCGACGAAGTCGGGGTTTTTGTTTGCAGAAATCTAAACTTTTTTGACCGAAAAACTTTTTGTTTCCCGGTCAACCTCTTTGGTTTTTTCAATTTCCTTCCGATCTAAATAGGGGAGAACGCCTAATATATTTTTGAGTGCCACTCCGTCAATCTTCAGCACGTCTTCCCATTTGTCGAGTGGCTCGAGAATCGCGCGCAGTTTTTCAGGATTGTATTTATACGTCTTCCTGAGAGTTCTCAGAATCCGCCCTGCCTCGGAGAAAAGCTGTTCCACGCCCTCCTTGTCCATATATTCGGAAAGAATTTCCTGAATTTCAGCGGAGCGATCACTTTTCAATTTGAGCTCATCCTTGAGAAGGATGTATTCCCGGATTAGCCGTTCCGCATCCGGTTTTTCTTCGTTTTTCTTGAATTTATGCTTCCACATCGGGCAAAGATTCTGGTAGCCGCACCAGTCGCAAAGGCCCGAAATCACCGGCTCGAATTTTGATTTTTGAATTTGAGAAATCAAATCGAGAATCAGTTGCTCGCTTTCTTTGACTTGCTCGAGTGTCCTCTCTGAAGTGAGCTTCACGCCGTGTTTCAAAAAATACAGGCTGACTTTGATAGTGTCTAGATTTTCGATTTCTTTGGGATAGCGCTTCAAAAAACCGGCCAGATAGATCGAAAGCTGAAGATCGTTATCCACTTTTTCCTGCGAGGGCAGTTTGCGAGTGGTTTTATAGTCAATAATTTCATATCCGTTTTCAGTTTTGTCTATCCGATCGATAATCCCCGAGACAATATGTTTTTCATCTCCCTCTCCAATCTCAATCTGAAAACGCGACTCTAGATCCACGATATTGATCTTGGCCGGCTCATTTTTCTTATAATAATCCTGCAGCATGGCAACTCCTTGCGCGAAAGTCGACCGCTCCTCGGTTTCATCGGAAAAAACGGCCGGATTCCAATTTTTGGCATAAAAATCAAGCGCTTGCTCGAGAGACGGGGAAATAAAACCGGGAGAGTGAACTACTCGCAAGGTATTGTGAAGGAGCGTCCCGAAAAATTGTTCCTTGGATTTGGGAACTCTTATTTTTTCGATTTCCTGGTATTTATATTTGAGAGGACAAGTTCGGAATGTATCAAGTGAAGAATAGGAAGTTTTCATCTTGAAGAATTATGAATTAGGAGCATAGTAATAAAATCATAGGCCATAATTCGTAATTCGTAAAATCAGATAATTTTCTTGCAATAAACTGTCAATATAGATAGTATAAAGATGTATGAAAAAACGTGTTTATCTTGACTACGCCTCCACGACTCCCGTTGACCAACGGGTTTTTGCGGCCATGCGGCCATATTTTTCCGGAAAGTTCGGAAATCCGATGTCGATTCACTCTTTTGGGAGAGTTGCATCTGATGCCGTGGAAAAAACTCGCAGAATGACCGCTGATTTCTTTGGCTGTGACGCCAGTGAAATAATTTTTACTTCCGGAGCAACAGAGAGCAATAATTTAGCTCTGAAGGGGACTGCAATCGCTTTTGGCGGGCATCGGAGGAAAGTTACGCCGCATATCATCACCACGCAATTTGAACATTCTTGCGTTTTGAATTCAGCCAAAAAGCTTGAGCAGCAGGGGATGGCAGAAGTCACCTATGTCGCCATCCCGCCAGACGGAGTGATTCGAGCTCAAGGCATCGTTGCCGCGGTGAAAGACAACACGATTTTGGTTTCGGTAATGTATGTCAACAATGAGATCGGAACCATTCAGCCCATCAAGGAAATCGGAAAGGCGCTTTCGAAACTAAATCTCGAAAGAGAAAAACGGGGATTGCCCCGCGTGCTATTTCACACCGATGCCGTCCAGGCCGTGAATTATCTCGATTGCCGGGTCGCGACTCTCGGAGTTGACCTCCTCACCGCTTCAGCGCACAAAATTTATGGCCCCAAGGGTGTCGGTTGCCTCTTTATTCGCAAGAACACGCCGATCAAAAGGATTCAGGACGGAGGAGGGCACGAATTCGGGCTCCGGGCCGGAACCTTGAATGTTCCAACGATTGTCGGCTTTGGAGCTGCTCTCGAAATTGCCGAAAAAGAAAGGATGAAGAATTTCAATCAATCCTTGAAACTTCGCAATTACATCTGGAAAAAGATCAAAAAGGAAATTACGGGCGTGAAGCTCAACGGCTCGGAAACAAAAAGAATTCCAAACAATTTAAATTTGAATATTAAGGACGCTGAAGGCGAGGGACTTCTTTTGGGGCTTGATCTTCACGGAGCAGCCGTTTCCACGGGCAGCGCTTGCTCCTCGGGCGACCTGCGGCCTTCGCACGTCTTGACCGCGCTCGGGATATCCGAAGAAGAAAGTCACGGGAGCTTGAGAATTACTCTGGGCAAATATACGACCAAGCAGGATATTGACCATTTTTTCATCGCCCTCAAAGAAACCGTTGCGCGACTCCGGAAAATAGCCGGGAAATAAATTCTAATTTTTTTACGATATGTATTCCAAACTCGTCCTCGAACATTTTACCAACCCCAAGAATCAAGGCCAGATCAAAAATGCGGATGGCGTTGGCACTGTTGGCAATCCGGCTTGCGGCGATATTATGACTGTTTATATCAAAGTAAAAAAAATAAAGGGCCAGGAGACTATTTCTGATATCAAATTTGAAACGTTGGGCTGCGCCGCCGCGATTGCGACATCCTCGATGGTCACTCAGCTCGCTAAAGGCCAGAATTTGACCGCAGCTTCGAAAATATCGCGCCAAGACGTGGCTGACAACCTGGAGGGTTTGCCGCCGGCCAAAATGCATTGTTCGAATTTGGCTTCAGAGGCGTTGAAGAAAGCGATCAAGAATTATGAAACGAAGCGCGGAAAAATAAAATTGCGAAAAGTAAAAAAATAATTTTTCGTCTATAGGACCGTTCAAAATACAGACCCCGCTCGATTGGTAGAGCGGGGTATTTTATTGATTATTTAAAAAGAATAATTACTGTTTTCTCCTTTTATAAAGGGGAAGGGTGGATATCGGGATAGTTATAGCGTCGCACAATGTAGGTTATGCGACATTATATATCATCGCTTCAAATTATCTCAGTGATGATAGCTCTCAACACTGAGGCTATTAAAATCAATTATATAATAATTTAATCTGTAGTCTCGGTTTAAGGGGTCTCCGCTGAAATATTTTATCCCTTCTTGTTCTTGAAAATGTTCGTTATGAAGATGACCCGAGATAACCATTCTTACTTTTTGTTTGTTATCAATAATATTTTTAAATTCTGTATATTCTGAGTAAAGCCCATGATTGATTTTATCAAAAATAGTGTGATGCATTGCCAGCAAAATTGGCCTATTTGAGTTATCGATCTCCCCTATCAGCCACTTCATCTGCTTATCGTCGATTCCGCCCGTTCCCTTGGGATCATTCGCTTGGTTGCTGTCTAAAACAATAATTTTCCAATTACCATAGTCCAAAGAATAATACAGGGGGTGGCTGTAATCGTCATGGTTGCCGTTGACCCAGATAATGCGCATCGAATAACTTGCGGCAATATTTTCTAGTTCGGTTTTATATTGTTTATATTCACTTCCCCTATTAACTACGTCTCCTGTAACAATCACAGTTGAGATCCCTTTGCTCTTCATACCCTCAAGAGCAACTGGAAAATATACCCGAAAACTCCTGGGATATACTATGTTTCCCGGTTCTCTTTCAATGTCTTTTTTATCGCCTGCATGAATATCGGTAATCCAGCCTATTTTTGAATGATCCGAGGCCTTGCTGCTGGGATTAAAATAGTTTGTGGCAAGATAAAAAGCATAGACTGAGAATACTCCAATGAAAATTGAATAAAATACTTTTTTCACGCGGTATTATAATTTCAATGATAAACAATCATCTGGTCCACCGCGGTGCTGCTGTTATAAAGAGCCTCCACGAATGCCCGCGTACTGTTCAAAAATATATTATCTCCCCAATAAGGATCATGAACCACATACTGCCCATTTTTATCTTTGGAATGAATAACTACGTAGTGTCCCGCTCCCCTCTTTACGGCTTTCACGAAAACGATGACCGGATTTTTATTTTTTAGTTCGTTATCAATTGCGTTCCAATCGATGTTTCCGTGACTGGTTGACGACGCCAATTGAATGCCTTGCCATTGCGACGGCCAGACGATAAGGTCGTGGTAAAAAATCGGCTGCAGGGCCAGGACTCCCGGATTGATATTGATGCCGTGATAACGCATTACCATAGCAAGGGACGTGACGGCACAGCCATAACTCTTCATCGTCGAGTTCGAAAAGCCAATATGCTGGTCCCCCCAGCGCGAATCCCTTTGAGAGAAATACCAGCTGGTTGAGGCTAATCCTGATTTCGGCTTTGGCTGCTGGGCTTCCACCGCCGCCAGCTCCGAGCTTCTAGTCTGGCTCGTTTCATAAAGATCTCCCAACAGTTGTTGCTTCTCCGCTTCTACGCTGGCCAGCAATTGCTGGTATTGTTGCTCTTCACCATGTGTTTGCTCCAGAAGTTGCTGTTTCGATATTTGCTCATCATCCAGATAATGTTTTTTTTCAACGATAGTTCCTTGCTTTTCCCGCTGATCTTGGTTCTTTTTTTCCAGTTCATTGCGAGCGCGATCCAAAGCGTCTCGAGAACTCACAATCGACGCCAGCATCTCATCAATTTTCACGCCGGCTTGCGAGGTATAATCCGCCTGGCTCAAAAAATCCGAGAGATTGGTATTTCTCAGAAATAATTCGATTAAAGAATCCTGGTTGGTTTCATAATAGGATTGAATGACGCCTGCCAGTATTTTTCTTTTATCTCCAATTTCTCTTTCTTTGGCCGTTATGTCGGAGCTGAGCGCGTCAATGTCCGAAGAAGTTTGGTCAATTTGCTGCTGCAGCTGATCAACTTGCCCCTGGAGATTCGAAATCTGCCCATCCATGAGGCTCACCTGGTTCTGGAGAGTCTGAGCCTTGTCCTGCTTGAGCTGAATTATCTGCTGGTAGTTCGCTTCTTTTTTCTGAAGCTGGTCGATTTGCTGCTGCTTCTCGTCAATTTGCTGCTGAGTCAAACTCGGACTGCTCTGATTGTTAGGAGCGCTTTGCGCCCAAACAACGAGGTAAGAAAAATAAAGCGCAACTAAAATTAAAAAACATTTTCCGCCAGCTGAAGCTAACTGATTTATGTTGCTCTTTGTTTTTCTTTGAAATTCTTTTTTCATATTTACCTGCCCTATTGGTGAAATATTTTTTAGTTTCTAGTGTGCCAGCGCCAGGTCAATTCTCCTGACGGTCTCGGTCTTGCCGATCACCCAGGCCACCTCAAATGGCGGGGGACTCTTTTCCCGGCCGGTGAGAGCCACCCGTGCCGGCCAAAGCAACTCTCCCCTATTCTGCGGATCGGCCGCCGCCAGCAATTTTTCTTTTATAGTTTCTATTTGCCAATTTTCTTCCGGAATTCCGGCAAAAACATCTTTCGCGATTTGCAATGATTTTTTTAGTTCACTTTCAGTCATTTTTTTCCACAAGAGAAGCTTTGGTTCATAATCCGGCTTCTTTACGTAGAATTCAATACTCATTGATATGTCCGCGAGAGTTTTCAGTCGCTCTTTTTCGACCGTCAATATTTTTTCAAGAAACTTCGCGTCAACAACAACGCCCTTTTGAGCAAGATACGGCTCGCATAATTTCGCAAGTTTCGATACGCTCTTTTTTCGAATATAGAGCCCATTCATCCAGTTTAGCTTTTCAATGTCGAAAATTGCTCCCGCTTTGTTTAGATTTTTCAGCTCAAATTCATTGATCAACTCCGGAAGGGTAAACAATTCCCGTTCCGTTTTGGGATTCCAGCCGAGGAGTGCGATAAAATTTATGACGGCTTCGGGCAAGTAGCCGTTCCCCCCGAAATCCTGGACACTGACGTCTCCATCGCGCTTCGAGAGTTTTTTCTTGGTATCTTTATTGAGAATTACACATAAATGCCCGTATTTTGGCGGATTCCACCTGAGCGCCTCAAAGAGCAAAAGGTGCTTAGGAGTGCTGGGGAGCCATTCTTCAGCGCGCAGAACCAAAGATGTTTTCATGAGATGATCATCAACGACGTGGGCTAGGTGATAAGTTGGAAAGCCGTCCGACTTCAAAATTACGAAATCATCCAAATTCTTGTTTGCAAATTTGATTTTCCCCCGAACCTCGTCTTCGAATTCTGTCTCCCCTGTTTCGGGCACATCAAAGCGAATTACGAATTCTTCTTCATTTTTGATTCTTTTTTCGGCCGTTATCCGCGGAACTTCTCGCAAACAATATTTATCATAGGCCGGCGCTTTTTTTTGCGCGTTTTGTCGCTCTCGCAATTCCTCAAGCCGTTCCGGGGAACAGAAACAATAATAGGCTCTCCTCTCTTGAACCAATTGATGCGCGTAATCCTGATAAATTTTTAGTCTTTTTGATTGAAAATAGGGGCTATATTCTCCAGTTTCAACAATATTGCCCTGCTGATCGAGACCCACGCCCTCATCCGGCATGATTCCCGCCCAATGGAGCGACTCAAGCATTTGTTTTTCGGTTTCCGCGACTACTCTTTTTTGGTCCGTATCTTCAATGCGGATATAAAATTGGCCGCCGTACTTTCGGGCATATAAAAAATTATATAGAGCGGTTCGTAAGCCTCCGATATGCAGATATCCGGTTGGACTCGGCGCAAAGCGAGTCCGGACATTTTTTTTCATTTCTCAGACAGTAATAATTAGAAATGGCCGCAACAAATACAAGTATGCAAGCAGTAGAATTATAGCCGGCCAAAGGCTTCTCAAAATATAAAAGGCTGACTCGTTGTTAAAATATGACAATCTTGAAAGCCAGCCAAAACGGGCAAAGCTGTTTATGACGAGAGCTGTCGTTCCGAGTAGAAAAAACGCCAGCAGAAAAAACGCGAGAGCCAGAAGATCAGCCAAAAATATTTTTTGCTGAATTAGCGTTCCAAATAAATAGCGCGCCAAGGGCGCGTAAATCAGTTGGCCGAAAAAAATAAACGAAAACAAAAACGCGCTAACACTTCTCTCGACTCTCGAAAAGATATCTTCCGGCACGGCCTGGTGTGAAACCAAGATTCCTAAAAAATAAAGAGCGGCAATAATATGAACTAAATATATTCTGCCAGACGTCCAAAATGAATTACTTCCGAGCAACCAGAAACCCCCTCCAATAATGAGAATCAAGGAAATCGCGCTAGTTGTCATTCTGCTTGCCGACATATTATTCAGTTGAAATTAGGGCGAGTATCGGGAAAACACAGACCGCGCTCCAGATCCTCTTTGCTCTTCTGGGCTCCAAAATTAACCGCCAGAGCCACTCTAGCCCGATTTTCCTCATCCAGATAGGCGCCCGACTTATGCGGCCCGTAAAAAAATCAAATGCTCCTCCGACTCCCAACAGGATTCGGGCGCTGGGAAAATCGTTCCGATAGGCATCAATGAACACTTCTTGATCCGGAGCTCCGAAATTCACAAAAATTACTTGAGCCTTTCGCGCTATTTCATTCGCAAAGAAATTCGTGGCTTCAAAATATTCGGCCGAAACATCGACGCCAAATTTCTCACGCAGGCTGCGGGTTATGGCAGCAGGGCTACTTAGAGAGTTTTTCGACACAACCACCAGCACGTTGAGCTTCCGCCGCTTGATTTCTTCAAAGAGCCATTGCACGAGATCCGCTCCGGCAAATCTCTCGAGTCTCCCCTGCCCTCGCAAGCGCGCGATCAATTGAACACCGACACCGTCGCAAATATTGAGATCGGCACGGTTCAAAATCTGCCGATAATTTTCATCTTGGCGGGCTTTCAGCAATATTTCCGGATTGGGGGTCGTGACAAATATTCTTCGAGGCGGACCGTTCAGGAGTTCAATTATTTTATTTTTAAGCCCTAAACGCGAAAACTTATCCAATCGAGTTCCGAATATTTTGATGCTTTGGAAATTCATTCTAGCGGAAAAGATTCCATTATATAATATACTCTTCGACCTTTTTCGAAGCGGCTTTCGAACAACTCAACAGATGCTGCGGGAACGGAAAATAAAAATTCCTTTTTAACTTTCGGGGCTTCGGCCAGTTTTTTCCACTTTTCCTTCTTGATACGTCCCAGCGTAATATGCGGCGTAAATTCTTTTCGGTCTCTCGCCAGAAACCCAAATTGTCCGTCCAAATTATTTTTAAGCCTTGCCAGCTCTTTGTTGGATGACCCCACCGCCCAAATCAATTTTTCGCGATCACCGGGCCCTGCTTCAATGCTGAAAAAATTTATTTCAAATGTTTTAACTCCTTTGGTCGCCCCAGAAACACATTCACAAATCTCGAGAATTTTTTCTTCCTGGATAAATCCGAGGAAATTCAGAGTCAAATGATAATTCTCCGGCTTTGTCCAGCAAACTGGCAGATTGGCGTATTCTCTTTCGACAATTCGAAACAAGCGCTTCTTGACATCATTTGGAAGAGTCAGTGCCGTAAACAAGCGCTTTTGCATATTGATATTTTAACAAAAAAAAGCGATATTCACAAATTATCGCATATTTCGACAGATTTCTGTCTCCAGACCACACGAGCTAATATCTAGTTAATATCAACATTATAAATAACCACCGCATCTGATTTTTTATCAGAGTGAATTTCCGCTCCATCCGCTCCCCTAACCTCGAAAACTATATTATTCTCCCCCGGTTTAATATTTTTTAATGTGTCAGTTAAAATATCAGTTTTGCCGGAAACTTTGGTCAAATATTGCTGATAAATGAGCTTCCCATTCAATATAATTTGTAAATTCAAGGGCTTTTTTACTTTGGCACTTAGGTTAATTTTGCCACTTTGATCTATTGGCGACATATTCATGAGTTTAAGGCTCGCTCCGCTGGAAGCCCACCTTTGCAGACCCGATTTTGAATCGCTTCTCGCTATCCAACCGCTATTGGAATAATCCACAGTGAAAAACATATCATTGGGAGTTTCCCGAGCATCAACCTCACACGCGTAAAGATAATTGTCCTCGTATTCACTAACACAACTGACTATATTTCGTATATAGGCCCGAGCTGTATAAAATTCATCCAATCCACCCTGATTTAGACTTTCCTTTAGGGCTTCATGATCAAGGATGATATAACGAATATTATAATAGTTGAGAATTTGGTTTGCGATTTTATAATAAGCGGTGGCCATAATATCTTTGTCGCTTTGCTGATCATTGCCAGCCGGAATATCATATAAAAGCGTCCGAATGATCGGCGTGCCTTGCTGAAATGTGTAGGCTTCTTTGTTTACGCGCGCAAAATCGTATCCATTGATGGTATTTTTTCGATGGATGCTTTTCCAGACCAGATCACGCGAGGCGAAAATATAGCTCGTGCTCCCAGGAATCTCAAGCACATTGAAATTCTCCTTATTTTGCCCCAATTTTTCATAGAATGAAGAATGCTCCAGAGAATCCATTCTGAACGGAACGGCGAGAAATTCGAGAATCACCACGAGACCAACAAATGAATAAAATAATAAAAGAAATAGTCTTTTTTTTCCTAAATTTTGAATTTTAAATTTTGAACTTTGAACTTTTTTTTGCAAATATATTTGCAAAAAATTTGTCCCCCAAGCCGCCAAAAGAGAAAAAGCCAGCATCGAATAGGCGAAAAGCCTGCCAACAGTCCGAATGTTCTTATAGTAAGGCAGATATTGATAAATCAAGTAATACGGCATCTTTACCGGAGGGTTAAGAACACCTTTGAAGTGAAAATAAGGTCCCCACGACAAAATATAAAATCCAAGCGCGACGGCCAACCAAAAGAAAATGCCTCTTATGGTTTGTTCCCTCTTTTTCAGATATTTCCAAAAGATGATTCCAAGAAGCGAAAGCAGCAACACCGAATATCCCGCGTAGATCGAAAAAGTGCTTGATGCTTTTCGCCCAACTTGTTCCCTAAAGTTCTGGAAAGCTCCGGGCCAAAAAGAGTGAGATGGCGGCGTGACGAAAATACTCAAAGAATCATTTGAATATCTCACCGCGGATTTCAGCCCCGCGTCAAGAAAGTTGTTGTCTGAATTCGCAATGGTCAAGAGATTGCGAAAAATAAAAAAGAAAACAACGGAGAAAAAGACCGCCGCGACCAAAAAATAAATCCCTAATTTTTTATCCAGAAATTTCTTCGGCTCGACAATCAGCTTGTAGACAATAAAAAACACTACGAAGATAGCGGTAAAAGCCAGTAGTTGGTGTTCGGTGAATCCAATGAGAAAAAGAAAAACGGCTACCCCTAGAAATTTTCGGAATTCAAACTTTTCGAAAAATTTGAAAAGATAAAGAGCGAAGAACGGAAGCCATTCCTGGTGCATCGTGCCGACGTTTGTGCTAAGGGCATTGTGCACATGGAAAGGCGAAAAGGCATAGATGACACCGGCGATAAACGCAGCTTTCTTATTTTTCACGAAATGGTCCGCCAGAAGATACACTCCGAAGCCCGAAAGGATAAAGGAAAGATAAAATAGCAGGTTGTACCCCAAAATCCTTCCAAAAATCAGCTGAAAGTAGGCATATAGCGTAAGGAGATTGAAATTGGCGCTCTTGAGGAGATTAAAGGTACCGCGAAAGATTCCGTGATCAAGCAGCTCATTGGCCTGAATGCCGGCTGTTCCGATTACCTGCATAGTATCCGAACCGTTCGAAGGAACGGATGACAAAAAATTTATCAAAACGGGCCAGGTGAGAATGACCGTGAGTAGAGTATAAAAAAATATCGCTTTAAATTTATCGTTTTTCAGAAAAAAATCCTTCATCATTCGATGTTAAGTTATTTCTCCTTGCTGTGAGGCGGAATTTTGTAAATACGCCTGGTAGCATTCAGCCTAATTTTCAAAAGGTCCAAGGTCATATTGAGCGGATCTCGGAAAAGACGAACATGACTATTTGGCGGATTCTGAAGAGATATCGGCAATTCCTTGATTTTATAGTCAAATTTTTTCGCAATATAAATAACTTCGGCGTCAAAGGCGAATCTTTTCACGGTGACTTTTGGAAAAATATTTTTAGCCGCTTCAGCCCGAAAGACTTTGAACCCGCATTGCGTATCTTTGACTTTCCAGTGATTGATGATCAGCATTCTCATGAGCCGAAAGGCTTTTTCCATTATTTTTCTATGCCACAACACCGGCCGGCGAATTTTGAGACCAGGAACAAATCTTGACGCAATGACGAGATCATAACCATTTTCAATCTCAGCCATAAACTTTTCGAGTTCTTCTATCGGAATTCCCAGATCCGCATCAATGAACATAACCACTTCATTTCTTGCCACCAGCATGCCGTCGCGAATGACCTTTCCCTTGCCCTCGTTGATGCTGTTATCGATCAAATGAATGGGATATTCCTGCTGAAGCCGCTTGATTTCCCGCACCGTCTTATCCTGACTGCCGTCATTCACGGCAATGATTTCAAATTTAGAAAAACGGGGTTCTAGGTAGCGATAGATTTTTTTCAGATTTTGATAAATTGTCTTTTCCTCGTTGTAACAAGGCACAATTACAGAAATGCTTGCGTTTTCCATTTTTTTGTGCAAAATCCTAATAAAAATATTTTATATTATTTTCCTGAAATCCACTAATATCTCAACGTTCAAATCGCCACACTTGATTTCCCCCTCAACCATCGAATGGCATTATATTGCTTTTACATCCAAGATATGATAATCAATTTTCAGATAATATTCATTCCCAAACATTTCTTAATTTTGAGTCTTTGGTTTATTCTTTTTCACAAAAAGGTCTTTCCAAAAAACCCTAACTGAAACATCCGATCCGCTAATGTTTTTGCCTTGATGAAAAGAGGGAAGAAATTGTCCTGAAAAGCTATCATTCACCTTGAGTTTCATAGCCGTCCAAGCGCCAAGTTTTTGCCGGTCTGCTATTGAAAATTCGGAATCAAAGAGTTGTCCCAGGCTATCGTCCTTGACCCTCGTCCTTTTGAAAGCAAAATAGCAGCCATTCGGGTCGCCCGTCTGGGCGTCTGCCAGCGCAAAACCATTTTTTCCGTTGATCCCCAGAAGATACTTGATGGGTCGATGATATTCTGTAGGGGTATAATAATATATCGTGCTGGCGCTGCAGTTACTTGCCAAATATTTAGCGGAATTCTCAAGATGCCAGAGGGTTATTCCATCCTTTGCCTTGAGAATAATTGTTCGGCTCGGATAGACACCCTTCTTTTGAGCCTCTCTCATTTCTCTGAACCAGTCGAGAGTTCCATAAACATTGCCGACGAAAACGATTCCGACAAGCATGACCGGAATATATTTGAGCCATATTTCCTTTTTCGAGCCAAAATATGCGCAAAGGTAACCCACGAAAATGAACGGCAAGGGCAGCATCGGCAAAAAGAAACGCGGCCGGATTTGATAAGCAATCGGAATATATCCGAGAAAGTATATTGGAAGCCAGATGAGCGTCACCAGCAAAAACTTTTTTCGCGTGGGATCTTTTTCCTCTCTCCAGAATTTCCAATTGAGAAAGAGGGCCGGCAAAATAAACAAGATCCACATCGCATTGGCCGGGAGGCTTTTTTTACTAGACAATATTGCGCCGGTCAGTATCGTGATCCAGTTGTTCCCAAAATATAAAATATCCTTCAGAATGTTATTGAGAAGGCCGTGATCGGCAGCTTTCGTGCCGAGAGCCTCAAAAAAGGCTTTTGAATCATGAAATTTTGTATGGAGTTCGTTGGCAAAAACCGGGACGTAGACCAAAAGAATAACACAAAGGAATACCAAAACCTTTTTCCATTCCAATGTCCTTTTCAGCTCTTTGCGATTAATGATCAAAAAAATCAGCGTCAAAAACGGCAGGGTGAAAAAAGAGAGAAAGTGCAGTTGGGTCGAGACCGCAAACGCGAGACCGGCTAGCGCGCACCAGTGAAGTTTTCGCTTATATGCAGGATCAAAAATGTTAAGAAGCGAAAAAAAGAACAGTAAATTGAAAAACGGCAAAGAATTCGGGTTCCAGGCAAAACGTGAATACTCAATCCCGAGAAACCCGAGAGCGTAGAGACTGGTGAGTATGAGAGACCAGTTGCGGTCAAAATATTTCTTGAGAAAAAAATAAAGCAGTGGAATCGTGAGGATCGAAAAAAATAAATCCGGGTAGGCCATGACGGCCGGCGAAACACTACGGAATATGACCGTTGATAAATACTGGAAATAATAAAAGAAAGGACCCAAATTGACATGAGTCCCGCCTGCTTTTGGCCCCAAGAGCGGCAAATAACTGAGGCCTTTTTCATAAGCCTGCTGGATAGTAAAAGCATCGCGCGCTTGATCCATTTTGAAAAATAGCCAATCAGAAAAATGATAAACCCGCAAAAAGATCGCGACCAGAAAAACGATCGCGAACGCGGCTATTTTCCAATCCAATTTTTCCAAGACTTTGGCTATGAATTTTCTCCGTGTTGCTTCAGCCATAATTTTATTTCCCCGCTTCCGGCCCTTCTATTTTTCTGGATAATTTTCCTTTTTTTTATTATCTCCGGAAAATTGATGATCACGCTCCCCCAAGCCTTGAGAATAACCCCGGCCACCTGAAATTTATTGTAACCCTCGACAAATTCCGTCTCTTTCTTTTTCTTTCTGAAAACATTGAAAACCAGCCGGACATAACTCAAGAAACGTTTCGCCAGCACTTTGATCATTATACCAGCTGGATAGTTTTTGAAAACCGTAAAAAAATAGTTGCGATGCAAGTAATACGCCTTGAAGAGAGATGCCTTTCCCGCTGTCCCGCTGTGAACGTGAAAAATTCGCGCTTTGGGGCAAAAATAAGCCGAAAATCCGGCCAGTCGCATTCTCCAAGCGAGATCAACGTCCTCATAAAATGCGAAGTGGTCGTTGTCAAAGAAATTATCCCCGGGCAAGGCTGTCTTTTCGAGAGCAGCTCTTGTGAAAAGGCCGGCCGTCCCGTTGGCGCCAAAAATTTCAACCTCCTTTTCATATTGCCCGCTGTCGACTTCCTGATATCCACGATTGTGGGCTGTTCCGTCCGGAGCGAGCGTTATGCCGAGGCAATCGATTTCGTCCTGATTGTAAAAATTCAAAATTTTCGGCTGGACAGATCCCACACTCTCATGATTTTCGGCGCACTCCACCAACTCTTCTAGATATTTCGAATCGGCCAGCGTGTCGTTGTTGAGCGTTATTATGTATTTTATATTGGGGTCGGCGAGGGCTTTCTTTATCCCGACATTATTTCCAAAGCAAAATCCGGTATTCTTTTCGAGTCGCATTATTTCCGTTTCGGAATAATGGCGTTCCACAAAATCGACTGAATCATCTCTCGATCCATTGTCCGCTAAAATTATTTTGAAATTCTTGTAGCTTTGATTTTGGAGCGAATCAAAACAATCCTTCAAAAATTTTTTTCCGTTCCAATTGACAATAATAACGGCTGTTTCGATCATCAATATTTGAATCAATTACTTTTTCCAATATTCGCGTTATTAGGAGCAGGATAGTCGGTTTGAGAACTTTTTTGATTATCCAGTATATATATACCAATTTCTCCAAAATTCTTAAATTCTTTGACTGGGAATCCTTGCGTATTCGGCTCTGGGATTATATAGCTCCATTTCCCAACACAAAAAATGGGCACATTGGGCGGAATAGCGCTATTATCTTTTAGCTCTCTTAGGAGCGTCACGTTTTTCTGTCCGAGCACATAAAGCAACGGCTTGTAATAATTTTGAATATATTTGCCATCAGCTATCATATAAACCGTGTTATTTGCCTTTGTTTGAGAAATGATGTAATCGCGCATATGCTCGAGTTCGCCCAACACCACATATTGAGACTGGCTGTGATTATTGGTAGCAAATAATTTTGCTTCGGCAAAAAGGGTATTCAGATTGAATCCGACGATCAGCGCGAGCGCCGCGAACGTCACGGGAACAAACATCTTGGAATATTTTCGCCGGATTAGCTCTAGTATAAACCCCAAGAATAAATATGGGACAAAGAACAGTTGGAGAAAATATCGCAGATGGAGTTCTGATATAACCGGATATATAATTATGAAGGATAATCCAATGTATAAGCAGATTAATCCTAAAAAAGTTTTCTTCTTCGGATCCTTTTCTTTGCGATAAAAATAGATCGTGAGTCCGTAACCGAAAAGAGAAAAAATAAAACCTGCCGCGATCCAAATAATTATTTCTGTATTGCCCGAAATACCCAGCGCCCTTTGTTCATACATAGACGCCGCAGTCATCCAATAGTCGCAATCTACCTTATTCCCCAAAGAGAAAATAATATGAGCGTTCGCTTGGGCAAAGCACACGGCTTCTTGCGCCATATTATTCCATTTGCCAATAGTTCCCGTACTCTCGGCCGAGCCAGTCGACAAAGTAATAAGTTTATTGGTATTTGAAAAATCATGGTTAATTTCGCTTATTATCTGATTCGTATTAAGAAGCAGAGCGACGGCCAGGATAACCAGCCAGCGATTCCAGAGGCGCCAATTGCTTTTCATTGAAATGAATAATGCAACAATGGTCACTGAGGTCAGAAGAAAAATCAAAATGGTATGCAACTGAATGCCGACGCCCACTGCGACTCCGATTCCAACTATCCACCCCCAGCGCGTTTTTTCTTTTTCGGACAGGAATTTCCAGAGCGACAGCAAGAAGAGCAACACAAAAAAAGGCATTGGATTCGGATTCCAGGCAAAGCGGGAAAATTCGATGGCGTAATATGAAACGGCGTAAATCGCCGTCAGAACAAGCGCTATATCGGTTTTGAAAAACCTTTTCAAAAAATAATAAAATAGTGGAATCGCTAAGATATTGAAAAACAAATCGGGATAAGCAATTGTATTGGGAGCAACCCCGAACATTTTGCCGCTGATTATCTGGAAATAATAATACATCGCTCCCAAATCAAAAAATGTGCTGGCCGCCCTAAAGCCCATGAGTGGCAAGGGAATTTTTCCATGGAGATAATCTCCGACGATCATCACATCGCGCGCTTGATCCGGATAAAAATATAGCCAATCGCGAAAGTGATAAGTGCGCAAAAATATCCCGACAACCATTATCAGCAAAAGAAGCCATATGCTTTTCGGCACTTTGCCAAGCATTTTTTTCAAATCAATCCGTTCTATTTTCATCCGGAATAATAATAGTTACGTTATTAAATATTTTTATCTGTTTTATTTCGCTATACGCGCCTATTTTACCGCCAATCCCGTATTTCCCATTCTTACTTTTTACCACAAAAAATACGGGCGCGTCAGGGCTTGAATCCCCGGCTGTATTTTCAGAATCCTTCAGCTCAATTCCGCTTCTTTCGAGAAGATAACCCAGCGGCTTAGAAAAGCGCTTGACATAGCTCTCATCACCCTTCAAATACACTATTTTTGAACCATTGGCATTGGCGATCAAATAATTAGCCATAGCCTCTGTCTCTCCCAAAACACTATTTTTATCATCATTTGTATTTCTGGCGAAAAATTTTTCGGTAGATTTGGCTTCCGTGATACCATTCAGCGCAAATAGCGCAATAAAAACCACCACGATGGCGCTTTTTATTCCCGCGATTCGAAGGCGCAACAATCCCTGGACCATTATTCCCAAAAGAATAAACGGCAGGAAAAAGGAAACTAAGAAATATCTAAGCGCGACCTGACTGATGACCGGAAACATGGCAGCGAAAGTTACTGCCCCATAAATTCCAACGAGCATCAAAAAGTTTTTTTTGCGCTCATCATTTTCTCTCCTCCAGAAATACGCTAAAAGGAGATACCCGCCCAAAGAATAAAGCGCGCCGATAAGCACGAGCATTGCGGAAACATTGCTTACCGGCTTAGCAAGAGTATTGCCTGGATGGAGAAACTTTTTATAAATTTGATAAAAATCACATTGTTCATTATTGCCCAGAGATGAAATTATATGCAAATTGGCCTGGACCTGGCAAAGCGCGTCCGCCTGCAGGTTTTCTCCTAGCGCGATTTTCACCGTAGAGTCCTTAAAGGATTTTATAAACATATGGGTATTCAATCCGTGGTTCTTGACTTCATAGATAATCTGTCCGGCATTGGTCACGAGAACCAATAAAAAGATTATCCCTATTTTCCCAATAAGCGGCACAATTGGAGATTTTCTTAAAAATAGATAAAGGAAAGCCAGGGCCGTCACACTCGGCATTATGAAAAACAACAAGATATGCAGCTGAATTCCAACGCCAATTCCAACCCCAGCCATGACTGCTCCCCACAAGCCCTTTTTTCTATCCGACCCCACGAGATATAACATTCCTAAAAGAAAAAGCAGCACAAAAAAAGGAATGGAATTGATATTCCAGGCGAAACGGGAATATCTTACGGAAAAAAAAGATACAGCATAAAGTCCAGTGAGAGCGAGAGACAAGTATGAAGAAAAATATTTCTTGAGGAATAAATAAAAAAGCGGGATGGCCAAAATAGAAAACAGTAGATCCGGGTAGGCCAATTTGTCCGGCGCGTTGCCGAAAATTTTGGCAGAAATTATCTCCAGATGATAAAACCACGGGCCTAAATCAAAACGAGTGTTCCCCGCCTCCGGCCCCAGAATAAGCCACGAACTCTGGCCATTCAAGACATTTTCGACTACCGTCGCGTCACGGGCTTGATCGGGATTGAATTCAAGCCAATCGCGAAAATGATAGGTGCGCAAAAAAAATCCAATCACTATGATCAAAATAAGAACCCAAATGCGCTTGGGCACTTTGCCGAGCTTTTTTTTCAAATCAATCCACTGCATAGTCATTGGGGATGATAATCGTAATATTATGAAATACTTTCAGCTGCTTGATTTCATATTGATCAAGATTGCCGCCAATCCCGTATTTCCCATTTTCACTTTTTACCACGAAAAATACTGGCGCGCTAGGATCCAGCTGCCCTATCTCCATTTCAGGATCTTTGAGCTCAATTCCGCTTCTTTCCAGAAAATAGCCGAGCGGCTTCAGATAACGTCTCACATAATCTTTTTTGCCCGTTAAGTAGATTGTTTTTGAGCCATTGGCGTTGGCGATCAAATATTCGGCCATGGGTTCTGTTTCTCCCAAAACGCTGTTTTGGCTGTCATTGATGTTTTTAGCAAAAAATTGTTGGGCAGATTTGGCTTCCGCGGCGCCGTTCAGCGCAACCAGCGCCACAAAAACCAACAAAATTGCATTTTTTATCCATGCGTTTCGAAGACGCAACAATTCCTCCGCTATGATTCCAAGTAAAACAAATGGGACTAGTGAGGTAATTATAAAATATCTCGAATAAATTTCTCCAGCCACCGGAACAAAAACCAAAAAAGAGACACTGGCAAAAAGCAGAATAATTCCCAAAAAGCGTTTTTTTTGAATGTTTGTCTCTTTTCTGAAACGCAGCACCAGGAGCACGTATCCGGCGACTGAAAATAGCAGATATAAAATCAGAGTGAGCAGCAGATTGCCATTTTTGGCTAGCCATTTAGTGAGGCTAAACCTTTTTACTCTTTGAAAGTCGGCTATGTTTTTACAATTTTCTCCGGCTGCGAGCGATGAAAGCAAATTCACATTTGTCACGATGGTGCATAATCCAATAGTATAGCCGTTTGCGACAATGTTCCTTTGAGCGCCGGATCGCTTTTGCGTGCTGATGATAAACTCGCGGATATTACTCCCCTTGGTCTTCATTTCATGTATGATCTGTCCAGCATTCAAAATAAGGACCATGATTACGATCCAGAAAAGCATTTTCCACGAAAATAATTTCTTTTTCCACAAATATCCAAGGCACAACGCAGTCATAATCGGCATTATTAGCAGAAGTAAGGTGTGAAGCTGCACTCCGACTCCAACCGCCAGTCCGACGAGGATTGCCCACGATATTTTTTTATTATTTTCCATCAAGCCCAAAAACCCGATCAGAAACAATAGGATGAAAAAAGGGATCGAGTTCGGATTGGACGCAAAGCGCGAATTGACCACCATGAAGTAGGATACGCTCGCAAGAGCCGTCATAGCGAGCGCAAGACCAGAGCTGAAATATTTTTTGAGGAAATAATAAAAAAGCGGGATTGTCAGAATCGAAAAAAATAAATCCGGAAATGCCATCACTTCCGGCCGGTTGCCGAAGACCAAAGCCGCCCCATATTGGAAATAATAAACCATCGGTCCCAGCTTGAAATTTGTGCCGCCAGCTATCGGACCCAAAAGCGGCAAAGGGTCCTTGCCTTCGATCGCCCGGCTCACAACGTTTGCGTCGCGCGCCTGGTCTGGGTTGAAGGCAAGCCAATCGCGAAAATGATAAGTGCGCAGAAATGTTCCCAGTATAATAATAGCTAGAAGAATCCAGAGGCGCCCAGGGATGTTCTTAATTTCTTCGATTTTCGAATATCTCATATTTTTATTGCTTATCTGCCGCTTGATAAACATAGATGTTGTCAATTTTTTGATAGCTATAAATATCCGTCATCTTGGATCTGCAACTTACGATAAACGCGGACTGATCGAATGAATTAAGGTCTGTATCTCCAGCAATTCCTACCGGATCGAGATTGCGCTTTCTTAGTAAATATATAAGAGGGTTGGCTGCGGCCTCCAGCTCTCTATGCCCTCCGACAAACATATTTTTTTGCCCGCCCGAATGAGAGGCTATATATTGGGCAACCGGTTCTATTTCTCCCAGTGTTGTTGAGTGCGAAGTGCAAGTTCTGTTTTTATTCAAAAGTTCCGATGCTTCTGCTGAAATGGCCGCGATGTTAGAATATATCAGCAGAGCAAATATTATAACAGCAAAAACCATATATTTTCTGGAAAGTTTTTCAGATATAAATTTTATAAACAATCCCAGAAGAATAAAGGGGATAAAAAAGACCGGGGTAAAATATCTCAGATCGTCAAATTGCTTTACGCTAAGGGGTATCATAATCAAAAATGCTACCGCTGCATATATAGTTATCAATCGGAGAAAGTATCTTTTACGCTCCGCCGGTTCCTTTATATCGTAATAAACCAGAAGAAAATAACCAGCGGCTGAAAACAAGAAGCTGACTAGCAAAGCAATCCAATAAATTTTATCCGGAAGTTTTTTTGAAAAAAGATCGACCTTAAAATCCGATAAAATATTGGAAATACCATAAGAACAGTTATTGCCGCCGTAAGAAGACAAAAAGAAAAAATTAGCTTCAATTTGGCAATCTGTAGCATTTTTTAGAAGCGTAGGCTTGCTTACTGGTGGCACATTATTGCTCTTGGGAGAAAAATTTAGCAATATCTTCGTATTAGCAAAGCCTGTCTTCATTTCGCTGATAATCTGACCCGCATTCAAGACAACGAATATCAAGAGTACCACTGCCCACTTTTTCCAGGATTTGGAGCTTCTTTTGATAGAAAGTAGGAAAACAAAAAGGACAATGGCAGAAAAAAGTATCATTGTTATGGCATGAAGTTGAAATCCAACTCCCCATGCTGTGCCCAAAGCAACGATCCAGGGCCAGCTCATCTTTTCATTATTATTCAGCATTTTATACAATGAAAACAGGAAGAGCAAAACAAAAAAAGGAATCAAATTCGAGTTCCAGGCAAAACGCGAGTAGTGGATAAAATAAGATGAGACCGAGTATAAGGCCGTCAGACTCAAAGACAAATTTTTGCTGAAATAAATTCTCAAAAACAAATATAACAAGGGCATGGACAAGATCGCAAAAAACACATCGGGGTAAGCGAGTACTTGAGGATAGTCGCCAAATATTTTTGCGGAGATTATTTGAAAATAATAATAGATAGGTCCCAAATGATAAAAAGTCCCCTTACTTTCTCCCGAACGGTTCATATGCGGGCCAAAAAGCGGCCACGATGATTCTCCCCTCACCACTTGTTCAGCAAGATTAGCATCTCTGACTTGATCGGCTCTAAATTCCAGCCAGGAATGAAAATGATAAGTGCGCAAAAAAATTCCAATCATTACGATCAAAACCAGAATCCAAATATGTTTTGGAACTTTTTTTATTAGAAGTTTCAAATTACCAATTTTCATATATTTTGAACGAGAAGCACCGCGAAACTTCCGTAAGTTTTAGATTGGAGAATTTTTATACTCGTGTCCTCGCGCAATTTTTCCTTCTTTGCGAGGCTCGCGATAGAGAAGTACTGGCCCGGCAATTGGGTATTTTTATCTGCTAATAATAAATTGATATTTGACCTCCCGACCAGATATCTGATCGGTTTATAACCCTTGAAGAGAAATTTTCCGTCTCCGCCGATATATACTTCTTTGGAATTGTCCAAGTTATCAATGATAAACTGCGAAAAGACTTCAGCTTCTTTTAGGATCACAACGTCAACGCTGCCCCCTCCAGCCTGGCTATAATTTGCGAGTGCGGCAAAGTATTTTTGGACGAAAAAAATATTTGAAAAAACTAAGAGCAATGTGGCGAATAGCAAAATTGAAAAATACCGACCACTAAATTTATTTTTGAAATACTGAATCCAAAATCCCAGCAAAAAAAATGGCATAAAAATTAGAGACAGATAAAATCTCACCGAGAGCTCAAAAGCGAATTTCAAAAATACAAGATATGTTATTCCCACAAACGTGAATATGATTCCCAAAAATATCTTGCGGTCAGCATCCTTTTCTTTGAGAAAATAATGGACGGCCAAAATTGTCCCGCCCACGACGAACACAGCGCCGAGAAGAAACGCGAGCGTATCTTCCGCGTTTTTCCTAAGATTGAAGGAGCACGTATCGGATATTTCATAACCGGAGAGAATATCCATATTTCCTTGGATCCAACAGCTCGTGCCGTGAATCGTATTGTCCAGCCAGGTGCTTTCCGCCTGCTGTTTGCTTTTTACACCCCCGAAAAAAGCTTTCAGATTTTTCCCGCCTGTTTGATATTCGCTCAAAAGCTGAGGGGCGTTGATCAATAGCAACATTGCTAAAATAACGAAGAAATATTTTATTATTTTTTTATTCTTAAAAGCAGAATAGGAAAATATAGCAAGGGTGGTTACCGGAAGAATTGCCAAAAGTGTGGTGTGAAGCTGGACACTGACGCCAACCGCAACACCGGCCAGCATCGCCCAAAGAAATTTTCGATTATTTTTCTCAGAAACAACCTCGTGAATCGCAAACAAAGACAAAATTGTCCAGAACGGAATTGAATTTGGATTCCAGGCAAAGCGCGCGTAACGGATTGCGTAGGCTGAAACGGCAAAAACTGCGCTCAGCGCAAGTGATGTTCTCTTGTCGAAATATTTGCCAAGGAAAAATAAAAGTAGCGGAATACAAAGGATAGCAGTGAACAAATCCGGATACGCCATCTTGTCGGGAGCATTTCCAAAAATCTTAGCGGACGCAATTTCAAAATAATAAAAGGCTGGACCTAGCCGAAATTCCGTCCCACCGGCCTTAGGCCCAAGCAATGGCCAGGCTGCTGATCCGTCAACCACGCTTGATACAACTTCGGCGTCTCTCCCCTGATCAGCATTAAAACGCAGCCAGTCATGATGCTGATAGCTGCGCAGAAATGTGCCAACAATCAAAATGGCAAAAAGAATCCACCAAAACCAGGGAATATTTTTCACCTTTTTCAAAAAACTCATCTTAATTTGGATTTCAAGTAAGCGTAATATTCTTCATTATGGCTTTTTTTGTTGGTATAATCTTTCAGCGTTTTTTCTCTCGCCTTCTCCCCGATCGATTTTCGCAGATTTTCGTCTGTTATGAGATGCGTCAATTTTTCTTGCCACTCGTCAGCTGTTCCGGCCAAGAATCCATCCGTTCCGTCGGCGATGGCCTCGCTAAAGGTTTGATTATTGACCGCGACGGTTGGAATTCCCAAAATTCCAGCTTCGAACCATTTGAGTTCCGATTTTGCTTCGCAAAACGGATTATTTTTCTCAAGCGGAGCCAAATTTATATCAATTTTAGCGATATTTGCGAAATGCTCGTCTCGAGGAACAAACACAAACCTTTCAATGCGATCTTCAAAGGAGTGGAGCTTCTGACTTGTCTCCAAGGGTCCGGCTAAAAATAATCGGGTCTTGGGAAATTTTTCCAAAATTTTAACCAGGGCGTCTTCAATCGTCGCAAAGTCCTGGTCATGGCTTTTCGTGCCGCTGAAATAGGCCAGTCGCAAATATCCGTCCCTCGAGCCCGTTCCTTTCGCGATGAGTTTTTCCGCCACCGCGAGATCGCGCATCGATAATTTATTTTTCGAAACATATACTTTCTTTCCGTATCCTTCCAAAATCCTGGCCAGATATGATGTCGTTGTTGTGCAGGCTTTCACATATGGATCTTCCAAAATTTCCTCCCCTACCCCCCTTTCATATTGCTTCTTTTCCAAAGCATTCATTTTCTGGTAGTGATCCGATTGCTGGATATATTTAGGATCGAAAACTAGATCATCGGTTTCAAAAATAATTTCTTTTCCCAATTTTTTCGCGCTTTCAATCAATTTTTCCACCCGCGGCGTCCAAAGTGTCCGGTGAAAAATGAAAATTTTGAATCTATCAGCGTATCTTGGCAGAAGCGGATTATCCTGGATGGTAACCGAGCATTTGAAACCATGGAAAACCAATTCTTCGGCCTGGTGATGAGCTCTGTATCTCGCGCTGTCCCCGACTCCCGTGGTCACAAACAAAATATCTCCTGGCCGAACCCTTCCAAACTGCGCGAAAAAAGATTTGGCCACCCTTTGGCCGCCGCGAGCTAGCCCTTCCTGTTTTAGGGCGCTCCAAGCTTTTCCGGTTTTAATCAGAAATGTTTTCATAATCCCTGCTTTTCCTTAGTCAGTTGGACAAAAATTTCATATAACTTTTGGATCTCTCTTTCCTCGTTCAGGCTTCCTAAATCATAATCAATATTGTCTCCTTTTTCGACATCAGCCAAAGCTTGAGAAAGCTCATCGAAAGATTTTATAAATAATCCCTTATTGCCAAGCCTGGCTCGGTTGAATTCATTTTCAAAACAAATTATCGGCAGGCCCGCCGCCATCAAATTGACTATTTTGCCGCTTGATTCGGTTGAACTATTTTTAGGATCAATTCCCGCCTCTGCGAGAGCCAAATACGCTGGTAAAGAAAAATAATTCACTTTTCCAGTGATAAAGATGGAATCATTCAGATTATTGTCGCTGATATAATTTTTATATTTTTCCTCATCGATCCCAAACCCTCCAACCAGCAACTTCCATCCATCGCTCTCGGCGGCAATTTTTTTGAAGCATTCAAGCATATCCCAGACACCCTTATTGTCGCTCAGCCCACCAATATAGACTAATAATTTTTTGTCTGCTTTCCATTTCTTTATTTCTTCGATCTTTTCCCGATCTTTTTCTGCGACCTTCGGAATATTTCGGAACAAATCCAAAGCAACGCCATCGCGAATGACTGCGACCCTGCCTTTATGCCTGAAGATCGTCTGCATCTTCGGCAGTAGGTTTTCACTGCTCAGCACCAGCCAATCACAGCTATTGATAAGTTTCTGCGAGAGCCAAACGAATATTCTGCGAGCTATGTAATTATTCTGGTTATAATTCCGAAATTCTTCATCCAGATCTGCTTGCAAGTCAATGACGATTGGCACATTCCGAAAAGCCAGTTTCTTGGCGATATACCCGACTCCCAACCCCTCATAGAGATGAGCGTGAATAACGTCCGGCTGGAATGCTCTAATTGTTTTTCGGCACAAAAAAATCAGTTTTATATCCAGCCAAAATTTTCCCCAAGAAAATCCGGGAGATTTTTTTTTATACCATCCGACCTTTTTGATTTTCTCAACATCCAGGCCCGCAACATTTGCGCCGTCAAAATACGTGCAGATTTTCACCCTCGCTCCAAATTTTTGGAGATATTTGGCCGCGTTGTATATTCTCACGTGACAGCCGCGGTCAGAGAAGAACGGCGTTGCCGCTATAGTCAATATTTTCATAGTTTAAGCTATCCTAGTCGTGCCGTGAATTATTCATTTTGGCAATCACATTCTCAATCGAATTTCTAGGCTCTTATCCGGTCATTGCTATCCAGCACCGCTTTGATAAATTTCGGGTCGTAGCCGGCTTTCTCGCTAGCTTTGGCAATCGCGTTCACGTCTTTCGGGAGACATTTACCTTCAAAACCACGCTTGTCTGGAAAAACCGCTGAAAACATCCGACCCATTCTTTCATCCAAGAGCCACAGCTCGCGCAACTCTTTATATTCGACACCAAAAGCTTTCGCGAGATTATAGAATTCGTTGCAAAAAGTAACTTTGGTCGCGATAAAAGCGTTTTCCATATATTTCACGAGTTCCGCGGTTGTCGAATCGGTTATGGAAAATTTGGCGTCCGGCCCCATAACTCGCACAAAAAAGTCCAGGATGTTCGAAGCCGTTTCCTTGTCACCGCCGATAATCTGGAAACTATGGCATTTCATATCTTTGGGGTGCGCGTATTTCCAGAAAGGGACGAAGTAGCCGCCCTCTCCCATGTATTCGGGAGAAAAACAGATTTTTTTTCCGGTTTTTTCCGAGAGTTTCTGGGTTGTGGTCGGCGGAATGGTGCTTTTTATGAGGATTAGCGGCGTCTCCAGCCAGCCTAATGTTTCCTCTATGATCGAGAGATCGCAGGAGCCATCGTCTCCCATGGGTGTGGGCACAGCGACAACCGCCAAATCACAAAAATTTATTTCTGATTTTTTGGCTGATCCGGGAACATTGGGATCAAAAAAAATTGTTTCAAAATTGTCTTTGAAGAAATTATATACTCCTTTTCCCACATAGCCGTAACCGACTATGGCTACTTTCTTTTTTGCTTTGGCGTCCGACATAATATAAATTTAATAATTTAGCCTATTGATAAATGATATCTTTCTCAAGAATAATCCCGGTGTTCCTCCGCGATTGATTCCAGTGTAAAAACAAACTTTTTCCTCATAAAAAAATTCCAAAAAAGAACCAAAACAATTGCAACCAGCTTGGAAACCATTATATAAAAATTCAACTTGTCAACCAGCAGCCACATAATAATTTCTGTCCAAATGAGTCCGCCAATTCCGATCAGCGCAAAAAGAGGAAATTCTTTTTTGATTTCACCGCTACTCTTGAAAACTAGCACGATGTTCAAGTTGTAGTTGATAATTATGCCCATAATAAACCCACAAGCGGCGGCGATTAGATAATTGATATGCAAAAAATGGGTGAAAGAATATAGCACGCTGACATCCGTAAGTGTCGCCATTCCTCCGCAGATGAGATATCGAAAAAATTGTAAAAGGCCTTTGTTTATTTTTCGGCCAAGCAATCTTTCAACGTTTGTATCTATAAGGTTAGCTAGGGACATGTCGAACTTATTGTTGTTTTAAAAAGTCAGAGGCTTTGATGACTTTCACGAAATCGTTAGGGTTGTTGTCGATAAGATTGATATAGACATAGCTGCTGCTTGCATAAACATCCTCGAAATCCACTAAATTTTTTACGGAGTTGGCACTTTTAAGAGTGCGCGATCTGCGATCGGTGGATACAACGAAATAGTCAATTTTATTTCTATTGAAGGTCGCTGGCTTGAAGCCTATGGAACATCTGCCCGCGAAAGCTTCACAAATCGCGCCTTTATCCGCCCAGATTCCTATTTCCTGCGCGTTCGGCAGCGCATTCAGATAATTCGCAGCCTCGATACTCCCCTCACCCATACCCTTGAGGTTGACAATGAATTTTTTGGGCAGAATTTCAGAGGCATATGCGAGATAATGCGGCCGGACGACCTGTAGGCTCGCAATGAGAATAATTATTGTCGCGAGATAAACTGCGGGAAGCGAAATTATTTTTTTGACTTTTTTGATTTCGATTAATTGGGAAATGCCGATGGCGGCCACCACAAATACCAGTGGATATATCATAATCTGGTATCTTACTGTCGTAATCACCGCATTGACTGCCGATCCGAGGTAAAATATGAACATAAAAATAAGAATATACACAGCCGTGATCGTGTCCCGCTTCATTTCATATTTGCGGAAAATATTGCCGACAGCAAACAAAATGAAGAAAAGAATCAACGGCGAAACACTGAACAGCAGGCTGAAGATATCGGCCGAAATGGCACCGCCATATTTCTGCAAAATATTACCTTGGCCGATTCCTTTTGGCGAAGCAATGATGGCCTGGAGATCGAAAACGCGGATATGGGCGTAAACGTGTAAAAAAACAAAGGCCGAGACAAGGAGAAATAGGGCGGCAAAAGCTTTTGCTATTTTCCGCTTATGCTTTGCAAAAAAATCAAACACTATGGTTGAAAATTTGGCCTTGAAAATAAACGTGTCAATGGCCAGGAGGCCGATAACCCCGACAAATAGCGGCCAAGTTGAGGAAAAAACGGCATTTCCAATTGTGGCTTTGATAAGCCTTGAAAAATCAACCCAGGTTGCGGGGAAAAAGATAAAAGCCGTCGCCATGGCCGTCGCAAAAAGAATGGCGTAGCTCACAAGCGCTTCCTTCAAATATTTTGTGATTGGGATTTTTTGGTGGGCGTGAAATATATATTCCAAAAGAAAAATCAGGAAAAAATAAACAAAAAGGATATTGGCGACATATTTATCAATGACCGAAAGTCCGAGCAAGAAACC
>Ga0315268_10001311_pt1 | contig 28578 bp, 18 predicted proteins | sample C1_top_MG_FD_204535 | JGI IMG/M metagenome (GOLD analysis project Ga0315268, IMG submission 204535) | Sediment microbial communities from Yellowstone Lake, YNP, Wyoming, USA - C1_top | ecosystem: Environmental > Aquatic > Freshwater > Lake > Sediment | place: USA: Wyoming | collected 2017-08-01
GTTGTTCGAATGTAGGTCAATTCCGCTATATTTCATTTTCGGCCTCCTTGGGTTATTGCAAGTTCGCAAACTCACTTTAACCCTACCACCTCCTCGGTGGTGGGAGGCTGACTAGATGATATTCAGGTCGTAGATATCATCGTCGCAAATATAGAACGGCAGGGGCTTTTCTTCCCCCTTGGGCCGGGAAAAACAGGCCTTGTTCTGGCAGATATGGGCGATCGTGCCACCGGCGTTTGCAGGCAACCGCCTCAAGCCCGTCTCATGGCCACAGAAAGGGCAGCTGGGCAATTTGCGCCATGCCTTCCTGGCTGAGGCGTAGTGCAGGTTTGTCTCGAACAACTGTTCTTCCGTGCCAGAGGTGGCGCCAACCAGGGGAATGTCCGACACTCCCTTGGAATTGTGCCGGTTGGGAGAGCCGCCGCTGCCCACCCAGAAACCGATGGAGAAGGGCGCTCCTTCATATTTTCTGGCCACACGCACCTGCTCTGCCTCGGCCATCATCTTGGCCATCCGTTGTGCCTGGTTGACTGTCAGCAGGCGCAACGGGTACCTGACCAAGGCGGTGACCCCAAAGACCTTGTTTCTTAGCCGATCAAAAAACAGGTTGAATGCCAGCAACCCGAAAAAAGCCTCGGATTTTCCGCCGCCGGTACTGAAGTAAAGGAGCGTGACGCTGTCATCCCGGTCATCCTTGTAATGGTGCTCGAATTCCGGAAGCCGGGTCACCGAGCCGGACAAAGAAGCCAGGATAAAAGCCAGCTGGAACAGGCGCCATTCCCCGGAGTCATTCTTCAGCCGGCGCTTCATCAGATTCGCCATGGCCTCATTCATGGATCTCCATGCTTCAAACGGAATCCCCACTGGGTTGGTCTGCGGTCCCGGACCGGACCAGGCCGCCATGGATTCCTCAAGGATGTTAATCCCCGCCTCGATCGCGTCAGCCTCGGCCTTCCAGAGGGCCATATCCTTCTGGAATCTATCGGCTTCGCGTTCGGCTATTTCCTTGCTGTCGGCGCCCAAGGACGGGTCTACCTCCTTTTCCGTCTTCTCCAGCCATGCCCGGAAATGCTCGACGATAGGGCGTAATCCCTTCACGTCCTTGGCTTCGGCGAGCTTGCGGAAATTCGCAACCACGCCCGAATAGTCGATAGGCTTAAGACGGGGCTGAATGAAGCGTGGATGCCAAGTCGTGGTCAGCAGCACCTGGCCTTCTTCTGCCGGCTTTTCTTCCACGCCGCCATTGAAACCAATCGCAGGGTAACGAAGATAACGGTTGAAACGATAAGAGGGCTCGATCCGGTCCAAGCGCAGGGGACGGTGATCTTCCTTGGGTAGGGCAACGTCGATCCCCACCTGAAATACAGCATGCTCCACATCCTTGTTCCGGCTCAGTAGTTCGCTGCGGTTTTCCAAAGCAACATGGAGATTGATGCGTGACGGGTCGTTGAAATCCTGGATCGGCTCGATATCCCAACCCAATTTGATCTCGGGAAGCACCGGAGGGCTTCCCCTTTTATGGGCCGCGCCCAGGTAGACGTCCCATTTCGACCACAGCGACGGCGCGATTGCCTCGTGCTGGCGGAATACCCAGAGCGCACCACCCGTTACCGGGTTCGTATCCTCCGCCCATTCCTTGAGACGCGCAGCAATAATGGCCTCCATTACGGCCTCATGGTCAGCCAAGGCTTTGGCCTGGTCTGCCTGGCTCGCTGATAAATTGAACTCCACCGGGGAAAGGACAAATTCAAAACGCTTCCATTTTAGGGGGATAGGTATGGGCTCGAAATGCTCATCCTGCAGCTTGACGACAGTTTCAGCATCCAGCTCAATTACGCTGCCGCCTGCCTCTTCACCTGAAGTTACCTCTCCGGTGTCATCGGCAGCGATATTCGAGCTGAAATTAAACAGCTCAAGATTGGCCGGAAGCCCTTCCAGCTTGAATAGCTTGACCCGTTCCTCATCCTGAATACTTTTCCAGTCAGGGCATTTCCAACGTGCTTCGTACCTATTCTTGATCCCGTCCCAGCGCGCATCCAGGGCCTCTTTCAGCTTCTGCTTGATTTCAGCGAGCTTCTCTTTTTTCGGGGAAAGTTTCGGCTTGCAATCCGGGCGGAGCAGGTCTTCTGTCGTAGGCAGGACGCGGACATAAACCGCAACTCGGGGCGTGACGCTGACAATACCCTGGCCCTTGCTGGACACCTGAAGATCCATCCCGTGGGACGATATCCAGATCGGGCTGGTAACTTCATCCCCGTCATCAATGTTACGTTGAGGCAGCAGGAATCCTGAGACAAAAACCTTGTTGGGTGGAGCGCCGAATACATACTCCCCAAAGGATCCGCTTCCGGACACAGTCCCGAATGTCAGGTTGCACAGACTGTCTGCAACAGCCTCTTTCAGGCTGGACGGGATGTTTGTGGGATCACGACGAACGACGGTCATTTTTTTTATCTTCCTTGCTGGCGACCAGCTGCACGATGGCAGTAACCTGATGGATGTTGTCACGTGCTTTTTCACGAAGGAAATACAATGCATCCCTGGGAACCTTGTCATACACCGCCGCAGCACTGGGATCGAATAATACGCGGCTGTAATGGTCGCCAAAATTCAGGCCATCAATAATCCGTTCTCCCCGAACCCTCTGAATAGTGCTCCAAAACAATTTTATGGAGTCGTCTTCAAAACCTAGTGCTTCCAGGAACGCCTGAAAATGCTCAAAGTTCCTTGGCGCCTGCGGCATCAGCTGATCAAATGGTTTATCTGAAGCATCATCCAGGTCAATCCAGTAGCGAATATTATTCAGGTCTTCAGCCAATGCCGGGTGCGCCTTGGACATAGCCTCGCGAATCCCCCGTGCACGTTCCGCGACGCTTCCCGGATAGAGCTTTTTGGCACTTTCTAGAACCTGGCAGTGGTAAAGCCGTAACAAGCTCTCAAATTTACTATCACTGACCAGATTAACCCCGGCGTTCAGGAACCCCTTCTCAACCAGGTCATGCAGCTCATCGGACATCACGAAGATGCGTTCGCCGACGCTCAGGTTCTCTGCATGCTCCGGGCGGAAGCCCAGGTCGTGGCTTTCGCGTGCTGCAGGATCATAAACGTAAATCACTGAATGCAACCCACGGCAAAAAACATGGCCATCATCGACGGTAATCCTGACCATGTCCCGATCCCCAGCTGCATCTCCATTTTCCATCCGTTCCCTGGGTGGTAGGGTAGAGCTAAAGACCGGTGGCTCCATATCGCCAGGAGGCAACACCCCGCCTCCTTCCAGTTTGATCCGGCTTAATTGATCAATAATGGCTTTTGCCCTAGGTTGGTAGGGCGCTAACTCTGGGAAGTCCAGCACTGGCTTCAGGGAATGGTAAACATACGTTGCCGTGTTCTGCGTCAATAAAAAATCCACTTCAGCAGGGACATGCTTGTCAGTCATGATCAGCCGCAGGATGTCTGCATTCATAAAGCTGACGATGACCCGGCTTGCCCAGTCCTTGCGGATTTCTTCCTTGGCATTGCGTGCTGCAACAAATCGCACACAGTTCTGCATTGAGCCGCAATCTCCATAATTACTAAAGAACTGCTCGGCAAGCATGACGTAGAAAGGGCTGGCTAGCACCACCAACGTGCGATATTTGTGCTTTGCGTAGTCCGAAATGCGGTTCACCATGGCAAATGCCAGAGGAGTCCCGGAATCGTAAGACTCGATGACTTTATCCATGTGGCTTAGCCACAACGCAAGCTTGCTTCGCAACTCGGTGGGAATCTCCGCATCCAGGGCACTCTTGAGCTTGTTCCTGTAGGCAAGCCAATCGTAGTGCCGGCGTTGCTGCGGCTCGGCAAGTAAGTCATCCAGCCAGTTGTGCAGCTGTAGCGGGCTGGAGGGTAGGTTGGACATGGTGCGTAGGAATGAAGAAGCCTCCCCCAATGCTACCGCGGTATCCTTGTAATCCTGCAGCACCCCGCGATAACGATAAGCCTGGTCGATCAGCTTGGCCGACTCCTTGTCGGTCACTGCGACCTTAATGGTGATAGTGGGTCGCTTGCTCGGGATTTCCTGCGGAACCTGCGGCTCCAGGCCTTTGTTGCGGAACGGATGGCATAGGCCTTGCGTCGGCAGGAAACGATGAATATGCCCCGCGTCCACTTCGCGTCCTAAACTCGCCCTCAGTTGCACCATCTGCTGCGGGTCATCTGTGACGATGATAATGCCAGGGGCAGGCTTGAAGGTTTCGTCAACCAGTCGGATAAAAGCAGTAATCCGGTTTCGAAGATTTTCCGTCCGGCGAAAGGCTGATTGCGTCGCATCGATGATGACAAGCTCTGGAGCGCCGACGCCGTTAATATTGCGCAACGCGCTGGCCAAAACGTCCTTTTTCATCTTGTGCGACAACCCGAAAATGGCATCCGGCGCAGTTTGTGGATTGCCAAGAAAAGGCAGCGTCTCCTACCGTAATGATTTCGTATGCCCCCGGCTGGCAAGCTTGGTGATCAGGTGGTTCAGGAAATGGCCTGCATAGTTTTGGCCAGTCAGTTCCTTCTTGTCCCCGGTTGCCAGGTAAAAGTGGGGAAGCAATTCGTTCAGGCATGGCTGCAGATCCGATTTCTTTGCCTTAGCTCCTAGGCTGTTCAAAGCAAACAGCATCAAGTCTTTGGCCGGGCAGCTTTCCTTGACCGCCGGATTTGCTCCGTTAAAAGAGGATTCAAATACCTTGTTGGTTATGTTATGAATAACTTCCCGGTCAGCCTTGATGTGGTTGAGAGGATCAAAGCTGCTTTGCGTGGCCGGATAGAATGCCGTGCGCAGACCCCGCTTATACCCCTTGGCCCATTTTTCGATGCTGGCCAGCACGTGCGCGAAAGGCAGGCATTCCAGATTACCTGGCCATAGCATCACCACGTTGCGGGACCTATCCTGGGCGGCGTCCAGGCAGACATTGGCCAGTTTGCGCATGGCTGGTGACAAGTGTTGCCTGCTTCTCTGACCTTCCACATACATCGGGATGGCACCATTTTCTTTAATAACTACCAGTCTCGGCTGCACGCCGACATGCAGTTTTCCAGCTGCATGTTCCTGAACAGTAATGTCAGGGATCACCTGCTCCGGCGCTAGTTTCTTATCCTCGACTGCGGCAAGATGGTTCTTGCTATGCACACACAACTTCGCAAGCAACATCTTCTTTTTCTCGATCGCTAAATTTCTGTCTTCCTGCCGATCGGCTATTTTTTTTCGGAAGCTCATGAGCGTTTACCTAATCCATATCCGACTCTGGTGGCTTCCTCGATATCGGAGTCATGAGCCAGTGCCGAGGTCAGACGCACGGGATCCGGCAATGGCAACTGCATCAGCTCATAAGCAGATACATTGGTTGCCCCGGAGATGCACCTGAACAACCGGTCCAAAGTTGCCGTCCTCAGGATTGAACAAAGCAGGGTGTGGCTGATAATTGGCGAATCGAACAGGCTCTCAATAAAGCACACATGGTTTTCGCCCACCACGCCGCCAAATTGATCCTGGACATCCGAGGGGACTGGGGCGCAAATCAGGCGTCGTTTTTGGCTGTCAGAAGTCACACGCTGCATGGCGATAGCAGGTTTTTTTACTAGAGACACAGAGCTTAGCGTCCCCATTTCCACATAGCGATCCCTTTTTTTTGGGAGCTTTGCGAAACCAAGCGATCCGTCGGGCTTGATATCCCCTTGCCAGATCATTGGGACCAGGCATTTGTTCTGCGCAGTCTTTAGGGTTTTATAGCGCTTCTTCGAATCGCGGTGCACTACAATCGAGCCCGTTCTAACCGTGTAGCCATATGATTGAAGATCGTGCTTGCGCTGACCAAATAACAATAAAAATTCTGAATCAGCAAAGACCCTTGGCGTAGGCCAGGGAGCCCCGGATTCGTCTGCAATAAGCTTCCCAGACAGATTTACTCCCCCACCCGAGGTTAGTGAGAAAACGTCAGCCGGGTCATTCCTGTTTTGGGCCTTGCGCCAGGTGGTAATGACAGAGTCTTGTTCTGCCCCCAAGAAGACCCCTAGCTTGTCGTGAATTAGATCAAGCCGAATGACGCTTCCACACGTGACAAGGAATTTTCTCAGTTTTGAAAACGACTGCCCCGACAAAAAACTCATTGGCGTCAGTAACACAGCGGAGCCGTCAGTGGCCAGCAACTCAACAGCTTTGCAAAAGAACAACGTATACAGATTCGGTTGGCCGCGCACGATGTGGCCATAAGATTCAAGATAAGGGGTAATCTCTAGCTTATTAAGCTTGCGATAGGGCGGGTTGCACAAGACAAGCTGGAATGTGCCTTTTTCATCAGCAAACTCGCGAAGCCCATCTTCACAGCGCACATTAAGTTTCGGCTCACGTCCAGCTGCTCGAATATGTTCGGCCAATATCATTCTCAGGAATGTTGCTGACAATTCACAGAGAAACTGATCAGTATCGACTCCGAATAGGTGGCTTTCGATATACGCCAGAACTTCTTCACTCCTTGCGCCATCCGCGCATAATTTGGCAGAGATTCTTAAAGCGGCTGGAGCAAGAAAAGCAGCGCCTCCGCATGCCGGATCAATAATCTTTCCGAGGAATAAATATTCGCCAGCGTTGTCCAGGATGCGGCTTGAGAGGTGTGGAGGCGTAAAGTACATCGCGCTCGCTTTCCTATGACCCTTATCCAATAGGGCAGCGTACGCTGAGCTGAGCCAAAATGCGGCCGTCAGGATATCTATATCCTTAAGCCAGTCAGCAAATTCTGCTATAGCGGTTTGTTTAGCCAGCTCTGAATTAGGCGGCCTGATAAGCCCCGGCGTCACCTGTGCCATCCATCGAGCTAGCACAGCCCTGATTACAGCAGAAGGGGAGTTGCCCTCCTTGACCAAGTCGGAAAGGCTCCTGAGCATTGACTTAAAACCGCTCTTGTTATTTGGAAGCATGTTTATTTGTCATTATTTATTCAATGGGAATATACCTATTGCTTTCTAATAATGCACGCCCTTTGGCTCACAGAATGAGCTGAGCAATATTTAATCTCCAAACTATTGTCGACTCTGTGGTTCAATTCATGCCGACCTTGCCAGTTAATATGTATAGCGACCCTTCAGAGCCTCCCATTCACAATACTCCGTCGGCAGCCGGTCACGTTTCTCTGCCGCCAGCGCAATAAAGCCTCAGCTGGGTACTAAATGCATCAGTTGTCCTACCCATGTTTCGGCTATCTTAAGATCACCATTGGTGCGATCAACATGGATAAAAAAACACCAAGAAATCCGGGTCACGAAAACAGTCCTGAAGGTTTTGCAGTGGATGGTTCATTTTCTTCGCAGTAGCTCCGTTTGTTTGATTGACGTTGCCAGTATGCAGAGCAGCAGGCTCATGGCGTGAGCCTGAGTTGAAAAGGTGAAATTATTTTTTTGATTCAATAATGCGCCATTGCGGCCTGGAGTTCTTGTCGCAGTCTCATCGAGTAATGGTTTCGGCGCGATCACCTCCACTTCCCCGTCATGGCGCAGAATGTCCATGATCAGCACACTGTCGTCATTGTAGGGCAGTTTCAACAGGTTCCCAGCAGCCGTTGCCAGTGATAGCCCAACCCCAACGCTTGAACCAGAGCGGAGTTCGCCACTTCTTTCTTTTGCTATGCAACTATTGCACTGGCCTCGAGTTCCTACGAAGCATCCGAAGGTCGGCTTTCAGGCGGTGTATTTATAAGGTCGTATGACCGCATGGGGTCGGTTTGAGACGTTCCGCGCCCTGAATAAATGTGGGTGACTCCTTATTTTGCAGCCAGATCAAGCCTCTATTCCGGATTTTGGCACGACCCAGAATTTCAACAGCACCGCAGCCAGCAGCGCACAGCCGGCAGCGAAGCCGAAGGCCATCTCGGGACTGACGCTTTGCCATAGCCAGCCGAACAGCAGGGAAGCCGGCAACAGCATGATGCCGGCGGTGAGATTGAACCAGCCGTAGGCCGTCCCGAGCAGTTCGCGGGGCGCGAAATCGGCCACCAGCGCCTTTTCCGCGCCTTCGGTGGCGGCCATGAACAGGCCGTAGAAGGCGAACAGAGGCCAAAGCAGCCACTGGACGTTCCCGTTCAGGCCCAGAAACAAATAGAACAGCCCGTAGACGGCCCAGCCGGAAACGATCAGCCGGGTTCTGCCGAAGCGATCGGACAGCGCCGACAAGGGCGTGGAAAAAAGCATCGCGGTGAATGACACCAGCGCCCACAGCAGCGGGATCTGGTATTCGGGCAAGCCCATCTCGCGCGCGCGCAAGAGCAGAAACATGTTGGAGGCATTGCCCAGGGTGAACAGCGCCAGCACCAGCAGATAACGCTTGAAGGCGGGAGGGAAGCCCTGCAGCGTCCAGCTGAAGGCGGGTTTTTGCACCGGCTTGATATGTTCCGGCTCACGGATGAAGAGCGCCAGGCCGACCGTAATCACGCCCGGAACCAGCGTCCACATCAGAATATCCCGGATCGGCATATGCCGTGCCAGCAGCCATGCCGCCACAAGCGGCCCGATCACGGCGCCGGCGTTGTCCATGGCGCGGTGGAGGCCGAACGCCAGTCCGCGCCGCTCCGGCGTGACACTGAGCGCGAGCAGGGCATCGCGGGGAGAAGAGCGCAGCCCCTTGCCGACGCGGTCGGCGAAGCGCAGCGCCAGCACCATCGGCCAGGAAGCCGCCAGGGCAAGCAGGGGGCGGCCCAGCGCGGCGAGGCTGTAGCCGCCCACCACCCAAAGCTTGGTGGAGCGCGTCTTGTCCGCCAATACGCCGGAAAACAGCTTAAACAGGCTGCCGGTCGCCTCCGCGACGCCCTCGATGATGCCCAGCGCCTTGGGGCCGGCCATCAGCACCGACGCCAGATAGAGCGGAACCAGGGGATAAATCATGTCGCTGGCGGCATCGTTGAACAGACTCACCAGGCCGAGCAGCCAAACGGTAGGGGGGAGAGAAAAGAGGGCCTTCATGTATCGGGAGTCAAATTTAACAGGCTGTTGAAAAACCCCCTCCCCCTTGATGGGGGAGGGCTGGGGAGAGGGTGATCAAGACACACGCGAACCACAACAACATGATTTTCATAAACGTTATTTTCACCCCTCTCCCCAGCCCTCTCCCGCAAGGGGAGAGGGTGTTTGCTAATCAGCCTTTTCAACAGCCAGTTAATGTATTCGATAGTATGCCATTACAATTCGTCTACCGTATCGGGGAAGAGCAGGTAAAATAGCGTTTTTTTCGTTCGGCCATTCATGACCTCCCCTAGCGCCCGGCAAATTCTCCACGACATTTTCGGCTACCCGGCCTTCCGCGGCGAGCAGCAGGCCATCGTCGAGCACGTCGCGGCGGGCGGCGATGCGCTGGTGCTGATGCCCACCGGCGGCGGCAAGTCGCTGTGCTACCAAATCCCCGCCCTGCTCCGGCCCGGCGTCGGCATCGTGGTGTCGCCGCTGATCGCGCTGATGCAGGACCAGGTGGATGCGCTCCGTCAGCTCGGCGTCAAGGCCGCTTTCCTCAATTCCAGCCTGAACGCCGATGCCGCCCGGGACGTGTTTGGCCGCCTGATGCGCGGCGAGCTGGATATCCTCTATGTCGCCCCGGAGCGGCTGCTGATGGCGAATTTCCTGAGTGCGCTGGAACAGGTGCAAGCCGGGCCGGGTCTGGCGCTGTTCGCCATCGACGAGGCGCATTGCGTATCCCAGTGGGGGCACGACTTCCGCCCCGAGTACCGCGAACTGACGGTGCTGCACGAGCGCTTTCCCGATGTGCCGCGCATCGCCCTCACCGCTACGGCGGATGCACCGACGCGGCGCGAGATCGTCGAGCGGCTGACGCTGGAACAGGCGCGCCAGTTCGTTTCCAGCTTCGATAGGCCCAACATCCGCTACCGGGTGACGCTGAAAGCCAATGCGCGCCAACAACTCCAGGCGTTTCTGGAAGCCGAGCACGCCAACGATGCCGGCATCGTCTATTGCCTGTCGCGCAAGAAGGTGGAAGAAACCGCCGCCTGGCTCAAGGAACGGGGCTGGGACGCCCTGCCCTACCACGCCGGGCTCGACGCCGCCACGCGCAATGCAAACCAGCGCCGCTTCCTGCGTGAGGAAGGCGTGATCATGGTCGCCACCGTCGCCTTCGGCATGGGCATCGACAAGCCCAACGTGCGCTTCGTCGCCCATCTCGACTTGCCCAAGAGCATGGAAGGCTATTACCAGGAAACCGGCCGCGCCGGCCGCGACGGCCTGCCCGCCGACGCCTGGATGACCTACGGCCTGGGCGACGTGGTCTCCATGCGCCAGATGCTCGCTTCCGGCGACGCCCCCGAGGAGCGCAAGCGGCTCGAGCTGCGCAAGCTCGACGCCCTGCTCGGCTTCTGCGAATCCACCGCCTGCCGCCACCAGGCCATCCTGCGCTACTTCGGCGAGGAGCACCCCGGCGACTGCGGCCAGTGCGACAACTGCCTCGAACCGGTGGACACCTGGGACGCCACCCAGGCCGTGCAGATGGCGCTCTCCTGCGTCTACCGCAGCGGCCAGCGCTTCGGCGTCGGCCACCTGATCGACGTGCTGCTGGGCAAAACCACGCCCCAAGTCGAGAAATTCCGGCACCAGCAACTGACCACCTTCGGCATCGGCCAGTCACTTGCCCAGGCGCAGTGGAGCAGCGTCTACCGCCAACTGGTCGCCGCCGGGCTGCTGAATGTAGACATGGAAGCCTACGGCGGCCTGCGCCTGACCGAAGACGCCCGCCCGGTGCTGCGCGGAGAAAAGGAAGTGTGGCTGCGGCGCGACGCCGAACCGGCCAAACGAAAAACCAGCAAAGCCGAACGCAGCGCCCGTGCGCGCGAAGCCTTCGCCGGCGCCAACGACGACCCCCTGTGGCAAGCCCTCAAGGCCAAGCGCCTGGAACTCGCCCGCGAGCAGGGCGTGCCGCCCTATGTCATCTTCCACGACAGCACCCTGCTGGAAATCCTGAACCGCCGTCCTGACAGCCTCACGGCAATAGGCCAGATCAGCGGCGTCGGCCAGGCCAAGCTGGCGCGCTACGGGGAGGCGTTTTTGCAGGTGCTGGAAGATGCGGCGGGATGAGATTCCGAATCGAACGCCCGGGTAATTGAAACGCTTTGCTCGCTGGCCTGCCGTAACGTCAACTCAATCGGAACTGCAGCGTTGTTTCTAACATGCACACGCGCAATCCCAGGAAAACACTCTTGGCTGCGTAAACTCAGGAGATACTCATGCTTCCATTGTCCCGAATGGCCGCTACGCTTCCCCTCTTGTTGCTCATGGCCATGTGCAGTTTTGCCGCCCTCGCTCAAGAGGACGACCAGAAGACGGCGGCCACCCCCCTGCGTCTGAGTTACGTCGCAGGCAGCGTCTCTTTCTCGCGCTACGGAGCAGAAGACTGGGTGGAAGCGCGGCCAAATACCCCGCTTGCCGCCGGCGATGCGCTTTACGTCGGCAGGGACGGCGACCTTGAGCTCCAGATGGGAAGCCGGGCCTTCGTCCGGGCTGACGACGATACGCAGCTCACCCTCGTCAACCAGACTGCCGATTTCGTCCAGTTCAAAGTCACTTCCGGCCGCGTGTCCTTTGACCTGCGCACGCTTCCCGCGGGCTATTCCGTGGAGGTGGACACCCCTAATGCGGTGTTCACCATCGATCGCACCGGCTATTACCGGGTGGACGTGGATGGGGATGTGCACTTCATCACCCGCCGCGGTGGCCGCGCCATCATGGTCCCGGCCGGCGGACAGGCCATGAGCATTCAACCTTCCGAGGAAATCGTGGTGAAGGGTAGCACCGTGGCCCAGGCGGAAACCTACGTGGCGCCGGAGCTCGACCAGTGGGATCGATGGAACTACGACCGCAGCGAGGGTCTGGTCGATGCGGTCAGCGAGCGCTACCTTCCCTCCGGAATCGCCGGCGCCTACGACCTGGACCACTATGGCAGATGGCGTGTGGTGGCGGAATACGGGCCGGTCTGGGTGCCCGACGCAGTGTCGCCCGGATGGGCACCCTACAGCACCGGGAGGTGGGTCTGGGACCCCTACTATCAGTGGACCTGGATTGACGATGCTCCGTGGGGATGGGCTCCATTCCATTACGGGCGCTGGGTTTACCTGGGCGGCTACTGGGCGTGGGCTCCCGGCCCTGTGGTAAGGCACGCGGTGTATGCCCCCGCCCTGGTGGCGTTTTTCGGTGTCGGCCCCCATGTGTCCGTTGGCATCGGCATCGGCGGCTCGGGGATGGGCTGGGTGGCACTCAGCTGGGGCGAACCCTTGACCCCATGGTGGGGGCGGCCCGGCTTCATCGGCAGACCCTGGTGGGGCGGCTGGGGCGGGCCGCGGGTAGTGAATAACGTGGCCATCAAGCGGACCACGGTCGTCAACGTGAGCAACATCAACTATTACAACACCCGCGTGAGCAACGCCGTCGTCGCCACGACACGGGAGCGCTTCGGCACAGGCCACGTGCACGATGCGCCTGTGCGGGTGACGCAGACTCATGAACTGGCGCCTGTCCGTGGCGCCCTGCCGGTAAAACCCGGCCCGGCAAGCCTGGTGGCCGGAGCCCGCAAAGGCATACGCCCGCCGGAAAATGTGCTGTCGCGACCGGTGATGGCCACGCGTCCACCCAGCGAATCCAGACTGCCATGGCACACAGAGGCACCCAAGCCCGAAACGAAAGCTGCCCCGGGCCAACGCTACGTACCTATACCCAAGCGCCCGTCCAACGACTTGCCGCGTCCCGAATTCGGGGGCCAGACCGGAGAGGAACGCCCCCGTCCGCCCCTGCAACCACGTTACGAGGAAAGGCGGCGTGAAGCCGAACCGTCCGCCCCTGGCAGCGTGATACGGGAACGTGCGGAGACCGGCCGGGCTGAACCCAGGGTGCCCCGCGCCACTCCCCCAGAATCGACGCCGCCGCGCATCATGCGTGACGCCGCCCCGCCGCGCGCGGTCCAGGAACGGGAAAGAGAACGGATAACGCCGGAACCCCGCAGGGGTGAGGCAGCATCAATCGGGCCGAGTGCCGCTCCCGAGGAAACCCGGCAGCGGGAGCGCGTGGAACGCGAACGCGCGGACCTGCCTGGCAAGCCCGCCAACCGCACGTACCGCGGTCAAGACGATGATAAAAGGGAGCGGCGGCGCTCACAGCAGTAGCCTGATAAATTTAATTGCCGGATTCGGTTGCGAATGCCGCACTACGACCAAATATAACAAGGCCAACCTTTCCCGGTTGGCCTTGTTGTTTTAAACGTAGGGACACGATCGCGTCATGCACAAACTGGAACAACTCAATTTCGATAATACCTTGGCGCGCCTGCCGGACACCTTTCACAGCCGTCTCCGCCCTACCCCGCTACCCCAGCCTTATCTGGTGAGTTTCAACCCGAATGCCGCCGCATTGATCGGCATGGATGCGGCTGAAGCCCTGCGTCCCGATTTCGCGGAGTATTTCATCGGCAACCGCTTGCTGCCGGGCAGCGAGCCGCTGGCGATGCTCTATGCCGGGCACCAGTTCGGCCACTATGTGTCGCAACTGGGAGACGGACGCGCGATCCTGCTGGGTGAAATAAAAAACAGCGCCGGGGAACACTGGGACATTCAGTTGAAGGGGGCCGGGCATACGCCCTATTCGCGCAGCGGGGATGGCCGCGCCGTGCTGCGCTCCAGCATCCGCGAATACTTGTGTTCGGAAGCCATGCATGGTCTGGGCATCCCCACCACCCGTGCCTTGTGCATCGTGGGGAGCGATGAGGAAGTTTACCGCGAGACCGTAGAAAGCGCCGCCGTGGTCACTCGCATCGCGCCCTCTCACGTGCGTTTCGGCTCGTTCGAAGTGTTTTTTTACCGGGGCCAACCCGAACCGCTAGCCATGCTCGCCGATTACGTCATCGCCCGGCATTTCCCGCACCTGGGCGATGCACAGGACAAATACCACCGTTTTCTGCATGAGGTGGTCACGCGCACCGCACATCTCATGGCACTATGGCAGGCAGCCGGTTTCTCGCATGGCGTCATGAACACCGACAACATGTCCATTCTGGGGCTGACCTTCGACTATGGTCCGTTCGGTTTCATGGAAACTTACGACCCCGGCTATATCTGCAACCACTCCGACCATGGCGGGCGCTACGCCTACGATCAGCAACCGCAAATCGGCCTGTGGAATCTCTCCTGTCTGGCACAGGCCTTGACGCCCATCATCCCGGTCGAGGAAGCGAATGCCATCCTCGAGGGCTACAGTTCTATTTTTGCCGATCACTATGTGGCATTGATGAGCCATAAGCTGGGGCTGGCACACGCCAGCAGGAAAGATTTTTCACTGCTGGAGCCGTTGCTGGAAATGATGCGCGCAAGCCGGCTGGATTACACCAATCTGTTCCGCGGCCTGGGTCATTTCAAATCCGCGCCGGACGAGAAAAACAGCGTATTGCGCGATCAGTTTATCGATCGCCCGGCGTTCGATGCCTGGGCCGCAACCTATCGCGCCCGCCTGGCCATCGAGCCCGGTTCGGATGCGGAGCGCAAGGCGCGCATGGACAAGGTCAATCCCAAATACATCCTGCGCAATTATCTGGCGCAAACCGCGATCGGCAAGGCCGAACAAGAGCGTGATTTTTCGGAAGTAGACCGCCTGCTGGCCTTGCTCACGAACCCATTCGATGAGCAACCGGAGATGGAAAGTTACGCCGCGCCGGCGCCGGAATGGGCTCGCCATATCGAAGTGAGCTGCTCATCCTGATGAAAAACGCCCCGAACGAAACACAGGCACGATATGCGTTAAGCTGGGATAATCCCATAAAAATCAGTTGAACCGCCAAGACGCCAAGATCGCCAAGATCGCCAAGAAATTAATGCCATTACAGGATGCTTGCAACTCACCCGCCGGGTGATTTGGCCGCCCCGGCCTTTCCTTGGTTTTTTTACTTGGCGTCCTTGGCGTCTTGGCGGTTCAATAGTCATTTTCAGCAGGATAATTACGCCTGAACAATTTTCCCTCCCCATGCGCTTCGATGTCATCATAATCGGCGCCGGCGCCGCCGGCATGATGTGTGCCGCGCAGGCCGGAAAGCGAGGCCGGCGCGTGCTGCTCGTCGACCACTCGGCCAAACTCGGCGAACGCATCCGCATTTCCGGCGGCGGACGCTGCAACTTCACCAACCGCAACGTCGGTGCCGAGAACTACCTGTCGCAGAATCCGCATTTCTGCCGCTCGGCACTCGCCCGCTTCTCGCAGCACGACTTCATCAAAATGGTCGAGCGGCGCCGCATCCCGTACCACGAACGCGAGCACGGCCAGCTGTTCTGCGACGATAGCGCGCAAGAGATCATCGATATGCTCAAGGACGACTGCGATGATGCCGGGGTGCAATGGGCGCGGCCATGCGCGGTGCACGGCATAGCACGCATCGAAAACGACGAGAACTCGCGCTTCTCGGTTGCCACCGGGCGCGGCGGCTTTCGCTGCCAGTCGCTGGTGATCGCCAGCGGCGGCCTTGCCGTGCCGCAAATCGGCGCCAGTCCATTCGGCTACAAGGTCGCGGAGCAGTTCGGCCTGCATGTGGTGCCGCCCAAACCCGCGCTGGTACCGCTGGCACTCGCACCGGAAACACTCACGCCGCTCAAACCGCTTGCCGGATCGACGCTCGATGCCGGCACCCACTGCAACGGCGGCTCTTTCCGGGAGAACGTGCTGATCACGCACCGCGGGCTTTCCGGGCCGGCCATCCTGCAGATTTCAAGCTACTGGCAGATGCAGGAATATCGCGAAGGCAAGAAGCAAGCAGTTGAAATCGATCTGCTGCCCGATCTTGATGCTGCCGCCTGGCTCGCAGAACACCGCCGCAGCAAGGCGCTGCTGTCCAAGCTGCTCGCCGAACAGCTGCCGCGCCGCTTTGCGCACGAATGGTGCGCGCTGTTCGGCTGGGAAAAGCCAGTGAATGAGCTCTCCCAGCGCGAACTCGATGCCGCCGCGCAAGCCCTCAAGGGATGGGCGCTGATGCCTTCCGGCACGCTCGGCTTCGCCAAGGCCGAGGTCACGCTGGGCGGGATAGACACCGGCGGACTCTCGTCGAAAACGATGGAGGCAAACTCGGCGCCCGGTCTTTATTTCATCGGCGAAGTAGTGGACGTCACCGGCTGGCTGGGCGGCTACAACTTCCAGTGGGCGTGGTCGTCGGGCTGGGTGGCGGGGCAATTTGCCTGATTTTCTCTCCCGATTGAGCTGACGGACAAGAATGCCCGGTTGATGTCCCCCCGGTTTCTCCACATTGGGATAAAATGGATGAAATCATACAGCCGCACTCGGATAATGGCGCGGCTCAAAAGGAGTTGAAGGCAATGGATCAACCATCGGAAAACCTGGTCGAGATCAGCGATCTCCATTTCGCCTATGGCCAGCGGCAGATACTCAAAGGCATCAACCTCACCATCCCGCGGGGAAAAATCGTTGCCATTCTGGGAGTAAGCGGAAGCGGCAAGTCCACCCTGCTGCGCCACTTCGGCGGGCAGCTCAAGCCATCGCGCGGCAGCGTGAAATTTGCCGGCAAGGTGGTCCATGAACTCGACAGCGACGACCTCTACGCGCTGCGGCGCGAAATGGGCATGATGTTCCAGGTGAGCGGGCTGTTCAGCGACCTGTCGGTTTACGACAATATCGCCTTCCCGATGCGCGAGCACACCGACCTGCCGGAGGGAATGATACACGATCTGGCATTGATGAAACTCCATGCGGTCGGCCTGCGCGGCGCCCACGCGCTGATGCCCAGCGAGCTGTCGGGCGGCATGGAACGGCGTGTGGCACTGGCGCGCGCAATCGCCCTCGACCCCGCGCTGATCATCTACGACGAGCCCTTCGCCGGTCTCGACCCGATCTCGCTCAACACCATCGCCAACCTGATCCGGCGCCTGAATGATGCGCTCGGCGTGTCTTCGGTCGTGGTGACCTACGACATCTCGGAATCATTGAAGGTGGTCGACTACGTCTACTTCATCCATGAAGGCGTGGTTGTCGCCGAGGGCGCGGCAGCGGAAATGCTCGATTCCACCAATCCGTTTGTCCACCAGTTCGTCCACGCGGAACCGGACGGACCGGTCGCCTTCCAGTACCCGAGCAGGCCTTACGCGGAAGAGCTGGAACTATAGGGAAGCGCTGATTTATCCGTCGCACCGGCGAAAGCCGGTGTCCAGTGCCTTGCATCTTCTAGATTCCGGCCTTCGCCGGAATGACGATTTGTCATTTAATCAGCGCTTTCCTAGGCCATCCAGGCTTGATGCGGCGAAATCAGGAGCAAGCCCCGCAAGCGCACTCGCATCAGTCGGCGGTGGATGCCTTGATTTCTTCCTGGTTGTGCCTGCACTGCTCTTCCATCACCAACTGAGACAGCTCCTTTTTCAGCTCGTTGAATTCAGTCGAACTGGGGTCGCGCGAGTGCGGCATGGCGACGGTGACATCCTTCTTGATCTTGCCCGGCCGGTAGGTCATGACGATGATCCGGTCGGCAAGATAAATGGATTCCTCGATGCTGTGGGTGACGAAAATAATGGTTTTCCTGAATTCCGTCCAAATCCGCAGCAGCTCGTCCTGAAGGTTGCGCCGGGTGAGTGAGTCGAGCGCACCGAACGGCTCATCCATCAGCATGATCGGCGAATCCAGAGCCAGCACACGGGCAATCGCGACACGCTGCCGCATGCCGCCGGACAGGTCTTTCGGGTAGCGATCACGAAAATCCTGCAACTTCAGCATTTGCAGCAACCCATCCACTTTTTCCCGAATCATGGCCTTGGGTTGCTTCTTGATCTCCAGCCCGAAGGCGATGTTCTTCTCCACTGTCATCCACGGGAACAGGGCATATTCCTGAAACACCATGCCGCGATCCGGCCCCGGTGCTTGCACCGGTTTGCCGTCTATCAGGATGCTGCCCGAGCTGGGCGGCGAGAAGCCGGCAACCGCGTTGAGCAAGGTGGACTTGCCGCAACCCGAAGGCCCCAGCAGGCAGATGAATGCGCCGCGCTGAACATCCAGGTTGATGTCCTCCAGGGCCACCACTTCGCGGCTGCCGGAGCTGAATACCTTGCTTACCTTGTTGATCTGGATATGCGGCTGCACGCTTGTCGTCTTTCGCTTAATTGCTTTCGATGCCACGGTGCCACTTGAGCAGATAGTTGTTGAGCCAGTTCATGCCGGTGTCGATGGCAAGCCCGAGCAGGCCGATACTGAACATGCCGGCGATGATCTTGTCCGACCAGAAGAACTCGCGCGCTTCCAGTATCCTGTAGCCGAGACCGTTGTTGACGGCAATCATTTCCGACACGATCACCACGATGAAGGCCGTACCGATGCCGATCCGGGCACCGGTCAGGATGTAGGGCGTGGCCGCCGGCAGCATCACCCGCAGGAACATGGTGGTCTGGCTCGCGCCCAAGCTGCGCGCCGCACGGATGTAAATGCCGTCAACATGGCGCACGCCGGCGATGGTGTTCATCAGGACAGGGAAGAAAGCGCCGATGACGATCAGAAAAATCGCGGGAGGATTGCCCAGGCCGAACCACAGAATCGAGAGCGGGATGAAGGCGATGGGGGGAATCGGCCGCAATACCTGGATCAAGGGATTGAACAGCTTGTAGATACGGTCGCTTGCCCCCATCAGGAGGCCCAAGGGCAACGCCAAACCGGCTCCGATCACGAAGCCGACCACCACGCGGTAGAGACTGGAGTAGGCGTCGCCAACCAGCTCACCGGAAAAAAACCAGGCCAGGTAGCTCGATTTTGCCGGATCGTAGGCCTCCAGCGGCATCAGGTATTCCCACCATTTCACCAGCACCGCGGTGGGTGCCGGTAGAATTTGCGGGTTGACGATCGCTTGCACCGACAGCCACTGCCACAGTGCCAGCGCCGCCAGCGGCACCAGCGCGCCTTGCAGCCACTCGAATGCTTTCGCGAGGTAAGGGTTTTTCATCGTCAGTCAGTCAGGCCGCCTTATTTGACCTTCAGCTCTTTCTTCGCCTTCTCGAGCAAATCGAGCCGCACCCAATCCTTCGCCACCGGCGCCTTGGCCATTTTCCCCACGCCATATTTCTTCATCAGGTCGGTCGTGATCTGTACGTGATCGAGGCTGACGTCATAAGTAAAGGCCGCGTTGCTCATGGCATCCTGATAGTCCTCGCTGGAAATCTGGTTCTTGAACATCTGCTCGCGCACGTATTTTTCCGCCAGCTTGGGGTTCTCCTGGAAAGTCCGGGTCGATTCCACGAACAGCTTGAGCACGCGCTCGGCAACGTCGCGCTTCTCGTTATACATCTTCTCGGTCATCACCAGCGCCCGCACCGGCTCGCCCATGGCGGTGTCGTAGGGTTTCAGCACTTCCACGCCATAACCCTTGTTGATCGCCTGGGAGGATTGCGGCTCCGACTGGCACATGGCGTCGATACCCTTCATCATCAGGGCCTGGTTCAGGTCGGCAAACGCCATGAAAACGATCTGCACATCCTTGCCCGGCTGGTCGGACCAGGTCAGATTGTATTTACCCAGTTCCGCGGCCAGCAGCAATTCCTGCGCACCGCCGCGCGCCACGCCCACCTTCTTGCCCTTCAGATCGGCCACCGACTTGATGTTCAGATCGGGGCGGGCGACGATGCGCGCCCCGCCCTTGGCAAAGCCCGCCACCACGTAAATCGGCACGCCGCTGGAACGGCCGGCAACAGCCGCATCCAGCGCGCTCGCCGCAATGTCGATTTCGCCGGCGATGGTTGCAGGCAGGATGTCCAGGCCCTTGGCAAATACGCGCTCTTCGACCTTCAGATTGTATTTCGGCGCCAGCTCTTTCATGTAGGAGACGGCCCCATAATGCGCAAACTTGAGGTTACCCAGCCTGACCACATCCGGTGCGGCCTGAGCGCCAAACGCGACAAAAAGGGTGCAAGCCAGCAGGAGCGATTTTAATAATTTCATTTTGAATTCCCCGAAGAACGTAAAATCATGAGCGCAAAAAAGCCAAGCTATCCAAAGTGCGATTATAACTCGCGTACCGCACCACCCCAAACATCCGGTTCAAAAGACCGGGCATCCGGAATCCGTGATTGATCCGTTCTTCTTTTTAGCGCGTAACGGTCGTGACCAATACAGGAATGTACGATAGACAAGCTGCAACCACTCCGGAAATCTGGAAATTTTTACACGCTGCTTTACACCCAACCACCCTGAAACTACGTCGTAGAATGCTGTTAAGGTCTGTTCAGTATCAAAAGGGGGCGGCCTGCAATCGAGTTGGGATTGGCTCCCCGATCTGAAGTCGAACCAGAAGTTTTCTCCACTGGCAGGATATGGTTTTTGCTGATAGATTGCCCTATATATCCGTAGCCCCCCGTGTTACTTGGATGGGGAAATAAGCGTCGACTTCAAAGAGGGCGGTAACAAGGGTGAAGAACAACGATTCTGCTAATTTCAAGGCCAAGCACCCATCTGGCAAAATCAACAACAGGTTTCCTTCATGACCGTAGACTTGTCCGTCATCTTGCCCTACGTATCTCAAACATTGAACGGAACAGGCTTTCTTTTCGGTGCTGGGACTTCGCGTGAAGCAGGCTATCCAATGATGCCGCAGCTTACTCGCGAGGTAATAAATGCGCTTATGCCCGACGAACGTGCCGTTCTTGATGAGGTTATCACGCAGGCGGGCGAGACCTATGACGACGCGACAGCGATACCCAATATTGAGCAACTCTCCGACCTTGTTATCGCACACTGGACTAATTCTGGGGACCCACGATTCAGCACCTTAGAAACTCGGCTGCGTGAGTTGATTCTCAAATGTCTTCTGGCAGTCACACATCCAAACATAGACAACCACTGTAGATTTTTTGAGGCGTTAAAAAAGCGCGCGTTCGGGCTCCCTTGCTCAGTGTGGATTTTTACGACGAACTACGACTTATTGTTTGAGACAGCCGCAGCTCGCGTGGGTGTTGCCATCGAAAATGGCTTCTGTGGCGCGACGGAGCGATATTTTCAGCCAGCGCAGTTCAAGAGTACATCGGGTGTGGTTTCTGGAAGAGGATTTACACCAAACAATAATCTGACGGTAAAGCTAATCAAATTACATGGTTCCATTTCATGGACTGAAGAATCCTCGAAATTCTACGAGAGGCATCCTTTGGCTATGCTAGCCAGCTCTCGCCGTGTGATGGTGCTACCACGTCGCAAAAAGGTCATGGACACGATGACGCCGCCCTACGACATTCTGTTCAATCAGGCGAGCAAGGTGTTGGGTAGTGAATGTAAATACCTTGTGAGTTGTGGGTTCAGTTATGCCGACGAGCACATTAATCAGCAACTATTACTTCCGGTGATGCAGGCGAATAGATGTCGATTGTTCGCGTTAAGCCAGGAAGAACCTGCTGGACTTGCAGCATTCAAATCACTACCGAACTTCCAAGCTGGCTTCGGCAGCCACCTTCACATTGACGGCAAGTCCGTCGCTGCGACCACCGACGCTTGGCAATTCAGCAAGTTTATCACCCTCTTTGAATAGGAACCGCAATGAGCCAATACCAAATTGGAAAAGTTGTCGGCGTAACAGGCGATGAGATATTCGTCACGCTTATTGACTACGAACTCTCTGCCGATATTGAGCGTGGTGTTCCAGATTCGATGACCATTCATTTGCCGACTCAGACAGGACCAACGCCAGTGCTTATTGGCCAGCCCGGAACCTTCATCATGGTCGCACTGCCTGCAGGGAAGCTGCTGTGCATGGTAACGGGCATCGAGATGCGCGAGGGCAAGGCGAGTGCATCTGAATCGAGAGAGGCGGAAGCTGACGGAATGATGCTACTCGACCGCGCCACACGCGGACTCTCGTCCATTCCAGTCGGTACTATTGATGCAACGGGGAGTTTTGAGCGCGGAACGGACGTTCTTCCAACAGTGAATGCTCCGGTGTTCGCCGTCTCGCCAGCTTTAATTGACCAAGTCTATGCAAGCTATGCCGAGGGCGATTTCGCAATAGGCAAGCTGTCTCTCCTCCCAGGACAGCAGGCAAAAATCAATCTGGATGCGTTCCTTACCCGGCACGCTGCAATCCTCGGTCAGACAGGAGGCGGGAAGTCGTGGACGGTTGCATCACTCGTCCAGAAAATGTGCGCCTTTCAGCAGGCGACCATCGTGCTGTTTGACTTGCATGGAGAATATACCAAGACCTTTGGTGCCTCTGCGGACGTAATAGCGGCGAGTGACTTGGAACTGCCTTACTGGCTGATGAACTCCGAAGAGTTGCTTGGGCTGATGGTTGACCGGAGTGAGTCGGCTGCACCTAACCAAATTGCCAAATTCAAGGAGTTGCTGCAAGCTGCAAAAGAGGCGCACCCCGAAAATCAGAAGCTAGGACTCAAGAAAATCACCATCGATACACCAGTTTTCTTCGACTTCGCGAACATCCTGAATGAATTTCGGCGACTCGACACTGAGATGGTTCCGGGAACCTCCAAACCAAAACAGGGGCCATTATACGGAGACTTCACGCGGCTTCTGATGAGAGTTGACTCAAGACTTAACGATAGGCGCTACGACCTGATTTTTAAGCCCCAAACGTACAACACAAGTGCTTCGATGGAAGACCTGTTTCGTCGTTTGCTCGGCGAAAAGGCTGGTGATCGAAAAAAGGTTGTTGTCGTTGATTTGAGTCCAGTTCCATTCGACGTTCGCGCCTCCGTGATCTCGCTCATCCTTCGTTGTCTCTTCGACTTTGCATATTGGCATCGGCGCGTTCATACAATACGCTTCCCGATTTCAGTTTTTGCAGACGAGGCGCACATCTATTTATGCGATGGAGATCCTGCGACCGAAGCGGCCAAGCACTCCGCTGAGCGTATCGCCAAGGAAGGACGCAAATATGGCGTCAGCCTGACCGTTATCAGTCAGCGTCCTCGGGAGGTGTCTGCAACCATCCTTTCACAGTGCAACAGCTTCCTCTGCCTCCGCATCTCAAACCCTGACGACCAATCCTACGTTCGGAACCTTTTGCCAGATTCTGTTCGTGGAATCGCAAGCATGTTCTCCACACTACGGCGTGGAGAAAGCATCTTAATCGGAGATTCAGTAATGATGCCCACCCGCATCAAGATTGATGCTCCCAACCCCACACCTGAAAGTGACGATGCCTCATTCTACGAGGCTTGGAATGAGGCACCGAAGGATATTGATTTTGCCAAGGTTCTCCACGCTTGGAGAAATCAGGAAGTTGTCCCTTGAGCCGCCATGAAGCTTCCTAGGAAATGGAAAGCACAAAAGCCCAGTGCCCATATATATCTCTTCTGGTGCACCATATTTAAGTGAATAGAATCAGTAATTTTCAGTCACCCCGATTTGTCCGAACCGGCGAGCATACCTACCGTCTTTGGAAAATTTGGCCTTCGTACTAAAATTGTAAAATAGGTTTGAAAATGGATTTTTTATTTTTCGCCATTTGCGTTCCAGTATTTCTCTTGAGCCTCTCCCTTGGGCTCGCATACTTGATGATGAACAATAGAAAGGGCGCAAGCCAAGAGCAGCTCTTCTGGAAGCGGGTTGATTATGGCTGGTTTAGCGCCACAACCATCACCTTTTTTCTTGCATTACTCAACGCGTATCAACTTTCTTTTACCAAACAGATTGAGTTCTATAAGCAGATGGAGGCCTACTCAGTCGATGCTATAAGGCTTCGTGTAGCCAAGGCATACAACCAGGAATGCCTTGAGCCTCTGTTGCAGCATGTGAGAGCTAAGAGATATACCCGGATGCCGGACAGTGAGGGAAATACATGCGAGGAAATACGTCACCTCAATGCTATAGTTTCCAGTAAGGAGCTGAACCGATCTGTTGTTTACTTGCTTGACGAATATGTGAACAAACCCTTGACCCATAGCCATATGCAAAGCTTACAAGCGGGCCTGAAGATAGATCTATCCGGTTATACGAGTTGGATAAACAAAATCGAAACTCTAGATGGGAAGATCAAGTTCATGCACTCACCGGAATGGATTACTGCATTCTATTTATCCCTCTGGCTTTTAGCGGTTGCACTTGGTTTCCGTCTTATAAAGGTTCACGCAGAGGTGCTTATGGAGGAGCGTAAAGCCGGCGAGAAAGGCAAATCCACTCCTGAAGAAGCATCCAGTAATGACGAAGCAAATGGTGCAAACCCCACTGAAAAATTGGGATAGCCAGGTGTTTAAGTCAGTTCTCAAGAGACAAACATGAGGCACGTTAGGGAATGCTTACGGTTTCTTGCCAGTGCCTAGATTCATTGCTTCTGGCGCGCCATTAGAAAATAGGAACCGATAATTTCCAGTGCCCAGATTTGTCCTGTGTGGGGAGCCAACCAAAGCTCGAATGCTGAACGTCTGCTGTTGAGCAAGTCGAATGTCGCCTTCGGCTCGCGAACGGTAGCTCTATTTTCCCGATAGCAGACGTTGGCGTTGATCCATCAACCTTGCTGCGGCTGAGCGAGAATGACGCGCGTTGATCCCCGTTTCAATCATGGAATCCGGATATCCCAAAGATCCAATCATCATGCAGGCCTGGCGCGCTCGTACTGCGGCGGCCAAGCCACCTCCGCCCCCAGCATGCGCGCCGCGTGCAGGGGCCAGTAAGGGTCGCGCAGCGCAGCAGTTCCCGGGCAAGAAACACCGCGTCAGCCAAGCCGGTCGCCACGATCTGTTCGGCCTGTTCGGGTGCGGTGATCAGGCCGACGGCCCCGACGGCGATCGCCACATGCTGCCGGATGGCGGTGGCAAATGGCGTCTGGAAGCCGGGGGCGGCCGGAATCTGTGCATCCGGGGTCAGTCCGCCGCTGGAGCAATCGACCAGATCGATGCCGGTCTCCTTCAGCCAGTAGCAAAACTGCAAAGATTGCGTCAGGTCCCAGCCGCCCTCCACCCAATCCGTCGCGGAAATGCGCACGAACAGCGGCAGCTCCTGTGGCCAGACCTCGCGCACTGCCCGTGCCACGCGCAACGGCAGGCGGGCACGGTTTTCCAGGCTACCCCCATAGGCATCGGTCCGGCGGTTGGCAAGCGGCGACAGGAATTGGTGCAGCAGGTAACCGTGGGCCATGTGGATTTCCACTACCTGGAAACCTGCAGCCAGAGCGCGCTGGGCGGCGGCGACGAACTGGGCAGCTATCCCGTCCAGCTCCGCCACCACCAACTCGCGCGGCAACGGCGAGCCGGACGCAAACGGAATGGCGCTGGGCGCGACCACCGGCCATCCGCCATTTTCCGGCCCGAGCGGGCTGCGGCTAAGCCAGGGCACGTCGGTGGATGCCTTGCGTCCGGCGTGGGAGAGCTGGATGGCAGGGACCGCGCCCTGCTCCCGGATGAATTTCGCAATGGGCGCCAGGGCATCGGCATGGCGGTCGGACCACAGGCCGAGATCATGGGGAGAGATGCGCCCTTCCGGCGCGACCGCGGTCGCTTCCACCATCACCAGGCCCGCCCCGCCGACGGCGCGGCCGCCCAGATGAACCAGGTGCCAGGTGTCTGCCATGCCGTCTTGTGCCGAATACTGGCACATGGGGGAAACGAAAATCCGGTTCTTGAACTCCACGCCGCGCAACTTGAAGCGCGAAAACAGTTTGCTCATCGCCACACCTTCCCTTTTGAAAAAAGGTTCTTCAGAAATTTCTGCGGGTATCGTGTATAGCATCGGATTCAAGCTGGAAGCAGGTTCCCTCGCCCCTTGCGGGAGAGGGACAGGGTGAGGGGTAAACACAAACTGCTCACCCTCTCCCCGGCCCTCCCCCATCAAGGGGGAGGGAGCCCATGCAAGACTGCCGTGACCCACACGAAAGTCGAATGAACCTGAAAAACCAAAGCCAGGCTTTTGCCTGGCTTTGTCATTGATCATCTCAATCCAGCCGTCAGGCGATAGACACGTCCTTGGACAAATACACGTCCTGAATCGCATTGAGCAGCGTCACGCCATCCTGCATCGGCTTCTGGAATGCCTTGCGCCCGGAGATCAGTCCCATGCCCCCGGCACGCTTGTTGATCACGGCGGTGCGCACTGCCTGACCAAGATCGTTCTCGCCCGATGCACCGCCGGAGTTGATCATGCCGGCCCGCCCCATGTAGCAGTTGGCAACCTGGTAGCGCACGAGATCGATGGGGTGATCGCTGGTCAGCTCGCTATATACCTTGGGATGGGTCTTGCCGAACTTGATTGCCGTGTAGCCGCCGTTGTTCTGGGCCTGCTTCTGCTTGATGATGTCGGCCTCGATGGTGGCGGCAAGATGATTGGCCTGGCCGGTGAGATCGGCGCTGGTGTGGTAGTCCACCCCGTCCTTCTTGAAGCCGGGGTTGCGCAGATAGGCCCACAGCACCGTGGCCATGCCGAGCTCGTGGGCGTGGGCGAAGGCCTCGGAGATTTCGAGTATCTGGCGGCGCGACTCGGGCGAGCCGTAATACACCGTCGCGCCCACCGCCACCGCGCCCATGTCGAACGCCTGATCGACGCTGGCGAACAGGGTCTGGTCATAGGCTTCCGGGTAGGTCAGCATCTCGTTGTGGTTGATTTTGACGATGAACGGGATCTTGTGCGCATACCTGCGCGCCACCGATCCCAGCACGCCCAGGGTCGAGGCCACGGCATTGCAGCCGCCTGCCATGGCGAGCCTGACAATATTTTCCGGGTCGAAGTAGATCGGGTTGGGGGCGAAGGAAGCGCCGCCCGAATGCTCAACGCCCTGATCCACCGGCAGGATCGACATATAGCCGCTGCCCGCCAGCCGGCCATGGCCGAACAGGCATTGCAGCGAGCGCAGCACGCCGGGCTTGAGATCCTTCTGCGCCACCACGCGGTCTACGTAATCCGGCCCGGGCAAGTGCAGCATCGCCTTGGGTATTCCCTTGCACTGGTAAGTCAGCAAGCTTTCCGCTTCATTTCCCAACAATTTGGCGATATCGGTCATGCTGGTCCCTTTCGAGTATTAAACATAGAAAAAGCAGTTAACCACAGAGACACAGAGGCACGGAGTTTAAAAACAAGGGGAAAGTCCTGTTCACATCATTCACCAGTTTGGTGGCCGCAAGTTTTTCGGCAACCTGTTATTTTGCGAGTTGGGCGATAAAGCCGCCCATCCCTGCGAATCCCATTTCTCTGTGCCTCTGTGCCTCTGTGCCTCTGTGCCTCTGTGCCTCTGTGCCTCTGTGCCTCTGTGCCTCTGTGGTGAATGAACTGCGGTTTTAAGGTTAATTCGAATTTCAATATAGCAGCCGGGATGAGATTCCTCCAGCCCGTGCGGCGACAACTGGCGAATCCAGGCGGATTGAGGCTAAAATGGGCGCAGGCTATGTCGCGCCGTGGCAAAACCTGTCATGCAATTCGAATGGTGTGGACGGTGCCGCATATTTGCAGATGCAATCTAAGATGAGTATTAACATTACAAAAATACCCGCAACAGGCCCTTGGTCGCCACTGCATCACCCGGTGTTCCGGATGCTGTGGATTGCCTCGATTTTCTCCAACATCGGCTCGTGGATGCACGAGGTCGGCGCCGGCTGGCTCATGACATCGCTTGCGCCCAGTCCCTTGATGGTGGCCCTGGTGCAGGCAGCCACGACTTCCCCGGTATTCCTGCTGGCTTTGCCCGCGGGCGCTCTAGCCGATATCGTCGATCGGCGACGCTACCTGATCGCAACTCAGGTATGGATGATGATCGTTGCGGCAATTCTCGGCGTTCTCACCCTGACCGGGTTAACGACGGCGCCGCTGCTGCTGGTCTTTACTTTCGCTCTCGGCATGGGCACCGCCATGATGATGCCGGCATGGGGCGCGGTCACACCGGAATTGGTTCCGCGTGCCGAGCTCCATGCTGCCATCGGCCTGAATACAATTGGAATGAACGTATCCCGAGCCATCGGCCCGGCGCTTGCCGGATTGATCATCGCCACAGCCGGGCCCGGAGTCGTCTTTATCCTGAACGCCATCTCGTTTCTAGCCGTAATCGCCGCCCTGAAGAGCTGGCAACGCCCGGCCAGGGAAAGTGAATTGCCTGCGGAACGGCTCTTCGGAGCGGTCCGCGCCGGATTGCGTTATGCGCGGCATTCCCCGGAATTGAGGGCGGTGCTCACCCGGGGCGTTGCCTTTTTTGTGTTCGCAAGCGCCTCCTGGGCATTATTGCCCCTGATCGTCCGGCAAGAACTGAACAGCGGTCCCGGCATTTATGGGCTGTTCCTGGCTTGCGTGGGGATCGGCGCCATCGCCGGCGCGCTGCTGCTGCCGCGTGTTCACGGCCGTGTATCACGGGACAAGATCGTGGCCGGCGCGACCGTGCTTTACACGCTGGCCATGCTGGCGCTTGCCCACAGCGGAAACGTGTATGCGGCCGGGGCTGCAATGCTGGTTACGGGAGTGGCCTGGCTCAGTGTCGTCTCGTCACTGATGACGGCAACCCAGACCGCCCTGCCGGGGTGGGTCCGGGCGCGCGGCCTGGCCTTCTTCTGGGTCGCATTCACGGGGGGCATGGCGGCGGGCAGCGCACTTTGGGGGCAAATCGCCTCGTGGATCGGCATTCCCGCGGCGCTTACGGTGGCCGCC
>Ga0315268_10001312_pt1 | contig 28578 bp, 39 predicted proteins | sample C1_top_MG_FD_204535 | JGI IMG/M metagenome (GOLD analysis project Ga0315268, IMG submission 204535) | Sediment microbial communities from Yellowstone Lake, YNP, Wyoming, USA - C1_top | ecosystem: Environmental > Aquatic > Freshwater > Lake > Sediment | place: USA: Wyoming | collected 2017-08-01
ATAGGCAAATCTAATTCTTTAGCTTTCCTCATCATATCACCAAGACTATGCTATTCCTTTCTTATCTAACTCTTCAAAATAGAGAACAAAGTCTCGACAATTCTTCAAATTCGTCATTATTCATACCTCCTTTTACTTGCTCAGTTCTGCTATTCTTCTATAGGAAACCTCATCCCGACAGATCGGTCATCGGGTGCATGGAAAAATCTCAAGCAGAGGGAATTGAAAGCTAGGAGTTATAACGTAATTGCCAATCTTAAGCTTCGGTGTACACAGAATATTTCGAGTCGTCAGGCCTCCTGAAATCAGAGTGTGCTATTTTGTTATCATTCTGAGAAAGTATTCGTGAATTCTTGTGTCATCACCTAACTCTGGATGAAAAGTCAAAGCTAAGGTATTTCCTTTTTTGCCCCTATTATCGTGCCTTTATGTGCAGCCGCGTCAGCCACAGGATTCGTGGCTCCAGAAGACAGCTTTCGGATTGTTCCTCTTTTCTACGAGATTATTTGGCTGTGGAGCTGCTGATGAAGCAGTTGATGGTTTAGTGCAAGTGGGTCAGAAAGCTATGGCTTCTCCAAAAGAATCTAATAAGGCGTCGAAAAGGCTTCGCTGAGGATTCCGTCATGTCAAGTGAAGTGCTGTCTAGAAAGAGATTAGGTGGAGTCAGCGTGAACTATTCGCTGTCAAGTCTATAGTTGTGTTTGCCGTCTGGTCTGAGTTGGGGTATGCTTATGGTGAACCTTGCTCCTTTCCCTGCCATGCCTGTTTCTTTTATGGTCCAACCATATACTTCCATCATCCTTCTAATGAGATATAGCCCTAAGCCTGAGCCTTTTCCCGTGGTGAAGCCTTCATTGAAAATCTTTGCTTTGATATTTTGAGGAATACCGGCGCCGTCATCTTCATAGATTAGCCTAAGTTGGTCTTGAGACTTCTCACAGTGAATCTGTATCTTCGTCAGTTCTCCGCCGTGCTTTAGTGAGTTGTCAATCAAGTTGTAGAAGAGCTGCCTCAGGAGCGAGTCAGCCAAAAGTGCCAACCCGCCACAGCCTCGTCAACCGTCTTCTTCACGTCCACGTAAGTCAGTTGTTCGGAGCCGAGTTTCTCATAGGCTGCTGCAAAGTCGAAGATTCTCCCCGACTCTTGAACCGCTGTTTCAACGCTGTTTAGGCATTCTACTGCGTCGGGGTCGTTGGCAAACTTTTTTTTGAGCAGATAAGCGTTTCCCGCAACTGTTGTTAGCTTGTTTCGAATGTCATGCCTTGTGAGGCTGCCGACGATCCGCAACTTTTCCTCCAGCTTTTTCCTTACTGATACGTCGTGAAATACGGCGAGGTCGGCTGGTTTGCCTTTATACTCTATTTTTGCCGCGTTTATTTCGTAGGGCAGCTTTCTTCCGTCCTTGGTGAGTATCTCAACTTCGTAAGGCAACACGTGCATTCCCATCATGTGCTTGACAAGATCCTTCATCATGATTGCCTTGGTTTTTGCTGAGGCGATTCCAGTTTTGAAGAAATTCTTTTCAACTAGTTCTTCCCTCTTGAACCCGGTTATTGCTCCCGCTTTTTCCGTGACTTCTAAGATTTTTCCTTTTCCATCTACGATGACTACTGGATCAACCATAAGGTTGAACAATGATTGGAAATGTCTTCTTGACTCTGTCAGTTCCCTTTTCAGTTTTCTTCATTTCAGAGATGTCCTTGTAGACCCCACCGTAGCCGACTAGTTTGTTTCCTACGGTTAATGGTGCGGCTGACACGGAGACAGGAACCAGTGAACCGTCTTTCCTCTTCCTCACTGTGTCGTGATACACGTAGCCATTTGCTGCGTTTTCATTCAGTCTCTTCGCCTCTTCCATCATGTTGTTTGGCACGACAACGTCATCGATGTGTTTGCCTCTGACTTCATCAATTGAATAGCCGAAAAGCGCTAGGGATCGGGGGTTGGCGTCGACTACGTGGAATTCGACATCTAGACAGACTGAGGCTTCTGGATTGCCCATAAACAGGCTTTCAAACTTTTGTTGACTTTGTCGCAGCGCCTTCCTCGTCCAAACACAAGTACTCACCCCATGTGCAGTTTGGCATTGGTGAGCTGTTAGGGCATATTTCCGCGCCAAAAAGTGTTATTAGCGCTCCCGACCAACTTTCCGGTAACATAATTCTGGAAGGGTAAACGATGAAGAACGTTGAGTTGAAGCTGATTTCCGAACTCATGAAGAACAGTAGAAGAAGCTATAGGGAGCTGGCTAAGGCTGTCGGTGTTTCTCAGCCTACGTTTAAACATGCTCTCGAGCAATCCGATCAAAACAAAGCTGTCTGTTGTCTCACGCAAACACACAGGCACTTCACTGCCGAAACTAGCATAATCCGCCTCAGTTTCCTTCGTGTCAAAAATCAACACTTTATAGCCTTGTGCAGCAACCCAGTCCGCCAAACGCTTAATCAGTGTGGTTTTACCGCTAAACTGAGTCTGCCCAATAATAGCGTAATGAAAAGGCTCAAGAGCAACAGCCTCGCCGCCGGGAACACTAAACAAAAAAATCACTCATTCAGAAGCCTCCAGAAAATTTTGCGCATGCCCTAAAAACCAGAATCTGGTAATTTTTGGCTTCAACGGTTTGGAAGTTTCCAAGCGAATTGTTTGGTTAACGTTGAAACCCAGCAAAGTTAAGTCTTCACGGCAATACCGGCAGACTTTCAAAGTGCGATCATCCCTCCCAAAAGTTAAAGCGTAATCAGCTTCGTGCCCCGTTACGGGGAAATAGAGCCCAGACTTGGACATTTACACGCAAACCTCCAAAAACTTAACAAGCCAAAATAGAAACAGAAAAAAGGGGGAATGAGCGAAATCCCCTCGGCGGTATAAATTAGACTCTAGAGTTTGGTAGCCCGGGAGAGATTCGAACTCTCGTCAAAGGCTCCAGAGGCCTCTATGCTTAACCGCTACACCACCGGGCTTCTTTACAGTACTTTAACACTCAAACTTCATTGTAATAACTTTAACGTTACGCCACAGAAAAGGTCGAACGCGTTCATGTAGACTTTCGCTTGAAACCTTCCCCAACCCTTTCAATAACCGACGCTACCATGATTGGGAAGACTATCATGGCGTCGCCGACAACCATTATCTTGTCTGCATTGCCCTTCACTTTTCCCCAGCTCACCGATTCCTCCAACGTCGAGCCAGACAATCCGCCGGTTTCAGGTCTGTCCATGGTTATCAGCACCGCGTAGTCCATGCCCTTTCGTGTCGCAAGCGCCGCTGACTGGACAGTGTTTCTTGGAACTCCGCCGCCGATGACTATCATGCCGTTTCTGGAAGAGTGCTTGAACATTTGTATGATTTCAGGGACGTCTTTGAAAGCGTCAACTATCAACGTGTCTTTGAATTCCTTTTTGGACGCGTGAAGCCAGTAAGCATACCCGAATTCTGAGTCTCGGAGCGCCGGCAGAAAAATGGGCACTTTTGACTCGTAGGCTGAGCGCAGAATCGAGTCAGGATCGTTGAGTCTCTTGCCTAGTTCGAAGGTGAACTCGCTTGAGGAAATTGTCTTTCCAGCTTTCTCGGCGGCTATCTCGTCGTATATGTCAACCAGCCTATGGTCCAGTCTCAAGAAGTCTTCTTCTGACACGAAAATGTCGTAGATGCGGTAAATGTTCCGTTTGTACAGCATGTTATCGTCCACAATCCAGTGTCCCTTGTAATGATGCCCGCCAACAGCCTCAATGGCATCGTGAACCATGTTTGCACCTGTGCTCACAAGTACGTCGATGAGTCTTTCACGGATCAGCTTCGCGATGAGCGAACGCATTCCCGCAGGCACAACTGCACCTGCCAAGGCCAAGTATATCGTGCACTCCTCGTCCCTAACCATTCGCTCGTAGATGTCGCAAGCTGTGGACAGTCTTCCAGCGCCGAAGGAGCCTGAATTCTTGAACTGCTGGATCAGCTCATCCACCGACAGTTTTCCGTTGATCTTAATGTGTTTCACAGGTTCCTGAAGAAGGTCTTCGTTTCGCATCAGAATTCACACACGCAAACCCTTTTTCGCACTGATTAGAGAAAAGTCTTTCTATAGTGGCGGCCACGATTTTGAAGTCGCAGTCCCCAGATGCACGTCTCAGACTGCAGGCTTATTTGACGACTAGAACTGGACGTGCCGCGTGATGTATCACGCCGTCGGTTACGCTTCCTAGAAGTAACTCTCTGATCTTGCTTATGCCTTTAGCACCGATCACAATCAGGTCGAACTTGCCTTCTTTGGCAACTCGCACTATCTCCTGAACCGCGTGCCCCTCCACAAGCTTCGTCTCAACTTGAACCTTTTCAGCCTTCACTTTCTGTTCGCCTTCAGCCAGAACTTGGCGACCTGCTTCGCGGGCAGCCTCAGCCACTCTGGAGACTTCCTCCGCGGTTATGACTGAGACTCCTGCGGGGCTGAAAGTTGACGGTTCAGGCACGATGATGGGTCTCACGGCAACCGAGTAGACGTGGATCAGTGTCAGTTTTCCCTTGAACTTTTTTGCTATTTGAATCGCGGTTTCCAAGGCTTTCAACGACTGTTCAGAACCGTCCAGCCCTACCAGGATATTCTTGAACATTTACGTCAGCCTCCTTCAAGAATACTACTGGCAGCTTTAGGAATATAACTTTTCAATGTCGATTCTAGAAAATAGTTGGCTTTTCAGGTGTGATTCAAAAATAATGAATGGTGACTTGAAGTTCCAAAGGCAATGTCGAGTCTTATAGTAGCGTGAAGTAGGTGGATTTGACTTTTCCTTTCTGGTCAACGACAACTTCGAATTTCTCTGCCCACGGGTGGCCCTCAAGGTCTATGGGACATGTGCCTCTGACTATCCAATCTTCGGCCTTCTGTTCAATCGTGGAAACGTCAATCCTGTCGATGCTTTTTTTCTTCTTGATGATTTCAACAGCGATTTCTTGAACAGATGCTCTGGAAACTTCCTTCATGTAGGCTCCTTCGACTATTGCCTCTGTTATTTGAATTGTGAGGGCATTAAGGGTTATGAATGGAAAATCGTTAGTGAAACTACGCATAGCCTCAAATGCGCATATGTGCACGTTGTGATATATTCAACAAATTATAAATCAACGATTACCCAAGTTCCACGCTGAGGCGCAGGTTAGGAAAAGAAAGTTCATGAGCGAGAAGAAAAGAATGATAGTTCACGTTGACATGGACCATTTTTTCACAGCGGTCGAAGAGAGGGAACATCCTGAACTCAAGGGCAAGCCGGTGGTTGTGGGAGCCGACCCTAAAGCTGGAAAGGGCAGAGGCGTGGTGAGTACGTGCAATTATGAGACAAGAAAATTCGGTGTCAGGTCAGGCATGCCTATTTCAAAGGCTTGGAGACTGTGCCCAGAAGCTGTCTACTTGCCCGTGAACTACGAACTCTATGAACGGGTGTCAAACGAGATTATGGGCATACTACGAGGATACTCGGACAAGTTTGAACAGTGGGGAATAGACGAAGCCTTTCTCGACATAACCTCAAGAGTGAAGGATTACGCCGAAGCTGAGGTTCTGGCAAGACAGATGAAAGACGAAATCTGCGCAAAGCAAGAGCTCACATGCTCCATAGGTGTTGGACCGAACAAAATCGTCGCTAAAGTAGCGAGCGACTTCCAGAAGCCTGACGGCCTCACAATCGTCAAGGAAGAGGATGCTGAAAAGTTTCTTGCCCCGTTGTCTGTGCGGAAGCTTCTCTGGATTGGACGGAAGACCGAGCAGAAACTCGATGCTCTGGGAATCAAGACGATAGGCGAGCTCGCTCGTTACGACCCGACTGTACTGACAGAGCACTTTGGCGCCGCAGGAGCCCAGATGCATTTGATGGCTCATGGGATTGACAGAAGCGAGGTTGAAGAAAGGGGCGGGATAAAGTCTCTCAGCCGCGAGTTAACGTTTGAGGTGGATACGGCTGATTTTGGGCTTGTCTTGAACACTCTAGATAGGCTTTCGGGGCAGGTGCACGAGGACGTTTTAAGGCACAGTCTCTGCTTCAAGACCGTCACCGTGAAGGTGCGTTACGAGAATTTCGAGACGCACACGCACAGCAAATCATTGCCTTTCATCACGAACCGCCTGCAGGACTTGAAGAAGACAGCCAGAGAGCTCACTCAGGCTTACCTTAGGCCTGACAGGAAGATACGGCTCATAGGCGTTCGGGTTTCGACCTTCACATCAGCGGAAAAACAGAAAACGCTAGCCTAGACTATTCTTGTTTCATCTTTGTTTTAGGTCTGAATATTTTTCCCTTATCTTTTCATCAGCTATCTTGGCAATCATCGCGTTCGATATCAGCACATATTTGACCCCCTTAAGGTCAGCCAGCTCTGCCGGTTTCTGGTCCTGAGTGACGAGTAACAAACCGTTGACTCTTGCATACTCCACGACGTCTTTGTCCTTCGCACCTTTCAACCCAGCATCCTGAGCCGCTACGACATCCCAACCGAGCGTCTCAAAGTACTCCTTCAAACCCGCATACATCTCGTCAAGCAGGAGCCTCAACACGACCACCCTACGCGATAACACTGTGAATAGGAATCAGCTCTTTAGAAGCTTTTCCCAGAGTGCACATTTGAATCTTCGGTTCAATGCACGCATAAGGGAGGGCTAGGCAGCACAGAGGAGAGACCCTCACCCGCGGTAGCCTGAACTTCTATTCCCACAATGGAGCAGAATTCTAGGGTGATGGTGTAGTTGCCCGTTTTGTCAATATACTCAGCATTAGAGTAATTCAGTTTTGCAACAGCTTTCTCAGCTTATTAGCCCTATCTTGACCGCGTAGCGCTCATATTTTTCTCAATGTTTTGTTAATGACTTCGTCACTTATTCTGAAGCCTATTTCTTTTAGTTTTTCAAGATTTTAGGAGTTAATGCTTATCGCGTGTGCTGATTGGTTTTGAATGAGTGTTTCAAGCTTGGACTTTAACTTTGCTTGTTATTTGCTCTATCCTTTTCACGCTCTCAACTATGTTGTGGGCTTCCTTGAGCACTGCCTCTTGATTATCTGTACTTGTCCTTAAGTAGGCGGTCTATGTCTTTGTGTATTTGTTTCGTTACTTCGACGCTGCTCATGATAACCACTCTGAAATGATAGCTGATGTGCCTACTTTCATAGTTTTTAGGTTTTTTCTTCTGTTATTCAGACGCGTAAGTGCGTATGTGCGCTTGGAGTTAGGGGTTATTTTTGCGGCATCCTTTTGCTGGCGTTGAGTATAGTTAATCCAACTATTCTTCCTTCTTTAAGGCATATTATCACTCCTTCCTCGGTTATGTCTGAGTCGTCGGCTTCTTGGGGTTTTCCGAAGCTTATGTAGAGCACGTCGCGTGCTCCCTATAGGTTTCCGCTTGGTTTTAGAGTTAGGTTTATAAATTATTACTGTTATAGTAATTGCTATGTCATACTATGAGTTGTGGAACGTGTTGTGGAACTGGAAGAAAAAGTTCACTGTGCGAGAGTTCAGCTCGGTCTTCGTTAGTCCAGACCCTAATAAGGTGTTACATGACATGGCGCGGAAGGGGTTGTTATCTAAAGTTGGTTGGGGACGGTATAAAGTGAACTCGCCTGAGGAGTACTTGGCCAAAAAAGTGAATATCTCTGAAGGGTATGAAATGGTGGAGCAGGTAGGCTTGAAATACGCTTTCACTGGTGCCGATGGCGTGTTCTTTTGGACAAAAGGTGGGTATCAAGTGGACAGGTTTTTCGGTTTCTATCCGATTCACGTGTTGGTGAGAAAGGCTGATTTGGCTCGTTGGAGAGAGTTTTTTAAGTCTGTCGGGAAGGTGGTTTGGGTGAAGGGTGAGCCTGTTAAGCAGACTTTGTTCGGTGTGTTTTATGTTTTGTATCCTCGAGTTGATTTTGATGTGGAGCAGGTTGAAGGGTTTAATGTTGTCTCGTTGAAGGAGACCGTGGCTTTCTGCGAGCGGAATGTCTATTCTTTTGAGCCTGCTTTGGAGATGTTAGATGAAATGTACGGTTTAGGTTTGAGGGTTAGATACAAGGAAGCTGAGACTAATTTCTGAGTTGATTTCATGAAGCTTGTTGAAAGAGAGAACGAGATGCTGAGAACGATTCGCAGGCTCAGAGAGGAGAACTTGGAGTTCATAGTTGTTGGGGGATACGCTGTAAGTGCCTTAGCACGACATCGATTTTCCGTTGATTGCGACATAGTGGTGCCTCAGGAACGCAGGGTAAAGTTTGAGGAGGTTTTGAAAAAAGAGGGCTTTTCCAAGCATGTGCAGAAGGCTGGGTTTGACGCGGCTTATGGAGGCGAATTCATAAGTTACGTCAAGAAGGTCAATGGGTTGCCGGTAGCTGTTGATCTTCTGGTTGGAAGCTTGGTTTGTAGAGCTACTGAAGCCTCTTGGAGTTTTGATTATATAAAAAGGTTTTCTGTGACCGCAACTATTTCAGGTTATGGATTTTCGGTCGAGTGTCGCATTCCTGAAAGAGAACTGCTTATTGCGTTTAAGCTGCATTCTGGAAGGAGAGCTGACGTGAGGGATTTTGTTATGCTTAGCGAGAATGCAGACAGAAGCAAGGTTCTAAAGCATTTGAAGAGAGGTGACGAACGAAAGTTGAGGGGTCAAATTGCTGCTGTTTTGAGAGCTCTTGAAGACAAGAACTTGGTGGATTCACTTAAAGGAGTTTTCACCATAGAGGTTGCCGTTGTTAAACTTATCGGGAACGCCAAAAAAGACCTGCAAAATCTTGCCAAGAGCATGGAATAAAGATTGGTCTACGACATTTATATTCTTTCATTCTCACTTACAAAGGACTTGCAGGACTTTATCAGAAACTAGATTTTCTATTGGTTTTTTTAACCCTCTACTCCTAGGTTTTTGCTATTCTTGACTTTGTTGTCGAATATCTGGCAACTTTGGTAATGGCTTGTTGGGTGTTGTGTTCGGGTTTTCATCTTCAAAGATGTAGGGTGGTTTACCGTTTATTATGTGCTTTTATGCTCCTTTTTAGGTGTCTTGGCTGTTGGTTAATTGCGAGGTGAGGGGATTAGTATAAACATTGTATAAGAAAAGTTTATATTTTATTTTGCATTTTCTTTAGGTTGGTGGAGTTTATGGCGAGGACTGAAACGGTTATAGTTAAGCTGAAGGGTATGGCGGCTGATGTACTGAACAGACTGATCGAGACGGGGTTTTACACGAACAAAAGTGAGGCGTTGCGGGCAGGGGTCATTCGTTTGGGTCAAGAATATGGCTTGGTTGATTTGGCTGAATACTATGAGAAGCGGCTTGATGAGGCTGTGAGAAAGTCTGGAAAGAAGCCTACATATGAAGAAGTGATGGAGACTATCGAGAAAACGAGAAAGGATTGAGTCCCGGCATGAAACGTGTCGCTTATAGGGTTTACCTTGACACAAATGTTTATGTTTTTGGTAGGGCTCTCGGAAAATCAAACTCGAAGGTCATACTTGATTTGGTGAAAACTGGCGTCGTAACAGTGATAGTTTCCGATGTTCTCGTCAGTGAAGTCAGAGAGGTTTTTGCAAGGTTGTATGGACGGGATGCAGGGAAATACGCTCGATTTTATGTTGAAAGTTTTTCAAGAGGGCGGAAGATAAGTGCATTAGAGATAGCTGGAGAGAGAAGGAAATATGCTTCATTTGTGAAGAAGAAAGACCTTGATCATTTAACGGCGGCCAAAATAGGTGAAGCGAACTATTTTATAACGACGGACAGCGACTTTCGAGAGTCTGGCGCAAAAAGCGTGGTGAAGATATTAACTCCCAAGGAGTTTGTGGAGCTAGTTGGAATTGAGCCTTACGACACGCCACACGACGAATGAGGGCGTTTAGGTTTGCTTTGGCTATGTCTTTTACGAGGATGAAGTCTCTTGTTTGGTTGCCGTCTTCGAAGATGTAGGGCGGTTTGTCGTTGAGTACACGGCTATTTCTTTTTCGGTTAGTAATTTTCTAGCTGCTTTTCTTATAGCTTGTTTGCTGTTGTGTTTGGGTTTCCATCCGAGTGTCTTAATTTTGCTTATGTCTAGTAGCATGTTTTTGACATCGCCTTTCCATCCTCTTCCTCCGTCTGTGCCACTGGTGATCGATACTTTTTCGATGTTGCTACTTTTCATTTTCAGAGAAAAAAGAGAAATGGGTTAAGGTTGAAGGATGAGCTTCGAATTGTGTTTGTCTGCTTAGTGGTTTCTCGCGATGTTTGCTTGTGGGTTGTCAAGCAGAAACTTGTAAGCGGGGATTATGTTGATGGTTTTTTCCCCCATTTTCTCGAGTTTTTCTTCTGATTTGGAGATTACGTATCCGTGTGTGACGTTGAATTTGTTCATGAATGCTAGTATTCCTTTGAGGGTTATTTTTCCGTGTTTTATTTCGATTGGGGTCGGTTGATTGTTTGGCAGGACGATGTCTACTTCGTTCTTGTAGGGGTCTCTCCAGAAGAACTCGGCTTGCAGTTGATTTACGAGTAGCCATTCGAAGGTCTTTGATTTTGAAAGGTCGTCTTCCTTGAAGAGCACGTCTACGGATATCAGTGTTGGGTAGTATTTTTTCAGTTTTCTTTCAACTTTTCTTCTGCTCCTGGAGAAGTTGTACAGTTTTCTGATAAGGAAAGATTCTTCCAGATACCTTAGGTAGTTGGAGAGTGCTTGTCTCGAGATTTTCAGTTCTTTTGCGAGTTGTGTGACCTCGATTAGTTGGCCTGGTTCGTCCATGAAGATCTCTAGCAGGGATTCGAGTATCGAGGCGTCTTTGATTCTGAAGAGTTTTGGGATGTCTCTGTAGACGATCTTGTCGACGATGCTTTCTTTGATGTACTTTCTTATTACGTCTTTTTCTTTGGTGTTGGCGAGTTCTGGAAAGCCGAGTGTGATCGTGAATTCGCCGAATAGTTTTGACAGTTCGTTTTCGTAGAGTCCGACTGGTTTTAGGTAGATTCCTCTGAAGTTGAGGTACTCCTTGAAGGTTAGGGGTTCGACTTTGAAGCTGAAAAGCCTTCCTGCAAGGGTTTCTTTTGATTTTCTTTTTATGAGGAGAGATTCTGATCCGGATATTATGATTTTGATGTTTTTTCCGAATGTGTCATACATTCTCTTGAGTTGTTCTTCCCAGTCGGTCAGTTTCTGTATTTCGTCCAGCAGCAGCAGGTATTTCCCTTCTCTGGGGTTTTTTTCCATGATTCTTTCGTATTCCTTTACGACTGCTCTGAGGGCTACCTCTCTGAACTCGTCGAAGGAGAAGTAGATGATTCGCTGAGGGTCAAACCCACTGTTTATCGAGTCTTCCGTGATTTTGAGCATCAGAGTTGTTTTGCCCACTCTTCTTAGGCCAGTGAGGGCCAGTACCTGAGGTAAGGGGAGGAATTTCCGTATTTGTCTGTAAACGTCTCTTTCTCTGTATTCTGTTTTGAAAGCGGCTTTCCACCATGGGTTTGAGTCTCGCAGGGCATCCTCAATCTGTGTCATGTGTGATTAACCTAGAATCGATTCTGCGTTAACTATATTTAACTTTAACTGTGTGGGTCCTTTGTCAGGACACGTGTTGTAGAAGCCTTCACGAACAAGGATGGATGTCAGCGTGTCAAGCGCTAGTCTCGTAAAGAGAGCGCGCTACTACGAGTGCAGCAACGTGTTTTCCTTGTTATAGTCCGAGTGTCATCATTAGTTTTTCGATGATGTTTAGTAGGAAGTTAAGTAAATGGCTTAGGGGTCCGAGTTCGCTTAGCATTTCTCTCAGGTTGTCTGTATCAGATCTGTTTATCGTTCTTGTTGGTAGGGTGATTGTGAGGAAAGTGAGTAGGAAGATTGTTGCTCTAACGATTAGTTTTATCCAGCTGCTGAAGCTTAGTTGAGGTAAGATTATGTAGGTGATGGCGTCGTATGTAGAATTGGGTTTTAGTGTGTATGGTGTTTCTGGTTTTTCTATGCTATTCTAGGCGTTTTGGGGTGGTGGCTCGCTGGTGAGGGGTGAAAGGTTTAAGTAGTACTTTTCTAAAGTTGTACTTGTGATAAAGTATGACTGAGGTTGTAGTTACTAGAAAGGGGCAGATAACTATACCTGTGGAAATAAGGAGGAAGTTCGGCATAGAAGAGAACTCTAAGGTGGAGGTTGTGGAGGAGGAGGGCATGATTGTGATAAGGAAGCGGCCGAGCATATTTGACCTTGCGGGAAGCGGCGCTGGAAAGGGTGATGTTGGGGAGTTAAAGAGGATGCTGGACCAGATGAGGGAGGAGGATGCCTGAAAGGAGCCTGTATGACACCCGCTTCTTCGTCGAGTACTTCTATTCAGGCGACGCAGAGCTTCTGAGAAGGCTTAAGGAAGATCTCAGGGCGGTAAGAGAGAGGATGGTTTCTGCTTTGACGGTTCATGAGATACATCGTATTAATCTGGAGAGGGAGGGAAGGGATGTTGCAACCTTGAGGAGCAACACCATACGTGGAGACTTTAAAGTTGTTGACGTAGATTATGAGGCGGCGGTGAGAAGTGCGGAGTTGAGGAGTAGACATCGGATACCGATGGCTGACAGCGTAATCGCAGCTACGGCTCAAATCCATGGATGCCCTCTGGTTTCAGATGACGCCCACTTCAAAGAAATACAAGATCTTAAAACGAGATGGTACACCACACGTTAATCCTATGCGCCTAAGCCTTTCTTTTTTGAGGTAGATTTAAGTTTCTAAACTTGTTGTCGTGTTGGTTCGTCTATGGTTTTGCTATGGCTTGTCTGCTGTTAAGTTTGGGTTTCCATCCGAGTGTTTTGATTTTGCCTATGTCTAGTAGCATGTTTTGACGTCGCCTTTCCAGCCTCTTCCGCCGTCCACGCCGCTAGTTAGTTCGACTTGGACGTTTTCTAGTCCCATCTCTTCTATGATGATTTCTGCTATGGTTTCTAGTAAGTTGTGGTTGCGGCTAGGTTTTGTTGGAAGTGGATGCTTGAGTTGGTGGAGCCGACTCTGACTTTTAGGTTTGCTACAAGGTGGTAGGAGGTTTCATCTTGGTGATTTGTGTGCAAAGGATCATATTTACTTTTTTTCCAACCATTTAGCGATGTATTTGGTAAAGTTCTCAAAATCGGAAAGTTTTGTTTGCAGAAATTCGTAAACTAGGTTTAGGTTTATGGATGCGTAGTCGTGGACTAGCAGGTTTCTGAAGCCTATCATTGAGGCGATTGTTTCTGCGAAGGTTTTTGGGATGATTTTTGCTTCGGCTAAGATGTATGGGATGTCTCTGTAGCGTTCTGGTCTTTGGAGCTGTAGTGAAGAGATTATTTCGTTGCCGATGTCTATGACGCATTCGATAGCAACTTGGAGGTATCTTTCGGCGGCTCCGCTTATCTTGAAGTCGCTGGTAAAATCTTCGATGGTGTTTGCTTGTAGTTCTTTTAGGAATCTTTGGTATTGTCTTAGTTTGCTTAGTTTGGTTGTGATTAAGGTTTTTTCTACGCTAGGATCTGTTTCATCAAACATTCGTCATACCTCGCCAGGGCTCTGCTGAAATCTAGATATTCGCTTTGAGCTCTCGCCTCAAATGTTATTCTTGCTTCTTCGTTTCGTGAATAAATAATTTTGCCGTGCTTTATCACTTGATGTTTAAGCAGGGGTGAAGATGTGTTGAGGATTATCAAATCCACATTATTTCCTAATATCTCAGATAGTTTGTTTACTAGATTTAGGTAGTATTCAAGTATTTTTTTGGGAGTTTCAGAAAGTAGAACGGCTATGTCAATGTCGCTCTTTGAAGTGTGAGTCTTTTTTGCGTGTGAGCCGAACAGGTAGGCAACTGAAACCTTTTTCTCGCTTCTGAAGAAGATTGTCAAATCTTCTGGAATTTCTTTTCGCACATTCTTCACCTTTTACAATTAAGTTTACTAAGCTTATTTATATCTATGTTGAGGAAGCATGCGTGCTTACCTACACTGTAAGAGGACGTTTAAAAAGTGTCCAGCTTGTGATGTGGTAGCCCGCGCGGCATACTAAGAAGCAACGCCATAGCAAAAATGATCAACATAAAAACCTCTTTGTGAGCTAAAAAAGCCTTTTAAGTGCGAGACACTTTCTGCATTTTTTCTACAATCTAATTGGTCAAATAGGAGGATTTTGGCGAAGGCGTCTCACTCTACTGGAACACTTAACTTAGGATTTCCCTCACAGAACTTGTCCGACCCTAACTTTCAGGCAACCCTACCCTCTACGATTTTTTAGGTGCTCCCGCAATAAGAAGTAGTAGCTCATGTTAGTGTCCAAGTCCGATGGCTGCGAACTTCATTTTTGGCTGAACTCTTCCGGGTGCAGATTCTTCTTTCGTCTATGAGGTTGGTTGTTTCATGTTTGTTGCGAAGTTTTCTGGTTTAAGTTTCTTCTTTGTTGTAGTTGGAGCGTGCTTCTGGATTGTGGGACAGGCTGTTTTGGGTTGCTTTTTTGAAGCAAAGCTTAAAAATGCTTCAGGCTGCGTCTAGTATCGTCCCGAAGAGTCACGGTGCGTCCTGAAAAGGAGTTGGTAACATGCCTCTCACACAAAAAGTCTCATTGAAAATGTTGCAGAAGACCGAGCTGGCGGGGGTTTCAAACTCATCTGCGATGTTACAACCTTAGTCCAGTTTTGTGTATGCCTTTTTTCTGGCTTCTGCATGTGTAACATAAACTGTCTTTTCGGAGGTGTCGACGTGGAATATTATTCTGTATTTGCCGATTCTTATTCTGAAAGTTTTCTCTAAACCTCTGATTTTTTCGATGTCCATTTCTCTCAGGGTTATAGGGTAGTCTTCTAGTTTTGCTAAGTGATCCGTAATCGTGTCCTTGAGGTTTTCATCTTTTAGGTTGCTTATGAATTTGTGAACTCTTCGATGGGCTATAACTTTGTATTTAGGCACTCTCGAGTTCCTCGAGTGTTACGTAGCTTCCTTTCTTCATCTCTTGGATTGAGCGTTCTATTTCCTTTATTTTCTCTTTGTCGAGTTCTGCTTCAGGAAGCCCCTTTGTGATAACTTCTTCAATAATGTCTTCGATGAGTCTCAGCCGCTCGTTTACTCTTTTAACCTCGTCGTAAATCATTTCAAGCGTCACTCGGGTATTCATTTTGCCTTCCCTGAATAAACATTGGTCTACGCCATTTATATTCTTTCATTCTCACGGCACTGTCTCTAAACTGTCATTTTTGTCTCGAAATCCAAGGATTTACGGCAAGAGACCGATGTTAAACGTGCACAAATAATCACGAACAAATCAACCCGACCGAATTTAGAGACAGAGCCCATTCTCACTTACAAAGGACTTGCAGGGCTTCATCAGAAACTAGTCTGACCCTAATCTTTCTCAGCCCCTATCCCCTAGGTTTTTTGGGGGTTTGAGCGTTGATGTTTAATGAAACGTATGGAGAAATGCTGAAATGAAGTTAGCTAGACTATTCGGGTATTGCGTGTTGGGTTGCTTTTTTTATGGCTTGTTGAGTGTTGTGTTTGGGTTTCATAACAGGTTTTGAGTTTGCTGATGTCGAGTAGCATGTTTTTGATGTCGCGTTTCCAGCCTCTTCCGCCGTCTACTCCGCCTGTGAACTTAGAAAGGTGCAAGAAGCCTTAAGCATTTAAGAGTTTTCGACTTTTGAACATTCAAGCTTAATAGAGGCTTTAGAGCATGGTTAGCTAACTTATCAGACTAAATGTAGTGTGCTGGAACAAACATTATCGTTGAGTTTTCGACTTTTTCGTGGCTCCAGAAGTTTTTTGTGACTATTAGTATTCTTTGGGGTTTGTAGGTTTTTATGAAGCTTCGTAGGCTTCTTGAAATTTTTGGTTTTTGGAATGTTTGATATTTGGCTTCTATGGGGATTAATTCGTCGTCTAGTTTGAGGATGAAGTCGACTTCTGCTTTGGCTGTTGTTCTCCAGAAGTTTATGGTTTTGTCGGGAAAAGTGTTTTTTAGGCATAGGAAAACGAAATTTTCTATCAGTGCGCCTGCGTCCGTTCTTTTTTCCAGGGGATTAAAGTTGTTGATTATGTAGTTTCTCATTCCTAGGTCGAGGAAGTATGTTTTGGGGTTTTTCTTTAATTCTGTGATGGGATTTTTGTGGAAAGGTCGAATGAGTTGTATTATGTAAGTTTCTGAAAGTATTGAAATCGTTCTTTTTATCTCTTTGTAGTAACTTTGGCACGTGGAGCTAAGTTCGTTGTAGTTCAATAGTTTTCCAGTTAGGGCTGCTAGAGTCTTGACGATGCATCTGTACTTGAATGCGTCGCTGATTTTTAAGAATTCGATGATGTCTTTGGAGACGTATGTGTCGTAGATGTTTTTTATTATTGTTCTTTTTGTTTCGAAATCTTGTGTTTTTACTACAGCTGGGTATCCTCCAAATGTTAAGTATTCATTGAGCAACGGGGTGAATTCTTTCTGGAAAATGTCTTTTTCGGTGGAAACTGTGCCGTTGAGTAGGAATTCTTTAACGTGGTTGTTTTTCTCTTTGTAGACGTTTGCGAGTCTGGGGTTTTTTGCAGTTAGGAATTCGTGAAAGTTGAAGGGGAAAAGTTCAAAGAAAAATACTCTTCCAACTAGAAATTTCGCCATGGCGCCGCTGAGTTCCAGGGATGAACTGCCGGTGACTATGAACTTAGCTTTTTCAAAGGTGTCGTATAACAGTTTCAGGTTTTTTCCCGGGTTTTTTACGTAGTGGTATTCGTCCATCAGAAAATAGTATTCGTCGTTAGTTACAATGAAGCTCTTGACGTATTCTTTGGGGCTCATTTCGAAGGCTTCAATAATGTCGGGGTCTTCGAAGTTTAAGAAGACGACGTTTTTTCCTTTTAGTTTTTCTTGGAGAATTTTTAGGATGGTTGTCTTCCCTGATTGCCTTGGCCCTTTGATAGCGTATGCTTCTCTTCGGTCTAGCCATTTTGTTAAATCGGCTAGTATGTCCCTGGGAAACGTCTCATCGTTCATGGTTAATGCTAGTATTATTAAATACTTTTAAATTTTACTATTGTTAAAAATAAATAGACTTTATGAAAAACGGGCATTTACCATGGTAGTGCTTCTCGTATGGAGAGTCGAGGACATGGTACGTTTCGATTGTTGTTTTTTGGATTTGAGTTCGCTCTGTCTTGAGGGTCAGTTTAAAGATTGCGTGTTATTCTTTTCATTCTGAGATTGATCGATGGTCTTCGTTTCGTTGATTAGTCTCTCCAGTTCGTTGAGTTGGGCGTGGATTTCTTTTTCGTCAATGTTGGAAGCGATGCTGCTCATGGTTAGCGCGACGTGCTTCGCGAGGTGGAGCCATCTCTTCCTCTGGTCTATCCTTATCGGAACCATTTTTCCGCCGATTCTCTGATGTCTTATTTCACCTCTGGTTACCTTGGCTGCGACGTTAAAGATTTCCTCAAGCCTGTCAAGGGTTCTGTTCCGAAGCCTTTGTGTCTCTGCCTTAACTTCGTTTCTGATCGCCATGACACGGTTCGAAATGAATCTATTGACGGAAACCTTAACCAATAGATGTATCCTACCTCTACCCTACCTTTTCTACACGGATTATTGACCAAGAATGCTAATTTAGGTGTTTTCAGACTTTAACAGTTCGGTTATTGCTCGTTGCGTTGCCTCTCGTATGGCTTGTCTGGTGTTGTGTTCTGGTTTCCATCCGAGGGATTTAATTTTGCTTATGTTTAGTAGCATATTTTTTACGTAGCCTTTCCAGCCTCTTCCACCGTCTACGCCGCCTTTGAATTTGTACTCGACGTTTTCTAGGTCCATCTCTTCAACGACGATGTCAGCAATTTTTTCCATCGAAAGCATACACTAACCTCAATCAACGAGGGATTCCAATTTTATTAATGTTGCCTCCAAATTTCAGCCTACCCATATACGGGTTAAGCCAGCAACGCCAATTAAGAAAGAAAATAAGATTCTCCATGCTAATGGCCTATTTGACTTTGACACCTAGGCTGACTTGGATTCCGCTTTGTAGATCTAGCCACTCCATGAACGCCTTAAGCCTGAGCTCGAACAATATGAAATCATCCTCCACGTAAATCGGCTTACCACCCAGCGCCTCCAACACCATCTCCGGCGTCGCCGAATCCAAACTCAACACATCTAACTGATCTTCCCGCACTCCAAGGGCTTCAGCCATGTCTACCACGAGCTCTCCCAACTCGTAAAGGTCATAAGGCCTTCCAAAGTACACAGCAATATCATAATCACCCTTCATAGAATAGCCTCTAGCCCTGCCACCAAAAAGCAACGCAGCCCTAACCCTGCCCTTAAAGACGTTACCTAAGCTTTCCGCCAAATCAACCAGAGGCGGCGGATCAATAACCTTTCCCTCTAAACTGCCCCTAAGAGCCCTCGCGATCCTAGGCGCATCTTGCCTAAGGCTCTTTGAAGAACTAACTATTAGATCCCTTCTGATGGTTGCATAGGCATGCACCAACATGTTTCTCATGCCACTCATAGATTTCAAAAGCTTCACATCGCCTTCACCCAGGGTACCGAGGTCTGAAAGCAGTTCACCCACTTCTGAGTATCCCTTAGGCGTCCTACCCTCAACAGCCGCAATCACCATAAGTCCCAAATCAAGCACTGATTGAATTACAAGCTGAACCAGCCTTTCCGTTCCTCTATAGCTCCTCTCCTTCTCCAACTCCTTCACTAGTTCCGTTACCTGATTCACTTGTTTATCAATCCTTTCGATAATCTTCAAAATTCCACATCCCTAATTACATTTTGGTTTTGAACCGCCGTTTAGATTGTCAAACCGTCTATCACTAAAACCTTCTTGCATCAGCCATAACTATTTTGTGGTCCGTTGATACCATCGGAGCACTCTAAGTCTATATGCAATTCCAAGCAAGTCCAAGAGCATCCTCCAAACTTCGCGAAGGCTAAATAAGCCGCCACGCATCTGAATCTTAACAGGCAACTTGTGAGGGTGAATCCAAGAGGGACGCCGCGGGAGTATAGGTATGGAGAACTTGACCGACACTATGATGCCTCTCTGAACATTTTGGAGAGGGGTTCAGCGGGGTTGGGACGACCCTTTGAGCCTGTTGAGGTGAAGTCTCTACTGGTAGAAATATCCGCAAGCAACATCATTGAAACAGGAAGCCCTTACCCTTCAGGGTAGGGTAGTTCACTCGCGTATCCTTTCCCTGCATTCCTATCGTAGCCTATCACCCTCACCTGCTCATTTCCATTAGCGTATTCAACCGCCTTCACCCGCGTACTATCTATGCTCCCATCGTCAACCACAGCAGCCTCATAACGAAGCCTCGTATCCTTCACAACACGATCCAGCGTATCAATAACACCCTCAATAGAATCGCCTTCATTATAGGCGGGCATAACAAACGAGAGTTCAACCTCACTCATTAATCTTTGTCGCCGCCCTTTTTACCAAACTTCACAAAGCAAACAAGCTGCAAAACAACCTTTCCTATAGCCTTCTCCTCATTAAAAGCTGGACTACCAACAACAACAAAAGGCTTGCCCTCAACGAACCTTGCACGGCCAGTAATAAAAACGCTTGTTCATAAACTTTTTTCTCAAGTCAACGTCACGGAAGACAACAGTTTTCTCTTATACGTTCCGGGATTGCAATTGTCATCTTCACTTACTTTTCTCTGACCCTAACACGGTGTAAGGCTCACGTTAAAATCCTGCAGCTTGCTCAATCTTGCTTTTGTTTCCCGAAGTACACTCGTAAGCCTTCTTTAAACCCGCTCTCATTTCCATCTTCGGCTCATAGCTAGCCTTCTCTATAGAAGCTTTCCTTTTAACCACTTTGTTCCAATCTCTCCTAGACTTTAAAACCACTCCAACCTCATTCTTTTAGAACTTTTGCCCATTCCGCAATCAACAGATCAAAATGATAAACTAATCCTTCTTAGATTCAACCTTTCAAGAAACCTCTATCGGTTTCTCCTCGGCTCTCATCGCAACTTTGCTGATTTCAGTTACAAACTCGCTAGCATCCAATATCTCCAACATCACTGGCCTACCGCCCTTTGTAAAATGAACAATAACTGGCCCCATCTCCTCAGCGTAATCCACCTTCTCGTCTGAAAACTCGATAATAAGCACATCCTCACTTCTGCTATATCTAACTTTCATACCTTTCCCTCTTAGCCGGATAAAAAGTCACCACCAAAGCATTCTGATCCTTAACCTCGTATATAACTCTTATTAGGTGCTTCTCATCATAAACCCTCTGCGCCACAAACCTACCCTTTTTACCGCTAATCATCCTATCTGGATGCCTGACTGCATCAACTACCTCATCTTTATCGACCATGAAACCATGTTTCCTTAGAACCTGAAGCTTGACCATTGCATGAGCAGTAAACTTGACCTGTTTAAACACCACATACACCCATTAGCAATCAAAAATTTGCGGACTCTTCTATCTTATCCTCATTTTCAACAATCCATTCATAAGTCTTCTTTAAACCCGCTCTTATCTCGGTCTTAGGCTCATAACCCAAAATTCTCTTGGCCTTCTCAATGTCTGCGAAACTGTGCTTAATGTCGCCTAGACGCGGTTCTTTATATACCAAGCCCGAATCATGATCTGCCAGACTCAACACTGTTTCAGCCAGAGTATTCACACTTGTACTCTCTCCAGATCCGACGTTAAAAATCTCGCCAACCGCATTCATCCGGTTCAAAGCTAAAACGAAGGCATCCACAACATCGCCTACACACACAAAGTCCCTCGTCTGCGAGCCGTCACCATAAATAGGCAAAGGCGAACTGCAACGCAAGCATTCCATAAACCTGGATATAACTCCGCCTTCACCGTTCAAGCCTTGACGAGGCCCATAAACGTTAAACAAACGCAAAACAACCGTCCGCAAACCGTAAGCTTCGTGAAAAACCTGCAAATAATGCTCCGCAGCCAGTTTTGAAGCGGCATAAGGAGAAATAGGCGAAGTCGGATGCTCTTCGTCAACAGGCAGATAGCGCGGTTCACCATAAACCGCGCATGAAGAAGCAAAAACAAAACGTTTCACATCGCCTTCTAAGCAAGCCCTCAACAAATTCAAAGTGCCCGTCACGTTGACTTCATGCGTCAAGGAAGGATCCTTCATTGAAAGCGGGACGCTTGTCACAGCCGCCAAATGAACAACACAATCCACATCTGCAACCAAAGCCTTCAAAACCTCGTAATCGCATATGTCACCATTGACAAAACGGAAACCGGCAACACCTAAACAATCCTTGATGTTCTTCGTGCTTCCACTGAAAAGATTATCCAGAACGACAACATCCAGCCCGCTGCTTACCAGCCTATCTGCCAGGTGGCTGCCGATGAAACCTGCGCCGCCAGTAACCAAAACTTTCAGCATGAACCCTTAAACCCTGCATGACCCACAAGCGTTCATGTAATTCACAGTGAAGAAGTGTATGAAGCCAGAATCTCGCGTCCAGCCATCAGCAGATTTGCACCCCCAGCTCTGAGCAATCGTACTTAGCTTTCTGGCAAGGGGCAAACCAACTGCCCTCTTCAAACGAGAAACCCTGCTCTCCATAGCCTCAAACAGCTTCCCCAAAATAGAATCCAGAACCCTGGTCAAAAGGAAACTCCTGACCCTCCCCACAAGCCTTATCGACAAATCGACCTCCGCACGCTCAACCCTCGACAACACTTTAAACCAAACGCCACGTCGAACAGCCCTAGTCCTAGCCCTGATCAGGTCAGCTCTACAGAGGGAAACGCGGGGTCCAAAACCGAGGAAAGGACTCCAAATCATAGCCATGATCCTTCTGAAGGAATCTGCTCTGCAGCCTCTCACTATAAGAATTTTGCCTACAAAACTGAAACCCAACACCTACAGTCGAAAACAAGAACATCACATTTCCACCCACCGCATTTCCAGGCACAGTCCCCCTTTAGCGCCTACACCATGCAAACACGCGTGCTCTCTTGCATTAACCTAAAAGATATGAAACTTGTCCCGGGCCAAACCAAAGAAAGCTGGCAAACGGCTCAATGCACTGGAAAGAAATTCACCGTCGTCAGATAAAACGAGCAGCGAAAGACATAATTAAGTTCAACAATAATAATCAACAAAACCAACAGAAAACCGATCCTTTTTGCCTCTTTAGCACTGAAGAAACGCTCAACGAAGCTTAACAGTGCGAGGAGACCTAAAAACGCGAAAACCTGAACGGGCAAGTTATACAGGATGCGGGTTTGCACGACATAATCGCCGAGAATGAACGGAACAGACGCCGCAACAAGAGAGGTTGTAAGAAACCGACTCACTAGCCTACTATCAAGGGCCACAGCTATCCCCCCCAAGCCAGCGAAAAAGAGCAAAACAGGGTTCACAAACCCTATCCCCATGAAGCTTCCAAGAGAAGCCCCCAGCGTTTGCCACACGCTTAGCAGGTTAAACAAAGAAACACCGCTTTTGGCAACACCCACCGCTTCAACTGTTCCTATTCCAATGTGCAAAACCGAATTTCTCACAAAGTTCAACGAAACACCAGCAACCAGTATTGCAAACAACATTAAAAGTCTGGAAGAGTTTTTCCTCTTAATCAACCATTCCAGAAGAATGAAAAGGAAGAACACCCCCACTATTCCCATACTCATATCCCACGTGTTCGCGTGAGAAAACAACAACAAAGATTGAAACACTACAGCCATTAAACATAAACGCCAAGAACAAGTCCTAAGACAAGCGAAGACCAGCCCCAGAAAAGAGTACATAAAAACCAAGCCGACCATGTTAGCGAACAGTCCACCGTACATTCCTACAGTCACGTGATAGGAAGCAACCGTGAAAAGCATGGCCAAGGACGCATAGAAGGAATTGAAGCCTGCGGTCCGAACAAAGAAGTACGTTGCCAAAAGCAGAAGTAAACCGAGCACAACCTCGGAAATGACGGTTGCCTGCCTGATAGAAACTCCAGTTACCTTCCACCCAAGGAACAAGAAAAGCAGACTTAACGGACGATCTGGAAACTGAAAAGCCCTGAAGACCACACTGTTGAGGTTTCCCAGCGAATTGAGTTCCATCAATTGCCATTCATAAAAAGGCACATCGACTCCCACAAATTTTCCGGATGAATTCAAACTCGGAAAGTAAGGATACACCGTAACCAATGTGACTAATACCAGAGAAACAGCCACAACCAGTAGAAAGCTTGAACCGCGGCGCACAGGCCGAAAAGCCCTATCCAGACCTGAACGTGCGGTCTTCACGAACTCTTTGAAAAGCATGCTTCTATTACAAACTTTTGAATCATCGCGCTCATGTTTCCCAAAAAGGCCAAGAAAAACGGAGAAAGGCCAAATCACCCAAGAAAACATCCAGACCAAGGCAAAAACCGGACCAACGGCTGCTGACGAAAAGAACAGCCATGCTTCAGCATTCAACAACGAAAAAACTATGCTTTTCCCACTTTCATCCAAAATAAACGGGAAAAAAGGAATGATCAACCGACAAACAAGAGAGGCTGCTTCGAACAGAACAAAAAGAATCAAACCTCCAGTTAAGAAGCGGGCGAGACACGACTTCAGGTTATCTTTGAAGAAAAAAATCAATCTCCAATCACCTTTGACAACTGTGTGCAATGTTTTATCCATACAATAAGATAAATAATTAACTCACTTATGCGCGCGAATTGACAAATCGAATGTTGAAGACCGCGGAAACTCTGTGCTGCTGCCGGAAAACCCAGATGAATCAGCTGGAAAATGCCGTTCAGAAATTCGGAAGCTGACTGGCAAAAATGTTGCAGTCGTCATATGCGATGCTTACAGTCGTCCGTTCAGAAGGGGGCAAGTGAACTACGCGATTGGCTTGGCTGGAATTGAGCCTTTCAAAGATTCAGGGGAAAGAGGGATATGTTCGGGCAAATTCTCGAAGTGAAGAACATCGCAGTCGTAGACGAAATTGCGGCGGTAGCAGAGTTGCTAATGGGACAGGCAAAAGAAGCGACACCAGTGGTTATATTTAAAGGCTTGGAGGATTTTGTGGCTCTGCGCGACAACGACAACATTGAAGGGTTATCGAAGATGGCCTATGAAAAACAGAGTCTTGGAACCCGCGCGGGCGAATTCAATAATTGTTTTGGTTAATGTTCTGAGGGGCTTTTTGCTTTCTTCTTTGTTTTTCTTTTAAGTTGGAATGAGGGCTACCCCTCTTTTCGCTCCTGCAACCAGTGCAGGATGGCGACTGAAAGGTCTTCGGCTCCAGTGCCATGCATGGTATCCACTGTCCTCACCATTCCATCTCTGGAGGCTTATTAGGCGAAGTAGGCGATGCTATACTTGAGCGCGGGGCTGCCAATGTGGTAAGCAGCTATTACAGCGGCGTACATGATGCAGAATATGATGGACACATGAATTGAGGCGTTATCCAGTCCCTGCCAAGTGAACCTGCTGTAGGCCAGCCGCGTCTTCACTCTGCCGTTCAAGCTCTCAGACATAGCCTTCAACCTTCCGTAGATGCAGTGCAGATACTCGGGTCCCTCCACGCTGATGCGGTCCTTGACGGTGAGAACATTCGGAGGGTTATCGCGGCCCTTCAATCGCCTCCAAGGGATAACGTGCCCAATCTTCTTCTCCTCCAAGCACTGGAATACCCTCAGGGATTCCTGCTGGCTGTCTGCGGCCACCAGCTCTATCTCCAAATTCTCTCCCAGAACCCTGTCCAGCAGGGGCTCCATCAGCTCCTTCTCATTCACGTTCGCAGGAGCCTCCATGTGGCCCAGTGGGAAGCCCTCTATGTCCACCAGGAAGAGGCTCTGGTAGCCCAGATAGAACCCTTTCTTGCCTCTGCCCAGCCGGGCCTCTGGGTCTCCTAGACCCTTACGGGTGTCGTGAGGATCCCTGCTGCTCCAGGCTGGGAGATCCGTGCCGTCCAACGCTGCCGCCTGGATCAAGCCCACCGCTGCCAAGGGCTGGATCTCTCTTATGCGGAGGGCCTCATGGCGCAGGTGAGCCTCCAAGATGCGGAACCCCTTGGAGCCTATCCGCTTCTTCATCTGGCTGAAGTGGGCCTCGCAGGGATTCCTCTCACCGTATCCGCACAGGCTCCTAAGGTATAGGTCTCTTCTGAGGCGTTTCACCAGGTCCTTCATGTACGGAATCTGCAGGATCTGCCTAAGCATCAAAGCTCGAAGATCCCACACCGGATCATACACTACAGGTTTCCCCGCTCCCATCCTGTGGAGGCCTCTCCAGAGGACAGATTGGATAGACGTTAAATCCACGTTCTCGAATAACAGCTTAGGAGAACCAACCTCCTTCATTCTCTATCAAAAGGAAGGTTCGGGTCTCCCACCTAAAAAATGAATTATTGAATTCGCCCGCGCGTGCTTTTTCTCTGCTTTTTTGCTTGCAAAGTGCCGTGCAGTTAAACTTCTTTTCAGGTCTCCAGAAGTTACGTTCACGGCTGAAGAATCATGGATAATCATTCCAGAGCGTAACCAGCATTTTCTGTTTAGAATAGTTTAGGGATCCAATATTGCTTTCCTCTTTTTCTAGTATTGTTCTATCCACTATGATGTGTCCCTTTCTTTAGGTCTCTAAAGTATACATCCGCTGGGTATAGATAACTTATTCCTTGACGTGGTCTTTCATAGTTCCAATAGTTCACGAATTGTGGATGGCTTGGGAACATCCAAGCCTCGTATTTGTAGGCTTTGTGGAACGCTTCTATTTTGCCTATGGTTGACGGTCTTCTAACGCTTGCAACGATGTGTTCTATGCCGTTTCCACTGCAGAATTCTGTGAAGGCTGATGTTTCACCTCTGGCTAGATAGAACTGTGTTCCTCGACCGGTCAATATCTGATCTGGCTTTCCATACTTTACTATGGACGCTTCTAGGAGTTGGATGGCTCGTCACTCGTTGCAACTCGTAAATCTTACGACAACGCATGAGAGCATTAATGTCCTGTTGTAAGAGGTAGGATAACCTAAACCCTAATGCAACCGAGAACCCTATATGGGTTGACGACAACTACATAATCATAGAAAAGAAAACCTAGTTTTCATTTTAACTAAAGGCTCAAGATGGGTACTTTCATTATCCCTTCGCATGAGACGTGAACGTTCACCGGCTATTTTTCTCTCAGAGGAACTTGATAGTCTTCTCAAAAATCTTGCAACAAATCACAAGTTTGTCAAATGGATAAAGAGCATGGCAGAAGTACTTGAAGAAAATAAGTTCGCTGGAGAGCTGATAAAGAAAAGCCAAATTCCAAAGCTCTATATTGAGCAATACCATGCAAATAACCTGTACTGCTACAGCCATCCTGAAGGATACCGTTCATGCTACACTATTATAAATAAGTGTCCTCACATTTTGAATTTGATGTCGCATTCAGAATACGGTAAGGTCTTCGGGTACAGAACAACTTAGCGGATTCTTACGCTTGATTTCAACAGGGCTTCTAGTTTCGGGTTGTTGACACCCGTGTAGACAATTTTTGCATTGTTAAAGGTTATCTTTCCAGAAGCTTCCAAATAGTCCAATATACGCTTGAAAGTCTGGTACTGCATTTTCTTAGGCAAGCTTCTCCAAAGCTGCATTCGCGTAGGGTAGTCCTCAGCTTCCAGAATAGCTTTTTCAACCATCAGAATAGTGTCTAGTTGCGGTTCATGCAGTACTTTGCTTCCCATCATTTTCACCAATACTAACTAACTACTAACTATTATATAAACTTATACATTTGAACATTCATATTGAACATAATCTAAGAGAAGAAAGGCAACATGCTAGCGCTTCTTCTCTTCGCTCAAGTTGTAGAAGTCTTGCTCAGCCTTTCTTATAATTAGGTCCGCTGTCTGCGGATCTTGAAGCGTTTCTATGACAGCCTTTATTTCATGAGTGACTATCTGATTGATCTGTAAAGGGTTTAGTGGCTCTGTCTTAGCTGCTTGAAACGTCTTCAAAGCCCGAACACCAAATTCAACAACGACAGTGTGGAGTCTTTTGGTTAATTCAAAAAATTCTTCTTCGCTCTCTTTCATAGCCTTGTCAAGCTTCCTCTTATTCCATTTCTTGTTTTCTATATCCATCTCACACGTAACGCTTCAGCAACATCCGCGACCTTCCAACCCTCAAGCCTCCTACGAACAATCCAACGCCTCCTACGCAGCACACTATCCACGACAATCCCTCTCACTCCAAACTCTAACGATGAAAGGGACACATCAGGGTTGATAGTTCATCTTTTTCTGGGATGGAAAGACTTTTAAACGTATTAGCTAAAACATATAGAAGGACGAAATTAAATATGAGAGGAATGAAAAATTGAATACGAAGAATTATCCTAAATACATTGGACTAACACTTTTGGCTTTGACACTGCTTTGTGCGAGTTTCGTTGTACTGACTTCCGGTTTCATGAAGGGGCAGACGCCTGCAGGAGTAGACTATGCGGTATTTGAAGGTGTCGCAGGAAACGACCACTACGATAGTAGCCAGTACTCTTTCAAAATAAACGAGTGGGCATACAATAACAACTTAACAGGATACAACCATACAACGCAATCATTGCAGAACATAACCAACCCAGGTAATGTTTACTTCAATGCGAGCAAAAGCTTGAGGGTTGGCTTAACGGAAAACGGCGAATTCGCCACATCGGCAAATGCGGGTATCGCCTATGGTGCTAACGCTGCCGAGTGGGGCAACACAGAGTCATGGGCTTCAAGCGCAATTGACCCGAAATATTGGATTCAAGGATGGCTTCTCTTCGTGAACTATACAAGAGCCGGCGTTCCCAGAGCTCTCGAAGCCTACTCTCTTTACAGTGACATGAACAACACCGAGGCGGGCAGAGCAGTCTATACTTGGTATGCAAACTACACCTCTGACAACCCTTACGCGTATCTCACTGTTGGCAGTCTTGCTAATTCAGGCATTATGGTTCTATATGACAGTGCAAGGCTCCTTGTAGCAAGAGCCAGCGTAACCATACACGATGCCTCTTATAATGAGGACTTTGCAAAAATCACTTTTACAATAGTCTTCAACAAAGACACAAAAGCCGCAATCGTCTACAAAGACGTCAAAATCCTCCTCGACACCAAGGTCCTAGATGCCATCGTCGACTTCGCGTTTTCTGAACGCTACGAACTAGACTTGGCCAGGGGGGTCAACCCCACGAACAGAGCATACGTTCACTACTACCAGAACTATAGTAGCACGGTTTATCAGCACCCACTGACAGGGGCAAACACTTATGACGCTCTACAAGCCTTCGATATTAACACACAATACATATACTTCGCGGGCTACTGGCCTAACACAACCGAATGCAGTGTATACGGCGACTACCGACCCTCAACGCCTGGCGGTCTGGTTCCAGATGTGCCCCACGGTTATACAAAAGTCTTGCCTCCTGGCACCGGAATAGCTGATCTGCCATCTCCGCCTGGAGAGCCTGGCACTCCATGGGTTATAGCCCAATGGCGCTACAACTACACGAATTGGCCTCGCATGCTGACGTGGCTTGCAAAGCAGAGTCCACAACGTGAGATAAGGTTCGTTGAGGTTATGGGCATGACAGACTACAACTCTGATCCACACCCAGCAATGGATACGAACGCCACCTCGCCTGCAAAC
>Ga0315268_10001313_pt1 | contig 28577 bp, 32 predicted proteins | sample C1_top_MG_FD_204535 | JGI IMG/M metagenome (GOLD analysis project Ga0315268, IMG submission 204535) | Sediment microbial communities from Yellowstone Lake, YNP, Wyoming, USA - C1_top | ecosystem: Environmental > Aquatic > Freshwater > Lake > Sediment | place: USA: Wyoming | collected 2017-08-01
TAAGCGCCCATTTCTCAGGTCCACCTGCTGGACCCTTGGGATATGACCCAAATTTCGACATCAACAGCGATGGCAGCATCGACGTAGTGGATGTTGGAATAGTCAGCGCCTACTGGACAGGACCACCAAAAGGACCACTAGCCTAATGAGAAGCAGCCTGAAAGTTCGAATGATGGTGACAGTGTAGCGGCGAATTCAAGCGATTCCAGGAGTCTCGCCGAAGTGGGCACTCACTAAAGTTACATCGAAGATGTTGATTGTTCCGTCGGGGGCACCGTATACTTGATTTCCCGACGGGTCCTTGCCACCGTTGATGTCAGAGTTCATGTCATAGCCCAGAACTCCTTCTGGCGGTCCGCCCCAACGAGCGCTGATCTCGCCCAAATCAAGTACAGCAACAATTCAAGTAACATGTGATTAGAATGAAAGAATTTGTGGTTCTTGTTTTCAATAGATTGGAGTTAAATTCCTTTGTTGCGTTGTCAATGGTTGAGGCACTATGCTTTCAATGTTCGCATCATTTCTTTCGGCAAGGTTGCTTCGTGGAAAGTTCTATGTGTTTGTCATGACGGTCTTGTTGGTTTTAATATCGTTTTTCTCCGCTGGAGTACCGCATTATGAACAAGTGACGGCTTATTCAGGATTTAAAGAACAAAGTGGCATAATGTTTGATGACCCTTTTCCGCTTTCTTTTCCTTTGTACGCCTATTTAGCCATTGAGGATACGAGGGCATACTCATTAGAAAACTATCAGTTCTATTTCTGGACTCTATTGCTTTATACTCACACTCTTTATGGCGCAGACGGAGGGGAATGGCTTAACACCTCATGGTTTGACTACATGCTTTTTCTCTCATTCTTTCTCCTAGTAAACGCTGGAGGCGCAGTAGTCGGGTATTGGTTGAGTAGAAAAACAGGCTTCGCCAAATCATCAAACAAGCAAGAAAAAAGCCCTACTAAACTACCAAAAGGACGAACAAACCGATAATTGTTGTCACTGTTTTCTTTCCCAAAGTGATTCTCGATGTTGGCAGGCTATAGACGAAGTTTTATGTGCTTCCAGTTTGACTGATAGATAGGGCATGAACTATGGATGGACAATTGACAGAGATTGAACTGAAGAAGATTCGTCCCAATCGGTTGAATCCTCGGCTGGACATCAATATCATTCGTTTGAATGATTTGGCTGACAGCATAAAGCAGGTTGGTTTGCTTGAGCCTTTGATTGTGCGTCCACAAGGCGATGGATACGAGGTTGTTGTTGGCGAACGCCGTTACCGAGCCTCGCAGCAGGTTGGGTTGAAGACGGTGCCCGTTGTGGTGAGGCAGTACACGGATGAAGAAGTCATTGAATTGAACCTTGTTGAAAACATTCAGAGGGAAGACTTGAGTGCGGTTGAAAAGGGAAACTGCTGCAAACAGCTACTTGAGAAATATCCCAAGAAATTCGGCAACGTCCAAGCCTTAGCGCAGAGATTGAGCTTGTCTTCCGCCACGGTGAAAACTTGGCTTGCATTAACTGAGGCTCCAAAAAAGATTCAAAAGATGGTTGCCCCATCACAAGTGGAGCGTAGAGGTACCCCGGAAGGAAAAATCGATTACACAACAGCGGCAACAATCATGCGGCGGATTCCCGAGCCTGAAAGGCAAGTTGAATTGAGTGAGAAACTAGCAAGCGAGGGAGTGTCGCAGAAACTTGCTCGAAGAGTCATCGAAGAAGCAGCGAAATCACCGGAGAAAAAGATTGAAGAAATCTTAACCGAAATCAAAGCAGAACCATACGAACTGACTTTTGAGCCCAACGATATGGAACCCATTATGAATGGAGCGAAAACTCAACTAGCCAGCCGCAGTCTCCCGAGCTCGAGGATAAAGACTGGTGACACAGTGCAGGCAAGCGTTTACGTTCCGCACTTCGCCGACCTACGAGTCATATCCGTTGAGAGAAAACGATTACGGTTTTTCGACCAGGAAGACGCCAAAAGAGAAGGGTACACCAGCCTAGTCGAATTCAAGCGCGCTTGGAAGAAGAAACACGGAAAATGGGACGACGACGAACTGGTACATATCGTTCGCTTTGAAAAGATGCAATAACTGAAAGCGAAACGATTATCGTCAAAAATAGCTGTGCTAACCTTCCTTACGCGACTGAAGCCACCATAATTCTTATGGAAGCAGTTGAAGTACTCTTTCTAAGCCTTCATGTTTTTTGCCTTGAACAACCACCGCAGGTGTCTTTATGATTCCATGCTTCAATGCTCTCACTCTGTCAAGTGCACGTGAAACATCAAACACTTTGACATCTTCATGCAGTTCGTAAGCGAGTTCTCCAATCCTCTGCAGAACCGTGTAGTCGTCCGGCGGTAGCAGGCGCCCTTTGAACTTTGACGCCGCTTCCTGAAGTAACGCTGAACCTGTGCCAGGCGCACAATAGGTATGAAAACTCATTTCTCTGAGTGTTTCCACATCCATGTAGACTGACGAGGAACGCACGAAAACCTCTATCATAACGATGATGCCCCACTGTACCCAAGCTAGTTGAAGCTGGCATAGGAACTAAAGTCTTACTTTTGGCCCTCGTTGCGTCCTGAATCAGGAAGACCTATTTTTCATCAGTTTTTTGCGAACCTGTAGAAAACTCTTCCATCTTCCAAAGAAACGATTTTGAGTCGAAGTTTGTCGCCTATCTTGAGATCATCGTATTTGGCATTGTCTATTCTAGCGGAAATGAGCAAACCGCCAACCTTGACTATGCCTATGCAGAAGGGCACGTCTTCAACAAACCCCAAAGGCGCGCCGACTCGCATCTCAGTGAACGCATAGAGCTCGCCCTCATTGCCCAAGTCAACCCATTCCAACTCGTTTGAAAGACAGTCTGAACACATTATTCGAGGAGGCCACAAGAGCTTTCCACAATTCTTGCATTTTGTCGTTGTTAAGCGTCCTTCCTTGAGGTTGCTAAAGAATTTGCTGATGCCAGTGACTTTACCGTCTTCTAATGGATAGAAATCCAGCATAAACGGAAGCTTTATGGTTTCTGGATGCTTCACTCTATCAAATTGTACCTTGTCCATTTTGCGCTGTCACCTCGAATAAACCATGATGCTGTGGACATTAGCTGGACCGCTCAAATTGTGGGCAATCGCCACTTCCGCGCCCTCGACCAGTCTTCCCTTCGGCACTTCTCCCCTGAACTGCTGCAGAATGTCAAGAGTCTGTAAGATGGCTGTGGCGCCAAGTGGATGACCGCATCCAAGTAGGCCGCCTCTGGGGTTGACCGCCACTTTTCCGCCTATGTAGGGTTGGCCTTCTTCAATGAATTTGCCGCCCTTGCCTTTTTCGCACCAGCCGAAGGCTTCGTACTCCATTATTTCAGAGATTGTGAAGCAGTCGTGTAATTCAGCGATGTCTATGTCTCCTAAGGTGATGTTTGCCATTCTGAAGGCTTCTTCCGCCGCCAGTTTAAGCGGAACCCACTCGGTTAGACTGGCTAAATTATTCACGGCGTTGCCGACGTTGGCTTGTCCACTGCCTATGAGGTACATCGGTGCATCAGTGTATTTGCTGGCCTCTTCAGCTGGAACCATGACGACGCCTGCTGCACCATCGGTTATGCCGCTGCAGTCTAAGAGTCGAAGAGGAGGAGAAATCATCAACGACTTCAGCACGTCTTCAACCGTAACTTCCTTTGGGAATTGTGCAAGCGGGTTCAACGATGAATAACGATGATTTTTGACAGACACAAGCGCCATCTGCTCTTTAGTTGTGCCAAACTCGAACATGTGGCGTTGAGCGGTCATGGCGAAAAACGGCGGCGCTGATAATCCGTTTACTCCGTCCCACTCTCTGTCGAGCACACAGGTCATGTTGGTCTGAGCCTCAGCCATATCGGGCATAAACATTTTTTCAACCCCGAACGCAACAGCAATGTCGGATAAGCCGCTGGCGACGCAAGCCCAAGCATATCGAATAGCCGCTTGACCAGAAGCACACATCAGTTCAGTTCTTGCCAAGACTTTTCGAGGTGATATTCCCAAGTATTCAGCGACCAGAGGAGCTACATGTGCCTGAAACGCGAATCGTTCAGGCTGAGCCGCGCCGACTATTAGGCTGTCAACATCTTTAGGAGAAATATTGTGTACGTTCTCAAATAGGTTTTTCCCTGCTTCCTGAACCAGATCGCGCCAGCTTGCTTCGCGTTTGCCACAGCGAGTTGCGCCGCCTCCCACAATGGCAACCTTTCTCATGTTTGGTCTCCTTCACATTCAAATGTGTAAGCGTGTCAACTTCGAGAACTAATGATATTGCCATAAAGACTATATTAACTATGACACTCCAGCACTGAATTAACGAAATTGGTGCCTAAAAAACCCACAGGAAACATCATGTCTCTGTTCTGTAGCTCTTGAAGTGGCGACACAACAGAAAATCTGAAGGCATTTCGACTGGGTGAGCCGAGAAGGGCAAAGCTGACGACTATGTTGTTGAGGTTATTGATGTTGACCTGTCGTTAAGCGACGTTTGTTTTTGCTTTTTTCCGTGTTGGCATCTGGCGCAGAGGGAGGAAACAACGTGTTCGAAATAAGCCAGAGAACGCATGACGTCGGTTAGAGACACTAAACCAATGAGAACGCCGTCTTCGATTACTGGGAGTTTCTTGATTCTCCGTTCATTCATCAGTCTTACTGCATCTCGGACTTCAGCTTGAGGAGGCGAGGTTACGAGAGGTGCAGACATTATGTGGCCAACTTTGGTTCTTCCAGGGTCTTTTCGTTCGACGACGACTTTCTTGAGCATGTCACGTTCGGTCACAATGCCGATTGGGTTACCATAATTAATGACGATTAAGCAGCCGATGTCGTTCTTGTCCATCAGTTCAGCTGCTTTTTTGACGGTGTCTTCAGCCTCTATAGTTATGAGACTTTTAACCATCACATCTTTGACTTGGAGCGACATGGCTATCTCAACCTTTCATTTTTTCCAGCAGATTTCTTGCTGTTCACCAAGCAGTCAACTATTTTTTCGCAGCCGAAACACTCGTCTGGGATGGGGCTGTTCTTTGGGAACGTGTGCAAATACCCATAGTGGTGCGCACAGTCTTTCACAGCAGAAGAAGCCTCTGTTTTCGCTGTGGCCGCGGGTTTTTCTGGCTGTCTAGGCGTTTCTCTATCCTTGTAGGATACCGGTGGTCCTTGAGTCACCTGTCTGGTTTGCGTTGAGCCTCCTCCGATCGTGGAACCGACCATCATCATGGGTTTTTCGGCAACTTCTGGCGCTTCAATTCTTGTTGTGTCGATTCTTGAGGACTGGTGGTTGTGCAAAACAGTCGGCGAGTGCAGCGGCTCCTGCTCATCGACTTCAATTCTGGGTCTGAGATTTTCTTTCTTTTCTGTTGAGGGGTTGAGTTTTATGAGAAGAGCAATGAAAAATATGAGGAGAGCGACCACTGCACCGGTTAAGACAATGTTCGTGGTGGAGAGGTCGAAAGAAACCATGTTATCTCACGCTGTAAAAGAATCAAACGTGCGGGCATATAGACTTGATGAAATCTACCTAATTAGCACAAATCTGTAGCTTCACTAAAACCCATAACTAATCTTGCGATCATGTGATTTCAAAAGAGATCACGTATTGCGCATACGTTGTCTTGTTTGGGACAAGAATTTCCAGATAAACGTAGACGTTTGAAACCTCTGAATTGTTCGCTTGAAGTGTAACCGCTATGTATCTCTCTGCAGGTGAAGCTGGCAGATCGTACCATGAGCCTGTTTGGTTAACGTATGCTCCGTTTTGGATGTAGATTTGACGTGATGTGCCATCTGAGGAGTTGCGGAAGTATATGGTACAGTTGTTGAGGCGTCCGATGTTAGATTGAGAGTAAGCTCTTAATCGAATCTTCCACGTGTCTGTGACTTGGTTTACAATTTTCAAGACGTAATTGTAGTTGGAAGAAGAACTATAGCTGTAAACGAGTTTAACCTGATTTGACTTCTGTTGATACTGCGTGGCGGTTGATAGCACTCCTGTGATTTTGATTTTTGCGTTTCCTATCGACGTGTAGAATTGTGGGTTTGTTGTTATTAGGCGGAATTTGGTTTCGTTTGTGCCGCTTGACGTGTAGGTTAGGTAGCCTTCTCCGCTTGTCACGTAGGTGGAGGATGAGTAGTTCCAAACTTGGATGGTGACTGGGACGCTTGCAATGTCGTACTCGCTTACAACTGTGAAGTTGAACTGCGATGGCGTGTTATTTGTCATTGATGAGAATAGGAATTCGGTTGAAACAGTGAATTCACTGTAGTATGTGGGTTTAAACTCAACCCAATCTGCCTTAAAATCAAACTGAGCGGTGGTGGTCTTAACGCCTTTCACCTTTATTTTCCAGTTGCCTGGTCCGTCTCTGAAGCTGGCGGGATTTGTCGTAATGGTCTGGGTTCTTGCTTCATCTGTATTCGCTGTTGCACTTGAAGCGTAGCTGTTATATCCGTTGCCGGATGCGGGATATCCACTCGATGTGTAGTTGTAGACTTGAATGGTGACTGACACGGAGCCTGTGGTCCATGCTAAGTCAACTGTCCACACGAGTTGGGTCCAACTTCCCGTGTTGCTTGAGCCAGTGAACTCAACTTCAGACGTGAATTCGCTCGGCAAGTTAATGTTAGTGACTCTTGTTTGATCAGCTGTTGCCAAAGTGTTGTCGTCTATTCCGAGATACACTGATTTGCCACTCTGTGTTGCGGTGACCTCAAGATAATAGTCAATCTCTATGTAGTCAGTTTGGGCAACAACCGCGTAAGCTGTCCAAGAGTAGGTTGCTGAAAGCGTCGACCAAGAAGTTGCGAGGGCGCCTGAGTTTGCAACATTCGTGGCTACAGTTGACCTTACTGTGCCATTTGACATTCTGATTAAGATGTCTACGTCGCCATGCCCAGCCGAACTTCCTGAGTCTCGGTAGGCACGGTAGCAAATCGTCCACGTGCTTGCAGGTATGGAGGAAACCCCGATTAATTGATGAACGAATTTGCCCATCAATTTTCTGCCCGTGGTTGCAGCGCTGGCTGAAAGCGTGGTTCCTGCCGCGTCTGCGCTGCTTAGTGTTTGAAAATAGTAGCTTGAGCCGCCAATTGTGGTAGTCTCTTGATGTGCATAAAGTGGTTGACCTGAGGTTGCACTGGCATAACTTCTGAAAGTCATGTAGACTCCGTTGTTTAAACCCAAGTCTGGGGTTGTGCCGGAAACTAGGGTCGTGCTGCCGACCAATGCGTAACTGGAAGGATTATACGCTGTTGTTGAGGTTGCGGTTGCGGCACTTCTTACATTAAAGTAGTTGGTGTCCACTGTTTGGACGCTCGCCGGGACGCTGCCAGAGAGGTAGGTTCCAGCTAGGATGTTGTAGCTGTTGGGGTAATAGGTTGGCGTGGGAGCGGGAGCAGTTGTGCTGACTTTGGCGCTGGTGTTGTTCGTGTAAATCGTGTTGCTTCCACCCGTGCCCGCTTGGAGAAAAATGGGTGGAGAAGTGACTGGGACTCGAGGCTGGAAAGAAGGAGTTGAATAAGTTGATCCATATGCGCTTCCTATGGAAAAAAGAAGAACAAACAAGCTAGTAGCTAAGAGAAACGAGCGAGGAACTCTTCTACTTCTGAAATCGAACCTGTGGTTTGACATGAGACTGTCACGTATCTGCCCTTCTAAACCGTGGCGAACTAAAGAAAAGGGGGAAGGGAGATTACTCTTGCACATCAATTGCTATCTGTATGTTGGCTACGATGTTAGTGTTTGCTCCGGCTGCTGCTTTGGTTTCAACGTAGATTATCCATTGAGTGTTCGCTGGCAATGTTAAGTACGATGTTGTTGCGGGAGTAGTCCAAGTGTCACCTGAAGCGGTGTAGTTGAACGAAGCCTGAGAGACTCCAACTGTGTTCTTCACGACGAAGTTGACGAAGGTAAAGTTGCTAACCTGTGCATTTGTTGAGGCAGGAGTTATCGAGACATGGCGCAGTCTAAACTGATGATCAGAGCCAGTGGTGTTGCTTACGTTAAGCGGTTTGTCATATGTCAGAGTTGCATTAGGATAGGCTTTCAGAGCTAAACGAGCCCAAGTTGAGTTTGTTCCCATTGACGATGTTGCTGGCCAGTCAGCGCCTTGAGCGAAGATTATCGAGCCCACGGACACGGTCACATTAGGCTGCGCGATCATCGAGTAGTAGACTGCGGCACTGGCGCTGGCGATTAGTAGCGAGGTCAAAAGTAACGTGATAAGCTTCATTTCTTTTCTGTACAGTATATTCTTTATTTCCACCCACTCACCTCCTTCCTTCTTCTAACTTTGTTCAACAAGTCTGGGCTGAGGAACAAGCTGATGCTCACACCCATCACTATGGCTGAGATGACGAAGCCCACTTGCAGAATCAAGGTTGGAAACTCGACGCCTTGCATGTAGCTGTAGTTAGATACAAAGAATGTGGCGATGAGGGTTATTGGAAAGGTCACCGCTCCGGCCCATGCTTTGGCGAGTTCCCAAGACTTGCGCTCCACCGCAAGATACAGATTGATGGCCACGATGTTTGCCAACGCTACGAGCAGATAGAAGAAATTGTACCAGAAACGCATGTATTCACCAAACAAGACGAAGAACTCTCTGCTTACAAGCAAGTGGCCGAATCCAATGAGCGCTGCGATTTGATAGACGTAGGGTATAGCCTTGGGAAATCTGTTCTCCAAGAGGCACGTCAACAGGCTTAGCAGTAGGAAAACGTCGACGCTTATCAATGCGAAGAACTCTGGCAGAATCGCTGGATCAGCCAAGTTTCCTTTAGCCCAACCTCAACGGTGAAAACGTTGCAGTTAATCACAATATAACAGGTATGAAATCCAAATCTGAATCCTAATTCAACTTCTTGCCACTAGAACGACCCCACTTTAGAAATGTCGCAATCACACACATCCTTGGAAAAATCGCATCTTGTATGTGCTCTTGACCAGACCCATGAATTGAATCTTCAAGAAACAAGTACGAACCAAAAAGAAAGGGTTCTTGGTGTGTCTCTATGCTTACTTTCCTTTGTATTGTGGCTTCCTTTTTTCCAAGAACGCTGTGACTCCTTCGTTGAAGTCTTCGGTCGAGGCGACTAGTCCGAAGGCTTGGGCTTCCTGCAATAGGCCAATGTCTGGATGCGTCTCGGTGCTGTTGTTGATCAGAGCTTTGCACAACTTTATGGCGATGGGCGGCTTGCCAATTAGCTCAGTTGCCAACTCTTTGACTTTAACGCTCAACTGGTCAACTGGCACAACCATGTTGACTAAGCCAAAGCGTTCAGCGGTCCTGGCGTCGATTCGTTTGCCCGTGAAAATCATTTCTTTAGCTATGCCTTTCCCGACGTATCTGGGTAGACGCTGTGTTCCACCCCAACCGGGTATGAGACCGACGTTTATTTCTGGTTGTCCAATTTGAGCGTTTTCTGAGGCTATGCGTATGTCGCAGGCCATGGCGATTTCGATTCCGCCTCCTAACGCGTAACCGTTGATTGCTGCTATAACTGGTTTTCCCAAGGCTTCGATTCTGTTGCCGAGACTCTGTCCATGCTTTGCGAGTTCTGTTCCTCTGACTGGGCTTGCTCCCTTCATCATTTTCAGGTCGGCTCCTGCGCAGAAGGCTCGGTCTCCAGCGCCCGTTAAGATGATGACTTTGACATTGTCGTCTTTTTCGGCGTCGTCGAAGCGGGCTAATAGTTCGCTGATGGTTTCTTCGTTGAGGGCGTTTAACGCATCTGGACGATTGATGGTTATTGTGGCTATTCCTTCCGCCTTTTCGTATAGTGTGTTTTTAAATTCCATTTTGATTTCACTCTCCTCCATTTATTTTTGCCAGTTGTAGAAGCCCTTGCCCGATTTCCTGCCTAACAGTCCCGCTCGCACCATCTGCCTCAGAAGTGGGTTGGCTTGATATTTCTGGCCGATTTCTTTCTGCATTACCTCAGTTATTGCTAGTGTTGTGTCCAAGCCTACATAATCAAGTAGGGTTAGGGGTCCCATTGGCCAGTTTAAGCCGAGTTTTATGGCTTTGTCTATGTCCTCTGGCGTGGCAACTTCCTCGTTGACTAATGCTATGGCTTCGTTAAGGGCTGGAATCAATACACGGTTGACCACGAAGCCTGCCACGTCTTTCTTGCACACAACGGGTTCTTTGCCCATTTTCTTTGTGACTTCGACTATCGTGTTGAGTGTGTCGTCGCTGGTTTTGGCTCCGCGGATGATCTCGATGAGTTTCATGAGTTGCGGGGGGTTGAAGAAGTGCATACCCGCGAATTTTTCTGGTCGCCGAGTTGCAGAGGCTAGTTCCGTTATGCTTATCGAAGACGTGTTTGTGGCGATTATGGCATCGGGTTTAGCTTGCGAGTCGGCTTCGGCGAGTACTTTCTTTTTGAGTTCCGGGTTTTCGGTTACAGCCTCGATTATCAAGTCGGCGTCGGCGACCGCTTCTTTCAGATCTAGTGTTGGGTGTATCCTGTCTAGGATTTGTTTGACCTCAGCCTCGGTCATTTCTCCCTTTTTGAGGAAGCGTTGGAGGCTGTCGTTTATCATTCGCATTCCGTTGTCTAAGAATTCCTGCTTTATGTCTCTCATGTAAACGTCGTATTTGGCTATTTGAGCCGTGACTTGGGTTATGCCGTGTCCCATTAGTCCTGCGCCTAGGACGGTTACTTTTTTGATTTCCATTGTTTGATGCTCCTGTTTTTGAGTGAGAAGGTTAGTGTAAGATGGTGAACCGCATATATAATTTCCGACAAACGGCTGAGTGAAGAAATGATTTAAGATTCTTGTATGTTATTCTATTGATTCTCATCAACAAGAGGGCAAGATAGAGTTGAAGCTGACTTGGCTGAATCTGGGTCAAATCTTGCGGGTGCACGCCAAAAACCATCCAGACAAAATAGCTTTGAAAGACTGGCATGGAAAAGCTATGACCTATCCAGAGCTGGAATCGAGGACGAACCGCTTAGCGAATGGTCTGTTGAGGCTCGGTTTGCGCAAGGGTGACCGAGTTGCTGTTATGCTCTACAACTGCGTCGAGTTCGTTGAGGTTGACTGTGCTCTCGCCAAGGCGGGGTTGGTTGTCGTGCCTGTCAGCTGGCGCTACATTGACAAAGAAGTCTCCTACGTAGTGGACAATTCCGACGCGAAGGCGATAATTGTAGGTGAGGATTTTGTCGAATGTGTTAACGGTGTTCGTAGAGACTTCGCGAAAGTAGACAAGGACCATTATGTTTCTGTTGGGTCTAAAGGGTTTGATGGCTACGTTGATTATGAAAGCCTGATTGCGGAGTCGCCTGACACTGCGCCAAATGTGCAGGTTGACGGTGGGGATACGTGGTTTCAGATTTACACTTCTGGCACGACTGGCGTTCCGAAGGGTGTTGTCCGTTCGCATCAGTCGTACATTGCTTTCTACTTAATTAATGCGGTTGATTTTGGTTTTTCTGAGAAGGATAAAGGAATGATTGTTATGCCCTTGTTTCATGTGAACTCGACTTTTTACGGCCCGTTATTCCTGTATATTGGCGGTACTTTGTTTGTTGGGCGTGACAAAGGCTTCGACCCAGTTGAGTTGCTGCGCACCTTCAGCGAGGAGAAAATAACGTTTACTTCTTTGATTCCAACGCATTACAGTCTTATTTTGAATGTGCCTGAAGATGTGCGAAAGCAGTTTGATGTTAATTCCGTGCGCAAGCTGTTATGTTCTTCGGCGCCCGCTCGTGTTCATATCAAGAAGGGTATCTTGCAGGTGTTTCCAAATGTGGAGTTGTTTGAGGCTTATGGCTCAACCGAGGCGGGAATGGTCACATTGCTCAGGCCTGAAGACCAAATGCGCAAACCAGGGTCTATTGGCAAAGAATGCTTCGGAACTGACATGTTGAGGCTCTTGGATGAGAAAGGAAGCGAGGTACCTCTGGGAGCCGTGGGTGAGTTGTATTCGCGTGGTCCTATGATGTTTGATGAATATTACAAGTTGCCTGATAAGACTAAAGCTTCTTTTAGGGACGGGTATTTCACGGCTCGGGACATGGCCAAAAGAGACGAGGAAGGTTATTACTATTTGGTTGATCGCAAGGACAACATGATTATCACGGGCGGCGAACACGTGTACCCCAGTGAGGTTGAAGCCATTCTTTGTCAACATCCTAAAGTTTTTGATGTGGCAGTTATTGGCTTGCCTGATGATGTTTGGGGTGAAGCTGTCAAAGCGGTTGTGATATTGAAGGAGGGGCAAACTGCGACGGCTGAGGAGATTATTGAGTGGTGCAGGGGCAAGATGACTGGGTATAAGAAACCAAAGTCAGTGGACTTCATTTCTCCTGAGGATATGCCGAGAACCACGATAGGGAAGATTCTGCATAGAAAGTTAAGAGAGAAGTATTCGGGATCATTTTAGCTAGGCGCTGAAGTGGGTCGTTTTTAAAACGTGGCTGATGGTTTCTCCATGAAGCAGAATGTGGCGTTTGATCGTGCCTCTGGCAGGGTTCGCATAAGGATGTATAACGTTGCTTCTAAGCTAGGACTCGCACATCTGCCCTCCCAAATCTACGTTATGCTTGTCCTGAATCTTCTCTTTGCGATTGGAAGGAACTTGGCGTTTCCATATCTTGCTATGTATTTGACGGGTAAGAGCGTCAACGGAGGGTTGGAGATGGATCCGTCGTTGATTGGGTTTATGTTTATGGTTGGGGGGTTAGCCTACATTTTCCCGTTACTTGTTTCTGGGAGCCTTTGCGACAAGTTTGGTCGGAGGGGGATGATTTTGCTTTTTGTTGTGCCTCAGGTGTTTCTGACTGCTGGTTATGCTTATGCCTCTTCATTTGTTGAGTTCTTGGCATTGTATGTTGCTGGCGGTGTGCTTGGTGCTTTTTTTGATCCAGCCTTCAGCGCTATGGTTGCTGACCTTGTTGTTGAGCCTAGTCGACGGGAAGAAGTTTATGGTTTGAGTTATATGATTGCTAACATTGCTACTGTGTTTGCTCCGCCGATTGGTGGTCTCATCGCGAGTGCAAGTGGTTATTCAGTTTTGTTTATGTATGCCGTGGTGTTCATGAGCGTCTGCGCAGTCATTGTCTTTGTGTTCATCAAAGAATCTCTCCCTGAGAGGGATCGTGCTAGGAGTATTGCTTTGGCTCAGCTTGGTGGGGTTTTCAGGGATAGATTGTTTATTATTTTCTGTTGTGTAGGAGCTTTGACGAATGTGGTTTATTCTCAGTTGTATGGGTTGCTTTCTGTTTACACGGAGTATGTTGGTCTGCCGCCATACGCTTTTGGCATCTTGTTTTCAGTTAACGGAGCCATGGTTGTGACATTGCAGATTCCGATTAGGAAAGGAGCTGTCAGGATTGGGAGTACGAAAGCCTTTGTCGTGGCTCAGTTGCTGTACGCTGTTGGGTTCACTTATTTCTTGGTGTCCAGAGACTTTTTGCAGTTCCTTGTTGGCGTGGTTGTTTTGACGCTTGGCGAGATTATTTTTTCTCCTGCCATCTCTGCGTTTGTGGCTAATTTGTCGCCTGTGGATATGAGGGGGCGGTATATGGCGTTGTCTGGGCTTTTCTATGGCGTTGGGAGTTCGGTTGGAACTATGGTGGGGTTTAGGCTTTACGATGTCTTGTCGAATAAGGAGTTGATTTGGGGTGTGTTGGGATCAGTTGGGTTTGCCACGTTGCCTGGATACCTCTATTTGATGAAGGCTAACAGAAAAGTGGAGGAAAATTCAGCCTCGTCGCAGAAGAATTAGCCTATTGTTAATTGGGTTTAGGCTGAGCGGTGTTGATGCGGGGTCAGGAGGCTGTTTTTAATGTTGTCTTTAGGTTTTTTCTCTTTCTGTATTGTTGTTTTTCATGGGTTTGGTATTTCTGCAAGGTACTCTTAAGGGGTACGTTGCTGCAACAAAAATCTTTAGTAATTGTTCCATGTCTTCTATATATCGATATATCGAGTTTGTCTATAGAGAGCAGAGGAGGACAGATTTGCGGGGGGGGCATTTGGGCTTATTGTCATTGTTCTGGTTGTTGTCTCGAGTTACGCATCACTGCAGTGCGTTATTTTGGTGTTGAACAATAACTCCAATAAAATGGTTGTTCTGTATGCACGTCTTCTTGATATGAAGCCAATTGACATCAACATGACGGTACCTGTTGAGAAACCTTTCAATATTTCGCTAACATTCGAAAACCCAACTATTAAAACCCTAAACCTGACAGATTTAAGTGCTGAATGTTATACGTGGGGCCCGTTTGGTAGTCCATCAATGCTTGCCACATCTGATACGGTCAAGCCAGTATCATTAGATCCCGGTCGCACGCGGATTATCTTAACTGAAAGGCCGACGGTGAACGATGAAGTTTCTTCTGCAGTCGGTTACTACTGGGATGTATATTACAGTTTGAGACTTGGTAGTGTCAATTATCAATTCGTTGTCGTGATCTCCGATTCAAGCATAACGCAACAGGGCACCTATAGTTTGGGCGAGAATCAGGTGTACTCACTAATTCGCACTTACACATTATTGACCGCTGATGCTTGGGCTTTTGCACTTATTACAATGGCACTTTTTGAGCTTGCACAGGAAAGAAGGGTTGGCCTAGGCCTCAGGTGGAACGTGCCCCGGAAAGAACACAACAAAATGCTTGCAGTCAATTATGCTGTTCAAGGTATGGGAATTATAGTGGCGCTTTTTCTTCCGCCTTTGATGAACTTCATACTGTCAGAACCACCCTTAGGACCAGGGCCCTCTTTGCAAGGGTCTGCAGATGCTATCTTATGGGGGTTTTCCTTCATCTTCGCAGTAATCCTTTTCGCGTTGGCAATGTCCTTTTTGACTCGACCACTTGATGCCAAAACCTATGGTCTATTTATCTCCTTCATAGGCTCACCCGCGTGGTTCATCGGTGGCGTCTCTGTTCTGACTCATCTGGCATCGATTCAAGACGTAGCATTGGCTTCTCTGCTTCTTGCAGCAGCCATGGGCAACGTGATAGCCGTCTTCATACTTCTAAGAATGAAACAAACCTAATAGAGCAAGCGTCTTCTCAAAAACTGAAACTATTTATATTCCCTTTTGAATCAACTGTTAAATAGGGCTTGAAGGATTCTTTGATGGTTGAAGGAAAAGTCAATCCTTTGAAACCCAAAATAGTCTTGCTCTTCGTACTTTTGAGTGTGGCGATGCTACTTCTTATGTGGACAGACCCGTTCTTAGAAAAGCGTTTCATTCATCGGTCGGCAGATAGGGAAAATGAACAACCCAATTTGTTGATGAGTTTAGTGAACTCTTATCAAAATGTAACTTACATTGGAGATATTGTTGTAGAAAACGAGACTTATCTAGTTGAAAACATGGAGCTCCACCTTATTGGAAATATCACAGCTAGAAATAACGCAACTGTGATAATTAGAAATTCAAAGTTGGTTCTTATGATTGGGGCGAGCCACCGTGAGGCTGTCGAGTTAAAGGATACATCTAAGTTCATTGCCGAAAATGCAACCATATATTTTCAGTCGGTTTCAGATGACTCATCTGAGATAACAATAACCGACGAGGCTCAGGTTAACATAACCGAGTCAAGCCTGTTCGGATGGACATATCTAATCGGGGGACGCAACTCCAAGGTTTTCATTGCAAATTCAATTGCGAAGGGACCAGAACCGAACCGTTTACGAGAATTCGGTATAGTAACTAGAGACGCTGCAAATGCAAGAATCGAAAACTCGACGATTGATAGGGTGGAAGCCCGAGAGCAATCCTCGATTTACGTAACAAAGTCTTTTGTTCCCAGTGCTCTGCTTACCGAAGGAGGTGGCATCATAGAAATTGAGAATTCTGATGTAGGATCTTGCTTGCTTTCAGGTAATTCAAATATCCGAATATCGAACTCCACTCTCGAGAACATAGACTTCGGGGGCGCAACATTATATGTTAAAGATTCAAGCGTAAACTCTAGCGCGTCGGCTTATGATAACTCCAAGATTTGGTTCCAAAGCACTAGAGTATTTCATGTGCACGCTTACGAGAACTCAACAGTTTGGTTGATTAACTCGGGAGCAAGATACATCGATACTTCGGGTGATGGGAAGGTTTATGTTGGTTGGCAACTTCCTGTTTTTGGAATTGTTGTGATTCCCCACACATGGATATTGGTTTTTCAAGTAGTGTTTTATCTTGCCATTGCAGTAATCATCATTGCTTCTTCAGTTCTTATAGTCCTTCGATGGAAACCACGGCTAATTTAACTGTCTGGACAGAATTTCTATCCAACCAACACGTCGTCAGTTTTGTGTGTGCATAGAAATTCTATAGACCCAGACCCAAACCTTTCTTCTCCCTCACACACAAGCGAAGAAGACACGGAGACAGTTTCAGTTATTTTAAAGGGGGGGCATTAATGATAAGAATAATAAGACACATTCCACTAAATAGAAAGAGGGATGCAAATGAGGAAATGGAGTCTTATAATAGGCGTAATCTTACTTATCATCGGTTCTTTTTTAATCTATTCGGGATTTAATACTTATTTTTTCTATCATGGGGGATTTGCAGTGATGGGAGGAGGAATCTCTCAAAGTGGCGCCGCTCTGGCAGTTATGGGAGTGGCCTATTTTGTAATCCCAGGAGCCGGCTTCATTCTATTAGCTGTGGAAGAACGGGCTTTGACCTTGGGTTTGCTTGTGCTTCACATTGCCACTTTCCCCATATATTTTGGATTAAGACTCCTCCAAATTTACACAAATGTTCGCGAATATGTACAGATGGGTACAGATATCTTGTATTTTGGGTCTTTTTTAGCGGTATTGGGGACAATTACCATAATATTGACTGGTGCCTCTAAACATGGAATTAAAAAGTTTTCAATAAAAAAGAGCATTTAGATTCTGCGATGGGGCAGGTATAAAGGCAGAATCTTCGACTAAAGTATCTAAAGCTATGCTTGGTTAGTCACTTTGTTTTGTGTTTGGATAATTCTGACAGATAGGCATGGGTTACTTCTGTTGTGGTTTTGTGTGTGGGCATAGAATTTCTATCCAACCAAGAGCCAGAATGAAACCTCAATGATCTTCCGACGGAAGCTTTAGTTGCGATGGGTTAATGTTTTGCCTTCATTAGGAGTTCTAGCCCGCATCAGCAGATGAGGGAAGAGAGGCTGGTTGTTTTCTTCTTTTTTTGTGCAGATAGATTATTTCCAGTCCTATTGCTGCGGCTCCTATCACCACGATTATGATTAGTTCCTTGGGGATGTAGATGCCCGTCTGCGGAGGAGCATCATACTGGACTACAAGCTCAGGATAATAAGCGGGGTTGAACGGGTTCTGCCTCGAATAGAACTCTACGAAGCCAGGTGTATCAGCTTTGAGGACTAGGCTCAGCCTCTTGTCCGTGGATTGCAGCGTTGTTTTGACTGTTTCAGTAACATTCCATTCGTATGGGGTTTGAGGGGTAGTTACGTTGGCGGTGTCCAGGGTCGTTTGCGAGAAAGACGGCATATTGTTGAAGGTTATCCCATCCTCCGTCCAGCCATTATCAGAGCAATAATAAACCCCAACAAGAGACTTGTACACCACCGCCCCCGTAGTGAGCAGCCTGAGCCTAGCCCATTCCACGGACGCGCTGGATGGAATCTGCCCCAAGTCAAACATCAAAAAACCAAGAGACTCCCGGCCGTTAACAACTGCGGGTTCTCTCACTAACAAGTCTCCGCTCCGACCCACATTTGTGTCAGGGAATTCACTCTCAACATATGAGTCTGCGGTAGGGTTGAGCGTCTTCTTTTCCACAAGGGCCTGAGCCTGCGACATTACAAAGACGGATACAAGTAAGAAATAATATACCAATGGCAACAACAGAGCATTTTTGTTTCTCCGCAATTTTCTTCCCCCAGCCTCTGACTATCCAAGTCCTACTAAAGGGATTTGTGAATAAAAGCATTCTTTTCTTTGGTTAATACAAAAAGAGGGATGATGGCGTGAGTTGGTTATGGAAGGTTTACGGGTGATTCGCTCCTAGTGGTGGACCATCAAAGTATGCATTGACCATGGACACATCGACAACGTTTACGACGCCGTCGGAAATGCCCAGTATAGGTCCAGATAGGCTGCCCGTCGTGCCGCCTATCCCGCCTGTCAGGTCGGCTTGCGGCGCATAACCCAACGAACCGGAGGGTGGGCCTGTCCAGTGAGCGCTTATGACGCCATAGTCGGCAACATCCACCGCGCCGTCGTTGTTGGCGTCTCCGAAGTGCGTCAAAGCTTTCCAACGGTGGTAGATGTATCTGCCGTGCTGGAGTGGGTTACCGTACCATCCTCGCATCCAGTCTCGTTCAAACTCGCGTCCCCGAGGCTGAATGATCGGAAGACTTGGCACATCGTCATGGTACACCTTCTGAAGATAATAGTAGATTTGCTGTCTCCGCTGCCCATCCGACGTGGCTATTCCATCCTCGATCTTTCTGAAGGAAGAGGAGTTGGTTTTTTTCTTCCTTTTCGAAGCATATAGGCTAGTGTCAATACTATTGCCGCGGCGCCTATCACTGCGACTATGATTAGTTCTTTGGGGATGTAAATGCCTGTTTGGGGTGGAGCATCATACTGGACTACAAGCTCGGGGTAATAGTTGGGGGAAAACGGGTTCTGTCTCGAGTAGAACAGTACGGAGCCGAGTGTGTCGGCTCTGAGGACTAGGCTCAGCCTCTTGTCGCCAGATTGCAGCGTTGACTTGACTGTTTCAGTAATGTTCCATTCGTATCGGGTTGACGTAGCACTCACGTTGGCGGTATCGAGGGTCGTTTGCGAGAAAGACGGCATATTGTTGAAGGTTATCCCATCCTCCGTCCAGCCATTATCTGAGCATAAATAGACGCCGACGAGAGCCCTGATGTCCACAGCGTAGGTAAGCAGCCTCAGCTTCGCCCACTGTATTGAAGCATCTGAAGGAATAGACGATAGATCAAACATCAAAAAGCCAAGAGACTCCCAGCCGTTAACAGCTGCGAGTTCTCTCACTAACAAGTCTCCCCTGCGACCCAAATTCGTGCTCGGGAATTCACTCTCAACGTAGGAATCTGCGGTAGGGTTGAGCGTCTTCTTTTCCACAAGTGCCTGAGCCTGCAGCATTATAGAGACCGACGTAAGCAAGAGACAACAGAAGAACAACGACCACACAAGATTTTTGCTTACGCGCATCCTTCTTCTCCATGCCTCACTATCCAACTCTCATTAAAGGGATTTGTGAATAAAAACATTCTTTTGTTGGGTTAATACAAAAAGAGGGATGATGGCGTGAGTGGTTGTGGAAGGTTTATGGATGATTCGCTCCTAGTGGTGGTCCATCAAGGTATGCATTGACCATAGACACATCGACAATGTTTACGACGCCGTCGGAAATGCCTGGTACGGGTCCGGATAGGCTGCCCGTTGTGCCACCAATTCCGCCTGACAGGTCGGCTTGTGGAGCATAGCCTAACGCTCCAGGCGGCGGACCGCCCCAGTGGGCGCTTAGCACACCCAAATCTCCCGAGTCTACTAAGCCGTCGTTGTTGGCGTCGCCGAAGTGCGTCAAAGCTTTCCACCGGTGGTAGATGTATCTGCCGTGTTGGAGTGGGTTGCCGTACCATCCTCGCATCCAGTCGCGTTCAAACTCTCGTCCACGGGGCTGAATGATTGGAAGGCTTGGCACATCGTCATGGTATAGATTCTGAAGATAATAGTAGATTTGCTGTCTCCGCTGCCCATCCGACGTGGCAATTCCATCCTCGATCTTTCTGTCAGCGTTAGGATTGTTGTAGCTCTGAAAAGCAGCAACCGTGCCTTGACTGTACATGAAAGTGTAGACGTAATCGTGGGGATCAGAAAAGTCACCTTGAAAACCATACACGAACAACGGTATCTTACGGATCAAAACGCCCGACGCAAACTCGGGCCATTGCGCACGCCCAAGAGGTGTGCTAAGGTAATCTAAGAAGGTGAAGTAAGAGGAGTTGGTTGTTTTCTTCCTTTTCGAAGCATATAGACTAGTGTCAATACTATTGCGACGGCTCCTATCACTGCGACTATGATTAGTTCTTTGGGGATGTAAATGCCTGTTTGGGGTGGAGCATCATACTGGACCACAAGCTCAGGGTAATAGCTTGGGTTAAACGGGTTCTGCCTCGAATAGAACTCCACGGAGCCAGGTGTATCTGCTCTCAGGACTAGACTGAGCCTCTTGTCCGTGGATTGCAGCGTTGATTTGACTGTTTCAGTAACATTCCATTCGTATGGGGTTTGAGGGGTAGTTACGTTGGCGGTGTCCAGGGTCGTTTGCGAGAAAGACGGCATATTGTTGAAGGTTATCCCATCCTCCGTCCAGTCATTATCTGAGCAATAATAGATGCCAACGAGGGACTTGTACACCACCGCCGTTGTCGTGAGTAGCCTTAGCTTCGCCCATTCCACGGACGCGCTGGATGGAATCTGCCCCAAGTCAAACATCAAAAAACCAAGAGACTCCAAGCCGTTAACAACTGCAGGCGTTTCCACGCTAAATCCTCCCCTGCGACCCACATTCGTGTCGGGGAATTCACTTATGACATAGGAATCTGCGATAGGATTAAGTGTCTTCGCTTCCACAAGCGCTTGAACCTGTAACATTAGAAAGGCCGACGTAAGCAAGAGACAACAGAAGAACAACGACCACACAAGATTTTTGCTTACGCGCATCCTTCTTCTCCATGCCTCACTATCCAAGTCTCATTAAAGGGATTTGTGAATAAAAACATTCTTTTGTTGGGTTAATACAAAAAGAGGGATGATGGCGTGAGTGGTTGTGGAAGGTTTATGGATGATTCGCTCCTGGTGGTGGTCCATCAAGGTATGCATTGACCATGGACACATCGATGATGTTTACGACGCCGTCGGAAATGCCCGGTACTGGCCCAGATAGGCTGCCCGTTGTGCCACCAATTCCGCCTGACAGGTCGGCTTGTGGAGCATAACCTAACGCTCCAGGCGGCGGACCACCCCAGTGAGCGCTCAGCACACCCAAATCTCCCGAGTCTACTAAGCCGTCGTTGTTGGCGTCTCCGAAATGCGTCAAGGCCTTCCAACGATGGTATATGTACCGTCCGTGCAGGACTGGGTTGTTGTACCATCCTCTCATCCAAGTTCTTTCGAACTCGCGGCCAACAGGCTGTGCGAACGGAACGCTCGGCACGTCATCGTGGTAGATTGCCTGAAGATCATAGTAGATTTGTTGTCTTTGCGGTCCATCCGGCGTGGCAATTCCGTGGCAAAGTGAGCTAAGAAGGTGAAGGAAGAGGAGTTGGTTGTTTTCTATCTTTTCGAAGCGTATAGACTAATGTTAATACTATTGCTGCGGCTCCTCCCACTATGATTATGATCAGTTCCTTCGGAATGTAGATGCCTGTTTGGGGTGGAGCATCATACTGGACTACAAGCTCAGGGTAATAAGCGGGGTTAAACGGGTTCTGCCTCGAATAGAAAAAAACGCCACCAGGTGTATCGGCTTTGAGGACTAAGCTGAGCCTTGTATTAGCAGATTGCAGCGTTGACTTAACCGTGTCGGTAACGTTCCATTCGTATCTGGTTTGCATGGCAGTCACGTTGACAGTATCCAACCTTGTTTCCGAGAAAGCAGGCTTGTTGTTGAAGGTTAATCCATCCTCAGTCCAGTCATTGTTTGAGCAATAGTAGACGCTGACTAACACACTATGGACCACTTCCTCTGTGGTGGTCAGCAAACTAAGCTTCGCCCACTCTAGCAAAGCACTAGACGGAATCTGCCCCAAGTCAAACATTAAGAAACCAAGAGACTCTTCGCCGTTAACAACTGCAGGTTCTCTCACTAACAATTCGCCCCTCCGACCCCAATTCACGTCTGGATCGCCACTTCTAACATGCGAATCTGCTATGGGGTTGAGCGTCTTCGTTTCTAGAAGCGCCTGAACTGGCAAAAGGGCAAAGACCAACTCAAGTAAGAGATAACAGACCAATAACGACCACACAACATTTTTGCTTGTGCGCATCTTTCCTCCGTGCCTCCGACTATCCAACTCTCATTAAAGGAATTTGTGAATAAAAGCATTCTTTTCATGAATCCACACAAAAAGAGGGATGATGGTGTGAGTTGGTTATGGAAGGTTTACGGGTGATTCGCTCCTAGTGGTGGACCATCAAAGTATGCATTGACCATGGACACATCGACAACGTTTACGACGCCGTCGGAAATGCCCAGTATAGGTCCAGATAGGCTGCCCGTCGTGCCGCCTATCCCGCCTGTCAGGTCGGCTTGCGGCGCATAACCCAACGAACCGGAGGGTGGGCCTGTCCAGTGAGCGCTTATGACGCCATAGTCGGCAACATCCACCGCGCCGTCGTTGTTGGCGTCTCCGAAATGCGTCAAAGCTTTCCAACGGTGGTAGATGTATCTGCCGTGCTGGAGTGGGTTACCGTACCATCCTCGCATCCAGTCGCGTTCAAACTCGCGTCCACGCGGTTGAATGATCGGAAGGCTTGGCACATCATCATGGTACAGCGCCTGAAGCTGATAGTAAGTCTGTTGTCTCTGCTGTCCATCTGGCGTGGTTATTCCTTTTCTTATTTTGTGGTCAACTGTCGGATTGCTGTAGCCTTGGAAATGAGCCACTGACAATATCTAAATATACTTGTGCAACTTCGCTATGGTAGAAGTCAAAACCGCGGTTCAAAAAATCACAAGAACTGAGACAGGATGGTGGTTTGAAGCGTGTCTTCTGACAGGAACACCATAAAGAATGCCGTGAACCGCGCGTTAGAGGCGATGCGGAATTCTGGTTTTGAGATTTCAGAAAAGCTTGAAGTTGTGCTTGACCCGGAACTGCCATTTATGGGCTATGCAACGAAGAAAAGTGGCAAAAACGTCATTGTGGTTTCCAGCAGCGCGATAAAGTCTGGACCAGTCGAAGGCTTACTAATACATGAGATGTGCCACATCTACAGAACCGACCAAAATCATCCCTCACACAACAGCGAGTTGCTAGACGGCATCGGACAAGCAATAATACATGGGAACCATTTAACTGAGGACTATCAGATTAGAACGATCCAGCAGGCAGTCAACCACATTCAAGACCTGTACGCAGACGACATAGCCTTCAAAGTCTTCGAAAAAAGCCGCGCTTTCACACCTGAACAAGCCTTCGAATTCTTCCTAGACTGGATAAATGACGTAGCAATCACACCAAAGACCAAGAGAGACAAATGGTTCAACATAGGCATCATGCTGAACAACTGCTTCGCCATAAGCAACCTAACAAGACACAAAATAAAAGACATCGACAACCGAGCAGAGAACAAAGTGCAAAAATTCCTGTCCCAAGTCAACGCCTCGATGAAAAAAGAGTTTAGATACTTTAGAAACCTCATGGCGAATCTGAAAGAAGACCCAAACGAAACACAATTCAAGAAAGATCTAGCCGAGTACTTAACAAGAACAATCGAACTGGCAAAATAAACCTTGAGAAGACAGCACTGGCTACCAGGATAAATGACTGTAAATACTCCATCTTGAGTGCATGTATCATTCAAACTGTATGAAAAGGCAGAATGTTCACCATGATTACTATTGAAGGAGCTAGAGTCAAAGCCAAGATGATTCCAAGGAAGAAAATCATCTCCATATGGAAGACGTTGACTAAGAAACAATTCCCCAAAGTATCAGCGTTTCAGCTGGAGGACAATGATTTCAACTATGCTATAGAACTGACCAAATGCAGAGACGATGAAAGAAGAGAGATAGAAGAATGGGGAAGAGTACTCTCAGCCAGAGGCACCGACGCATGTGTATTCAACGCCAATGAATCTGCTGACGTTGACTACATCATACTAATTAGAAAAAAACCTTACCACCGCCTCGAAGAGGTCCTAGAACACGAACTATCCCACATTGCCAGAGGAGACCTCTAAACACAGCCCCACACCGCCAAGTCTTGCGTGGTCAACGACTTCTGGAAGAAGAAGGCGCTAAGCGATTGTTCCCTTCTTCTGAAATCATCTTACAGCCCCCCACGTCCTGCAACATACGATGACGACTCAGGACATAGTTCAACACACGAAAACACAGCGATCATGCACTTGATGAAACCTAGTTACCGAGCAGAGCCGAACAGAGCTAAAACAGCGTCCAAAAGCCAGAACAGACTTTGAAACGCAAACATCATAGTTGGTGACTGTTCTAGGCGCAAGTTAATAACACACGATGAATTCCCTGCCCAGCGCAAGCCACGAAGTAGTCGTCACAAAACACTACACGTTGACGACTACTTCCGCACAGCCACACGCTTACTGGAAGTTGTTGTGGCTAACCTATCAGAGCCAACAACAACTTCAAAACAGAAAAGCCTCCCTTAAGAACACCAAGCAGAACCATCTCCATAATACGCACGTCAAACCATACAATCATAGACGTGTGAACCCACAGAAAACAGGAACTTAACCCCATGGACCTCAGCTTTCTACTAAGAGGACTCGCAATAGGCTTCTCAATTGCCGCACCAGTTGGACCAATCGGCGCACTATGTATAAGACGCACATTGACCCAAGGACGAGCCTCAGGCATACTCTCTGGTCTAGGCGCCGCATCTGCCGATGCCATCTATAGCTGCATTGCAGCGTTAGGAATAACCCTAATCTCAAACTTCCTAATCACTCAGCAATCATGGCTCCGCCTAATCGGCGGCGTTTCTCTCTGCTACCTAGGCATCAAAACCTTTCTCTCCAAACCATCCGAGGATGCGACCTCAGTTCAGAGTACGCGGCTCGCTGGAGCTTACGTCTCAACATTTCTGCTGACACTCACAAACCCAGTGACAATTCTTTCTTTTGCCGCCGTGTTCGCTGGACTTGGCGTGACGGAAGGCACAAATGGAAACTACAATAATGCGGCGACACTTGTTCTAGGCGTATTCATCGGCTCTGTCCTATGGTGGCTCATCCTAACTGGATTTGTCGGCTTGTTCCACTCAAAATTCAGCTCGAACCAGCTGAAATGGGTAAACAAAATCTCAGGAACAATAATCACACTATTTGGACTCATAGCTCTCATCAGCCTCACAACATGAAAACCTAATCGAACAACATTGCAGAAATAACCATAAAATGCCGATATCACACAAGCGGTTTAGGCAACAAATCATCAATCTTTGATTTCTTCACGGCTTCAACATGCTTCACCAGCTCCTCAACCACAACCTCAATAACCCTCCTACCCTTCTTCACAGAAGCCGTCGTCGAAGTCCCAAACACACCAGAACCAGTGTAATCAGCCGAGTCAAGCCTATAATTCACACTGAACGCCGAAGCATCGAAGAACGGTCGAACGGGCTTCTCATCCACCGCCTTCTCCATATTCACCAAACGCGGATGCAAGGCTAGGTTCACAGAAGTCTCTTCAGCCGCCGCATGCCCCACCTCTTCTTCACTAAAAAGCTCTGGCAAAAGCTTCCGAGCCACATCCCACCAGATAAAAACAGACAGAAACATCTCATTCTTCTCTCTAAGTTCCCGTGCCAGCCCCGCCAGAGCAGCAGTATTCCCCCCATGCCCATTAACAACCACAACCTTCCGAACACCATAATACTTCAGCGAAACACAAATGTCACGCACATAATCCTTGAACGTCTCCGGCGTCACATGCACAGTCCCCCAAAACTGCCGATGATGCGAACTCACACCAAACGGAACAGTTGGCAAACACAAAACCCCCGTCCGTTCAGCCGCCTCCTCAGCCACACACCGAGCTATCAAATGATCCGTCCCCAACGGATTCTGAGGACCATGCTGCTCAGTTGAACCAACAGGCAAAATCACCATATCACTTGAACGAAAGTATTTCTTAGCCCCAACCCAACTCAACTCATAAAGCCTCAACACATCCGTCCCCAAACACCCAACGATAATTCACACAGTAAACATCCCCACACAATTTAACACTTTAGACACAACTCCAACAGTAATCGAAATCATATCACCTCTAGGCCCCAAAACCGCGATTCTTCATAAAGTTTTAATGCACGCAGGTTCAGATACAACTTCCAACATCGGTGATCAATGCGTGAAAGCTGTCATCATCGCCGGCGGCTTCGGAACCCGACTACGCCCATTAAGCTGCACTCGCCCCAAGCATCTCTTTCCCATCGCAGGCAAACCCCTCCTCGACTGGACCCTTGAACGCCTAGCAAAAAACGGCACAGACGAAGTTGTGTTCGCAGTAAACTATCTCTTCCAAGCCTTCGTCAAAAGATACGGCGAATCAGCCTACGGAATGAAACTCCACTATTCGCGAGAAGCAAGACCCCTTGGCACAGGCGGCTGCGTGAAAAACGCAGAAAAAATCATCGGACACGACGAACCCTTCCTCCTGCTCAACGGAGACATACTGTCCAACGTAGACTATGCCAGACTCTTCGCCGAGCACAGAAAGAACGGCGCAACTGCAACGATGACGCTTCATAAGGTAGACGACCCAACTCGATACGGCGTTGTTGAACTCGGACAGAAAAATCGCATAAAACGTTTCGTGGAAAAACCCGAACGAGGAAGAGCTCCCAGCAACCTGATAAACGCTGGCGTCTATGCTTTGAGTCCCCAGATATTCAATTATATTTCCGACAAAAAACCCATATCAATTGAACGCGAAGTTTTTCCGCTTCTCGTGCAAGATAACAGACTTTTCGGATACGAATCTGAAGGTTTATGGATTGACATAGGTGAACCCTCTGACTACTTGAAGGGCAATAAGCTCCTGTTAGACGCTGAACTAAAGAAAGGATCCATAGCAAGCTCCGTTGAACTCGAGGGCGACGTCGAAATCAACAACCCAGTTGTCATCGGAGAACACGCAAACATTGGAGAAAAATCAAAGATTGGCCCCCACGTAGCCATAGGCGAAAACGCCGACATTGGCAAAGGCGTGTCCATAAAAAACTCAATCATCTTTCCTGGCACAGTCATCTCAGACTTTTCCTCCTTAAAAGGCGCCATAATCGGCGAAGACGCCATCATTGGCAAGTGGGTAAAAATCGAAGACAACTGCATAGTAGGCGACCATGCAATAATCAACGACAACGTTACTTTGACCAAAGGCGTCACAGTCTGCCCTCAAAAAGAGGTTACTGAAAGCGTTCTCTCACCTAAATGCCTAATGTAAACAACTCTGCCAATGACGCTTAATTTAAAAGTGCTCATCGCTTAACAATGAAGAAACAAGAACTGCCGGAGTCGCTTACATGAAGGTATTCATAGACATACTCACACCCAAACAGTGCATGCTCTTCTCAAAACTCTCAGAACGCCTAAGAAACAACGGCCACCAAGTTTTCGAAGCTACAAGAGAATACAGAGAAGTGAACCAACTCTGTGGCATGATGGGCACAAAGGCACGGGTAGTGGGCAAACACGGCGGCCAAACCCTGCTGGGCAAACTGAAAGCTAGCACGGAGCGAACACTTGAATTAGCCTCTCTCATGGCTGAACTGCAACCAGATGTCGCTGTCTCCTTCTCCTCACCTGAAACCTCTCGAGTCGCATACGGATTGAAAATACCGCATGTTTGCCTAAACGATTCACCTCACGCCCAAGCAGTGGCGCACTTAACCGTTCCTCTCGCAACGCTTCTCTTAACTCCAAGAATCATTCCAAGAACCGTCTGGATGAAATTCGGCATTTCACAAGATAAGATAATTCAGTACAAAGCCTTAGACGCATGGGCTTGGCTAAAAGACTTCAAACCCAACAAAAAAGTCTTGACACAATTAGGCCTAGAAACGTCAAGACCCATTGTGGCTTTCAGAACCGAGGAATCGTTCGCAAGCTATCTTCTTGAAAAGGCACCTAAAACACCAAGATTACTACCGTTGATTGAGAATCTGCTGACCTCACGTGTTGACTTTCAAGCCGTTGTTATGCCAAGATACGAAACCCAAGTCACACTTTTGAAAGAACGGTTGAAGAAACGCGCCGTAGTCTGCGAGTCAATTATTGATGCCCGCAGTCTTCTCTCGTACGCCTCAGTTTTTGTTGGCGCTGGTGGAACAATGACAGCCGAAGCCGCCTTGCTCGGAGTGCCAACCTTTTCCTGTTATCCCGATAAACCCTTCCTAGTTGAGAAATACCTAATCAAAAAAGGACTAATTACTCGAGAAACCAGTTTGGAAAAGGTCAAAGAGAAGGTTCTGCAGAGTCTTCAGAAACTTGAAGCCGTTCAGAAAACCCAAAAAATGAAAGCCCACGAACTAACTAACAGTTTTGAAGATCCGATTGACGTGATTATTAAAGCAATTGAAAAGGTTGTTTAGCAATGTTTGTTGATTCTCGAAAACGTTATACAAGCGCTGTCGGCATATACAGAGAAAAACATTTGGGCGAACGGTGAAACAATGGCTGATCCCAGGATAAAATCAACGGTTATGGCACTCGAAGCCAGCGACCTGAACTCACCAGAAAAACGTGCAAAGTACACCGTGTGCGTGGTGGGATGCGGTCGAATAGGGTTGCCCACGGCATGCCTCTTTGCTGAA
>Ga0315268_10001314_pt1 | contig 28558 bp, 25 predicted proteins | sample C1_top_MG_FD_204535 | JGI IMG/M metagenome (GOLD analysis project Ga0315268, IMG submission 204535) | Sediment microbial communities from Yellowstone Lake, YNP, Wyoming, USA - C1_top | ecosystem: Environmental > Aquatic > Freshwater > Lake > Sediment | place: USA: Wyoming | collected 2017-08-01
TCAAAGGATTTTGCAGACAAAGCCAAAAATCGAAAAGCCCTCTTCACAAATCTCTTCAGAACCGGTCAGAGAGCCCTGTTCGGTTCTCTGCTTGGCTTTTTCCCGCAGCTTTTCAACGTACTTTCACAGAATAGAGAAGTGTTCCTCAACCTTCAGAGACTGCTTGAAGAAAACATGAGGGTCGGACAACAGATAGAAGATCCAGAAAAATACGTGTACGTTCCCACCGCTACCGGCCTTGCACCACTAGCGAACAGGATGGACATCGAAGCCTTCGCAAAAAAAGTAGTTGCTGCAGATGAAGACGCAAACGTAGAGATTGAAAGCCTAGGAGGTATATTGAACGATGTCTATTTAGTCAAAACGTTTGCGAAAGGAAATACGAAAAAAGTGGTTGCGAAGAGATTCAGAGACTGGTCCAATTTCAAATGGTTTCCACTCACCCTATGGTCTGTCGGAACCAGAACTTTCGCAGTCTTGGCAACCTCAAGGCTCGAAAGAGAATGTGCGATGAACCGGCTGTTAGATGCGAACGGCTTTTCTGTTCCCAGAGTCTTATACGTGAGCCCAGCTGAACGTTTGATTTTTATGGAGTATGTGGAAGGCGAGGATCTCAGCATCGCTGTCAAAAGAGCTGCAGAGTCGAAAAACCAAACTGAACTAGAGAGTAATCTCGACATAGTCAAGAACGTTGGCAACTTGTTTGCTGCTGTACACTCGTCTGGTGTTGCCCTGGGCGACACGAAGCCTGAGAACTTCAAAGTCGGAAAAGACGGTGAGATTTACATGATGGATTTTGAACAGGCCAGCAGGAACGGAGATAAGGTCTGGGATGTTGCGGAATTCCTGTACTACGCTGGACACAACATTTCACCGTTTGTGGAAGCTGGCAGAGTCGAACGAGTCGCAAGGGCTTTTGTATCTGGCTATCTAGAGGCCGGTGGAACCGTCAAGGTCGTCAAAAACGCAGGAACCCCTAAATACACCAAGGTCTTCAGCGTGTTCACTTTCCCACACATAATGTTTATCCTCTCAAATATATGCAGGAACGCAGACAAGCTGAAGGAGTAAGCATGGTCAAACGTCAAACAACCTTAACCTTCTACGGCGGCGTAAACGAGATCGGCGGCAATAAAATCCTCTTGCAAGACGGAGACACAAGAGTCTTCTTCGATTTCGGCATGTCCTTCGGCATGAAAAAACTGTTCTATTCGCCACCGTTTCTTTCACCGAAAAGCGAAAAAAGCCTACAGGAACTTGGAATCTTACCCAAGCTCACCGGCATCTACAAGTTCGATGACAAACCGCCTGAGATAGACGCCGTGTTCGTTTCCCATGGGCATCTGGACCATTCAGCTTATCTGTCTTTCATCAAGCGCGATGTCCCAGTGTACTGCGGCGAAACAACAAAGATCATTTTGCAGGCTCAAGGCGAAATGCGAAGGGCTGATTTGGAGTTCAACGTTCAAGACATAGCATTCAAACCCTTCAGGACAGGAGACACAAAGAAGATAGGCAGCGTGGAAATCGAGCCGATCCACGTTGACCATTCCGTACCAGGCGCCTACGGATTCGTAATTCACACTTCTAATGGTGCTGTCATTTACACTGGCGACTTTCGTGTCCATGGCACAAAACCTCAGATGACACAGGATTTTGCTGAAAAGGCCAAAGAAGCAGAACCCGTGGCAATCATTACTGAAGCTACAAACATGACCAGCGCAACAGTCTCCTCAGAAGCAGAAGTCGAAGACAAATTGGACGGCATCGTCAACGAGGCAGATGGAATCGTGCTTGCAGAGTTTGCATACGCGGATGTCGACCGGTTGAACAGTTTCTTCCGAGTTGCCAAGAAGAACGGCCGATGCTTAGCCGTTTCACTCAAGCAAGCATACTTGTTGAACGCGCTTCGTGCCGACGAGCATCTAGACGTGCCGGATTTGAACGATGAGAATGTCTTGATTTTTCGAAAGTCGAAGACAACAAACTACAAATGGGAAAAACAGATTCTAGAACACTACTCGGACAAGATCAAGACGGCCTTCGACGTTTCGAAGCAACAATGCAAGCTCATCCTGGCTTTGTCCTTCTATGATCTGGAGGAGCTTGTGGACATCCAGCCTGAAGCCGGAAGCTGCTTTGTTCTCTCGGCGTCTGAACCATTTAACGAAGAGATGGAGATCGATTCTGAAAAGCTCGTCCACTGGCTGGGCCATTACGGCCTACCTCAGTATCATGTACACGTGTCAGGGCATGTTATGCCGTTGCAGCTGAAAGCAATGCTCAAAGAAATCAATGCGCAGAGAATTTTTCCGGTGCACACGGAAAACGCAGGCTTGTTCCAAAAGTTCATGAGAGACCTGAAAGGCAAGACAACTGTTATAGAGAAAGCAAAGGAATACAAAATCTAGGTTCCGAAGATAAAAGCAAGGAAGCCGGATCTGCTTCCCTTTATATCGTGCCTGTCGCAAAGATATTGTTGGAAAAGAGATAGCTCGCGGGGGATTTCCTGCGGAAAAATGAGGGACTTTCAGTGGACCAGCTTGAAAAAACCCTGAACGATGACAGCTACATAATTGGTTACTGCGAAAACCATGGGCAGCAAATTGATCAAGGAAGATTCGAATACGGTGGATGTTGGACCTGCAACGACTATTTCCGCTGGGAAAACTGGCCCTACATTAACGCGAAAGATGCAGCAGAACGCTATGGAGTCTGCGTAAGGACGGTTTATAGATGGATCAAGCAGGGAAAGCTCAAAGCTCGGCTGTTCGTCATGGGAAGAAAAAGTCTCAATATGCCAAAGAGATTCTATGCGATACTGCCAAATCAGGCTAGACCAAGTTGACCTGAACGTGCAAATCAGATGACTTGAAGCTCTCTTGATAAGTTGCTCAGCAATCTTGCACCTTTTGCTGAAACAACCACGTCGTCTTCAGTTCTGACTCCGAACTCTCCAGGAAGATATATTCCAGGCTCGATTGTGAAGGTCATACCAGGCCGTAGAGGTGTCTTGTTGCCCTTGGCGATGTAAGGTTCCTCGTGCACTTCCAGGCCTAGCCCATGACCCGTTCTATGGGTGAAAAAGTTGCCATAACCAGCGTTTTCAATTGCTTTCCTTGCAATGGCGTCAACTTGTTCAGCCTTCACGTTTGGCCGCACAGTTTTTATCGCTGCTTCTTGGGCCTTTGCCACGGTGTCGTAGACTTCTTTCTGTTTCTTTGTTACTTCTCTCACGAAAACTGTGCGAGTAATATCGGCATTGTATCCTTCGTACACCGCTCCGACATCCATCAATACAACGTCTCTCTGCTTTACTTTTCTGCTTGAAGTGTTGCCGTGAGGCATAGCCGAGTTGCTTCCTGAAAGAACTATGCAGAACGGTACACCTTCGCCTCCTCTTTCTCGTATAGTCTTCTCGATCTCGAACGAGATGGCCGCCTCAGTCACTCCTGGCTTTATGAAGTCTATTCCAGCTTTTATGCCCAACGCAAGTATGGTTGCGGCTTTTTCCATCTTCTTCAACTCGTCCTGAGACTTGACGCATCTGAGTTGACTGAAAATCGCTGAAACTTCCTTGACTCTTATTTTTGGTGAACATTCGGCTAGCATTCTATAGAACCTGAACGGAAGTATCCCTTCAACTCCAAAGACGGCGTCCTCAAGTTCAGCATCTGCAATCGTTCGCCTGAGCAAGCGAGCAGGACTTTCCGAGTCATCATAGCTTGTGATCTCCTTGAACACGGATTGCTCCTTGACTTTCTGCTCTTCCAACTTTGGAACTATAACTGTCGACGTTTTTCCATCAACCGGAATGACGATTCCAGCAAACCTTTCCATTCCCGACACTGAGAAACCCGCAAAATATCGCATGTTCGTTTCTGAATTCACGAAAAAAGCATCCACACAAGCTTTCCTGCCGATCCTCTTCAATTCAGCCACTCTTTCTACAAACGTTGCCAACTTTCCAATTCCTTCACCACTTAATTCGTGCGATGAAATTCAACCTTTAATCAGCAAGGTATTGACTCACGTATCTGTGTAGGGTTTGAACTGCCATGCTTCCTCTTCTGCGTAAAGCTGTTCCAATATTCCCGTTGCTTTTTTCCTGTCCATCGCGAACAGAAGTTTCGCAACGTGTTTGCACAGTTTCTTGGTTGCCAAGATTTTCCCCCAGTCAGCGCAATCATGCCAGATGGTCCTCTGATCTGCGTTTATGATTATGTGGTAGTCTCTTATAGTTGCTTCAACGTCTCTATCCGTTTGCTTCGTAACGGTCAGTTCATCATCTTTGATCTGCTCAGCCCTCTTAAGCCTCTCGGTTGGAACGAAGTAGCGCATTAGGCTTTCAAAATCCGTTTTCTCAGGAGCGATAAAACTTTCAAGCGTAGACTCCGATATAGATGAGCCCTTGAAGTAGCTTTCTATGCGAGTTTTCGCTTGGACTTGTTTGGGCTGTATGGTTCCCAGCATTTCCATGACTTGGAGGCAATTTTCCACTGCATAGCCGTGATAGTGGTTGTTGAAGTATCCAAACACTTTTTCAACTTTTCCAGCGGTCTCACGCACTTTAGGAACCCAAGGCTCAAGCTCTTGAGCAGAATAACGATAATTGTACCAAGGTCTTGTTCCGCGGCCGTGCCACCGAAAATACGCGAGGTTTGACGTCAAATGCAAGTCAGGCTGGAGCAAAGGTTCATCAACGATCGCGTAGGCGACCTGATACTTTTCCAGAAGAACCCATGTTTCCGGCCTCATCCATGACTGATGTCTGAATTCCACTGCAAACTTGACATGACCAGGCAGGATTTTGAAGAAGTCTTCCAACTCGTTTGGTCTGTAATTGAACCTCGGTGGCAATTGAATGAGTATGCATCCAAGTTTCCCGCCTAGAGAAAGAGGCTCCATCAATTCCAAGAACCTTAGCAGGTCCTGTTCTATGCCCGCGTTCAAGTTCAATTTCTTGTCATGTGTAATCAATCCCGGCAGCTTCGCAGCGAACGTGAAGTCATCAGGTGAATATCTCGTCCATCCCATGACCATTCCCTTGGACGGGTACCTGTAGAACGTAGAGTCAATCTCGGCTGTCTTGAAGACTCTGGTGTAGGCACGAAGCATGCTCTTGTCTTCTTTAGAGTAGAACGGTCCTATCCATTCTTTGTAGCTCCATCCGGACGTGCCCAGAAAAACGTTGTCAGAGACCGAGGCCAAACACTTCACCTCATCAACTGCTTCACTCTTTCTGTGACTTCACGTACATCATTGTATGTTCCTTCAGGCAGTCTCTGCAGCAAATCACCTGTGCGAACTCTTTCGGTCTCGGTTAAATCGAAAAGCTTCCAACCTTGACTCTGAACCAGTTCTTGTTTTGTAGCTGGAAACCTCGCATCCTCACTCAGAACTTCTTCAAGGGAAGTGACGCCTGTTGACCTTGTCACCATCGGAAACTTGCCCGTTTGCTTGTATATCTTCAGCCTAGCTGCGTCCTTGTACATTCTGACGAAGTGAAAGCTCATAGCTATTTTCTCAGATTTTCCGATTGAGGCTTTGTTGTCTATTTCCGCGAGTTCCCCATCAGTCGACTGGTAGACGTTGTGTCGCCCCTTTCCGAAGAGCCTTGTGTACAGTCTGTCTGATTCATATGCGGGCATTTCTCCTTTTGAAAGATCTACAGAATGAACCACGTTGAAGTCTTGCATGGTTTTCACGAGGTCAGAAGGCAGATTCGAGGGTTGAACGCCTCTCATTTCAAATGCAATCCTTAGCTTGCCGAGGTTTGCCGAGGCAAGAAAGTTGCGGAGGTTATTAATTGAAGCTTCAGTCGGTCTGAATGTTGTGGGTGTCTGAAGATGCAAAATGTCCGCGTTTAAGACGCTGCATACCTGTTTCATTCTGTCAAGAACTTCATATATCTCTTGCACTGGTTGAAGCTTGTGTTGATGCGTTATTGATCTATGTGCTCTTACGCTGAACTTGAAATTACGCGGCACAAGCTTTCGCCACTTTTCCACTTCTTTAAGAGGGGGAATTTGATAGAACGTTGAATTCACTTCTACAAAATCGAAAACTCTGGAATAAGCCACCAACGAGCTAAGCCCTGGAACCTGAAAGTATGCCCACCCACCCGTCCCAATTAAGTATTCTTTCAAAACTCACCCGCCTCGTGACGAGGTGCCTTGCTCATCATGAATTACGGTTGCCTCGGTATTAAATACTAGCGGGGTGAACATGAAAAATCAGATGACACATTTTCTCTTTATCGTACGTTCTTAGCCTTGATACTGAGGGTAGATTATAATGCTTTGTCTGGTGGAAGGATTCGCAACGTATAAGTCTGAGTATTAACTCTTGAGATTCACGATCATCATGAAGACTAATCTCAAGCCTGACCGCCGAGTCCAGGTACTATTCCACACGTTGGGCCTAAGCTGCATAGGCGGTGCAATATTCCTGCAGATATTGGTCTTCACGGACATATTGCAGCATGGATATTTCATGGCAGTTGAAAAGAACCCGGCCATCTTGACTTTGGAAGTATTCTTAACTATTTTTTCCCTTGTCTACTTCGTGTACACGTACTTCCGATTCATTCGGTCGATCAGATAGCGTCTTCTGAAAGGCAGAAATGAAGGGTGTTTTTAGGCTTCAGTCTGGCCCCGCAAAAATGATGGCAATCGTTTTAAGCAACTTTCATTAATCAAATAGCAAAATCAGATTGCTTGGTGAAAACTTTGAAAGCGTTCACTTTCAAGATTGTAGTGTTTGTCACGTTCATGTTTTTCACGGCAGCACTCCTGCCTCACGCAAGAGCAAGCGGGTCAGACCAAACTGGCAGTTACGAGTACGGCCTGTATAACCTCAAAATACACGTTGAAAACCCGCCCGAAGCTTACCCCGACCAAAACCTAACCATAAACGTCACAGCCGAAGCCTCAGCCAAACTAACGATCAACTATACCGCAATTGAGCTTTACACTCTCAACGGCTCAACAATGAACGGCGAAAGCTTCGCTCACATCGAATTCATCAACTACAACAACCCATTATTCCTTTCGGGAGGTCAATCGTCGTACAAAACCTCCTACAACGAAACAATCCCAGCATCTGCACTCAACGTTGTGTACGGCAAGCTCACCCTCGTCTGGACAGAAATGGGAACAGAGGAGTCGAACGCCTACACAAGGCAAACCACTTTCATCGTAGCTAGCGTGTACAGTCCAGAACTTCAAAGACTGACGGATCTGCTTCCAAAGCTGCAGAAGCAAAATGCTATCTTGCGAAGAAATGTCACGGACATGAACGATACTCTGGCTCAAACCCTCAATGACTTGGCTGACGCTAAAAACCATTATGAAGGCGACATAGGCAACACCCGGAGTGTAGCAACTCTCCTCGGCGTGACCACTGTATTCTTTGTGGCAACAACCGCTTACCTGATAATGAGGAAACCCAAAGACTACTTCTAGCCTTTTGCTGGTCCCTTTTGCCTTAAACGCTAGTTAGTCTAAAGCCAACGATCTGCAACCGAAGAATTCAGACTGTCTCGGACCGCATGTTCAAACCTGGAGTTAGGGTCGCAGTTCATTTGCTGTGCAGGTTCTGAGCCGCAATGAACGTGAGGCCGTGTTCTGTTAAGGCTCTTGCCGTTGCGTTCAGAGCATCATGCTTGTCAAGGTAATTCATCAACAGTTTCGGCATGAGACCTTTTTCAACAATGTTCTTCTTCGGCAGGAAGTAGTCCAGGATGTCTGAGGCATGTTCCCGGGTTTTTTCTATTTCAGGGATCCCGCCTTCATGTTTGGCGCCGATGTTCTTGACATGATCCGCAAGTTTCATCAGCTCGCTTGTCCGGTTGTACGGCTGCCGCACGATGCTCTTGTAGGCTTCTGTAATATGGTGTTCAATGCGGACGATATCCTCGAAACCGAAGGCCTTCCGCACGTAAGCAGACACCTCAATAGTCTCGTTGTTAACAGAGTTTGAAAGGTTAAAGCCTATGAGAGGCGTTGACCCGTCGTTCCGACTGAAAAGTTTCGCCGTCATCAAGGTCCACAGGATCGAATACGGGTTGTCAATGCCCAAGAACACTGAAATCTTGAATTCAATGTCGATGCCAAGCTTACGTAGCCAATATCCCAACAGAACTGTCCCCGAGTTTGTGTTCAAAACCTGCGGAAGCCCGTACTCCGTATAATAATGGAGAAACTCATCAACCCATTTCAAAGCATACTCGTTGGGAACACCGACCCCGCCAAAATAGCCCGTAATAGTTTCAGGACCTCCAAGATGAACGTTGATCGGCTTGCCGTCAGAACCTGGCAACGTACCCTTTGTATCCAATGTTTGCACATAAGAAGCCCCCAGTATCTGCATGGCTGCTGCAAACGCGAGAACATCATCGTCCTCAACCTGCTCTTTCATGGAGCGCACGCGAATGTAACGGGCAGGCATCAAGTCTTGTAGCTCGATGGATCTCTTTGCTTCTTCCACAAGCCATGGGAAAAAGTTGAACGCACTGATTTCGAGAGTAACAGCAAATGAATCATCAAACCTCATTGAAACAGCCTTCTTGCCCAAAACTTTTTCGCGGTATTCTGGAATGCTAATGAAAGCGTGATTATCCCGCTGCTTGATCAACCATTCAAGATCCTTGACAAACGAGGAATTCTTTCTTTTGAGCCTACTCATGAGATCTTCAGTCCTACGAGCTTCCCTCGCCTTGCGGTTAATCTCGTCAACCCCACCATATTTTTCAATCATTTTGAGCAAGCCGTTAACAAGAGGATTATCTTTTCTCAGTAGAAACTCGTTGATTTCCCTCAAATTCTCTTCATTGACCCTCAATTTATCTCTCAGATCATCCAAAACAGCAACCCCCAGACTGCGCTATGTTTTCATTTTCAACCAATTTAAACGTTTTCGGAAATTCCCATTACTAGTGCCGCTGGAGTAATCATGACTACGCCACGAAAAACCTCAGATTTTCAAAGCTTAAATGATATAAGACCCGTGTCCAAAATAGGAGTGGAGATGAATCATGTATAAGCCAGAGGGAATCTTACCAGCCTTAGTTACTCCTTTTACAGATGACGGAAAAAACGTTGACGAAGAAAGACTCAGAGCGCTCGTTAACCATTGCCTTGAGCAGGGCGTGCATGGCGTTGTCCCGTGCGGCACTACAGGTGAATTCACAAACATGGCGAATGAGGAAAAAAAACTCGCGATCAAAATCGTGGTTGATGAGGTAAACGGTCGAGTTCCAGTAGTTGCAGGAACAGGGGCAAGCGGCACAGACCAAGCGTTGGAGATGACACGGTATGCAAAAGACGTCGGCGCCACGGCTGCCTTGATCGTGACGCCATTCTATATGAAGCCCGCTGACCGAGGAATCTACGAACATTACAGCACAATAGCAAACGAAGTCGACCTGCCCATAATCCTCTACAACATTCCCCAATGCACAGGCTTGCCACTACCATGGCAAATGGTTGAAGACCTAGCCCAGATCCCAAATATCGTCGGGGTCAAAGACAGTAGCGGACAACTAAGCTTCATCCTAGCCGTGCTTGAAAAAGTGAGAGACAAAATCAACGTCCTTTGTGGACACGACGAAGTCGTTCTTGCAGGACTGGCAGCCGGATGCTCAGGCGCGATACTAGCCAGCGCCAACGTCATACCTGACATCTGGGTCAAAATGTACAACCACATGAAAAAGGGTGAACTCCAACAAGCCCGGGAACTGCAGTACAAAGTGCAGAAAATAGCGAGAATAATAGTCGGAAGCGGAGCCGTAGGCACAAAAGAAGCTTTGAAAATGATGAAAATCAAAGTCGGCCCAGTCAGAAGACCGCTAAGTGTTGGCGGCGAACTCACATATGAGTCCAAAGAAGAATTAAGGCTTGATCTCGAGAAAATCGGAAAAATACAGCCCAAACCAGTGGTGCTTGAAATCGCTGAAAAACCAATAGAAGAAAGATTCACAACGATAGACATAACGCCAGACATGTTGAAAGACTTCAAACTGCTCGTAGGCGAAGCCCTAGCTGGGCAAGGAGCAGAAGTAGCACACATAGACCTCTTGATCGGAAAGAAAGACGGCCCAGTAGGCGAAGCCTTTGCACACGCAAAAGCAACACCCACACCGGGACATGAACCGTTACTGGCTATACTGGAACCGAACCTGTCAATAAAACCCGTGACACTAATCGTGCCAACCGTCACGATAACAGGCATGCGTCAAGCGAGCATGGTCTACGGACCAGCTCAAACGGCAGTGGCAAAGGCAGTCGTCGACAGCGTGGCAGACGGCACCATACCAAAAGAAGCCGCCGACGATCTGATCATCATCGCAAACGTTTTCGTCCACCCGACAGCCCTCGACCGCCAACGAGTATACATAAACAACTACAAAGCCATGAGGCACGCCATACGCAAAACCACTGAGGGAAGACCCACGATGGACGAGCTTATAGAAAACAAAGACCGTTCAAAACATCCGTTCAAATACACACCATAGTGAACAAGATTGACAAACCAGAAAATAGCAGACGGCGACTACATAATTCTGAGCCTAGGCCCACGCAAAAACTATTTGATCAAGGCTGAACAAGGAAAGAGCTTCCACACTCACAAGGGCTTCATAAGATTCGACGACATAATCGGAAAAGAATACGGCTGCACGGTTCAGAGTAGCTTGGGCTTTCAGTTCGCAGCGTTGAAACCGCTTCTCAGCGACTACATTATGAAATCGGCACGGCAGACCCAAATAACATATCCGAAAGACGTGGCCCTAATGGTCATGTTCAGCGGCATAGGCCCCGGAAGTCGCGTTGCCGAAGCCGGAACAGGAACAGGCGCATTGACCACAGCCTTAGCGCACTACGTCAAGCCTGACGGCAGAATCTACAGTTACGAGATCAGAGAAGAATTCCAAAAAACCGCAGAAAAAAACCTGAAAAGAGCCGGCCTGACAGAATTCGTCGAATTGAAAAGCAAAGACATCACGCTCGGCATCGACGAAACCGACCTTGACGCAGTAATACTAGACCTAGCGGTCCCGTGGCTCGTCATTGCGCACGCCCACGCAGCCCTAAGACCCAGCGGGTCGATAGTCTCCTTCAGTCCAACAATAGACCAAGTCGTCAAAACCGTCGAAGCGATGAAAGAAAACAACTTCACAGGCATAGAAACGATCGAATGCCTCATGCGTGGAATGCAAATCGAAAGAGGAAAAACCCGCCCCCAAACCCTAATGACCGCCCACACAGGCTACATAACCTCCGCGCGCAAAACCACGAAATCTTCACAGAATCCAACGATAGCCAACGCTCCCTTCTCAAATGAAATAGCTGGCTAGAAGCAATACTCCCACGCATCCGAAAAGCGCCCTGCTCGCAAGATCCGTTTGATCCCCATACGCATTCTCTCCTCAGAATCCGATTCTGAAATATTGATTTCAAATTCTGAAATTAAATATTCAACATTCTCCAACTTCAAAAAAAGTGTGACGAAATTGACACAAGAAAAGAAAATTAGCACCGAAAAGGGAACAACTTGCGGTCATGTGTCGAAGAGCCCTATTCCATTGAGGAACATATCCCGAGAAGAGAAAAAGAAAGAAGCAAACAAACCCTTGTATCTGTTCCGGTATGAATAGACAATCACATTCGACTCTAATGATAACGCAAGTCTGAATCTGCTTCTATTTCACGCTGGGCTTTTCGCACTGGCAACAGACCGATTTCCCTCAAGAAGTACCAGCAAATGCTCAAGAAATAGCCAATGTTGTTTATGCCATTCAGATCTCCCACGCCTCTTCGGACGGACACGTCGCCCAAGAAGCACTTGAAACATTGCGACCAGGATAATGGAAATCCAAACACGTCAGTTGAGTTCAATTGTTTGTCCAATTCGCAATTGTATGAAATCAACGCAAACCAAAATGCGGCGGCAGTCACATCTCAACCCGAAGAATCTAACCGTCAACATTGTTCAACATTCTATAATCTTGACTATCACCGCTGGATCAATCTTGGACATGCTTCTGATACCCGAACCAAAATGCTAGAATTGACAAGAGCAATTAGCGATCAAGAGCAATTAGCGATCAAGATCAATAGACTTCCAGATCAGTTGCTAGTCAATTGCCGTCCGTGTAACTCTGAGATTTCATCCTAATGTCATTCTAATGCCTTTTCATCATCCGGCAAGAGAATCAATATAGAAACCGGAAATAAAAAGTTTGACCAACTTCAGATTGCAAGCGCGCCTGTCTTTAACATGTGGTTGAAACAGAAAAAGACAAGGAAATTTAAGCACTCGAAAGTTTAACCCATGCGTGTGGCAAAAGGCATTGGCTTTCAAACCCACGCGTAACGTGTTACGCATGGGTAGTCTTTCATTTATGTTGCCATAGCCTAGAAGCCGATCACAAGAGTCTCTGAATACACGACTCCTTTGATACCTCTGATACAGTCTGTAACAAGGTTTCCTAGTTCTTCGGTAGTCTTTGTCTGCACCCTTACGGCGAAGTCATAACGGCCGAAAACGCCGTAAACTTCCTTGACACCTTTGACTCTAGAGATCTCTTCTTTAATGGTTTTCGTAAGATTCAGAGTTTCACTCGATCCTGCGCGTACAAGGATTAGGGCTTCAACCATTCGAAACACCAGTAGCTAACATTACCGTTCAGCGTATAAATCTTGCTGGCATTATGATTTTGCGATCATTGGATACGACACGACGTGCATGATGCTAGGACAGGCTTTCGGATCAAAAAGACAAGAGTTAATGTCCCACAGGTTCGACACATGTCCCTCTTTCGGCTGACTGAGAAAACGTCACCGAAAAAGAGAATATGATTCCGTGAATAGCGCCGCGCGTCCAAAGACGGTTCAATGTTCTTCAGGAAGCGAAAATGAATTCTAAATCCACATTTCCAATTCGTAATCTAATTAAATAGCTACGGCACATGTATGGAGCATTATTATTGGAGGACAGCCTTTGAAACGAACGTTGACACTTAAGCAACGAAAGGAAATACAAGGCAAGATGACCAACGTTTTCAAGAACAACATCAAAGGACTTTCAGCAGAATTGCAAAGAATATTGGTAGACGACATGACCACCGCCTTCCAAAATAGGATAAACGTGCTAAATCGTGCACAAGAGAGAAGGAGTTACTAAGGCCCAGTGATCTGGAAAAAGGCGTAGTCTGAATCCATAAAAGCTTTATATAAAAAGATTGGTAATATGGCAAAAAGAGGTTTCGATGATGAGACGTTCCAAACTTGAAATGTATATAGACATACTGAAAGTGTTAGCACACCGTGGTCCATTGAAGCTGACTCACATCATGTACAAGGCTAATGTCAATTGTAGCGTCCTAAAGGAATACTTGGATTTCCTGATCAAGCAGAACCTCGTTGAAGAACGGATAGTGGGCAAGAGACGCGTTGTTTACGCAGTGACCCAAAGAGGAATAACGGTGCTCAAGTACTTCAGAGAACTGAGACAAGTTCTTCCAATAGTCGAAGAACTCAGAAACAGCGTGCCAGTACCATACTAGCCCAACTTCTCCATTTCTTACGGTCGGTTACATCCGATTCTGCATTCTCAAAACGGACACTCTGATCCTGATTTGTTTCTGCCTAAATTCTCTTCATTCAGCATATTTGAATGCAAGTCTTCATTCCCTTGACAGTTGATGCTTTTGTGCAAAGCGGCTAGTTGCTCAAGACGAATTCGATTTCAGCGACTTTCCGTTTATTTTACCCATTTAGTTTGAATCGTTAGGCACGTTTCGTAAGACTTAATAAACTGGCCTCTCTTTTAATTGATGTACACAGGTAGAACACAATGGAGAAAGCTGCAGTATCAAAACAAGAAGTTCTAGCGAAGAGACCTATGCAGGTTCTTGAAAAGATCAGAGAAAACTTGGAGAGGCTGAACGAAAAGATGGAAATTATGATTGAACTGCAGAAGCATGGCAAGAAAGATCTTCAACAGCCGCTTCCAGATGCTCCATTGGACGTTATGACTTTGCTCTCTATGCCTGATCACCTGCGAAAGACGGCCATGTCCTTATGTCGGATGGGCCGCGCCACAGCAGAGGAGATTTCTCTACAAACAAAGCGGGCTAGAGCGGTTGAAAGTGCGTATCTTAACCAACTTGTCATCATGGGATATTTGAAGAAGGAGAGGAACGGAAGAAAAGCTTACTTCTTTGTAGATAAAGAGAATCAGGGTGTTAGTCTTGGGTAAAATAATAGCCGTACATTCATACAAGGGCGGAACTGGAAAGACTCTTTTGTCGCTCAATTTGTCTGCAACGTTTGCCGAGCACGGCAAAAAAGTGTGCCTCTTTGACCTTGACTTCAGAGCCCCAAGCCTCTCTACGCTTCTGAAAATCGAGAAATCAGAGCACTGGTTGAATGATTACTTGAACGGAGTGTGCGAGATCGACAAAGTGCTAATCGATCTGAGCAGCAGAGTCCATAATGGTGGCCAACTTTTCGTGGGCCTGGCAAACCCGTCTACAGAAGCGATCAGAGACATGTCGGCGAAGGACAGAAAATGGGAGATGCGCGCCCTAGGAAGACTCTTGGCTCTTCGAACTTCGATATTGGGTGACAAGGGTTTTGATTATTTGATACTCGACACAAGTCCTGGACTCCAGTACTCATCTATAAATGCAGTAGTGAGCGCCGACTTGGTGCTTGTCGCGACTACCTTTGACAGGTCAGATGTAGATGGAACACGACGGATGCTACGAGAACTTTACGATCTGTTTGAGAAGAAAACTGAAGTAGTCTTGAACAAGGTTCTCGATGTCTCTTCTAGAACAGGAAAAGAAGACGTGCAGACAAAACTCAAGGACATATACCAAGTTCCGCTACTCGGGATAGTGCCATGTTTCTGCGACGTGCTAAAGTCAGAGGGCGGCGTGATCTTTGCCCAAGAAAAACCAGCGCATCCATTCACAAAAATCCTAGAAGAAATGGCAAACAGAATAGACGGAATCGCTTGATGCCGGATCTAGCTTGAAGCGATGCTGTTTATCAACAGGTAGATTCTGCAACTCCTACATTTTTCATATTCTTTTTCAACACATTGGCTGCATACGATGCGGTTTAACTCCCTGATCTCTGAGTTCATCCTGCGTTCCTCCTTACTCAGGTAATGGGCTAATCTAGCTATATACTGTATTCCGACGTAGTAATATTTCATACAAAAAACTTATAGAACAGCAAAACCATCCTAAACACTCCGCATAAACTATGGAGACGGGCCGTTATTGGAAAGATCGGCAATCATCCTTGCAGGCGGCTTTTCAAGTAGATTCGCCCAAGACAAAGGATTACTACAGTTATCAAACAAGCCGCTTGTAAAACACGTTCTGGACGTGGTCAACAACATCGTTGATGAAAGACTACTGATCTTGCGTTCGAAAACCCAAGTCGAGAAATACTCCAAGATTGTAGGTCCAAACGTAAACATCTTCTTCGACAACTCCAAAGAGCATGGTCCACTCGTTGGCGCATTAAAGGGGTTCGAAGAGTCGCAAGGAAAGTATTCACTTCTTCTTCCATGCGACACTCCTCTAGTTTCGAGAGACATCCTCAATCTTCTGCTAGAGCTGTGCATAAACAGGAACGCGACCATTCCACGTTGGCCAAACTGTTACATGGAGCCTCTTCAAGCAGTCTACTGCACAGGGCCCGCATTAGAAGCTTCAGCAGAAGCTGTTGGCCTAGGAGAATTCAACATGCAAGCTATGGTTGACAAGCTAAGAAACGTACGGTACGTCTCCACGCTCGTATTGCAGCAACTGGATCCGGAGCTAAGGACATTCTTTAACGTCAACACGCCGTTGGATTTGAGAAAGGCGGAACTCATGCTTAAACATGGGGACAAGAGGGACTAGACAGAGACTTTGCGCGCCTAATAGCCCACAGTATTGTCAAAACCTTTCCTGTGACGTTTGTTAAGACATTTGGACGCGTTACGATGTTGGCGGTTATCGTCAACTTTGCCTAGAGCCGTGACTTCTCTTTAAAATCATGCCCTGATTCCCATCAGGATTCAACTGTTGCCAGTCGTTCATGATCAGTTCTACATGGTTTTACAGCGCTTCGCATATTTCTCCGTTTCATGTAACAGTTTTTCTATGTCAGCCTTGGAGTGAGCCGTACACAAAACACCGTTGTGGGTTGGTAGGAAGAAGACTCCGTTGGCGATCAATGCCAGATCGTATTGAACAAGTTTTTCTCTATCTGCCTTGTATGCGGCAGTCGCATTGTTCACAAGTTCCTTCGTGAAGTGAACGTTGAAGATAGAACCGGCTCCAGTGATCTGCACTTCTTGTCCATGCCCTTCGAAGATTTCTCTCAGTTGCTTTCTGATTCTTTCTCCTGTCCTGTTCAGGTCGCCTATCAACTGACCGTCCTCGAGCAGCTTCAGCGTGGCAAGACCGGCAGTCATCGTTATCGGATTTGCCGCGAAGGTGCCACCGTGAAACGCGTAATGCGGACGCTTGTAAACAAGCGTGTTCAGCCGCTCCATAATCTCCTCTCGTCCGCAGAAAGCGCCCACCGGGAAGCCTCCTCCAAGAATCTTGCCGAAAACCGTTATGTCTGGTCTGACACGGTAAAATTCTTGAGCTCCGCCTGGAGCCAGTCTAAAGCCCGTGATTACTTCGTCAAAAATGAGCAGAATGCCGGTTTCATCGCAGAATTCTCGTAATCCCTTCAGAAAATCTTTTTCTGCGGGGACTCCGCCGCCTGAGCCGAGAACGGGTTCAATTATGATGGCTGCGGCTGGCTGTTTCTTTAATCTTGCCTTGGTTCCTTCGAGGTCGTTGAAGGGTAGAACGATGGTGTCTTGAGTTGCCCCCATCGTCAAGCCGGCTGACTCCGGGATGTTATAGGGATATTTGACGCTTACCTGAAGCGCATCGTAGCCTCCGTGCCATCCTCCTTCGAATTTCGCGATCTTACTCTTTCCGGTGTAAGCACGTGCTAAACGCGTCGCATACATGTTTGCTTCTGTCCCTGAGTTTGTAAACCGTATCATTTCTGCGCCTTGCACCATCTTCATGACCTGCTCGGCGAGCTCGACCTCTAGTCCATGGGACGTCCCGTAGTGGGTACCCTTTTCAAGCTGCTTTCTGACAGCGCTCATAACGGAAGGTGGGCCATGACCAAGAATGAGCGCAGTGTGCCCTAACCAAAAGTCCACGTATTCGTTTCCGTCAACATCATAAAGCTTGCTTCCCTTCGCTTTCGCAGTGTAAAATGGGTAAGGTTCAAAATAGCGTATTCCATAAGAAACTCCCGCTGGAAGAACATTTCTAGCACGTTCGTGCAAAATCTTGGATTTAGGAGTTTTCAAAACGTAGTCTTTCACCATTCTGAGACCTCCAAACGCTTCTGAGTTCATTGCGCCACCCTATTATGGATTTCTTTCGCTTCATTCTATTCGTGTGCAAAAACATCGACGAAGCTCGCCTCATTCGCCTGTTCTTGCCATTGCCCGACAATCTCAACACGAGAAAATCACCAAGCGGCAAGAAGTCATGGGTAGTCAGTTCGGCTAATGGCAGCATTCATCATGCTGCATGTTTAGGAAGACTAAAACATTTCAATAATAAGTCATATTAACTACGGGTTGGAAAGAGGTTCAAAAGATTGTCAAAGGATACTAGGGTTTCGGGCCTGGAATTCCGTCCATTGACTCCCGAGCGCTGGGCGGATCTTGAGAAACTGTTCGGTAAGCATGGAGCTTGCGGAGGTTGCTGGTGTATGTGGTGGAGACTGACTCGTTCCCAATTTTTGCAATGTAAGGGGGAGGGAAACAGAAGGGCTTTGAAAGCTATAGTGGATTCCGGTGAGATTCCTGGAATACTCGCTTTCTCGGATGCTCAGCCAGCCGGTTGGTGCGCCGTTGCTCCGAGACAGTGTTATCCGACTTTGGAGCGTTCGCGAGTGCTCAAAAGAGTTGATGCTGAACCCGTTTGGTCCGTCGTGTGCTTTTTTACTGCTAAACCTTTCAGAGGCAAGGGCGTCAGCGTAGAATTGTTGAAGGCCGCAGTGGACTTCGTCAGAGGGAGAGGCGGCAAGATCGTTGAAGGATATCCAGTTGAGCCGAAGAAGCGTCGAATGCCCGATCCATTTGTCTACACTGGCCTTGTTTCTGCCTTTCGCAAAGCAGGATTCGTCGAAGTTCTTCGTCGCTCTGAAACCCGCCCAATTATGAGGTGCATTATCGCAGCGAGTCAAAGCAAGAACTTGTGATTTTCTCAAAACGCGTAGGTGTTATTGCTTGGTCATTGTTCTCTACGGCAAAGTTCTTAAACGGTTCTTAAAACCACATGTTCTTTGGCACTTTCATGTAAAAAACTAGAGGAATCACGTTGAATGTTGAATCCGAAATGATTATTTCCCTTCTGAAGGCGACTAGGGATGGACCAGTTTCACACGAATTGATCAACAAATACGTGAAGATCCCTTCGACCATTGTTCAGAAATTGCTGCAGAAATTGCAAAGTGAGGGCCTAGTTTATGTGCGTGGGCACGTCGTTGAGGCGGATGATCTGCAACGCGTCAAACTAGCTATTCTCGCCGTGCAGTCAGGTGCCGATTTTGAAAGGGTAAGCAATTTTCTGCATTGGAAGGAATTCGAAGCCATAGCCGGTGCTGCATTTGAAAAGAACGGCTATGCAGTTCAAAGGAATTTGCATTTCAAGCATGGCGGCCGAAGATACGAGATTGACATCGTGGGCTGTAAGAGACCCTTAACCATCTGCATGGACTGCAAGCATTGGCACCATGGATTGAATCCCTCGACGCTGAAGAAAATCGTTGAAGAACAAATAGAACGGACAGCCGCGCTCGCCGAATCTCTCCCGAATCCATCTATCAGAGTCGATTGCGTCTCTTGGGACATGGTTATTTTCGTTCCGGCAGTCCTATCCCTTCTTATGGGAAAGTCCAAGCTCTGCAATAGTGTACCAATCGTTTCCGCGCTTCAGTTAAAAGATTTCCTGAGTCAACTTCCAGCCAATGTCGATCTGCTGAGATCTTTCAGAAAGTCAAAACCTTCCCTCAGGTTGAAGCCATGATTTCCAATATTGGTCTCCTTGAGAACTTTACAGCAGGATAAAGACTGAAACAAAAAGTTGTAGTCAGCGCAATTAGCAACCATCCCACTATTTCAAGGACGGAACAGCTTGTGACCAGAGGGTTTTGCATCAAAATCATTAGAGTGAGAATTATCCCGATTGCGACTCCTGCGGCGTAGCTTGAAATGAGGACTATGAAACTCTGCATTGAGATTATCCTTGCAACTGTTCCAGGCTTGGCGCATACTGCCCTGATAATTCCAAATTCCTGTCGCTGATCGTTAATTGCGAGTATCACATAGCAAAATAGGGATAGGGATGCCGTTGCTGACACGATCAGAGGCATTAACATTATCGCAGCCCAGATATAATTGAGAAAGTCGAGGCTGTTGTTCAGTGTTTCCTGCAGGTCGAGAGCATCAAATTCCGGATTTGCCGCTTTTGCGCTCTTTCTGATTTGGGTCAAGACTTCTGTTCGATCAGAGGATGGGTCAATGCGAATCATCACGATGTTTGGTCTGGAGATCCCCGTGGCGTTTTGCAGGGCTTTTAGAGGCACGTAAGTGATTTTTCCGTTATTGATTGGGTCTAAGCAAACGCCGACTATATCAAAGGTTTTGTTCAGAATTTCTATGCTTTCATTGAGAGGCATCGTGAACATACTCTGAGATATCGAGTCCCCTATGACGGCCTGCCAAGATTCGTCATCCTTCAAAAATTGGCCGTTCAAAAACCATTGATTCAATGTTTTCGCAGGGTCCAGACCGATGACTACAGATTCGCCTTCGCGTGTGTCCCCGATCGGAACGGTGGCCTGCGTATCAGGTTCGATAAGATAGCCTGAGATCTCCGTCACATTAGTCTCTGTGACGAGACGCGCATCGACAGCCGTAACGCCAGTTATCGAACTCAGGTTGTCCGCGAGACCTTGAGGTATTGAGTATCTTTGATCACTATAGTTAAACTGTCCGACCTGACGTGACTCATAGAATTTTGCGAGCAGCAACTCGAATTGATCGCACATTTCCCTGTGGCCGACCACGACTACGTCTTTGCCTACGGCGTTTTCAACCCAATTCTGGCTGGTCTGGCTTGCGATTATTCCGCCCGCAACTGCGACGGTTATCAGTATGAATATGGTTGTAAGGCACAAGATAACCCGAACAGTTGCTGATCGGTGACGCGAAAGTCCTCTCAGGGCCATTTTCATCGTGAAACCTGATTTTGAAATGACGTTGAACCCTGGTTCTTTGGTGAGTCCGAAGCTGTACATTGGTGAAATCGCTTTTGCGGGCTCAACTCTGGTTGCGTCTAGAATCGGCTTAGTTCCCAAGATCAACGCGAAAACAAAGAACACGCCGAACACCAGCAGAACAAGCCAGAAGTTGATCGGCTTCTGCGAAAACTGTAGACCAGCGCCTCCAGACAGGTTTGTCGAGGCAATGTCCGCCAGAACTCCTAAGGCGACGCCTGACACGCAACCCACAAGAGCTACTATCAGAAGTTCTGTGAAGAAATAGCCGAACAGCAGATCGTTCGGACATCCCGCGGCCTTCAGAAGCCCTATGTCTTTGACTCTTTGCGACATCATTACAAACACCATGAAAGAAATGATGACCGCTCCGACCACGAAAATCAATACTGCGGCGAAGATCACAAAGCGGGAGAAAACGGTGGAAAAACCTAGGGTCAACCTATCCCTGATCGTCAGTGAAATGTTGAAACCGACCCTGTCAGCGAAAAGGAGAAGGAAAAGGGTTGATGCAACAGACAACGCCAATGTCGTGATGGCCAGGACTGTCTGAAGTCTCCTCCTAGACAAATCGTTCAGAGGGAAAGAAGTTTCACTCATCTTGGCTCCTCAGATTCCCATCTTCCAAAAAGAATCTTCGATCGGCCATCTGAAGAATCTGACTGTCGTGCGTCGCAACGATTAACGTCTTCCCATCATCCTTCAAAGTCTGCAGGATTCCAATTATCTTGAGACTTGTTTTTTCATCCAAGTTCCCGGTTGGCTCATCGACTAGAAGCAATGGAGGATCGTTCGCCAATGCACGCGCGAATGCTACTCGCTGCTGCTCGCCCCCGCTCAGCTGGAACGGAAAATGCTCTGCCCTCTCCTGCAAACCGACAAGTTCCAGCAGCATTTCCACTCGTTTCTCTATGTGATCTTCCGTCCTCCGCAGCCATTCCATCGGAAACGCAACGTTTTCAGCAACCGTCAACGTTGAAACGAGATTGTAGGCCTGGAAAACGTAGCCGATGTTGTCACATCGAAAACGCGCCAGGAAATCTTCATCTTTCTCGACCAAGTCTTCGTTGAAAACCGTGATTCTGCCGCTCGTAGGCTTGTCAATGCCGCTGACTATGTTTAGCACTGTTGTTTTCCCCGATCCAGATGGACCGCTGAGAACTGCGAATTCACCCAGCCTTGTCACAAAGTTCACATCCCTCAAGACTTCAACCTCGACGAGGCCTGTCTTGTAGATCTTTCCAAGCGACGACGCCTCCACAGCCGTTTTGGACGTTCGCATACAGGTTCTCCACTCACATCGAAAACGAATCAGCGGGACAGTTCAAATGAAAGCCCACGACGCCTAGTCTTTTCCAAATGTTCCATGTGCTTGGCCCTCAATTCACTACGCTTTCAACGCTTTATAGTTTCAGGCGACCCGGAAAATAGACCTTATGGTACACTCACTTACCGCACGATTTGCACGAGCGACCGCGCCAGAAAAATCTATCCATCCACAACCTACCCACAGTCGAAAAAGAAACAAAACACATTTCACAAAGAAGACACGACGAAGATCCAACACAACACGCATACGGCAAGTCCTGTCTCAGAAAAAAAATAGGGGGGCTATCAATTATAACGAGTCGAAACCCGTTATAATTGACATACCTCGATGGCCCACGCGCAATGCAACGAACGTGCTCGTTAAAAAATAGGTTAGGCCCGTCAATTCTGAGGTTTCGCCAACTCACAAAAGTGACATAGTCAATGTTGCAGGCATGCGAGGTCAACGTGCCTTCAGGCACTTTTCATCAGATTCTCAACATCGCACGGCAAAAAACCCAGCATGTGAACAACAATCCACTACGACAAACGAGAGCGCTCAAGCATAACGTGCTCGAAGCCCCACAGAATTAAACAATGAACAACTGCCAAATCATCGATCAACCTTCAAAAAAAGTATTGACCATAGAAACCGTTCAAAATAAACAGAATTCTGACCACCTTATCAAACAGCGAGGAGAAAAGCGTGAAAATGACCTGTTTTGTTAGGCACGACCGCAGGGCTCCAAGAGTGTTTGCTGTTAAAAAAAGGAAGACCTTGACCATCCGACGATGAGCCAACAGCAAACCCACTGAAGTCGCGAACTGCACGCCGTAAACGTCAGGACGGAAGAGATCCTAAAATTGTTTCAGCGCCTCTTCTTGTCAGATGGTTTGTCTTGGGTCAAAATTGCCTCGATCTCGCTTCAGGATTCGCGCCTTCTCTGGAAGCCTCTTTTTGTTGTAGTCTTTCCAACTAACCTCTTTGAAGATCCATCTTTTACCCAGGTGAGCTGCGAGCACCGCGTGTTTGCGTTCGTTTTCCAGCGGGATGAGTTCAGCAAGAAACCTGAAAAGCTTATCAACCTGCAGTTTCGGAAAATAAGCATAATACCTCGCGTTTTTAACTTCAAACGCGTATACGTCAGACCCTTTTCGGGCTATGACATCTGGCAGCGGATTGAGGCTTGGATTGCTGACCGGGACACGCACAGAGTGAAACCCGTTTTTCTGCAAAAGCTTAACCAACGCATTCTCACTGTAGAACCCTCTTTTCCGCCATCTGCGAATCGCTGCCTTATCAATTTCCCGCGCCACTGACAACTTTCCCTAGACCTGACAGACTTCTAGAATGATCCTACAGTTGTCTCAGCCCAGGAGTTCCTAGGGTCTTCTGCGCTTATAAGCTTGAACCGGAACCTTCAGCATCGACTCGTCAACTAGGCACTCTTTCAGGTAATCTTCCAAGGTTGCAGCAGGAACGACCTCTATGGAATAATCGTTGACGTCGATTGAGTTTTCATAGTTTTTCTGTGGAATGACCACTTTCTTGAATCCCCAAGCTTCAGCGGCCTTAATTTTTTCGTAGACGCCGCCCACCGCCGTGATTTGGATGGAGTCTCCGACTCCTAGATTTATCTCTCCCGTGACAGCCACGTCCTGCCTCAATGGTTTCCCTTCAATCAGCGAACAAAGCAGAATGGCCATAGTCACACCTGCTGAGGGGCCGTCGACTCCATAGGATTGGGCAAAGTCTATGTGCGTGAGGTAGTCTTGCGCTATGTCAACGCCGTACTTCTGAAGGATGACGCTTCTCACTTTGGCTATGCTGTCAGAAATGAAACTTTGGCCTTTCGCGACTCCAGTCACCTTGTAGTAGCCTTTGAAAGGATACGTTCTTGCAAATTCGCTTCTTTTTACCATTTGTGCCTTCACGTTCAGAACGTTGCCGGTCATTTCTCCACTGTACGGGTCCCTGACAACTGCTAGGCCGTGTATCTGTCCCGGCCTGATTCCCTTCGGCTTAATTTCGAGTAATTTGCCTCTTTCGTTCATGTCATGTTCGAGTATTTGTCTCTGAATCGTCTTGCAGTGCTGTGCCAAGGCTTCTATCACGTGCCGCTTTTCAACGTATTCACAGCCCTCATTCATTGCAAGGATTGAAGCAGTCTTGATGATTGAAATCAAAGGCCTGAACCTCGTGCTCAACGCATCCTTCTTGTTGCTCCTGCGTCGACCCTCTTCCACTATTTCGTGGCATGCCTCGCGCGTGAACGGAATGAAGTTAAAGCGTTTCACTTCTTGCGCTATGAACTGCACGTATCCGCGCCTGTTCTCCAAAGTGTTGGGCATGTCATTGTTCATTCTCACGACTTTGCCGTAACCATAAATTCTATCCATCAGAGCCGGGTGTATCTGGCCTATGCTGTCAAAGTTTCCGGCGCCAACGAGGAAAGTCACTGCAGGAACTGGTTCCGTGGAAACGGCCATGGCGGCGGTGTCTCCACCGTGAAATCTGCCTCTGAGAGTTATCGGCAGTTGTCCGTCTTCAAGCACTGTGAGGAGTGTTACGGCTTCTTCCGGGTCGAGGTTCTTTATCTCGTCAATATAGAGTATGCCAAGAGACGCCGTGTGAACGTCGCCTGCGCTGACTCTTTGATGTTCGGGAGTTCCCAGGCCGCCGGTTTGGTATGGGTCCCAGGCTATTGAGCCGAAGAGTTGTGCGCTTCGGTGGCCGGTTGCATCGATGAACGGAGCGTGCTCGGAGGTGTTGTCAACGATGAGTTTGGGGACGTCGGTCTGTTGGGCGCCTCCGATGCCTTTCATGTTGCCCATTCCGCCGAGTTTGGAGAACCACCAGAGGAAGACTCCGAAGAAGATTAGGCTGCCGCCTGGAATGAATGTTATGGGCACTAGTCCTACGAATCTTTGGATTAGGTAGTCGGCGAAGTTGTCGTAGTAGTTTTGGAGGTGGTCGCCGTTGACGGTTATCGCGTTTGCTTGCCAGGTCTGCCAGGCTTGGATCATGAAGTAGAATCCTAGGCTCAATAGGAATATTCCTAGAAGAATCATGGCCATCTGTAACGCTTTGAAGCCCACTTTTGTGAGGAATTTTCTCTTAAGGTCTTTGAGCTGCTCTCTTTGTAGGATTTTCTTTCCCGAGCCTGCCTTGTGAATAGAGATTCTGGGCTGGCTTGGAAGGGCCGGGTTTTTCCAGCATATGCTGTCGAAGAGTTTTATGCCGTTTTCTCTGTAGACCTGCGTGAGTTTTTCTGCCAGTGCCTTGCCAATTAACGATTTGCCTGTGCCTGGATCGCCGAGAAGTAGAAGGTAGGGTCCTGGGCTGATGACCGTTTTGGCTGCGAGCTTATCCTTCTCAGGGTTGCTCCAGCCTTCGTACCACTTGCACTCTTCTAACCACTTGAGTTTGTGCACCCATTCGTCGAGGCAGAGGAAACATTCTTTGAGCGCTTGATCTTGGCCTATGGCCCAGTTTATCAGGTTGTCGTCGACGGGAAAGTCTTCGGTGCTTTTGAACTGCGCCCAATCCCAGTCTACTCTGATTTTTCTTCCTTTGACGGTTCTTTCGAGTGTCTGGACGTCGTTTCCGAAGCAGTCAGGGGAGGGAGATGACATCTAATTTGGCCTTCGTTAGAAGACATGGTTTTGACGGATTAAAGCGGTTATTTCAAAATTAGTAATATGAAAGAACTGATAACATAGTCAGCTCAACTTCGAAAATTGCAACTTTCGGTCACAGATTCTTACGAGTTAGCGTTTGGGTTTTTTCCTGATTTTGCTTGCTTCCCGTTCCTTTTTGATGATTAAGGCGTGTTTTCGGGTTTGTTTGTATTCGAAGAGGGGTTGGCTGGAATCCGCGAGCTTTTTGTTGACTGAAGAGTGTATTGAAGTGCTTTGTATCTGTTCCAAATCCAGAAAGCGGCTTGTTTTGACGGTCTCTGTCTGCCCATCTAGGCTAAGGCATGGAGTTCGCCGTGGCCTCATATAAAAACCGGCGAAAATCTCCATGCGAAGCTCTCGTTTGTTACTTCGGGGTTGCTTCGAGATTTTCGCGATATTTTGCTGAGGTTTGATTGGGCTTGTTGTGATGATGGCGGTGGTCTTACAAGATATCTTGAGTATAACAGTGTTCGGTTGTCATGTTTGATAGTCCTTCCCCCTAGGTATTCTCCAAGCGCGTTTACTGCATCGCGCGCGGGCCATCGAGGTATGTCAATTATAACGGGTTTCGACTTGTTATAATTGACAGCCCCCCTACCCTTTTTCAGCAGGTTTCAATCAGTAGTCAGACTAGCGTGTGCGCTCAGCGTGTGAGGCTAGCGGAAAACCGCTTGGTCTGCAGCGCGTGCTGATTTCGTTGGTTCAAAGGGATTTGTGGTGTTGTGAACACTATTGGAATGTAAGTTTAGGTTTGTAGGGCGCTGGTTTGGATTGTTGAGAAGAATATCTTTCGACAGGTCAGGTTCGTGAGGGCCCGATGTTTCAGTGGTTTTTGTTGATGCTTTTGTATACGGCTTAGGGCTTCTGAGGCTGTTTCTGTGGGGTTTTCACCAGGTCTGGGCGTGTGAGTTCGAGGCTTTAGGGGACGTTTTTCTGGCTTCTTTTCCATGAGCATACCAAGTTGTAGCGTCTACAGTAGGCTAAAGGGTCAATGTTTCTGTTCTATTCAGATGCGTGCTTTACTGTCTGGTGATTATGGTTGTGAGCGTATTACAGTGCACTTTGTACATCACCAGCATCGTAGCGAAAGGCGAGTGCAGTTTCTGTATACGAAAGCATCAACGGAAGTTACTCGTTTTCGCTTCTGGCGGACCTGGAAAGTTGAAAGAGTATTAAGCTGGTTTTGGTTATGTTCGGTCATGAAGTCCGGGAGGATCGTTCGGAGCTTTTCTGCTGAGGATGGGCGGAGGGTGGTTTTGAGGGTGCCCAGGTTGGAGGACGTGGATGATTTGCTGGAGCTCATCAATTCGCTTGTAGATGAGAGGGCCGAAATAAGCATAAATGAAAAGGTCACATCAAGAGACGCTGAGATCGATTGGTTATCCAGGGTTCTTGCGGACTTGGAGAGGGGTGAAGAGTTTTTTATGGTCGCTGAGGTCGATGGGAGGGTTGTTGCTTCTTCTAGTTTGGACAGGTTGAGGGGTTATCAGAAGCATGTCGGTGTCATCGGCATCGTCATCAAGAAAGGCTTCAGAGAGTTAGGGATTGGAACTGTGATGATGCAGGCGCTGGTGGAGCAGGCGAGAGGGATGGGCTTGAAGGTTTTGACGCTTTCGGCTTTTGCCACCAACGAACGTGCGATACACGTTTATGGGAAGGTTGGGTTTGTGCAGACTGGCCGTATCCCGAGAAAGCATTTCAAGGACGGAAGGTACATAGATGAAGTGATAATGACTAGAGTTTTAGAGTGAGTGGATCTTATGTCGGGGTTCAGAGTTTTCAACATGAGCTTCAACTTTTCAACCAAGGGCGAGATAGAGTTCATAGACCTGACTGATCGTGTTCAGGAAGCGGTGTCCAAGTCAGGTGTGAGAAACGGTTTTGTGCACGTGTTTGCGCCGCATGCCACGGGGGTATTGATCTTGACCGAGAATGAGGGTGGTCTGCTTGAAGACATTAAGACGTTCTTGGAAAATGTGATTCCAGAGCATGGAAGGTATAGGCATCCTTCTAACGCGCATGCGCATTTGCGGTCGATGCTTTTGCCTCCGGACCGGACGATACCTGTAGTTGATGGTCATGCAGAGTTTGGAACTTGGCAGTCGTTGATGTTTGTGGAAACAGATGTCTACCCGAGAAGAAGAACGGTGATTGTGCAAGTCATGGGCGAACAATAAGATGTCCTATGGAGAACTTGGTAGCAGAGCGCTTAAATGGTCCTCAAGGTTTTCTTGTTGGCGAGACTGTGTTGCTTGGACTTCTATCTTGTTCGAGCCATATTTGTTGCAGGAAGGGTTGGTGTCATGGTCGAATTTAAGGCTTTGAAGCATTTTGCGCAGATGATGTCGTCATGTTTTAAACTCTTATTGTGAAAACCATGAGTTCGACTGAATTTCGTTCACTTCTAAAGTTGAGGCTTTTTGGAAGACTATGGAGGAATCACGCGTGGGGAACCTTCCAGATGGATGCTGGGCTTATGATGTCAAACAGAATTTGATCAATCTCCATCGTCGACCGAGGAAGATGCACCTGTCATTGCTATTGGTTTTACGTATTTATAAGTTTCGAAGACTTTCGACGCTCTCGCCTTTTGCTGACAGGTCACTGCACAAGAGTTATTAGTTTGCGCTTGTCATTTCAGTCAGCTAACGGTGAACGGTCGGCTTGTCATTTGAGATACAAGAGCTGCCAGATATTATCAGAGTAATCGTATTAGTGAACCTCGGAAAAGGGGCTAAGCTGCAGAAGTCTGTGCTTAAGAGCCAGATAGACAAGGTTTGCACGGGTTTTGTTTGTGTTGAAACGAGCGATCTTGACAAAGCCCTGAATGAGATGACTGCTGAAGGACTGATTCTCAGCCAGGATGGGTTAGTGCAACTCACTGAGCAAGGAGCCAAGTTGGGCAAGGAGTGGGCGAGTTTACTTTTGAGAAAAGAGCCTATCCTTGAGGTCGTTGCGGGATTGGTTGATGGTTCTGTCACGGGGCTTGTGGTTATTCTTACGGCATTTATTGCGGGTCTGGCATTGAAGACAATGGCTTTTGCAGCTTTTCTGACCTTATCGTCGGTGGCCATAACGAATTTTTCCAGCTTCCTGCTCGGCGGAATAACTGAGGACTTGGCTGATATGATTACGCTTCAAAACTTGATGAATTATAGCCTCAGCGATATTCCTGATAGAGCTGAACGAGAGAAGTC
>Ga0315268_10001315_pt1 | contig 28541 bp, 28 predicted proteins | sample C1_top_MG_FD_204535 | JGI IMG/M metagenome (GOLD analysis project Ga0315268, IMG submission 204535) | Sediment microbial communities from Yellowstone Lake, YNP, Wyoming, USA - C1_top | ecosystem: Environmental > Aquatic > Freshwater > Lake > Sediment | place: USA: Wyoming | collected 2017-08-01
ATCACGGCTTGCACCGTGTCAGCATCGCACGAGGTCTTGGCCGGGTCGAGCTTCACTTGCGGCGCGACGCGTTTGACTTGCGCCAGTCCCAAAATTTCCATGGTGCGAATGTAGAGCCAGCCAATATCGAACTCATACCACCTGCTCGAGAGTTTGGCGGAAGTGGCATAAGCATGATGGTTGTTATGCAGTTCTTCGCCGCCGATCAAAATGCCCCAGGGTACGATGTTGGTGCTGGCGTCGTCCGCGGAGAAATTGCGGTAGCCCCAGTAGTGGCCGATGCCGTTGATGATGCCTGCGGCGGTGACCGGAATCCAAAGCATCTGCACCGCCCAAATGGTGAGGCCGATCGGGCCGAACAACAGCAGATCGATCACGGCCATGATCGTGATGCCGAGCGCGGAATGGCGTGTGTAGAGATGGCGCTCGATCCAGTCGTCAGGCGTACCCTTGCCATATTTTTCCAAGGTTTCCGCGTTTTTCGATTCTTTGCGGTAGAGCTCCGAGCCTTCCAGCAGTACTTTACTGATGCCGAGAATTTGCGGGCTGTGCGGGTCATTCACGGTTTCGCATGCCGCGTGGTGCTTGCGATGAATCGCGGCCCACTCTTTGGTCACCATGCCGGTGGTGAGCCAAAGCCAGAAGCGGAAGAAATGGCTCACGATAGGGTGCAAATCCAAGGCGCGATGCGCTTGGCAACGATGCAGGAAAATCGTCACGCTAGCGATCGTGATATGGGTCAGCGCCAGAGCCACGACGACATAACCCCACCAGGGAAGATTAACTAAGCCATTGTACATAAATGTAAATCCTTGTGAATTGGTAGCCAATTAGGCTGGATTCTACCTGAAACCTAGGGTGCAAGGGGTGAATCTTCTGCCTGTCCAGGAGGCATGGCGGCGGCGGGATCGCGACCTAATATTTGAATATCGCGCCGAGGGTAGGGAATTTCAATCCCCGCTGCCTGAAATTGGCGCCAGATTTCCATGTTCAGCGCCGAGCGCAAACTGAGCTGGCCTTCTTCCGGGTCGTCAATCCAAACGATGAGTTCCAGCAGCAAACCGTTGTCGCCGAACTCGCGCAAAAAAACGGCGGCCGCGGGTTGGTCCAACACGCGCGGGTGGGCTTGCGCCACATGCTTCATGATCGCCATGGCTTGCTCTAGGGGGCTAGCATAACTCACCTGCACCTGGAGATTCATGCGCACAGCGCGGGTGGTGAACGAATGATTCACCACGGTGGAAGTGATCATCGTCTCATTGGGAATAATGGCTTCGGTGCCATCCATGCTTTTCACTACCGTATAGCGGTTGGTGATCTGCGTAATCTCGCCGTATTTATTGTCCACCGTGACCAGATCGCCGATGCGCACCGAATGGTCGAGCAAAATAATGAAGCCGCTGATGTAATTACTGGCGGTCTTCTGCAGGCCGAAGCCTAAACCCACGCCGAGCGCGCCGCCGAAGACCGAGAGAAAAGTGATATCGATGCCCGCCAGCGGAAGCGCAAGCAGTACGCCGACCAGAAACAGCAGCGCACGAATGATTTTGGCGAGCACGATGCGCATGCTCAGTTCCAGCGTGTCGGTGCGCATCACGCGCGCTTCGATCAAGCGGCCGATCCAGAGCGCGACCACGATTGCGGCCAGCATCGAGAGCGCGCCTTGCAGCACCAGCAGCAGTGAAATGCGCTGCTTGCCGATGTCGATGCCCATATCGTCGAGCGCTTTGACGACCTCCACATTGAGGCCGGTCAAATGCAAAATCAGTCCGATCAACACCAGCCAAGTCACGATTTGTTCGACCAATTGCACCAATTCACTGGGCGCGAAAGCGACACGCAGCAGGTGGCTGGCGGCGCGAATCAGCGTGAATGCGAGCATGAACGGAATGAACAGACTGATGAACGCGACCGGCATCCAGCGCTCCAGCGCCGCCTTGCCGATCAACAACAAGACCAATACCGTGAGCGGAAACAGCACGCGCGCGAAGCCGGCAAGCGGGGCTCGGGATTCCGCCTCGGCGGCAAACCGCCGCTTGAGCACTTGGGTGATCAGCCAGCCGGTCACCAAGCTGGCGCCGATCAGCGCGAGCTGCCAGCCCAAGCTGGCGTCGTTGATTTGCGCCAGTGCGTCAAGCAGAGGATTAGCGGTACGTGTGCTCATGAATGAAAGGGAATTGCATGGTTGCGGTGGCGCTGCCAATTCGCGCTATACGCATCGGCGAGCGGCTTGTTGCCGCGCAGGATCAGCAGATTTTCGGCATTCTTGAATTGGCCGGAATAAGTGAAGTTCATCGAGCCGGTGACTACCGTCGGGCTCGCACTTGCGCCGTCGATCACCATGATTTTGTTGTGCGCGCTTTGGTGCTGCGCGTCGAGCCAGATGCGCACGCCGGCCTGGTACATCAGCCCGAGCTTGTTGTGTTCCAGCTTGCGCATTTGTTCGGCATCGGCGATCACTTGCACATCGACGCCGCGGCGCTGGGCCGCGATCAAGGCGAAGGCGATTTCGTTGCTGGTGAAACTGAAGGCCTGCACGCGGACGGTGTTATGCGCTTCCCGCAGCGCCGCGACGATGAGGCTATTGGCGTCTTCGTCCGGGGGGAAAGCGACTTGCACCGTGCCGGTCGCGGGCATGACATTCCCCGTCTTGCGCCATTCGAACGCGAACGCTGCAACGGTGACGGCAAGCAGGGATAACGCAAAAAGTAGTTTTTTTGACATGAGGCGAAGCCGAAACAGCGCCAAGTTTACGTCAAAGACGTGGAAACCTAAACGCTGTTGTGATGGGGGCAATGACGGTACCGATGCAAATCGCATTTCTTGACGGAGTGGAGTCCGCTCTTTACGCCAAATACGATGATCGGCAAGGACTTACGCTAACTGGCACAGTTGCTGCCTATAGCGATCATAGATTCCATAACGACAGAGCAGCAGATAATGAATACACACAAATCCCTTTCGCCCTGGATCGGCGCAATAGTGTTTGCGCTATCGAACGTCGCGCAGGCGGCGCCCATTTCCACGACCCTCATCGGCGACAACTATTGGGGCTATAACGACCATGGCTACGGCGATGTGATCTCCAGCGCATCAAGCAAGGATTTTTTCGACATCGACCACCTGAAGGTCGTATTCGACAGCACACAATGGGTAAACGTCACCGTGTATACCGGATTCAAGCAAGGTGATCCGCGTGCCGAAGGAACGCAGTACGGCGACCTGTTCATCAGCACCGGCGGTTGGCATCCGTACGCGGGCACCGACCCGATACATTTCAAACAAGATCGCTACAGCAACACCGGCACCCAATGGAAATATGTCATCGATACCTCGGAAGGCGGCAGCCTTTACGGTGGCGATTTCAGCGTGTACCAGTCGCAGGATTTGATCCCGTCGGGCTATATCTATCGCGACGGACAGATCGTGCAGCGCAAGGCCGGCGGCACGCTGCTTGATACACGCGCGGTGCTATTCGGTACGGAGATATTCGGCGGTAAAACGTACAACACGCTGACCTACACTTTCGATGGGTCGCTGCTCGGCATTCATCCGGGCGATGAACTTGCGTTCAAGTGGGGCATGAGCTGCGCCAACGACACGATCGAGGGTAAGGCCGCGGTACCTGTTCCTGCGCCGGCTTCGCTGCCGCTGATCGCAGCGGGTTTAAGTGCCGGCTGGTTCGTACGGCGGCGCGTAGCGCGTTGCCGCAAGGTATAAGCCTGTTAGCCGCGGCGGGTAAACACCGCCGCGAAGAAGCCATCCGTTCCGTGCAGCGCAGTATTGAGGTGCAGCATCGCGCCGGTGTCGAGCGCGATGCCGTGCCGCTGTAAGAGCGGGCTACAGGGTTCGAGCGCGAATGCTTCATGCTGCGCTAGGAAGCGTTCCACCACACCTTCGTTTTCTTCCCACAACAAACTGCATGTGGCATAGACCAAGCGCCCGCCCGGCTTGACCAGTTTCGCCGCCGCGGCCAGGATGCTGTTCTGCTTCTGCACCAGTTCCGCGACGGATTCGGGCGTCTGCCGCCATTTCAGATCGGGGTTGCGGCGCAAGGTGCCCAGTCCGCTGCACGGCGCATCCACCAGCACGCGGTCGATTTTTCCGGCGAGGCGTTTCACCTTGGTGTCGTTCTCGTGCGAGATCACATGCGGATGGATATTCGAGAGGCCGGAGCGTTTCAGGCGCGGCTTCAATTTCGCCAAGCGCTTCTCCGAGACATCGAAGGCATACAAGCGGCCTTGCGAATGCATCATCGCTCCGAGCAATAGCGTCTTGCCGCCCGCACCGGCGCAGAAATCGACCACGGTATCGTGGCGCGTCGGCGCGACGATAAAACCGAGCAATTGACTGCCTTCGTCTTGTACTTCGATGGTGCCGGAGAGAAACAGCTTATGTTTATTGAGCGCGGGCTTGCCCGTGAGCCGGATGCCCAGCGGGGAGTAAGGGGTGGGTTCGCACGCGATATTATCCGCGTTCAGTTTGGCCCAGGCTTTCTCGCGCGTGGCGCGCAAGGTGTTCACCCGCAAATCGAGCGGCGCGGCTTGCTGTAGCGCGCGGCCCAGTGCCACCAACGCCTCCTCGCTCATCTGCGCGCGCAGCCGATCAAACAGCCAATCCGGTAGATCAAGTTGTATGGCCAGGGGAAGTGCGCCGCTATCGCGCGCTTTGATTTCACCCAGCCATTCGGCCTCGCCGGGGAGCAGCGCGGGAGCAAGCTGGCGAATGCTGAGCCCGACGACGCGCACCAGATAACTCAGCAACAAAGGGCGGCTGCCGGATTGTTGCGCCAAGGCTTCGAGTAGGCGCTTGCGGCGCAGTACGCCGAAGGTGGATTCGGCGATGAAGGCGCGGTCTTGGCTGCCCAGTTCGGGATAAGACCGAAAATAACGCGAGAGCACGACATCGGCCGGCTCCACGAAAGGCAGAATCAAATCCAAAGCGGCGCACGCGTGCGCGAGCGTATTGCGGTTAGGCGTCATGAGGGTCGTGTGTCGGGATATCGGATGCGGGCGTCAGCGTCCAGTCGCGCACCAAGCTATAGCCAACCGCGAGCAGGGTCGGGCCGAGGAAGACGCCGACGAAGCCGAATGCCGCCAGCCCGCCGAGCACGCCCAGCAACACCAGCACGAAGGGCATCGCGGCGCCTTGGCTGATGAGATAGGGCTTCAAGAAATTGTCTATGCTGGAGACCACCGCCACGCCCCACACCACGAGGAATATCGCCCAGCCGATTTCGCCTTGGTAATACAGCCAAGCGGCGGCGGGTATCCAAATTAAGGGTGGGCCCATCGGCACCACCGATAAGAAGAAAGTGGCGAGGCCCAACAGCAGTGCGCCCGGTACGCCCGCGAGCAAAAACCCGATGCCGGCGAGAATGCCCTGCATGATCGCGGTGCCGAGAATGCCATACACCACGCCTTTGACTGTGCTGCCGGCGAGATGCAACAAAGCGCGCGCATGCTCACCGCCGATACGCTCCAAGGCATTGTCCAGCCGCTGCGCCAGCGCTTCACCGTCGCGGTAGAGGAAAAATAAAATAAACACCGACAAGGAAAGTTGCAGCACGCCATTGCCCAGCGCCACGCTGCGCCCGAGCAGCCATTTGCTCACATCGGGGAGGGTGCGCTTGAGAGGGTCGATCAAGGTACCGGTATCGTTCGCGACGGCGAGCCACGCCGCGTGCAATTTGTCTCCCACCAGCGGTAGATTGGCGATCCAAGCGGGCGGCGCGGGGAAGCCTTGCGCCAACAGAGTATGCAGCAAGGCGTTAAGCTTGTTGAGATTGTCGGCGAGCGATAGGCCCACCACCACGAACGGCGCGACAATGACCACGGCGATAGCCAAGCACAGCAATGCCGCGGCGCTGCTGCGCCGCTGGCGGAGCCAGCCGTTTAGCCGCAGAAACAGCGGCCAAGTGGCATAGCACAACAGCGCCGCCCACAACAACGCCGAGACGAACGGCCGCAGCACCAGATAGCTGCCGGCTATGAGCAGCACCAATAGACTGACGGCGATGAGTTGTTCGATATTTTTTGCGGTGGACATGGGGCAGGGTCGCGATGCGTGCGGCCATTCTAGCCGGATCGCCGGCGCGCGTCCAAAGCGTTTTGCCCGGCGCCGGCAAGCTATGCTAATCTCGACGCTCTATTAGAGCGGGAGTCAAGCGATATGGAAAACGTCGGCGGAAAAGTGATCAAGACACTGGCTGCGATCGCGGTGATTGCGCTTCTGTTATTCGTTCTATACCTGGCTGGTGCTGAGCTGGAGCTATTCCAGCGGCGAACGCGCGGGCTATGTGCAAAAGCTTTCGCACAAGGGGTGGCTGTGCAAAACCTGGGAAGGCGAAATGGCGCTGGTATCCATGCCCGGCACGGTGGCGGAAAAATTTTATTTCAGCGTGCGCGACGACAAGCTCGCCGCGGAAATCAATCAATCCATGGGCAAGCGCGTTTCGCTTTCCTATGAGCAGCACATCGGCGTGCCGACTTCTTGCTTCGGCGACACCGAATATTTCATCAGCGCGATTAAGGTGGTCGAAGAACCGGGTTTTGTTCCCAAACCCGCGGTGCCCGCAGCGAGTGGCGTGCTGTCAAAGTAAGGGAGGGTTGCGACGAAAATCCGCGCCGCGCAACACGGCGTTGAGTGTTTTCCGAGGAGCGTACAGGGTCAGGCCTTAGAGCGTATTAGAGCGTACAGGGTCTTAGAGCGTATTAGAGCGTATTAGCGTAAGAGCGTACAGGGTCAGGCCTTACATTTCGAGCGTACAGGGTCACGAGCGTACGAGTACAGCGGAGCGTACAGGGTCAGGCCTTACATTTGACATCCGCCCGCACCCAACTATCACCTTCACTCTCTATTTTCCATCTGTTTCACTGCCCTGCTCACCGTGGCGTAACTAACGCCAAAATGTTCGCCCACTTGTGCAAGGGTGTAGTGGCCACTCCAATAGGCATGAGCCATGCGTACAGGGTCATGCGTACGTACAGGGTCATGCGTACAGGGTCAGGCCTTACATTTGACATCCGCCCGCACCCAACTATCACCTTCACTCTCTATTTTCCATCTGTTTCACTGTCCTGCTCACCGTGGCGTAACTAACGCCAAAATGTTCGCCCACTTGTGCAAGGGTGTAGTGGCCACTCCAATAGGCATGAGCCATGCGCTCTTCCCGTGTTTTATAGCGCTCGGCAAAATAAGATAAGGGCTTTACTGGCGCCTGTTTTTGTTTTTTGGGTATATCCCTGAGCGATTGCCCTGGGTCAAGCTTGCTTTGCATGTCGCTCACGAAGTCATCATCTCCCAGATATATCTGATTCTTCAACGCTTGCCAGGGGGAGGATTGCCCTTTGCCTTGCTGCACAAAATCCCGATAGCGTTGCTGTGCGACATTTTTGGTTTTGGCAAACCCGGCGAGCACCCAGTCCGTTGTTAGGCATGCTGCGCTTTCATTATAGCCAGCCGTTGCGCAGTAGCTACTCCACGGCCAATCCTTGACGCTGCGCACCATGCGTGCACGCACTGGGTTTAAGGCAATGTAACGCGCCAATTCCAGTAGGTAGGAATCTTTCTGCACTAATATGGCTTTGAATCGACCTTGGAACACGTGGCCTACGCGTTGGTGCTGCCGATTGAAATATTGGGTGTAAGTGCCGTTGAGAAACTTCATGCCCTTGGAAAGGGTGGGCGAGTTGGTTTCAATCAATAAATGGTAATGATTGTCCATTAGGCAGTAGGCATGGCAATACCAGTCGAAGCGATCAACTGCGTGCTGTAGCAAGAATAAGAATTGCTGACGGTCACGATCATCTGCATAGATATCTTCCCGGGCATTGCCACGCGCGGTTACATGATACAGCGCACCGGCAAATTCAATGCGTAAAGGTCTTGCCATCACGGCACCCTATGATTTTACGGAGGCTAAAGCGTATAGCGATATGGCGGGGGTGTCAAATGTAAGGCCTGACCCTGTGTCTCGTGGGACTCGCGCGCGGAATGGTCATGCGATGGCGACGCGTTGCCGCGGTTCTCGGGATATCCGGGGTGAAGTCAAAAAAAACGATTTACATGTCAAATGTAAGGCCTGACCCCGTGGCTTCGTGGCTTTTGTGACCCCGTGGCTTTTGTTTTGACCCCGTGGCTTTCGTGGCTTCGCACCGGGCTCGTGGCTTTTGCAAAAGTATCTTGGGCATCCAGTTGTTTGCCATGGCTTTTAAAACCCTGGATTCCGGCTTGCGCCGGAATGACGAGCTATGGCGTGCGCAATGACGAGATGACTTGATCCAACACTTCGCCATCGGACGTGGTGAGTTTAAAACGCACCGGCAAATAATGTTGATCGATTGCGAGCCAGATGTCGCCGGTACCGCTGGATTCATGGGGCGCTTGCACGCTGACGAGATGCTCGGTGCGCAAGGCGCCCAAAGGAGTTTGGAGCGTTTCTTCTCCGGCCACTTGGTAAGTGTATTGATTGAGCTTGCGGCCCGTGGTGATCGCCACGGTGACGCGCCCGCTATGCGGTGCGGTAAACGCTAATTGATAGAGCGCAGAAAGTTGGTCTTGGGTGCCATCGGCCAGCGGTGCGGTGTGGAGATCGTCATGCTTGCCGTATTGCAGCGTTTTGGCGTTCCAATCGAAATCCGCGTACTCGGTATGCTCGCTGCTTTGGCCGCGCTGAATCCAGAACGAAATCGGTTTGAGCCCGGCGGGCGTCAGTTCGCCGCGGCTGGTCATGATATAGCGCCCATGGTAGAACAAAGAGAACAAGCCGGTCGCCTCGGTGGTGCTGGTCAGCAGATACTGGTTATCTATGATATGCCAGGTGTGCGTGGTCTTCCCCAGCAGCAAGCCTTGCGTGCCGCGATACACCGAGTACACGAGCTGAATGCGCGCCGGAAAATCTGGGCGAGGATCGGGCAGCGGCATGGGCGGTGACGCGGGGAGGGATGCCGGGGCAGGTGCTGACACGGGCGGCGCGGGGGCTTGCGCTATTGCCTGCGGGGCTGGAGTGGGCGCCGGCTCCGGTAGCGGTGCCGGGTTGGGAATGACCGGTGCGTGGCGTGGCGGTTTGGCTTTGGGTTTAACGGCGTGTCTTGGCGCTTGGGGTTTAATGGCAGCCAGCGGCGGCAGTGTTTGGATTTTCACCGTCAACGGCGGTTCCGGTGCCGGCTGCGGCAGCGTGATGTGCGGGCCGAGCAAGATAATCAGGTGCAAGAGGAACGAGGCCAGCAGCGCATAAAAGAAGGGCTTGCCCCGGCGCGGCATGTTTATTCACTCGTGACGTGCGTGAGTACCTGTTCGGTTTGTTCCCCCTTTTTGCCGTCGATCACAATTTTAACCGGCGCGGCGAGTTTATCGCTGATCCATACCGTGATGCCATCGTTGTCCGGCGTGCGCTCGCGCACATAACGCGTGGCGTGGAAAGTGCCGGCGGGAAGGGTGAGGGTTTCTTCGCCGGCGCGCACGATGGTGTATTCGGTGATGCCCTTGCCGTTACTCATCGGTATGAGCAGCTTGTCTTTCCCTTTTGGCCAATACTTGAGCTGGTAGAACAAGCTCAGCCGGTCTTGCAATGCGTTCGGCAGCGGTTTGGATTCGGATTTTCCGTCGAAGCGGAAAGTCGCGGTTTTGGTTTTCCAGTCGAAACGGGCATCGATGTTTTTATCGGTTTTGAGGCTGCGCTGATAGGTGTATTGCTGCGGGCGGAAGCCGGCCGGCCCGACTTCGCCGCTGCTGCTTTGCTTGAAGGTTTCTTTCAAAAACACCGCCACGACGCCCAGGGGCGTGAGCGTGCTTTCCAAATGGTAGCGCTTATGCGCGATCTCCAGCGTTTCTCGCGCTTCGCCGACAATCAGGCCGTCACGACTCACGCTATAGACGGCGCTAAACGGGGCGGGCACAGCCAGCGCCGGCGTGAGCCAGGCGGCAAGTAACAGTACGATCAGCGCACGTATCATTGACTATCCCAAGGAAAACGCAATGGAGGGGTTAACGTTTCCGCATCCTGCACGTTGACCCGGCTCTGGTGCAGATGCAGCCGGCCCTGCGCGAACCAGCGCAGCGCTTGCGGATAAATTTGGTGTTCCTGTTCCAGCACGCGTGCCGCCAGCGTATCCGGCGTGTCGTCCGATTTCACCGGCACCGCGGCTTGCACTACGATCGGGCCATGATCCACGGTTGGAGTAACGAAATGCACGGTGCAGCCGTGGATTTTAACGCCGGCATCGAGCGCGCGCCGATGCGTGTCCAGCCCCGGAAACGCCGGCAGGAGCGAGGGATGAATGTTGATCAGCCGCCCCGCGTAGTGATGAACGAAATCATCGGTGAGGATGCGCATGAAGCCGGCCAGCACCACCAAGTCCGGGTTGAAGGCATCGATCGCTTGCATCAGCGCGGCATCGAACGCTGCTCGCGATACATGCGGCCGGTGGTCGATGACGGCGGTGGGAATGCCTTTGGCTTTTGCGTAATCGAGTCCGGCGGCATCCGGTTTATTGCCGATCACTGCCGTGATACGCAGTGGCAGATTCGCCTCGACGATGGCCTGCATATTGCTGCCCCGGCCGGAAATGAGGATGACGATAGTTTTCACTGCACGATTGTTTGCGCTTGACCTGCGGTGCGGATTTGAATTTCACCAATGCGATATACCGTCTCGCCCATCGTGGCTAGACTTTGCATCGCGCGCTTGGCGTCGGCTTGCGCCACGACCACCGCCATGCCGATGCCGCAGTTGAAGGTACGGTACATTTCCTGCGGCGCGACATTGCCCATTTCTTGCAGCCAGTGGAACAGCGGCGGCATTTCCCAGCGCGATTTATCCAGTGCCGCGGTGAGTTCCGTTTGCAGTATGCGCGGAATATTTTCCAGTAAGCCGCCACCGGTGATGTGGGCCATGCCTTTGACCGGCAGTTCGCGCATCAAGGCGAGCAGCGGTTTCACATAGATGCGCGTCGGTTCGATGATGGTTTCGCCCAGGGTGCGGCCGTGGAAGGGCGCATTCAAATCGGCGCCGCTGACTTGCAGGATTTTGCGGATCAGCGAATAGCCGTTGGAGTGCGCGCCGCTGGAAGCCAGCCCCAGCACCGCGTCGCCCGCTTGGATGGTGGCGCCGGAAATGATTTGGCTTTTTTCCACCGCGCCCACCGCGAAGCCGGCGAGGTCGTATTCGCCCGCCGGATACATGCCCGGCATTTCGGCGGTCTCGCCGCCGATCAGCGCGCAACCTGCGATCTCGCAGCCTTGGGCGATGCCTTTCACTACATCGGTGGCGGTGGCCACATCGAGCTTGCCGCAGGCGAAGTAATCGAGAAAGAACAGCGGCTCCGCGCCTTGCACCAGAATATCGTTTACGCTCATCGCCACCAAATCGATGCCGACGGTGTCGTGTTTATTCATCTCGAAGGCGAGTTTGAGTTTGGTGCCGACGCCGTCGGTGCCGGACACCAGCACCGGCTCGCGATATTTTTTTGAGATATCGAACAGTGCGCCGAAGCCGCCGATGCCGCCCAGCACCTCGGGGCGCATCGTGCGTTTGGCGAAGGGTTTGATGTTTTCCACCAAGGCGTCGCCGGCGTCGATATCCACGCCGGCGTCGCGGTAGCTCAAGGAAGGGGGAGGGGTTGCTAGAGTCAAAGGTCGTTCTCGCTGGTTGAGTTATGCGGTAAAGTAGCCGCTTTCCGCATTTTACCTCAAACGCCGTTTTAGCCGGGCGCATTGCATGAAACAACTCATACTCGACATCGCACCGCCGCCGCACCCGACGCTGGAAAATTTCGTCATCGGGCCGAATGCGGAGGCGTTAGCCATGCTGCGCGCCTTGCTCGCGGGCGAGAGCCACGAGCGCTTCGTCTATCTGTGGGGCGGAGTAGGCTGCGGTAAATCGCATTTATTGCAGGGCGTCGCTGCTGCCGCTACGGCGCATCGTCAGCGGCCGTGCATGGCAAGCGCGGGACAGATGTGCAGCGAGGATGAAGCGGCACAGTCCGATATCGTCCTGGTGGACGACGTGTTGAAGTTGGACGAGCCGGGCCAAAGCTGTTTGTTCAATATCATGAATCGGCTGCGCGATGGCAGTGGTTTGTTGATCGCCACGGGGCCGTATGCGCCGATTCATCTCCGCATCCGCCAAGACCTATCCAGCCGCTTGGCACAATGTCTGGTATTTCAGGTGAAATGCTTGTCGGACGAGGACAAAGCGCAAGCGCTGATGACGCACGCGAAAGGCCGCGGCTTCACCCTGCCGCGCGACGTGGCCGCCTACCTATTGAAAAAATGGAAGCGCGATTTGCCGGCGCTGCTGGCGGTGCTGGATGCACTCGACCGCTATTCCCTGGAAGTGAAGCGACCCATCACCGTGCCGCTGGCGCGCGAGGTGTTGGCGCTTTTACCCAAAGTCTAAGCAGGTTTGTCGGCTTCTTCCGCCGCAATCTCCGCGCGGATCTGATCCATATCGAGTGCTTGCGCTTTGCTTATGATTTCTTCCAGTGCCGCACCGGGCACGGCGCCGGGCTGGGAAAAAATAATAATTTTTTCGCGGAACACCATCAGTGTCGGGATCGAGCGAATCTGAAAGTATCCCGCTAATTCTTGTTCTTCCTCGGTATTCACTTTCGCGAAAACCACATGGGGAAACTTTTCCGAAATTTCTTCATACACCGGCGCGAAGCCCTTGCACGGCCCGCACCATGGCGCCCAGAAATCAATGAGCACGAAATCGTTGTTGAGAATAGTCTGTTCGAAATTGTCTTTGGTGAGGTCGAGCGTGGCCATGCAGGGTCTCCGGGATTAAAAATGCAATAAGTAGGGGAAAGCGGACGAGAGCGAAACCATAGCAGACTTTAAAATCGTGGGCTAGACAGGTGCCAAATCAGGTTCCGCTTGCGTCGCGCTTTCCTGCTGTTGCAGCGACCACATATGCGCGTAGACACCGTTTTTTTCCAGTAGCGCGCGGTGGGTGCCGGCTTCGACCACGCGCCCATGGTCGAGCACCAGAATTTGATCGGCATCGACAATGGTCGAGAGTCGATGTGCGATGACCAGGGTGGTGCGGTTTTCCGAAATTTGCTTCAATTCGGCCTGGATCGCTTTCTCGGACTTGGAGTCGAGCGCCGAAGTCGCTTCATCGAAGATGAGAATGTGCGGGTTTTTGAGAATCGCGCGCGCGATCGCGACGCGCTGCTTCTCGCCGCCGGAAAGCTTTAATCCGCGCTCGCCCACCATGCTGTCATATTTGTCCGGCAGCGATTCGATGAAGGTGTGAATGTGGGCGTGCTTCGCGGCTTGGATGATTTCGTCGCGGCTGGCATCGGGCCGGCCATAGGCGATGTTGTAGTAAATCGTGTCGTTGAACAGCACCGTGTCTTGCGGCACGATACCGATCGCCGCGCGCAGCGAAGCTTGTGTCACGTCGCGGATATCCTGGCCGTCGATCAAGATGCGTCCGCCGCTCACATCGTAGAAGCGGAACAGCAAGCGCGACAGCGTGGACTTGCCCGCGCCGCTCGATCCCACCACCGCCAGCGTGCGGCCGGCGGGAATCTCGAAATTCAGGCCGAACAGGATTTGGCGTTTCGGGTCATAGTGAAAATCCACCTGCTCGAAACGAATCACGCCGCCGTTTATTTTCAGCGGCATGGCATCCGGCTTATCTTGCACCTCGGTGTTGACGGCGAGCAGCGTGAACATTTTTTCCATGTCCGCCAGCGAGTGCTTGATTTCACGGTAGACGAAACCCAAAAAATGCAGCGGCATATAAAGCTGGATCAAGTAGGCGTTAACCAAGACTAAATCGCCTATGGTCATGGTGCCCTGAGTGACATGGCGTGCCGCTAAAAACATAAGCGCCGTCACGCCGATGGCGATAACCAAGCTTTGGCCGGCGTTCAGCGCGGCCAGCGAAGTTTGATTGCGCACCGCTGCGCTTTCCCACACTTGCAGGCTGTCGTCGTAGCGCCGGGCTTCAAACGGTTCGTTGCTGAAATACTTTACCGTTTCATAATTGAGCAGGCTGTCGATGGCGCGGGTGTTGGCCTTGGAATCCATATCGTTCATGGTGCGGCGGAACACCATGCGCCACTCCGTGATAATCAGGGTAAAGCCGACATACACGACGAGCGTGATAAAGGTGATGATGGCGAACCAGGGGTCGTATTTCACCAGCAGAATCGTTGCTACCAGACCGATCTCGACCAGCGTCGGCAAAATATTGAACAACATGAAGTTGAGCAAGAAACTGATGCCGCGCGTGCCGCGCTCGATGTCGCGCGAGACGCCGCCGGTTTGACGCTCGAGATGGAAGCGCAGCGAGAGCGCGTGCAAGTGGCTAAATACTTTGAGGGCTACGCGCCGGATCGCGCGCTGGGTTACTTTGGCGAATACCGCATCGCGCAATTCACCAAACAGCGTGCTGGTGAAGCGCAGCAAGCCGTAGGTCAGGAGCAACAGTGTGGGCAACAGCAATACGGCATGCGGTTTGTTGAGCGTGTCGACGATATTTTTCAATACCAGCGGTACGGCGACATTGGCGAGCTTGGCTAAAATCAGCAAAACCAGGGCGAGCGTGACCCGGCCGCGGAACTCCCATAAATAGGGTAGTAAGGTACGGATGGTCTGCCAGTCGTTGCGGTATTTCGGCGCCGGGCCGGAGTGGGTGATGCGCATGTCGGGAAATGGTCGAAGATGGCCGGCGGGTGCCGATGGCGGGCATATCCGGGACGATGGCGGATACCTTAACATAGGCCAAAACCCGCGTCCAGAGCGGAATTCGGGCAGATATGCAATATTAGGAACAAAACTTGCTCATAAAGAAACCTGTTAACGTCCGGCCAAAGTCGAAGTGGGGCGCGGCCACCCAGGGCAGAAAAGTTTCTGCCACGGGGGTGGGCTATAGGCAATGCCGAATTTGGCTTACAATGGCGGCGTCTGCGTTCGGTTCCTGATAGAAGATCAAGCATGGGATAGGCGAGCATGGCATTTTTAGATGAGTTGAAAAAAGAAGCGGAAGCCCAAAAGCACCTAGAGCAGGTGCAGACCCAGTCCAAGCTGGCTGCGGTCAGTCAGAATTTCCTGCTGGTTCAAATAAAATATAAAGAAATTCACCACTATTTGCTGGAGTTGGTGAATCAACTCAATGTGCTGAGTCTCGATCTGGTCCGGCCCTATTACATTGAAGGGTTCGGGATGATCGACGACTTTCGCCCGCGCGATTATGCGCTCAGCGTCGATTCCATCCGCATCGGACAGAAAGATTATGCCAACACCTTAGTGTTGCGCTTCAAGTGCGCGACCGAAAAGTCGATTACGGTGGAACGCAACGTGCCGAGCCAGATCGATAATCTGAAGGATTATCTGTGGCAGAACAACCTCAAGTACCAGTGCACCGAATATAAGAACGAACGCGGTTTGGTGGCGCGCGCGACTTTTAATGTGACGAGTGAAATTCCGGTGACGATCCGTTTCACGGCTGACTTTGAAAATGCCAAGATTTTTTTGCAGATGAAAAACTTTAGCGGATTGACGGTGAGCGAATTCGTGTATGACGCCAAGGAGGTCGGTAGCGAACTGCTCGACGAAATGGCTAAATATCTCATCGATAAGCCGAATAAGTTTCGTGAATGGGGACAGCACCAGCAAAGCATGCGTGAACTGACGCGCCAGGCGCGGCAGAATAAAGAGGTGTCTTATGCCCAGACGCCGGCGCAATCCGAACCGGAAGATACCGGCAAGGAGGGCGGTTTCTTCAGCCGGCTCAAGTCCATTCTTCCCTAACCGACATAAAAGATCGCATCGCGGCATTTTGCGCTAAACTCATTCTCCATGGATCTTTCCCAATTTTTCCGTTTGATGGCGGAAAAGCGCGCCTCGGATTTATTTTTCTCCGCCGGCGCGCCCGCCTATATCAAAATTGAAGGCGATATCCGCCCGATCAATCAGCAGATCCTCGACCACAATATCGTCAAGACCATCGCTTATGCCTTGATGTCAGCGGAGCAAATCAAGACCTTCGAGACCGCGCTGGAAATGAACTTCGGCCTTTCGGTGCCGAATGTCGGCCGGTTCCGGGTGAACGTGTTTCGCCAGCGCGGTTCGGTGGCGATCGTGATTCGTTATATCACCGACATCGTGCCCTCGGCGGAAAGTCTGGGATTGCCGCCGGTATTGAGTGAACTGGTGATGCACAAGCGCGGTTTGATTTTGGTAGTGGGTGCCACGGGTTCAGGTAAATCGACTTCGCTCGCGGCGATGATCGACTATCGCAACCGGCACTCGAACAGCCATATCTTGGCAATCGAAGACCCGATCGAGTTTGTCCATCGCCACCAGCGTTCCATCGTCAATCAGCGGGAAGTCGGTATCGATACTCACTCTTATGCCGCGGCCTTGGTCAATGCGCTGCGTGAAGCACCGGATGTCTTGCTGATCGGCGAAATCCGCGATCAGGACACCATGCGCCAAGCGTTGATTTATACCCAAACCGGCCACCTATGCCTGGCTACCTTGCATGCGAATAACGCTTATCATGCCTTGAATCGCATCATCAGCATGTTCCCCGTGGAAGCGCAGGAAGGGTTACTGCTGGATTTGGCACTGAGTTTGCGCGCCATCATTTCGCAGCGCCTGGTGCGAGGTGTGGACGGTAAGCGCGTGGCCGCGGTGGAAGTGTTGGTCAACAATATGCACATTGGCGAATTGATTCAGCGGCGCGAGGTCGAAAAAATCAAGGACGCCATGGAACAATCCATGGTGGAAGGTTCGCAAACCTTCGAGGAGTCGCTGCTCGATCTCTTTCTGGCAGGCAAGATCAATCGAGAGGAAGCGCTTGCCAACGCCGATTCGCGCACCAACATCGAATGGCTGCTGGCAAATACCAGCAAACATCAGGAAAAGCGCGCTCAGCGCCAGCAGAGCTTTAAGGTCGAAGATAAGGTGGCGGAAGACCAAGATGGCCTGCCATCGTTGCTCTCTATGGATGATTTGTCCAAGATCGGTATTGCTTCCGCCAAGCGCTGAAGCGATACCGCGTCTAGAAAGCAAAAAAACCGGCGTAGGCCGGTTTTTTTATGGTGGTGCTACTCAGCACATTGAAAGCATTTAGCGCGCGGCAAGGTATTGCTGAAATTCGTCGGAATTCATCTCGCGCACCTTCATCCCGGATTTCGCGGTGAACGGGTAGTAGAACGTATAGTGGTCGTTGATGCGCACTTTGATGATGACGGTGTTAGAACCCGACGCATTACGTGAACGGAAAAGACGGTTAGTCAAACGCTTAAGCATGGTCGTTGCTCCTGTTGTGGGTGCTTATGCCAGGATATGCAGCAAGGGCTATGCCAGTCGTTCAGCATAAGGTCAACGTTTGAGAGAGACTACCCGGATGGCGTTACAAACTTATTACAGAACAGCGATTTATGTGAATATGTTCAGCGAATAAACACCGCTTTGCGGTGGCAACGGTGGCAGGTGTAGGTTCTTCCCCCAATATCGCGTTCGTGGAGAAAATGCCAACGATGACCGAAAATCCGACATAGCAGACGATGACTGTATTTTTTGAGGAAGCGCATTTTGCACCTTGATGTTATTGTCGCCAGGCGCAGCAAATTTAGGGCCAGGTTTTTAAATCTGCTTGTGACACATAGAGTTAGATGTTCGGCTCCGGGAAGGTATGATAGGGCATGACAAAAAACGTAAATCTTGCCGACACGGGACGCATGGACATCGCGGCCTATCTATTGGCTGCCGGAGCGTTGTGGTTTGTCCTCGCATTTCATCTACTCCCCGCGCTCTTGGCGGGGCTCTTGGTGCATGAACTCGTTTACGTCGTCGCCGAGCGCTTGCCCCTTAAAGCGCTCAAGAACAGCCGTGCCAAGCTGATTGCAGTCGCGATGCTTACCATCTTTGTCGTGACCTTGTTAATCGCCGTGAGTATGGGAGTACTGGCCTTTTTCCATTCCGGCGCGGGCAGTCTATCGGCGCTCCTGGGCAAGCTTGCGGCGATACTGGATCAGTCGAAGGCGATGTTGCCGGCGGCAATCCAAGCGCACATCCCGCCGGATAGCGAGACATTGCAACAAAATCTCGTGGCTTGGTTACGCGCGCATATCCCGGAAGTCCAAGGCTTCGGCAAGGAAGCGGCAACCGTGACTGCCCGGGTGCTGGTGGGCATGATAGTGGGCGCGCTCGTTTCTTTGCATGTCGTGCAACACGGGCATGTCAGAGGCCCTTTAGCCAGCGCGCTCTTGGCACGCGCCGAGCGCCTGGCACAGGCCTTCCGGCGCGTGGTCTTCGCGCAGGTCAAAATTTCCTTCATCAATACGCTCTTCACCCTGGTGTACTTGAGCGTGGTGCTTCCGCTGGCCGGCATTCACCTGCCCCTGGTCAAAACCATGACGGCGATCACCTTTATCCTGGGTTTGATTCCCGTGGTGGGGAATTTGATTTCCAATGCGGTGATCGTGATCGTCAGCCTCGGCATGTCTATCCAGGTGGCGATCGCGTCCTTGGTGTTTCTGGTGTTGATCCATAAGCTGGAATATTTTTTGAATGCGCGGATCGTCGGTGAGCGGATCAATGCGCGCGCCTGGGAGCTGTTACTGGCCATGCTTCTCATGGAGGCGGCCTTCGGCTTAAGCGGGGTGATCGCTGCACCGATTTACTACGCCTATCTCAAAGCGGAACTGACCGAGAAAAAATTGCTGTAGCCTGTTGTTTTGAGGCGTGCCTGAAATAAATCGTTACACTTTTATCGTCAACGTTGGCGCACGGGGTGACGTTGATATCATCAAGCCCTATTCTGGGTCGATTGATAGCGAGAAAGGAAACGACATGAAAGCATGGGCACTGATTATTCCTTCATTGTGGGTGATGTCTAGCCAGGCGCGCGCCGTGGATTTCGAAGACTATGCCACCGTGCAAAGCGTGACCCCGCAAATTGAACGTGTGAATTACCCGCGCGAGGAATGCCGGAACGAATATCTTCCCGCGCGTTCGGATGCAAGTGGCGAGCGCGGCGTATCCGGCTCCATCATCGGCGGGATTGCGGGCGCATTGCTGGGCAATCAAGTGGGACAAGGCAATGGCAGAACCGCGGCAACCGCTGTGGGCGCCGTGACCGGTGCGATCGTGGGTGACCGGGTGCAAAATAATACCGGCTACCGCGGTGACGGGCGTGAGCTACGCCGTTGCCACACGGTCGATCATTGGGAAGAGCGTAACGACGGCTATCGCGTGGTGTATGAATATGCCGGGCACCGCGCCAGCACCGTGTTGCCTTACGATCCGGGCAACACGATGAAAGTGCGGGTCTCCATTGCGCCCAACTAGTGTAGTGTTTCACTCTGAAGGTACCGTTTAGAGTGAAACACTACACTAGCGCTAGGCGATGGCTTTGCCCCAAGCCGCATCATAGAACAGTGCGCCCAGGGGCTGACGCTGGCGCGGGGCGATTTCGCGCGCGCACACTTCGCCTTCCAAGATATCCGGCGCGGCTTGGTGGCCGACCGCGATCATCGCCATCAGCGTGATATCGCCGGGAATGGCGAACGCCGCGTGCAGCTTCTGCGCATCGAAGCCGCCCATCTGATGCGCCGCCAATCCCAGCGCCACTGCTTGCAGGCAAATGCTGACGGATGCCGCGCCGGTGTCGTATTGCGCCCAGCGGTTATCCTTGCCGTTGTGGCGGAAGTGTGCAGTGGCACCTGCTGCGATGAGGAGCGGCGTATTCTTGACCCAGGCTTGGTTGCCTTCCGCCAAACAATCGAAGGCTTTTTGCCACGCCGCCGGATCGCGTGTTCTATCCCACACGATATAACGCCATGGCTCATCGCCGTTGCAGGAAGGTGCCCAGCGCGCCGCTTCCAGAAGCGCGCGTATTTGCGCAGCTGAAACAGGCTTATGGGCATCGAAGGCACGTGGGCTCCAGCGTTGCGCAATCAAGTCATGAATCGGGGTAGCGGATGTAGCGGGTTTAGCGAGCATTATTTTTCCTTTCGATTAATCGGTTTTCTGCACGCTCAGCGGTCCGGAGCCATAGGCCGCGACATAGAGCATGCCACCCATGATGGCGAGGTTTTTCATGAAATGAATCATCTGATTCTGCAGCGCCATGGCGTCGCTCGGATTGACCGTCCAGAAAGCGTGAAAAGTCAATGTGACCGGAATCAAGAACAGAAAAATCACCGCCGCCGCAATGCGCGCGTGCCAGCCGAGCAGGAGCATCAATCCGCCGCCGAGCTCGATGGCGATGCTGGCCACCAACAGCACGTGCACCAGCGGCAGGCCGTGCATCGCCATATAGCCCGCGGTGCCGTCGAAGTGGGTGAGTTTGTTGAAGCCTGAAAACACGAAAATCAATGCGAGCAGTACCCGTCCGGCGAGCGGGGCAATTTGTTTAATCATGGTTTTCTCCTGGGTTAAAAAAATGTAGGGGCGAGGCATGTCTCGCCCGTTCCGGTTACGCCAAATCGAACAACAAAATTTCGGTTGTTTCCAATGCGGAGAGCGTCAACATTTCCGGGCCGTTGATTTTCGCGCCGTCGCCCGCTTCCAGCGGATAACCGTTCAAGGCGATGCGGCCGCGCGCCACATGCAAATAAGCGTGGCGCCGGGTATCGAGCGTATAAGTCAGCGCTTGATCGGCATCGAGCACCGCGGCGTAAATCGCCGCGTCTTGGTGAAGGGTGACCGAGCCTTCGTGCCCATCGCGCGAGGCAATGATACGGAATTGCCCATGCTTGTCGGCGGCTGGAAAATGCGTTTGTTCATAGCTCGGCGTGAGTCCGGTTTCATTCGGTTCAATCCAAATTTGCAACAAATGCACCGGCTCGCGATCGGAAGCATTGGCTTCGCTATGCGTGATGCCGGTACCGGCGCTCATGCGCTGCACATCGCCGACGCGAATCACGCTGCCGTTACCCATGCTGTCCTTATGCGTCAGCGCGCCTTCCAGGATATAGGTCACAATTTCCATATTGCGGTGCGGATGGGTAGGAAAACCACTTTTGGGGGCCACCCAGTCCTCGTTGATTACCCGCAGCGCGCCAAATCCCATCTCTCGAGGATCGTAATAATCGGCGAAAGAAAACGTGTGATAAGAATCCAGCCAGCCATGGTTGGCGTGGCCGCGGTCATGGCTTTTGCGTAGATTAATCATGCTTCCCCCGAATGCATAAAAGGTGGTCGATGGGCTAATGGTAGGGGAGCCGTACGCGGATTGTTATCGAAATCTTCTGAGAGAGACCTTCAGAAATTTTGAATGGCAAGAATGCGGTGTGGCAATGCCAGTGGGAGTCGCTGCGTACTTGTCGGCAGGCAGGCTTTTTATCGCGATAGCAATACTATCGCTTGCCGATAAGGCGCTCCTGGCAAATAATTCCGGTATGTCCGTTCGAATTTTTTGATATGCGCCTATCCCTAGATTCCCTGCTGGTGCTCGACGCCATTGAGCGTAAGGGCAGCTTCGCGGCCGCCGCGGAGGAATTGTTTCGCGTGCCTTCGGCTATTACCTACACCGTGCAGAAGCTGGAACAAGACTTGGACGTGCCCTTGTTCGATCGCACGGGTCATAAAGCGGTACTGACGCCGGCGGGGCTTGCACTGCTGCGCGATGGCCGGCATCTGTTGCGCGCGGCGCAGGCGCTGGAGTCGCGGGTGAAGCGTGTCGCCACCGGCTACGAAACCGAATTGACGCTGGCGGTGTCGGACGTCATCGGCGTCGAGCGTCTGTTTCCGGTGCTGCAAGATTTTTACCGCGAGCCCTGCGGTACCGAAGTGAAGTTGATTGCCGAGGTGTATGGCGGCAGTTGGGATGCGCTGGCAGCGGGCCGCGCGGATTTGTCCATCGGTGCGCCGGGGGAAGGGCCGCCCGGCGGCGGCTATTCGGTGCGGCCCATGGGTATGCTCGAATTCGTGTTCGCCGTCGCGCCGCGGCATCCGCTGGCCAGCCAGCCGGAGCCGCTGACGAGCCAAGCCATCTTGCAATACCGCGCCATCTCCGCCGCCGATAGCTCGCGCCATTTAGCGCCGCGCACCTCGGGTTTATTGATTGGTCAGGAAGTGCTGACCGTGCCCGATATGCGCGCCAAACTTGCCGCGCATATCGCGGGTTTGGGTGTAGGTTATCTGCCCGTCTGGCTGGCGCAACAGGAGGCGCAAGCCGGACGGCTCGTGATCAAGCAAGTGGAAGAGCTCAAGCCCGGCATCCCGCTCTATCTGGCATGGCGCACCGATCACGCCGGACAAGCGCTGGCGTGGTTCGTGGAGCGGCTGGGGCGGGAGGTGTTGCTGCCTATATGATCTTTCAAAAAAACCTTAAACCACGGAGTACGCGGAGGACACGGAGTAAAGCTAAAGCATTTCACCGCGAAGGACGCAAAGGTACGCAAAGGAAAATCAAGAACAGGTTTACTTCGCGTACCTTTGCGTCCTTCGCGGTTATCGCTTTTTGCGCTTGGTTTTCCTCCGTGTGCCCTGCTCTGTGGGAGATGAACTTTTCTAAATGACACACTATCGCTACCGCGGCCGTTTCGCGCCATCCCCTTCCGGGGCGCTGCATTTCGGCTCCTTGCTATGCGCCCTGGGCAGTTATCTCGATGCTAAGGCGCAAGGCGGCGAATGGTGGGTGCGCATCGACGATCTTGATCCGCCGCGAGTGGCGCCCGGTGCGGTGGATGCGATTCTGCGCGCGCTCGAAGCCTACGGCTTGACGTGGGACGGCAGCGTGCAATATCAAAGCCGGCGCAGTGCAGCCTATGCGGCAGCGTTTGAAGCACTGCGACAACTCGGTGTGGTGTATGCCTGTGGCTGCACGCGGCGCGAGATCGCGGATTCCAGCGTGGGGCACGCGGACGTGGCGATTTATCCCGGTACTTGCCGCGCGGGCCTTGCCCCGCATAAGGCGGCACGGGCGTGGCGCGTCGATACGCGCGGCGCGCGCGTGCGCTTCGAGGACCGGCTGCAAGGCCGGATCGAGCAAGACCTGGAACATGCGGCGGGAGATTTCATCGTGCGGCGCGCCGATGGCTGGTTCGCCTATCAACTGGCGGCGGTGGTGGACGATGCGGAACTCGGCATCACCGACATCGTACGCGGCGCGGATCTGATCGATTCCACTCTGCGCCAGGTGTATTTGCAGCGCTTGCTCAATTTGCCCACGCCGCGTTATTTGCATTTGCCGGTGGCGGTGAATGCGCTGGGCGAGAAGCTGTCCAAACAGACCCTGGCGCCGCCGTTGGACATGACTTTCCCGCAATCTACCTTGACCCACGCCCTGGCCTTTCTCAAGCACGCGCCGCCGCTAGCGCTGCGGCAGGCGGCCGTGCCGGAAATCCTGTCCTGGGCTATTGCGCACTGGAGCCCGGCAGATCTGCCCCAAGCCCGTACAATAGAACAGGAATCGTGAATCAACCGTAACTGGTATTCCACTGCCAAGCGCTTAAAGTGAAAGCGTAGTCAAACCGGGGTAGCATCATGATCAATGTATTTACTTTCCTCCTCATCTCGATTGTGCTGGTTACGCTCGTCTTTGCGTAAGCGTCACAGCGCATGTTGATCGCACGCGGGTTTCGATCCGCGTGCATCCCGTGCTACATTTCAGCCTATGGATTCCCATAGGCCTTTTCCCTTGGATCGCGACACCCTGACCCGGTTTCTGTTCGAACAGGCCGAAGTGCGGGGCGAAATCGTGCGGCTCGACGCCACCTGGCACGCGGTGCTGGCGCGGCATGCTTACCCCGAGCCGGTGCGCCATCTCTTGGGCGAGATGATGGCTGCCGCCGCGCTGCTCGCCGCCACGCTGAAGTTCCAAGGCGCATTGATTATGCAAATGCAGGGCAGCGGGCCGGTGACGCTGGCGGTGGTGGAGTGCGACAGCGAATTTCATTTGCGCGCTACCGCCAAGTGGCGCGACGATCTCGCGGCGGGCGATTTGCCCGCGCTCTTGGGCAACGGTAAATTCGTCATCACCATCGACCCCAAGACCGGCAACCAAAGCTACCAAGGCATCGTGGCTTTGGAAGGCGCGACCGTGGCGCAAGTGTTGGAGCATTACCTGCTGCAATCCGAACAACTGGAAACGCGCTTATGGCTGGCAGCCGATGGCGAGCAAGCGTGCGGGCTGTTGTTGCAACGCCTGCCGGAAACCGCCGCGGAGGACACGGATGCCTGGAATCGCGCGCTTAATCTGGGCAACACTCTGACGCCGGACGAGTTGTTGACTCTGCCGGGGCGCGAAGTGCTGCACCGCTTGTTTCATGCAGAAGACCTGCGCCTGTTTAATCCGCAACCGGTATCGTTCCGTTGCTCCTGTTCGCGCGAGCGGGTGGCGAATATGCTGCGCCTGCTGGGCTTAGGCGAGGTGCATGCCATTCTCGCCGAACGCGGGCAGGTGGAAGTGGATTGCGAATTTTGTAATCAACACTATGTCTTCGATGCGGTGGACGCCGAGCAGTTGTTCGCGGCGGAGGTCGTGACGCAGCCGGGCAGCACGCGGCATTGAGCAATGCCGCATTATTTGTTCAAATAGCGCGCATCATCGAAGGTGCCGACCCAGTGCGGGCGATAAACCACCATCAGGGTGAGGAGCATGCCCGTCGTCAGCGCTTCCGACCAACCCATGAAAACATAGTAAGGCAAATAGTAATGGCTCAGATAGGCGAAGGGATAAATCGCCATTAGGCCGAGCAAGAGCGAAGCGGCCAGCCCGGTGGCCGCGATCGCCAGCGCTGCGCCGAAGAACGCGTTGAGGAACACATAGACAAAAAGATGATTTGTCAGCCGTCCGTCGACGAAGCGAAAGACTGCATAGCTTACCGCGACCGGCAGCGCCCCCATCAACATCCAATTGAGCGAGTAGGCTTGCCATCCGGCGTGGCCGGCGGCCGTGATGCCGGCCACCACCCCTGCCAGCGCGAGCAGGGCTAAGCGTGGACCGAACATCAAAGTAAGCGCGGTGGCGCCGAGCAGATGGAAATTCAGTCCCGGCCTGATGCCGGTTTTGATGCTCCATAAGGCCATCAGCGTAACGCTCGCGCCCAGCCACAAATTCAGCATCCCGGGTTGTTGCAACACGCGCCACGGCGCGCGCCGCAATAGGCCCAGAAGCAGGAGCACGGCGCACAAATGTGCCACCCATTGCACGCTGTCCGGAAGCAGATGATTGGGGAAATTCACCATTTTATTTTACGATATACTCAGACCTTTTGAGGGCATGTTTTGAAGCTCGCATTATTCGATTTGGACAATACGCTGCTCTCCGGCGACAGCGATTTTGAGTGGGCACAATTCCTTATTGCCCAGGGCGTGCTCGATCGCGAGGCCTACGAGGCGCGCAATCTGGCATTTTACGAGCAGTACAAAGCCGGTACGCTCGACATTCACGCCTTTCTCGATTTTCAATTGAAGCCGCTGTCGCGGCATCCGCGCGCGCAGCTCGATGCGTGGCACGCGCAGTTCATGCAAACGCGGATTTTGCCGATGATAGGCGAGCCGGCGCGCGCACTGGTGAATCGTCACCGTGCCGATGGGCATACCTTGGCGATCATCACCGCCACCAACCGGTTTGTCACCGCGCCCATTGCGCGCGAATTCGGAATCGAACATTTGATCGCCACCGAGCCCGAGCAGGTGGATGGCGAGTTTACCGGCAACGCGGTGGATATTCCTTGCTTTCGCGAGGGCAAGGTGCGGCGCCTCGAAGCCTGGCTCGCGGCGCATGGCGCGAATTGGCAATCGCTCGCGCGCAGCTGGTTTTATAGCGACAGCCATAATGATCTGTTTTTGATGGAGCGGGTAAGCGATCCGGTCGCGGTCGATCCCGATCCGCAGCTTAGCCAAATGGCGCGCGCGCGCGGCTGGCCGACAATCAGTTTGCGCTGAAGGGCGGGCCGGAAGTCTTGCGCGTGCTCCGTGCCGCGTGACACGGGATTGAAGCGGGTAAGTTTTCCCCGTTGCGCGCCGAAGATGCCTATACTGGGAAAATATGACGATATCCAATCCGATTTTGTCCCAATCCGGGAGCTTGCATGAGGCTTAGACTGCCGCGTTCTTTGCATATGCGCATCATGCTCAGTATTGCCGTGCTACAGCTGGTGATGGTGGGCGCATTCTCGGTATTTTGGGTGGTGGAGCAAGTGGGGGATGCGCTGGTCGATCGTCAAGTCGTCGTGCATAAAATCTTATCGCTCACCGCGCCTTCGGTGGAACGCGCGATTTCTCAGCAAGACACGATTGAACTCACCCGTTATTTGAATCGCGTGCTATCCGATCCCTTGATCGGCGGTATTGTCATTAAGGATGCCGGCGGCAAAACCCTGTTCGAGAAAATGAAGCCGGTGGAAGCGCCGCATCCGGTGGTGAATTGGTTTAGGCTGGCCAGATTGAAAGAAGGCATCGCCACCCAGCTTTGGCGTGATGGCGAGTCATTGGGGGTGATGACGATCTACTTGTCGAACGGCCCCATCAACCGGGACATTCGCAACTTGCTGGGGAACGTCGCCTATCTGTTGTTCATTTTGCTGGCGCTGGATTTAATCGCGATCCAAGTCTTGATTAAATTATTTGTCTCGCCGCTGGGGCCGCTCACGGTCATGGCGCGGGAATTTACCCGGGGTAATCTCGACACCACGATCGTGCCGGCGGAAGGCGCGAGCGATGAGGTACGGCATCTCACTGCCGCGTTCGTGCAATCCGCCAAGGTGATGCGCCAACAGATCGAGGACTTGGAGCGCACGCGCGGTCAATTGGCGAGCAATGAACTGCGCTTGCGCAATTTGGTGAACAATATGCGCGAAATTCTGGTGGAACTGGATCGCTCGGGCAAGATTTTGTTTTTAAATCCATCGTGGGAAAAGCTCACCGGCTACGCCGTCGACCATTGCGTGAACAAGCCGTTCTCGCAGTTCTTGATACAGCCACAACACCAAGCGCATTTCGTATTCGGACGGCTGGAGCAGTTGCACACGTTCGATATGCAAATCGAGGTACGCGCGCAGGATAGCCATTCGGTGTGGTTGCGCATGAGCACCACGCTGCAATATAACGGCAAAGGCGAATTCGCCGGCATCGTCAGCACGCTGGAAGATATCAGCGAAAACCTCAAGCTCCAGGCCTTGCAGCGCGAGCATGAGCAAGATCTGTATCGTCTCACCATCACCGATCCGCTGACCGGTGTTTTTAATCGCCGCCATTTCGACGAGATGCTGGTCAATATGATGGCCATGAACCTTCCCCGAGGCCGCCAGCTCGCGCTCCTGATTATCGATATCGACGGTTTTAAATTCATTAACGATACCTACGGCCACCCCGTGGGCGACGAAGTGTTGCGCACCGTGGCGAACAAGCTTAACGCTGTCAGCCAAGGCGGCACCGTGGCGCGGCTGGCGGGCGACGAGTTCGCGGCGATATTGCAAAACGTGACCGAGGAAGAAGCGCAAACCGCCGCGCGGCGCATTCACCAGGAGCTGTCCAGCATCGTGATCCATCTGGCGGTGGGCGAGCTGCGCATTCAAACCTCGATCGGCGTGGCGCTCGCGCCCGCTTTCGGCAAAACGCCGCAAGATTTGGTGCGCGCCGCCGATGTGGCGCTGTATCACGCTAAAAAGAGCGGACGCAACCGCGTCGATACGCTGTCGAAAGACATGGGCGAGGCGATCATGGATATTTTCACCCAAGGCTTCGAGCTGCGCAACGCGCTCAACAACGGCATGATCGCGCCGTTTTTGCAGCCGATTTTCGACTTGCGCAAGAACGAGGTCATGGCCTACGAAGTGCTCACGCGTCTCAAGCGCGGCAATGACTACGTGCCAGCGGATGAATTCGTGTTGATCGCGGAAGACCTGGGACTGATTCGCGAGATGGATTTATTCATTATCAACAAAGCGCTGCTGTCGGTGCCCAAGGGCGTGCACTTATTCGTCAATATCAGCATGAGCTCGTTTTTCGCGCCGGAATTCCGCGACGAGTTTAGCGCCTTGCTGCAATCGCCGCAGGCGCAAGGGCGTTCGATCACCATCGAATTTACCGAGCGCCAAACCACCGACATGACCGCGGACTTTTTCAAGCAACTCGACAAGCTGCGCGCGGGCGGCTGTAAGATCGCCCTCGACGACTTCGGCGCGGGCTATTCCACTTACAGCTATTTGCGCCAACTCAAACCCGATTTTGTTAAAATCGACGGCAGCTTTGTGCAGCAAATACTCACCAATCCGGAAGATTATAAGATCGTCGAACATATTCGCGAGCTCTCGACCGTGTTTGGCGCCAAGTCCATCGCGGAGCATGTGGAAGACGCTAAGACCGTGGAGGTATTGACGCGGATCGGCGTGGACTTTGCCCAAGGCTATTATTACGGTAAACCGAAGATGATCGAGGAGTATGTGCGAGCGGGAGCGACCGCATAAGACGACGCGCTGAATCCGGCACGCAGTTTGTAGTAAACTTCGCGCATGATCCAAAAGCTGATTCGCCGCATTCTGAATAAGAAAAGCGCGGCCGGTGGCCAAGCTACCATTCTCCCGCTCCGCAAGCACGGCATCACCCGCGACCGTATTAGT
>Ga0315268_10001316_pt1 | contig 28529 bp, 29 predicted proteins | sample C1_top_MG_FD_204535 | JGI IMG/M metagenome (GOLD analysis project Ga0315268, IMG submission 204535) | Sediment microbial communities from Yellowstone Lake, YNP, Wyoming, USA - C1_top | ecosystem: Environmental > Aquatic > Freshwater > Lake > Sediment | place: USA: Wyoming | collected 2017-08-01
ATGAACTAATGTGGCGTACCGATATCCCCCCCAAGGTTTCTATCAACGAAGCAGTAGAACTTGCCAAGAAATATTCAGGTATGCAGGCAGGTAAATTTGTCAATGGAATCCTCGACAGGATTAAATCCGAAAAATCCGTATGAAGTTTGCTGATTTGCATTTGCACACTGTATTTTCCGACGGCACATCTACGCCGCAGGAATTAATGGACCAAGCTGAAAAATCTGGTTTAGCAGCGGTTTCCGTAGTTGACCACGATACGGTTCTGGCCCTTGAATCTAGCGTAAAGGCAGGTAAAGAAAAAAATATTGAGGTTTTACCCGGGATAGAACTTAGCGCTGAATATGATGGTTTGGAAATCCATATACTGGGTTATCTCATCGATTATAAAAATAAGCAATTGCTGGAAAAATTAGATTTTTTAAAGAAAAATCGTATCGAACGCATCTATAAAATTGTAGATAAACTGAAAGAGCAGGGCATAAAAATTGACCCCCAGACGATATTGAGCAGGGTATCGAACCAGGGAACTGTGGGCAGGTTGCATGTTGCCAGGACAATGGTAAAAGAAGGATTGGTTAACTCCGTATTCGAGGCATTTCAAAAATATATCGGAGATAAATGCCCTGCTTATGTCTTAAATTTCAAATTATCGCCGCAGGAATCAATAAAATTGATAAAGAGTGCCGGAGGCATACCTGTCTTGGCGCATCCTTATATCCTTAAACGCGATGATTTAATTCCGATATTTGCCGATTCAGGGCTTATGGGTTTGGAGGCATATTACACCGAACACAGCCAATCAATGGTAAATTCTTATCTTGAACTGGCTAAAAGATACAACTTATTAGTTACCGGGGGCTCCGATTATCACGGTGATGCAAAACCGGAAGTCAAAATGGGTGCGGTTAAGATACCTTATGAACTGGTAGAGAGGCTTAAAGAAGCTAAGAAATAGAATTTTATGAAGATATGAAAAAAGGCCACTTGTATTATATGAACTTAGCAATGAAGTTAGCTCTTAAGGCAAAAGGCATGACTTCGCCTAATCCCCTGGTAGGCGCTTTAGTAGTAAAAGACGGACGTATTATCGGAAGGGGTTTCCATACGAAAGCCGGTTTAGACCATGCCGAAATTATTGCCTTAGAAGAAGCGGGCGATAACGCTAAAGGTGCAAAGTTATATTCTACGCTTGAACCTTGCACGCATTTTGGAAAAACACCTCCCTGTGTGGACAGGATAATCCAGAGCGGGATAAAAGAAGTAATTATCGGAATGATTGACCCAAACCCTGTGAATAACGGCAAAGGGGTTGAAATTTTAAAGACCAGTAATATTAAAGTAAAAACCGGGTTCTTGGAAGATAGATTACAAAAAATCAACGAGCCGTTTATAAAGTATATTACTAAGAGAATGCCATTTGTAACTGTCAAGGTAGCTCAGTCGTTAGATGGTAAGATTGCTACCAGGATTGGGGAATCCAAATGGATAACTTCGGATAAATCACGGAATTTCAGCCATCACATAAGACAGTTTTATGATGCGATTCTGGTCGGTGTGAATACCGTTTTAAGGGACAATCCGACACTTGATGCCTGGTTTGCCAAAAAACAACCGATGAAAATCGTAGTAGACAGTAAACTCAGTATCCCGCAAGATGCAAATATATTTTCTGCAAAAAATAAGGTTATACTCGTTACTCTGCCGGTTTCTCCGGGGCAGGAGACGGAGAACAGAAAGATATTAAATGAGAAATCCAAGATTATAGAAGTAAAGGAGAAGGCAGGCCAGATAAATCTAAAAGATATGATGAGAAAACTTGCTCAGCTTGAGATTACTAACGTCCTGGTGGAAGGCGGAGGCACATTGATAGGTTCTCTATTTGATGAAGACCTTGTGGATAAGGTAATGTTTTTTATCAGCCCCAAAATTATAGGCGGAAAAGAGGCGATTAGTTCGGTGATGGGCAGGGGTATCAGCCGTATAGATAAAGCCATTAAATTAAAAGAGGTAAGTTTAAGACGGATAGGGGAAGATTTTTTAGTCGAGGGGTATGTGAAATAACGTTAGTCCGTTATTTAGTCTAAAAAGATGTTTACAGGAATAATAGAAGAATTAGGACAGGTTCAAGGGATTTCAAAACGCGGTAATATCACTTTGCTTACGGTAGGAGCCGGCAGGGTTACAGAAGAAACCGGAATAGGCGATAGTATCGCGGTAAATGGGGTATGCCTTACGATAGTAAAGAAAGCCAAAGAGAGCCTAAGTTTTGAGGTCATGGATGAAACGAAAAGAATTACCGATCTGGGAACATTGCGGGTTACGGATAAGGTTAACCTGGAACGCAGTTTGAAAATAGGAGACAGATTATCCGGACACTTTGTCCTCGGACACGTTGATTGTATGGGTATCATCCGTAAAAAGAGCTATCGCGAAGCTAATCTCTGTTTCGAAATCGCTATACCCACCGGATTCATCAAATATTGCATACCAAAAGGTTCTATTGCTGTTGACGGAATAAGCCTGACTTTGGTGAATATAAAATCCAACACCCTCAGCGTTTATATAATCCCGCAAACCCTTAAAAATACTACCCTCGGGTTTAAAGGCCCTTCGGATAAATTGAATATTGAGTTTGATATCCTCGCCAAGAAATCTTAATGAGCAGACGATTTACGTTCACCAGTCGCTTATGTTAACTTCTAATTATTGCTAATTTTCCTAAATTTTGTTATACTAATATAATTAGCATCATGGGGCGTGGTCTCCCCGTAGAGAATTTCTCGAAGCGGGGATTCGCCACGAAGCCAAAAAGATTAACGGGGCGTGGCTCAGTTTGGCTAGAGCGCTTGGTTCGGGACCAAGAGGTCGACAGTTCAAGTCTGTCCGCCCCGACCATTTTGCATTTTGCTGATGGAGTTGTCAGTAAATATACACATGAACAAGCAGATTCATGTATTTTATAGCGGCAGGGTGCAGGGAGTAGGATTCAGATATACTACCGAAGATGTTGCCCGCGAATTAGGAATGGTGGGTTGGGTCAGGAACCTGCGCGACGGCAGGGTTGAAGTTGTTGCGGAGGCAGAAGAAGGAATTCTTAAGTCGTTTTTGGAAAAAATTCAGGAATACTTTGGCAGATATATCCAAGATTCAGACATTGATTGGCAGCCGGCTACAGGAGAATTTGGTGATTTCAATATAACATTTTAATGAGCGCATAAGTTATGAGATACGCTATATTTTCCGACATACATTCGAATCTGGAGGCTTTGGAAGCCGTACTTGAAGCCTACCAAAAAGAACGCATAGACAAATACCTCTGCGTCGGTGACATCGTAGGCTATGGCGCAAACCCCAATGAATGTATAGCAAAAGTAAAAGAGTCGGCAACAGTCACTTTGGCCGGTAATCATGACTGGGCAGTTGTGGATTTGTTCCCCACTGATAATTTTAACCCTGCAGCTCAAGAAGCGGTATTCTGGACCAAAGAGCATTTAGGAGAAAACGGTAAAGTTTTCTTACAATCTTTAAAACTAATTTATGTTATTGAAAATTTTGTCCTGGTCCACGGTTCTTTGGACAAACCGCAGAATTTTAATTATCTTACAAACGTTTACGACTGTGCCGCCACCTTTCAGTTATTAAAATCCAGCGTTTGTTTTGTAGGACATACGCATGTGCCGGTTGTTTTTATCCAAGATAAAGAGGGGAATTCTCATTATCAGGACGTAGATTCCCTAAAGATAGCACCTCAAAATAAATACATTATAAATGTGGGAAGCGTAGGCCAGCCTCGGGATAGTATTCCTCAGGCAGCATACTCTATATTCGATACAGAAAATCAGGAAGTCCAGATTAAAAGAATTAAATACGATGTCTTTAAAGCCAGGAGAAAAATAATCGAGGCAGGTCTACCGTCATTTTTAGGTGACAGGCTCCTGACCGGTAATTAACATGAGCACGGATATCAAAAAGAAAATTGAAAATTTGAGTAAGGAAATACGCCGTCAGGATTACCTCTATTATGCCCTTTCGCAGCCTAAGATTTCTGATAAAGAATATGATAACCTGATGGCAGAATTACAAAAATTAGAAGACAAATACCCGCAATATAAGAGTGATTTCTCTCCTACTGTCCGGTTAAGCGGCGCAATCCTTGAAGGGTTCAGGACGATAAAACACAAACAAAAGATGTTCTCTTTGGGTAATACCTATTCTTTTGAGGAATTAAAGGAATGGGAGAAAAGAGTAATAAAGGGGCTGGGTTCGAAAGAGAGATTAGAGTATATTGTTGAGCATAAAATTGACGGACTCAGCGCTAATATTACCTACGAGAAAGGAAAATTAATTATCGGCTCTACCAGAGGGGACGGTGAAACGGGCGAGGATGTGACTGCCAATATAAAGACTATTCGTGCTATTCCTTTACTTCTAGAGGGTGAGGATTTACCGGATTTTATTGAGATACGCGGGGAAGTTTATATGGATAGGAATGATTTCCAGTTTCTCAATCAAGAAAGAGAAAAACAGGATGAGGAATTGTTTGCTAACCCGCGAAATGCAGCCAGTGGTTCTTTAAAACTTTTAGACACAGATATAGTGGCAAAAAGAAGATTAAATTTCTTTGCCCATTCTTTGGGAGAATATAAAGGCTCGGTTATAAAGACACAGTGGGAGTATCTGGAGAAACTAAAAAACTGGGGTATGCGTATCAATACTTATTCTAAATTCTGCAAAAATCTGGCTGAGGCCATTGATTACTGCAAGAGCTGGCAGCAAAAGCGCGATACATTGAGCTATGACATAGATGGAATAGTGCTTAAGGTAAACAGCTTTGACCAACAGAAGAAGCTCGGCTTTACCTTAAAAAGCCCCCGTTGGGCAGCAGCTTATAAATTTCCTGCCCGTCAGGCAACTACCACGGTAATAAAGATTATCCCTCAAGTAGGAAGAACTGGTGTAATTACTCCCGTAGCTGAACTTGAACCGGTCCCGTGTGGCGGGGTGATTATTAAACACTCAACTTTGCATAATTTTGATGAGATTAGCCGCCTGAATGTAAAAGAGGGTGACCGCGTATTGATTGAGCGGGCAGGAGAAGTAATCCCCAAGATAATCAAGGTCGTGCAGAGTAGAGGAAGACACGCTTTTATAATTCCCAAAACCTGCCCTGTATGTAAAGGCAAGGTAATAAAGGAAAGACAGAAAGATGTGGCTTACCGCTGTATCAATCCTTCCTGCCCGGCCCAGCTTGAGCGCGGTCTTTTACATTTTGCTTCGCGGGATGCAATGGATATCGAGGGAATGGGAGAAGCGGTCGTTTCCGGTCTGGTCAAATTAAAATTAGTCCCTACATTCGCCGACATCTATAAACTTAGTGAACAGGATTTATCAAAGTTGGAATTATTTAAGGAGAAAAAAATCAAGAATTTGCTTAAGGCTATTCTAAAAAGTAAAGCAAAGCCTCTTTCTAAGCTAATTTACGCATTGGGCATTAGGCATGTCGGTGAAAAGGCTGCATATGTTTTAGCACAACACTTTAAAACTATGGAAGCATTGGTAAAAGCAAAAAAAGAGGATTTCGATTCTATTTATGAAATAGGTCCGGTTATGGCTGAATCAATCGTGGATTATTTTTCCCAATCGCAGACCAGGAAGTTAATCGAAGAACTGAAAGAAGCCGGCGTTAATCTTAAAGAGGAAGTCTTTGAAGTTAAGCCTACTTTATTCACAGGCAAAAAAGTGGTTTTTACCGGTGAACTGCAAAATTTCAGCCGTTCTGAAGCTCAAAAGTTAGTGCGTAAATCCGGGGGGAACCCGTCTTCCAGTGTAAGCAGTAACACCGATTTGGTAGTTGCGGGAGAAAATCCCGGTTCAAAATATGATAAGGCAAAGAAATTAAAAGTAAAGGTCATTAATGAAGAGGAATTTTCCCGCTTAATATCTTCTTAACAGCAGGCGGGATCCCGCCTTATTCCTGATAGGAAATGGCGGGAAAGGAGATGAGCAAATGAGGCACAGGATTTTTTTACTAGTTACGGTTTACTTGTTACTTGTTGCTATATTAGGTTGTGAAGCCTTTACACGCAAATTTATCCGTAAACCTAAAGCGGAAGAGAAAAAACCCGAGGAGATAGTGCTGATTCCTCAGGAATATAACGCCGAGGGAATAAATAAGGAAGAACTTTACCGTGAATACTTTTTATACTGGGAGAGCTGGCAGGATGAGCTTATTGATATTTTGTCTTCCCGTGATTTAAACCGTAAAAAACAGGTTGATTCTTTAAGAGAGGCAGTAAAGAACCTGGTAAATATGCGGGGTTTGTTACTACCTGAAAAGCAAATACTTTTGGATAATTATATCAATGAGATGAATAATCTGAGCGAGGATATTACCAAAGACATATATACAGACTTTATGTCCAATAGCCTTATGAAGGCACAGCGGATAAAAAGGAAAATTCAGCGTGATTTCTCTTTCTCTAAGATAAAGGATTATCTTAGATGATACTTGAGACGGTAATAGTCGGTTCTATGGAGGTTAATTGTTACATCCTGGCATCGGATAAAAATTGTCCGGCTATTATTATTGATCCCGGCGACGACGAAACTAAGATAAGGCAGGTCTTGGGAAATCATGGACTTAAGCCCGCTTTTGTTATAAATACCCATGGCCATTTTGACCATATCGGTTGCGATGATAAATTCGGTGTTCCGGTATATGTACACAGCCAAGACGCAGAATCCTTAAAAGATGCCAGAGGTAACTTCAGCCTCTTTTTCGGTTCGACCTATAAAGTGAAATCCGGAATAAGGACTTTAAAAGATAAAGAGACGATTAAATTGCAGGAGATAGAGCTGGAGGTTATACACACACCCGGCCATACAGCCGGAGGCATAAGCCTTTTGATGAAAGAACCCAAAGATAATATTCTATTTACAGGAGATACGCTGTTTTGTCAGGGTATCGGCAGGGCGGATTTAGGCGGAGATGAAGAATTGCTTTTACGTTCAATCAGAGAAAAATTGCTTATTTTGCCGGATGATACCGTTATCTATCCGGGGCATGGCCCATCGTCTACGATCGGCGATGAAAAGAAAAGTAATCCGTTTCTAAATTAGTCGGCGCATGGAAGAACTAATCGAGGTTTTCTTAAACTACTTATCGGTTGAACGCGGGTTATCTCAGAACACCATTGTTTCATACAGGGAAGACTTAAACACTTATATTGATTTTATCAAATCCCGCTCAATAAACAGTTTATCCAAGACAACAAAGAATGAAATAACCGATTTTATGTTTCATCAAAAAGACCGCGGCCTTTGTGCTAATTCGGTTGCGCGCAGGCTTGCCGCCCTAAGGATGTTTTACAGATTCCTGGTAAGGGAAAGAATCTTAAACAACGATCCCACAAGTCTCATAGATTCTCCCAAGTTGTGGAAAAAAATCCCCGAGACTCTTTCGGTAAATGAAGTGGAGGCTTTACTTTCTCAACCCAACACTAAGAACATTCAGGGTATAAGGGATAGAGCGATTCTGGAGACCCTTTATGCCACAGGCATGCGTGTCTCCGAGGCAGTGAATCTGAAATTAGCCGATGTCAATTTAGAAATAGGTTTCCTGCGCTGTATCGGTAAGGGCAACAAAGAAAGGATTATACCTTTAGGCAGGAAGGCAATCTCAAGCCTGAAGAGGTTTTTAGGGGTTGGGCGTCCGGCGCTATTAAAGAAAAAAGAGTCTGAATTTTTATTCTTGAACCGTTTTGGCAAAAAGATATCTCGGCAATCGCTGTGGAAACTCATTAAACGCTACGCCAAATTAGCCCGTATAAAAAAGCCCATAAAACCGCATATCCTAAGACATTCATTTGCCACGCACCTTTTAGAAAAAGGAGCGGATTTACGTTCGGTTCAGGAAATGCTGGGACATTCTAACATTTCCACGACACAGATTTATACACATGTAAATAAAGACAGGCTTAAGTCAATTCATCGGATGTTTCATCCGCGGCCGTAGTAGTTGGGAGTTATATGAAAAAATACATTGAACAATTACCCCAAGAGATATTAGAGCTTATATATCTTTCCAGAGATATCGCCGAAGAATCAGGTCTTAATATATATCTTATAGGCGGATTTGTGCGGGATTTGATATTAGGTGTCAAAAATTTTGATCTGGACATTGCGGTTGAAGGCGATGGAATAAAATTTGCCGATACTCTAGCCGGAAGGTTAAATGTAAGGTTTATCAGCCATAAAAGATTCGGGACAGCTACTCTTACCGTAAAGCCGCACTTTAAGGTTGATATTGCAACCACAAGAAAGGAATTTTATCCTGAACCAGCCTGTTTGCCCGTAGTTAATATAGGTACGCTCAGGGATGACCTTAAAAGAAGAGATTTCACAATTAATACACTGGCAATTAGCATAAGCGGTAAAAAATTCGGTGAATTGTTTGATTTATTTGAGGGCAAGAAGGACATCAAAAATAAAAAGGTGCGCATCTTGCATAATTTAAGCTTTATCGATGACCCCACAAGAATCTTAAGGGCAATCCGTTTTGAACAAAGATATAATTTTAAGATTGAACCCAATACGCTTAAACGGCTGAAAGAGGCGGTGAAGCTCAAGATGCTCAACCTTGTCCAGCCGCAAAGATTACGTGATGAGATAATACTGATATTAAAAGAAGAGCAGCCTTTAAAACACATAAGACGCATCAATGAATTAGCCGGTTTCGATTTCATAAACCCAAGGCTTTCGGTATCGAAAAGGACTTATGAATTATTTAATTCCATCTCCAGGCAGGTTAATTGGTTTAAGACTGATTTCATCCTGCGCCGGCAGTTAGATACCTGGCTTATTTATTTTATAGCCCTGATAGATTTTCTTGCAATAAACGATGTAGTATCTATTTGCAAGAAATTTGTTTTCCGTAAAGGCGAAGAGAAAAGGATAATTACCTATATCAATCTGCGTCCGGATATATGTTTTAAGTTAAGCAAAGACAGAATTAAACCCAGCACCGTATTCCATTTACTTGAACCTTTAAGTTATGAAGTGATACTTTTAATCAAGGCCAAGTCCGGAAATAAAAATATCAAAAAGCACATCAGGGATTTCTTTTATATTTACCATGGTACGGATATATCTGTCTCCGGCCATGATTTAAAGGGTTTGGGTTTTACTCCCGGGCCTCATTACCAGAAAATTTTTCACAGACTTTTGAATGCCAAGCTGAACGGTGAAGTAAAGGACAAGAAAGAAGAATTGGAGTTAGCTAAGAGGTTTAAAACTCTTAAATGACGATAGGAATCCTGAAATTGGTTCTGTTTATACAGGGCAGCAATTCCCTGAAAGAAAAAAGGATGGTCATGCATAGTTTAAAGGCAAAACTGCGTAATCACTTTAATGTTGCCCTGTCACAGATAGACGATGGGGATAAGTGGCAAAAGGCAGGACTTGTAGTGGTAGGCGTGGAGAAAGACAGAAAGAATGTTGACAGCAATCTTTGCCGTGTAGTTAATTTTGTTGAAAATTTTGACAGGGTGGATTTGATTGATTATGAGATAGAGTTGATTTAGAAGGAGCCATTGATATGTCGAGGAAAGATAAAGTTGGGGATGCAATCCAAAAAGAGGTCAGTGATATTCTCCAGAATGAATTAAATGATCCGCGTTTAGGTTTTGTCACCATTACCGGGGTGGAGGTAACTGCGGATTTACGCTATGCCAAGGTTTTTTATAGCGTGCTGGGTAAAGAGGAGGATTATAAGAAGAGCAAAAAAGCCCTGGATTCGGCTTTGGGATTTATCCGCCGGTTGGTCGCGGAAAGGATTCAACTGCGGTTTGCTCCGGAGATTATTTTCAGGGAAGATAAATCCAGCGAATACAGCTGCAGGATCCAGGAAGTTTTAGATAAAATCAAGGAACTCGATGCTCACCGTAAGAAGGCTAAGCCAGATAAGGAGAAAGAATGAGTTTAGACAATGCGATCGATTTCATAAAAAAACATAACAGATTTTTAATTACCAGCCATACTAATTTAGAAGGGGATGCCTTGGGTTCAGAGTTGGCATTTTACAGACTAATAAAAAAGTTAGGTAAAGCCGCCGTAATTTTGAACGAGGATGGTATCCCATACGGGTATGATTTTCTCCCCGGCCTTGGCGTCATAAGGAAATTTAAAAGGAATATAAAAGATATAAATTTCGATTGCTTTGCAGCCCTGGATTGTTCGGATTTGAAACGGACAGGAGAGGTCTACACCATAAATAAAAATAATCTCCCGATCCTTAATATTGACCACCATATAAGCAATGCAAACTTTGGTTCGGTGAACTGGGTAAAACCGCAGGCATGCTGCTGCTGCCAGATGATTTATGAACTATATAAGAGATTAAGGGTTCCTTTGGATAGAGACACGGCTTTATTTTTATATGTGGGAATCCTCACCGATACCGGTTCTTTCCGTTATACCAATACAAACGCCACAGTGCATAAGATAACGGCAGAACTTTTGCAATACGGCATTGATGTTTCCGGAGTTTACACGAGGGTTTACGGAAGCGTCCCATTTGCGGATTTGAAATTACTGGCGCAAATTCTGACTACAATGAAAAGAGCGGCTGCAGGTAAGGTGGTATGGTTTCAGGTAAAAAGGGATATTTTTAAGAAAAAAAAGAGAATATTAATAGATTTATCCGAGAGCATCCTTAATTTTGCCAGGACGGTAAAAGATGCAGAGGTAGTGGTCCTTTTTAAAGAAAATTTAGGCGTAAAGGATGAAGTCAGGGTGAATTTCAGGTCACAGGGCAAAGTCGATGTCAACAGAATCGCTAATTTCTTCGGCGGGGGCGGACATAAAACTGCCAGCGGCGCTACGGTTAAAGGCAAGATAGAGGACGTCAGAAAAAGAGTCTTAGCCAAGATAAGAGCGGCTATAAGATAATATTTTAAAATATATATTAGAAAGATTACAAATCATGAAAGTTATCCGCGGCTTAAGCAGGATTAAAAAATTCAAGAAGCCAGTGGTGGCATTGGGTGTATTTGACGGGGTGCATCTCGGACATCGCAAGATATTGGATGCCGCGGTGGATAAAGCCCGGCGTATAAAAGGAACAAGTATGGCGGTGACCTTCTGGCCGGACCCGCATAAAGAACAGAGCCTTTATTCGTTAGAACACCGTTTAAGATTGATGGCATCCATCGGAATCAAGGTATGTATTGTCATAAAATTTAATCAGAAATTTTCCAGGATTTCAGCAGAAGATTTTATAAGGGACATTTTAGTGAAAAAAATAGGGGCACAGTATATATATGTAGGGAGAAACTTTAGATTCGGAAAGCAGGCCGGAGGGGATTTTAAGACTTTGGATAAATTCTCCTCTTGCTATAATTTCAAATTAAAGGTGTTTGATATCATAAAAATCCATAACCGGCCTGTCAGCAGCACGTATATTCGCAGGTTGATTATTAAAGGAAAACTTGATTCAGCCCGGAAATTACTTTCCCGCCCGGTGAGCATACTGGGCACAGTAATAAGAGGGAGCTTTTTGGCCACCAGATTGGGGTTTCCGACGGCAAATATAAATCCCCACCACGAAGTTCTGCCGCCTTCGGGCATATATGCTGTTTCAGTAATTTTAAATCAGCGTAATTTTAAAGGTGTCTGCTATATCGGTTCTAAACCGACTTTTAATCCGGGGATAGAAAAGTACATCGAGGTGCATATGTTTAATTTTAATCAGGATATATATGGAAAACATTTAGAGATCCAGTTTATAAAGAAGATCAGGAATGACAGAAAATTCAGCTCTCCTCAAGCCTTAGCCAAACAGGTAAAAAAAGACATAGATTCAGGCAAGCACATATTTTCCCTCCTCATTTAACACCCCAATATATGCCCATCTGAGGCAAATATACACTACTTATTGTGTTATCTTAAGTTAGGGTAATTTTTATCTTGACAAAAAGGGGAATTTTTTCTATACTTGGTGATACAAAGTGGTTAAAAGTGGATTAAAGTGGCTGAGACCACAACTTATGGAGCGAAGCGAACATAAGTTGTTTGGTCGAAACCATCCCCACCGTTTTGTTTCGTTTTACTCCGTAAAACAAATCAAAACGAAACAGTGGGGATAAATTCGGACACATAACTTATGTCGCAGCGCATTAAAATTGTCGCTCCATAAGTTATGTCCTCATTTATGTTTTACGGCGAATATTCCCATTCTATAGACCGAAAAGGCCGTCTTATTTTGCCCGCCAAATTCCGCGAAGCAGCGAAGGGGAATTTCATAGAAAAATTTTTTGTTACCCGAGGGTTGGATAAATGCCTTTTCATGTTTGCTGAGGAAGAATGGAAGACGCAGGAGCAGAGGTTTAAATCTGTCTCATTTACAAAACAGGAATCGCGTATATTTAACCGGTTATATTTTTCCGGAGCGGTCGAGGTTTTACCGGACAGGCAAGGCAGGGTATTGCTCCCGCAATATTTGAAGGATTTTGCCGAGATAAAAAAGGATATAGTGATTGTAGGCGTTTCTAATAGAATAGAGATTTGGTCAAAAGAAAAATGGCAGGAATTTTACGGGAGCTGGCGGCAGTCTTTTGAAGAAATCGCGGAAAAACTTATAGAAGATTAATACTTTTTACAATGGAACAAAAACTTCATACGCCAGTCATGCTTATGGAAATCTTGGATTACCTGAATTTAAAAGAGGGGCAGACTTTAGTGGATGCAACAATAGGTACAGGCGGACATAGTTCGGCAATATTAGAACGCATTATCCCTACGGGCAAGTTAATCGGCATAGACCGCGATTCAGAATCTTTAGCCATAGCTAAGGAAAGATTTAAGGATTTCTCCCGGAATACTGAATTTGTGCACAGTAATTTTTCCGATATCGAGAATATTCTGGTAAATTTTAATATCAAAAATATCGACGGCATCCTGTTTGATTTAGGCGTTTCTTCTTTCCAATTAGAAAATGCCGAACGCGGTTTTAGTTTTCAAACAGAAGGGCCTTTAGATATGCGCATGGACAGGAGTAGTTATATTTCCGCCTACGATTTGGTAAATAACCTCAATGAGGAAGAGATCTCAAATTTGCTCTGGGCTTTTGGGCAGGAAAGATGGCATAACCGTATCGCCCACAATTTGGTGCAGGAAAGAGAAAGACATCCCATATCCACGACTCAAGAATTGAGTAACCTTGTAATTAATGCGATACCTCATAGATACAGGCGTTATCATTACCGCATACATCCGGCGACAAGAACTTTTCAGGCAGTCCGCATCGCGGTGAACAGGGAATTAGAGGCTTTGGAGCAGGCGATAACGAGTTCAATAAAACTTCTTAATACCGGTTCAAGGATTTGCGTCATTTCGTTTCACTCTTTAGAAGACCGGATGGTAAAGTTAACTTTTCGAAAGTTTGCCGCTGAAGGCAAGATTGAAATAATTACACCTAAGCCTTTGACGCCCACACCTGCGGAAATAGAAGAGAACCCGAGAAGCCGCAGCGGAAAACTACGGGTTGCGGAGAAATTATGAAACTGTCTAAATTTTTAAGCCTGGCTTTTATTATCACATTTTTTTGCCTCTTTTATGTCTGGCAACAGACAGAGGTCTTTCGCCTTGCCTATGATGGACAGAAAAATCTGGTTGTTTTTAAGGATTTACTTGATGAAAATTCCTTCTTGAGGTATAATCTAAAAAGGAAAACTTCGCTTGTCCTAATTGGGAGTAAAGTTTCCGCATCGGGTGATTTCCAGATGCCGGATAATTACTGCCTGGTGAAATTGTCCACTCCCGGCGAAGCTTTAAAGACAGCTTACAGCCGTTCTTCGAAAAAAGAAAACTTATTATCCAGTATCTTTAATATCAAAAGACAGGCCGAGGCAAAGACCATAAACCCTTCTATTATATTCAGGATGGATGGTCGCTAAATTAAAGCCATCCATCACTAAATTTTTATAGTGTGTATATAGTAAATCATAGCCGCAGAACTGAAGCGGCGTTGTTATTCTTCCTTGTTTTCTTAATATTCTCTTTATCCCGCCTTTTTTATATCCAGTTTTTCCGCTCCCATCATCTGGCAGAAATTGCTAAAAAACAGCACAATCTTTTTATAGAATTGGAACCCCGAAGGGGAACAATTTACGATACCAATCTAAAACCCCAGGCGGTCAATTTAGCCTGCGACTCGGTTTATGGCTCACCCAATGAGATACCTGAAAAAGATAAAGAAGTAATTATAAAACAGCTCCAACTTTTATTAAACTTAGACTACGGCTTTTTAAAAGGCAGGCTCTCTCGTAACAAATCCTTTATCTGGCTTGCCCGTAAGATATCACCCGAACAGAGTGAAGCGATTAAAAAATTAAATCTGAAAGGGATAGGCTTTGTTAAGGAGAGCAAACGCTCTTATCCCAACGGCTACCTCGCCAGCCAGGCAATAGGTTTCGCGGGTCTGGATAACACCGGCCTTGAAGGTTTGGAATTGTATTATGATAACTATCTCAAAGGCGAGGCTGGCTGGGCAATGATTTTAAGGGATGCCCGCAGTAAGACTTTGGATATTTATGAAAAGATGATTTTAGCCAGAGATGGCTATGATTTGGTATTGACTATCGATGAAGTTATCCAGTATATCGCCGAAAGAGAGTTGGATAAGGCATTCAAGACTTATCGTGCCAAAGGAGCAAGCATTATAGTTATAGATCCCAATACGGGTGAAATTCTTGCTTTGGCGAATCGCCCTACTTTAGACTTGAATCAGCATTCAAATGCAACTAAGGAACAGATCCGCAACCGTTCAATCTGCGATTTGTTTGAGCCCGGTTCGATATTTAAAATAGTGACCGCCTCGGCGGCATTAGAGGAAAAGAGAGTAAATGAAGAGGACAGATTCTTTTGTGAAAACGGGACATATAGGGTGGCTAACCATATATTACACGATCATAGGCCGCATGGCTGGCTTACTTTTAGAGATGTTATTGAGCAGTCCAGTAATATCGGGACATGCAAAGTCGCACAAATTTTAGGGCCGGAGATAATTTCCCGTTATATAAAGCTTTTCGGTTTCGGCACGAAATCCGGTGTAGATCTTCCCGGGGAAATAGCAGGTATGACAAAGGATGCCAGATTTTGGTCTAAGACTTCTATTTCGGCAATACCAATGGGCCAGGAAGTAGGCGTAACTGCACTGCAGCTGGTAAATGCTATTTCAGTGATTGCAAATGGCGGTAATCTTATAAAGCCTTATATCGTAAAGGAAATCAGGGATAAGCAAGGCCAGACCATCGAGGCTTTTTCTCCTGCGGTTGTGCGTAGAGTATTGTCACCGGAGTCTGTTGCCAGGGTTAAGAAGATACTCATCGGTGTAATAGAGAATGGCACAGGTAAATTAGCCAGAAATTTAAACCTTACAGCCGCAGGTAAAACCGGCACAGCCCAAAAGTTAGAACCAAACGGCACTTATTCACATAACAAATTCATTGCTTCCTTTATCGGCTTTGCTCCGGCAGAAGAGCCGGTAATTGCGGTAGTAGTTACTGTAGATGAACCTCGAGGGTCTTATTTTGGCGGGGTTGTGTCTGCACCTGTCTTTAAGAATATAGCAAACGATGTAATAAAATATTTAAAAACCAAACAATCTACTAACGAGGCTGTGGTATTGAATGAGGTTAAAAAAGTTAATTGAATCTTTGGATAGCGTTAAATTTTATTCTGATGCCGGCGATTTTGAAGTCAAGGGCATAAGCTGTAATTCCAAACAGGTTTCCGGCGACTATATCTTCGTGGCAATAAAAGGTGCGAGTGTAGACGGAAATAAGTTTATCCGGGAGGCGATAGAGAGAGGAGCAATGGCCGTTGTTAAGTCACCAAGGGTTCACCAAGGGTTCACCAAGTCACCCAGAAATATTACTTTTATTGAAGTTCCTGACGAGAGAAAAGCTTTGGCAAGGCTGGCAGCAGAGTTTTACGGTAAGCCTTCTCTAAAAATGAGAGTCGTAGGTATCACTGGGACAAATGGCAAGACCACGGTATCTTATTTAATCGAGTCAGTCTTAAAAGAGGCAAATTTTATTCCGGCAGTTATTGGAACGATTAATTACCGTTTTAAAAACAAGGTCGTTCTTTCCAAGAATACAACTCCCGGCCCGATAGAACTTCAATCTATGCTGGCTGAAATGGTAAAGGCTGGAGTGGATTACTCCATAATGGAGGTATCCTCGCACGGCTTAGACCAGGATAGAACCGAACAAATAAATTTCTCATCCGCTGTTTTTACCAATCTGACCCAGGATCATCTGGATTACCATAAAACTCAGGAGAGATATTTTCAGGCCAAAGCAAAGTTATTCAAAAATTTAGAATCCACCGCTTTTGCCGTTATAAACAACGATGATGCATATTCCGGAAGACTTAAAAGTTTAACCGGGGTGAAGCTTTTTTCTTACGGCATAGAGAATAAAGCGGATGTAATGGCTAAAGACATAAAAGCGGATTTATGGCGTACTGAATTTAATTTGTCAGCGCCGGATTTTAGAGATAGTCTGGATATAAAACTTATCGGCCGCCATAACGTCTATAATGTATTAGCTTGCTTTGCCTGGGCTATAGGAGAAAAGCTCGACTTAAAAACCGTAAAGCGCGGTTTAGAAAAATTCGAGCCGGTCCCAGGCAGGCTCCAGAAGATAAATTTAAGCGGAGATTTCTCTGTTTTTGTGGATTACGCGCATACTGAAGATGCGCTGAAGAATGTCATATCTGCCTTAAGGCAGATATCCCAAAATAGAATTATCGTGGTTTTTGGATGCGGCGGTGAACGTGATAGGACCAAAAGACCCAAGATGGGAAGAGTAGTTTCAGAGTTGGCGGATTATGCCATTATCACCAATGATAATCCCCGTAGCGAAGGACCTGAAAAGATAATCGGCGATATTAAAAAAGGTATAAAAAATAACAACTACTGTGTAATTCCCGATCGTCTGGAAGCCATTAGAAAATCTTTATCGCTTGCCAAACCGGGAGATATTGTCCTGGTAGCGGGTAAGGGCCATGAGAATTACCAGGTATTTAAAGACAAGATAATGCATTTTGACGATTGCGAGGCAGTGCGGCAGTGTTTAAAATCCATGAATTATTAGAAGCCACAAACGGGAAATTAATCAAAGGGCGCCCACCGTCATCCCCGAGCGAGACCAACTTTGTTGCTGGTAAACTCGGAGGATTAATTAGAGGAATCTCTTTAGATTCCCGCACGATCATGGCCGGTGAAGCATTTATTGCTATAAAAGGAAATAATTTTGACGGACACGACTTTATCGACACCGCGATAAAAAAAGGGGCATCGTGTATAATTAAAGAGAGGGGAAAGGCAAAATTTGGTCCGCGGAAAGCAGCTATTATAGAAGTCCGGGATACCATAAAAGCATTGGGGGATATAGCAAAGTTTCATCGCAAGAGATTCAATGTGCCGGTTATTGCTATTACCGGAAGCACGGGCAAGACTACAACCAAAGAGATGCTCTCCTGGATATTATCCTCTAAATTCAAAGTACTTAAAAACGAAGGGACCAAAAATAATAATATTGGTTTGCCGCAGACACTGCTGGGACTGGAAAAACATCATGACATTGTAATAGCGGAGTTAGGTACAAACCATTTCGGTGAGATTGCAAATTTATCGGAAATTTGTCAGCCAAACGCAGGGATAATCACCAATATAGGGCCGTCCCATCTTGAATATTTTCATGATTTAAACGGAGTCTTTAGAGAAAAATATTCGTTGATAAGGAGTCTAAAGGGGCCTTCTTTTGCTATATTAAATGCGGATGACAGATTCTTCAAAATGCGGCTATTGACAAAAAATCATATACCGTTTATGCTGGGGTTTAGCATCAACAATCAAAGCGAATTTCAAGCTTCGGCTATTAAGAATTCTTCCGGAAAGCTTGAATTTTGTGTAAATAAAAAACAGAAATTCATTTTAAAGACATTGGGGCTCCATAATATCTATAACACTCTGGCGGCGATTGCCTGCGGACGTATTTTTGGTATGGGATACAAAGATATGGCTGGAAGGCTTGGCAATTTTGAATTTCCCGAAGGTAGACTTAAGCTCATAGAGTTGAAACAAAAGAGGTTTATTGATGATACCTATAATTCTAACCCCGCATCACTCAAACAGGCGTTAAAGGTATTGGAAGATTTTAAGACAGACGGTGAGAAGATTTTTATTATGGGGGATATGCTGGAGTTGGGTAAATTTGCAGAATCATTTCACTACCGGGCAGGAAAAGTTGTTGCGAAGTCTTGTGATAAATTTATTACCGTAGGCAAGCTATCCAAGTTAGCGCAAGAGGCAGCCAAGAAATCAGGTTTTAATGCAAAAAATATTTTTTCATGCGACACCGCTTCGGAAGCGAGGGAAATTTTATTTAAAGATATAGTTCCCGATAAAAACGATATTATATTAGTCAAAGGTTCACGGGCGATGAAAATGGAGGAGATATTTAGATAAAATGCTATATTATTTGCTTTATTCTCTCCATGACAAATTTTCTTTCTTGAACATATTCCGCTACATTACCTTTCGGGCAATCATGGCTGCGGTTACTGCTTTTGTTATCAGCATTATTTTCGGACCGTTGGTAATAAAACTGATAACCCGGCTGTCGATAGGAGAGAATATCAGGAAGGAAGACAGCATTAAATTATATGAGTTGCACAGTAAAAAGCAAGGCACGCCCACGATGGGCGGGATTTTGATATTACTGGCGATTTTTTCTTCAACACTGCTCTGGGCGGAAATCCTGAATAGATATATATTAATGGTTTTATTCTCAACACTCTGGCTGGGAATTACCGGATTCGCGGATGACTATTTAAAACACATAAAAAAATGTTCAAAAGGTCTGACCGCGACTTCAAAACTCACCAGCCAAATTATCCTCGGTCTTTTATTAGGTACTATACTATTTATAAGCCCGCAGAATACCACAAAGTTGGACATCCCGTTTCTAAAGGATATCTTCCTGGAACTCGGCGGTTTTTATATCCTGTTTGTGATTATTGTAATAGCGGGATCTTCTAATGCCGTTAACCTTACTGACGGGTTAGACGGTTTAGCTATAGGCAGTGTGGTTATGGTAGCCGTAGCATATAGCATACTCTGTTACGTATCGGGCAATATAAATTTCAGTAACTACCTATTGATACCTTATATTAAAGGCAGCGGCGAATTAACTATATTCTGTGCCAGTATTATCGGAGCGGGATTGGGTTTTTTGTGGTTTAATTGTTACCCTGCATCTATCTTTATGGGAGATGTTGGTTCTCTGGCTTTAGGAGGGGCGCTGGGGATAACCGCTATTTTGATTAAAAAAGAATTGCTTTTAGTCATTGTAGGAGGAGTATTTGTTTTGGAAGCCCTATCGGTAATCCTGCAGGTAATTTCCTTCCGTCTTACAAAAAAACGCATATTTAGGATAGCGCCTCTGCATCATCATTTTCAGTTCCTGGGATGGTCGGAGAATAAGGTGATTGTAAGGTTCTGGATTATTAGCAGTATTCTCACCCTGCTCACTTTGGTTACCTTGAAGATCCGTTGAAATAACCTAAAGAACATGAGAAATACAGAATATTTCAAGAATAAAAAAGTCACCATAGCGGGGCTTGCGCGCAGCGGTGTGGCTTGTGCGAATTTACTCTATGATTTAGGGGCCAATGTCAGTATAACGGATAGCAATGACAGCCAGATTACCCGCCAGAATGCCGCAAATTTAAATTCAAAAGATATAAAGATTGAGTTAGGTAAACACTCCCGGGAATTTATAAAAGACAGAGACCTTGTGGTTGTTTCCCCGGGTGTTGCGGATACGGCTCTTCCTTTTGTGTGGGCGAAAGAACTGGGGATACCGGTATTGAGCGAAATCGAGGTCGGCTGGATTTTATGTCCCGCTACGGTAATTGCGGTCACGGGTTCAAACGGAAAGACCACCGTTACCACTTTAATCGGCAAAATTTTAGAAGCAAGCGCAAAGAAAGTTTTTGTCTGCGGCAATATCGGCAGGCCTTTTACCGGTGAGTTGGCTAAGATGGGGGAAGGTGATTTTGTTTCGCTTGAGATAAGCTCTTTCCAGCTGGAAACCATAAGAGCATTTAAACCGAAGATTGCGCTTATCCTTAATATTACCACTAACCATCTTGACAGATACAAAAGTATGCAGGAATATATCCAGGCAAAAAAAATGATTTATATGAATCAGGACGCAAGTGATTATTTGGTCTTAAACTCTAATGATCCGATAATTCGAGAGTTATCAAAAGAAGCTAATGCAAAGGTCAGGTTTTTTTCGGAGGAAGGGAAATTTAATCCTAACCAGGCAGCGGTTTTAACTGTAGGGTCAATTCTGGGAATAGACAGACATTTGTGTTTGGATGTATTTGCACGCTTTAAAGGTATTGAACACCGCATGGAGTTTGTAGCACAGAAGGAGAGCGTTAAATTCGTCAATGATTCCAAAGCCACTACTGTCGAATCCGCTATCTGGGCATTAAAGAATATTCCCGAACCCATAATTTGGATAGCAGGAGGAAGAGACAAAGGAGTTGATTATAGAATTATCGCTGAGCTGGCACGCAAGAAAGTAAAAAAAGCGATTTTGATCGGCGAAGCCAGGGGAAAAATTAAAGATGCCTTTGGGGATATTTTGTCCGTCGAAGATGCTCTGACCCTGGAAGAAGCGGTAAAGAATGCTTATTCTTACGCTTGCCCGGGCGACTGCATATTATTGTCGCCTATGTGTTCCAGTTACGATATGTTTGCTGATTACGAAGAAAGAGGACGGGTGTTTAAGAAGGCAGTCCTGGAGTTGTTGAAACTATGATGATGCGCAATGTCAGAATCCAGTTGTTTATGACTACCGTAACTTTGATTTGCATCGGTATTGTGATGATTTATAGCGCTTCAAGTATATACGCGTTAGAGAGATATAAAGACAGTGTTTTTTTCCTGAAGAGACATCTTAGTTTTATTTTAATCGGCTCAGGGCTTACATTTTTAGTGATGGCTGTTGATTACAGAAAGTTCAAGAAATACGCCAGGATACTTCTCTTATTTGCTCTATTCTTACTGGTATCGGTACTCATCCCGGGAATCGGCAGGGAGGTTGCCGGTGCACGTCGGTGGTTTAGATTCAGGTTTATCAGTTTCCAGCCTGCAGAATTCGCTGGCATCGCTATGATAATTTACGTGGCGGATTTTATTTCACGCAAGGTAAATTATATAAAGACAATCCGCCGCGGGCTTCTGCCGATAATGTCGGTTCTGGGGTTTATGGCATTATTAATCCTTTTACAACCGGATTTAGGGACGGCGGTCGCAATAGGCGCGGTTGTTTTTATCATGCTCTTCGTGGGAGGGATGAAGTTATCTTATCTTTTATCTATCATCTTGGGGACATTGCCGTTGCTTTATATATTAATATTTAGTGTGCCATACAGGCGGATGCGTATTATGGCATTTTTGAATCCCTGGGCGGATCCTAAGGGAAGCGGCTTTCAGATTATACAGTCGCAGCTCGCCCTGGGTTCAGGGGGGGTATTTGGTACGGGGCTGGGCCATTCCCGGCAAAAATTATTTTATCTTCCGGCAGCACACACCGATTTTATTTTTTCCATAATCGGGGAAGAACTCGGGCTTTTGGGCACGGTCAGTGTGATATTACTGTTCATTATTTTTATCAGGCTGGGACTTAAGATAATAAGGAATGCCCAGGATAGATTCGGATATTTTTTAAGCCTGGGGTTGGTTTCGTTATTTTCTCTTAAGGCAATAGTAAATATCGGCGTTTCCTGTGGAATCTTACCTACGAAAGGCCTGCCTTTACCGTTTATCAGTTACGGCGGTTCTTCGTTTATTTTTGATATGATAAGTGTGGGAATACTGTTGAATATTGCAAAGACAGGAGAATATCCATAGGAGTTTAATTAATGAGGGTTCTGGTAGTTAGCGGTGCAAGCGGCGGCCACATATTTCCCGCATTAGGTTTTCTGGATGCTTTGAGGCAGAGAGAAAAAAATATCGACAGCCTCTTGGTTTTACCCAGGCAAAGCCTGAAAAACGGTATAGATGTTTCAGGTTATAAAGTCCAATATATTTCTATAACCTCTGTAAAATTAAGTTTTGATTTTAATGGTTTTCTTTCTTGCTTTAGATTTTTTCAGGGGGCACTGGAAAGTCTGCTCATACTTTTAAAGTTTAAGGCTGATATTGTTATCGGATTTGGGAGTTTGCCTTCTCTACCGTTGCTTTTATTTGCCCACATCTTCAGAATAAAGACGTTAATCCATGAGCAGAATGTAATTCCGGGCAGGGCTAACCGTTTCCTGGCTAAATTTGCCGATAAAATTGCCGTATCTTTTGAAGAGACGCGGAAATATCTGGAGGGTTATGAGAATAAGACCGTATTCAGCGGTAATCCCATCCGTCGCGGCTTAATCCGTACCGATAAATTAGAAGCCCTGAATTTTTTCGGATTCAGTCATGATAAGTTTACATTGTTGGTTATGGGCGGAAGCCTTGCCAGCCACAGGATTAATATTGTTTTTTTTAAAGCCTTATCCGGATTAAGCGATAAATCCCGTTTACAGGTGATTCATCTTTGCGGAGCCAAAGACTTTGATTCATTAAATTCCGGCTACAAGGATTTAGGGGTTAATTTCAGGCTGCTGAATTTTTTAAAGGAAATGCGATACGCTTATAGCGCATCTGATTTGGTAATTTGCCGTGCAGGAGCAACAACTATTTCTGAACTGATATTTTTTAAAGTTCCGGCGGTGGTTATACCTTATCCTTATGCCGGCCGTCACCAGATGGCTAATGCCAAAGTATTGGAACAAAAAGGTTGTGCCGTTATTATGGAAGACAAAAATTTAGATTCAGACAAATTACAGGAGACGCTAAAAAGCTTGATACAAAGTCCACAGAATCTGGAGAGCATGCGTTCAGGCTATGATGCTCTGAAGATTAATAATGCGGATGGATTATTGGCAGATGCCCTGTTTTCTACTGTAAACTCATGAATAAGCACTATCACTTAATCGGTATCGGCGGAATCGGAATGAGCGCTGTTGCGCAACTCTTGATTAAAAGAGGTTTTAAGGTCAGCGGCTCGGATTTAAAAGAGAATAGGTCTATCGAAGAATTGAAAAAATCAGGCGCGCAGATTTTTATCGGCCACAGAAGCCGGAATATTAACGGGGCGGATTTAGTTATTTATTCTTCTGCCATCAAAGAAGACAACCCGGAGTTTGAGGAAGCCTTGAGGCAATCTATCCCTTTAATGAAAAGGGCAGAAGCCCTGGCAGGGCTTATGCAGGATAAACAGGTGATCACGGTTACGGGCAGCCACGGGAAAACCACGACCACATCTTTAATTTCTTATCTTTTATTAGAGGCCGGACTTTCTCCCACAATTGCCATAGGAGGAATCTTTAGAAATATCGACAACAATGCCTCCCAGGGGGAGGGGGATTTTTTTGTAGCAGAAGCCGACGAGTCAGACGGGTCTTTCTTATATTATCAACCTAAATACTCAATAATAACCAATATAGACCGTGAACATCTTGATTACTACAAGGATTTTAATAAGGTTGTCGATACTTTCGCGGAATTTATCAATAGGACTGATAGATCCGGATGTGTCTTCGCTTGTAATGAAGATGAAAATTTGAAAAAGATTTTAAAGGATTATAAAAAGAGATTCGTGCTTTTTGGACTAGATGACAGCGCAGATGTGTATCCCAGGAATATACAGTTAAGAGATTTGACTTCTGAATTCGACTGTTTTTACAAGAAAAAATTCTTAAGCCGCTTTCATCTTGCGCTCGGAGGGATGCACAATATTTCTAATTCCATGGCAGTAGTTGCCTTGGCAGTGGAATTAGGGATAGATTTAGAAGTTATAAAAAGGACATTTTATAATTATAAAGGTGCGGGCAGGCGTCTTGAGATTAAATGGCGCAATAGTGATTATACGATTATCGATGACTATGCACATCATCCTACCGAGATTAAAGCCACGCTTGCGGCGCTAAGGAATTTAAAAGCCAAGCGCCTGATTGCCATATTTCAACCGCATCGTTTCAGCCGGACAAAATTACTTCTTGATGAATTCGGCAGAAGTTTTGATTTAGCGGATTGTGTAATCATCACCGACATTTATCCGGCGGCAGAATCACCGATTGACGGGATAAGCGGTATGAGTGTTTATGAGAGTGTAAAACAACATGACCCGGATAAACAAATGGATTTCCTGCCCAAAGAAAAAATTGTGGAACATATTTTGAAGATTAAAAGGCCGGGAGACCTTGTGGTTACGCTTGGTGCGGGAGATATCGTAAAAGTCTGCGATGAACTGGCAGAAAAGTTTAAAAAGTAAAATTTTGGACAGTGAACCGCTCTCCAGCCACACGACTTTCAGGATCGGGGGACCGGCTGAGTTTTTTATCCGACCCCGAGATATCGATGATTTAGAGAGGCTGCTTAATTCGGTAAAAATATATAAAATGTCTTTTAGGGTGATAGGAGCAGGAAGCAATATTTTAATCAGCGATAGGGGGCTGGAGGGTGTCACGGTAAGTTTAAATTCCCCTTATTTTAGGAATATTCATTTCAGGAATAATCGTGTAGAAGTCGGCGCAGGGAAACCGTTAAACCAATTTATAGACAATTTAAAAAATCGCGGTTTGAGAGGTGCGGAGTTTTTGGCAGGGATCCCCGGAACGATAGGCGGAGCACTGGCAATGAATGCGGGAATCACTTGGAAAGTCACAAGTCAGGAGTCAGGAGTCAGGAGTATCGCAGATTTGGTTGAAACTGTTACCGTGATGGATTATAATGGCAAGATTAAAAATTTAGACAAAAAAGACATAAGATTCGATTACCGTAGCTCCGGTTTATCGAAGTATATAATCCTTAGGTGCAGCTTAAAGTTAAAGAAGGCAAAAAAGAAAATAATTGATAAGAGAATTAAAGAGTATTTAAAAGTCCGCAAGATAAATCAAGATTATTCTCATCCATCCGCAGGCTGCGTGTTTAAAAATCCGCGCGGATATTCCGCGGGTAGATTGATAGATTTATGCGGTTTAAAAGGTAGGCGGATCGGCGATGCCGCTATTTCCTTAAAACACGCCAATTTCATAATCAACCTGGGAAATGCCCGCGCGAGTGATGTTTTTAAGCTGATGGGTTTAATTCGAAGAACAGTGAAAAATAAATTCGGCATTAATTTGGAACCGGAAATAAAGATATGGAAGTAGCGAGCTTGAAACTCAAATTCGGCAAGATAGGCGTACTCATGGGCGGGCCTTCCACGGAAAGAGAGATTTCCTTGAAGTCCGGCAAGGCCGTCTATGAGATTCTAAACGAGATGGGTTTAGATGTAATCGCCATTGATATAAAGACGGATGACATAAAGGAAAATTCTTTTTTGATGAAATCAAAAAAGATAGATTGCGCATTTATTGCGCTGCACGGACGTTTCGGTGAAGACGGCCAGATTCAGACGATACTGGACGAACTAAAGATGCCATATACAGGTTCGGGAGTCAAAGCAAGCACGCTGGCAATGGACAAGATTGCCTCGAGAAAGATTTTCCAAGAGCACGGTTTGAGTGTACCGGGATATATAATTCTTGAGAGGTCTTCGTTTAACAGCAATCAGGTAGTTTGTAGCGGCCTGCGCCTGCCTTGGGTGGTAAAACCAGCCACCCACGGATCAAGTATTGGTTTGTCCATTATTGATAGAAGCGAAGATCTGGATAAAGCATTAGAATCAGCATTTAGTTTTGATGAGAGAATACTTATTGAGGAATATATAGAAGGGAGAGAATTGACCGTCGGTATTCTGGAAGACCGGCCTCTTTCAGTTATAGAGATATGCCCTAAGAAAAGATTTTTTGATTTTCAAGCCAAATATGAACACGGCATGACTGAGTATATTGTTCCTGCACAGGTAGACGAAGATATTGCCCGCCAGGTGCAAGAGACAGCTCTCTTGGCTCATAGGCTTTTGGGCTGTTTCGGGTTATCCCGGGTGGATATTATGCTTAGCCGGAGTAATATCCCGTTTGTTTTAGAGGTCAATACAATCCCCGGTTTGACTTTAACAAGCCTGCTTCCTAAGGCAGCAAATGCCGAGGGCATAGATTTCGGCCAACTCTGCCTTATACTGCTTAAATTGGCGTATGAAAAAAAATAAAAGCGGTCTAAAGTTTAACAAAAGACTGATTATTAAAACGGTTATTTTGATTATAACTTTGTCAACAGGTTTGTATTTCTATCAGCGCCTGAAAAAATCAGATTATTTCAGGATAAGACAGATTATTACCAGGTACGGTAATAATGAAGTCCCGGATAATACATGCGATTTTTCAGACTTAAGGGGGAAAAATATTTTTGAACTCAATTTATCAAGGGAAGCAAGTAATATCCAGGGATCATATCCGAATTATAAGAAAATAAGATTAATCAGGTTTCCTCCCGACATTTTGATAGTTGATTTTATAAAACGCAAGCCTTTAGCCTGTATAAAATCAACCCGCTTTTTTTATATTGACGAAAGTCTGACTTTATTCCAGTATCTCGATACAACTGAAGGGCTGGATTTGCCGCAGATCACAGGCCTGGACAGAAAAATTTTCGCTGCAAAATACGGCTCAAGATTTTACATCTCCGAAGTCGTTCTTGCCTTGGATATAATAAAAAAAGTCAAATCAAACAGGCAGTTAAAGGATTGCAAGATTAAAAGGGTTGATGTATCGACTCTCAGCAGCGCATCAATTTTTGTGCTTGTTCCAAATGGTTTATTGGATTATACTAAAGGGCAATTACCGGATAGGGGAGAAGATTTAGAGGTCAGGATTGGACAGGAGGATATAGGTAATAAAATCAAAATCCTGGCTACTCTCTTTACACAGGTGCGAAACAATCTTAATAATATAAAATATATCGACCTTAGATTCAAAGAGCCGGTAATTAAATTAAAATAAGATTTTAAATTTATAAATAAGGAGGTTTTCACTTAGCATGCTTACCGATTACATTTGCGCCTTAGATATAGGTTCCAGTAAAATCGCTGCCTGCGTAGCAGAGGTTAAAAGAAGACAAATTATTAATATCTATTCGGAAATCATGCCTTCGAAGGGAATCAAAAGAGGCTCAATTGTGGATTCCATAGAACTGGTTAACTGCGTAGGCAAGATACTTAAGAAATTAAAAAGTAAATCAGCCATAAATATAAAATCAATATATACGGATATCTCGGGTGTGGATATAATTACGAAACACAGCAGAGCTGTTTTACCTTTTGCCGACCGAGGTAATAAACTTATTACATCACAGGATATAGAAAAAGCAAATGAGCAGGCGCTTATATTGGGTTCAGACATAGATGAGGAAGTAATACACCGGATTCCTTTTAGTTATACCGTAGATTCAAAAAGCGATATTTCAAACCCCCTTGGCCTATATGGGCATAAAATGGAAGTTGATTTATACCTGGTCTGCGGAAAATTGTCTTCTATACAGACTATTACCCATATAATAAATCAGGCCGGATATGAAATAAAAGAACTCTTTTTTTCAGGATTGGCTACAAGTGAAGTTGTATTTAACGATGAATTTAAAAAAGGGACCAATATAATTTGTGATATGGGAAGCGATATCACGGAATTGTTATTATTCAAAGACGGTGTGATTAAAGACATACGGATTTTACCTCTAGGAGGGGGTGATTTGACCGAGGCGCTCATGGATTCATTAAATATACCTTTTGATTTAGCCGAAGCCATCAAATTTTCCTACGGTGTGATCGGTGATTCCAGTCTCATAGCAGAAGACAAAGAAGCCCTGATTAAGAACGATAATATTTACAAACCAATAAAACAGAGAGTGGTTTCAGAAATAATTACCTCCGAGGCAAAGTCCATGTGTGAGGTTTTAAAAGATAATGCCGAGAAAAATGTACATTTATCAGAGATAGATAATTTTATTCTCACGGGAAGAACAATGCTGCAAGACGGATTCCTGGAAATGTTAGAAGTCATTTTGGGGATCCCGGTAGAATTCGGCCGAATTTCGCACCCCCAGATACTGCCTTTCCTTAATAAAAATCCTGACTTTTCAGGTCGTAAATACCTGGCTTATTTAACTTCTTTAGGTTTAATCTGTAAGGAATTGTATGGTTATCAGTCTCAAACTTTGTCCTTCAGCCAGCCTGCTAAAAATCCTATCCTAAAAGCCATAAATAAAGTTAAAGAGATATACCAGGAGTACTTTTAATGAGCGCATAACTTACGAGCTTTCGCAATTGGTAGCTAGCTACATAAGTTATCTGCGCGAATTAATCCCCCACCACTTTTTGAAAAAATACTTTTTTTAAAATTAAACGGTAACGCCCACCACCACCAATATCTATGAATCCATTGCGTATACAAAAAGTGGTGGG
>Ga0315268_10001317_pt1 | contig 28525 bp, 21 predicted proteins | sample C1_top_MG_FD_204535 | JGI IMG/M metagenome (GOLD analysis project Ga0315268, IMG submission 204535) | Sediment microbial communities from Yellowstone Lake, YNP, Wyoming, USA - C1_top | ecosystem: Environmental > Aquatic > Freshwater > Lake > Sediment | place: USA: Wyoming | collected 2017-08-01
CTTCGAGCTCCGGGGGCATCTGGGCCGCCTGGATGATGGCGTTGAGTTCCTCGCTCACCCGGGCCAGGCTGTCCATGTCCGTCAGGCTCCAGCCCTTGAGGAGGTCAGTGAGGCGCTCCCCCAGGTGATTGTGATCCAGGAAAAGTTTGTAGGCGTAAGTGGAGACCGCGAAGCCCGGGGGCACGGGCAGGCCCACCCGGTTTTTCACCTCCCCCAGGTTGGCGTTTTTCCCTCCCACGGCCTCCACCTGGGAGAGGCCCAGGTCAGCGAAGTCCAGGACCAGGGCGCCAGGGGAGATCTCCCGGCGGCGCTCAAGGATGGCCTGCACCTCCCGGCCGATGCGCTCTGCGGCCCGGGTGAGGCCCTGGTAGCGGTTCTCCCCCAGGCCGTTTAAGGCCGTGACCAGGGCGCCGGTCTCTTGCAGGAGCTCGCTCATCGAGTTGCGGATGTAGGCCAGGTCGAAGAGGTAGTCCCCCGAGAGCTTCTCCTCCATGTCGGCCATGAGGGCCAGGGTTTCGTTGTTGGCCCGGAGAAGTCTTTGGAAGTGAGTGTAGCGGGCTGCGAGGTTGGAGGGAGGGCTTTGGGGAGAAACCCCCTTTAGGCGCTTCCAGGCGCGTTTGAGCATGTTCATGACGGCTTAAGATAAATCCATTTCTTCCATCATTGTAATGGAGTTAGGAGTAGGAGGCAAGCCGTTCCGGTAGAGGAGCGGCAGGATGCCGAACCTCACCAGGTGGTGTCGAGGACATCCACCTTGCCATTCTTGAGAGAATATTTGGCGACCACCACCTGGAGGCGTCCGGCGGCCAAGGCCTCGCCAATGATGGGGCTCTCTCTCCTCAGGGTGTCGTGGAGGGCGGCGAGGTGGGCGTTGGTGGTCTCCTCCACCAGTTCGAGGACGGTGAGTCCGCGCTCCCGGACCCGGTCGGCGGCGGGGGCGATTTTCTGCACCACCGCAGTGATGTAACTTTCATCCAGGTCGGGGTGGTGCACCGCGGTGGTGACCGCGCCGAGTGCCAGAAATCTTCAGTCGCCCAGAATGATCTTGGAGATTTCCTGGAAGAGCTCGCTCAGGCGCACCATGCCGGCCACCTTGTTGTTCTGCATCACCGGCATCATACCCACGTCTTCCTTGATCATCAGGGCCAGGGCCTTGGCGATGGAATCCTCGGCGTTCACCGTCACCTTGATGGGGCTCATGACCTCGCTCACCGGCTTCTGGGCCTGCTCCTTGATCTTGGGGCCAAAGAGGTCGCCGATGAGCACCGTGAGACTGGGGTCCATTTTCACCAAGCCCCCCTCCTGAAGGAACTTAGGCTCCAGGCCTTTGATGATGTCCCGGAGGGTGAGGATCCCCATGAGCTGGTATTTCTCGTCAAAGACCAGGACGGAGCGGGGCTCGAAGCTCCCCTCAAACTTGATGGCCGCCTCCCGGACGATGGCCATGGCCTGGCGCAGGGTGAACCAATAGGGGATGTGCGGATAATCCTCCAGGTGGATCATCGAATCCTTAACTTTCTTTTCGGCAGGCATAGAGACCTCCGGAACTCACCTTTCAGAACAGTAGGGCTGCACCACTACTTTCCGGAAAAATCGGCAGAATTGTCTTCAGCTCAGCGGGGGTAAACCACCCTACCCCTTCCCGCCTTCCAGCCTCTGGCGCAGTTCCTTGTTTTGGCGCACCATCTCCCGCCAGCGCATGGCCTTGTCGATGGCCAGGAGAATCTGCTCCTTGCGGAAGGGTTTGTTAATATAATCAAAGGCCCCCTTGACCATAGCCTCCTCTGCGCTCTCCAGGGACCCAAAGGCGGTGATGACCAGGACCAGGGCGTCCTCGTCTTTTTGCTTCGCGGCTGCCAAGATCTCCATGCCGTCCATGCTCGGCATCTTGAGGTCGGTGAGGATCAGGTCAAACTGCTCCCGCCCCAGGATCTCCTTGGCCTCCAGGGGATTGTTGGTGACGGTCACCTGATGGTCGGTATAGCCCTCTACCATCATCTTGAGCAAGGTGAGCATGTCCATTTCATCGTCCACAGCAAGAATGCGTCCCATAGGAAAGAGGCCTCCTCAGTTCGCAACCCGCGGCGTTTCCGCTCCAACTCCAGGCTGCTCCGCCGGCAGGGTGACATAAAAAGTGGTCCCGGTGGGGCCGCCTCCCGCGTCCTTGGCGCTTCTGGTCTCGAAGCGGATGGTCCCACCGTATTTTTCCACAATGGCATGGCTCACGGAGAGCCCGAGGCCGGTGCCCTCCCCCTGCTGCTTGGTGGTAAAGAAGGGGTCGAAAATGCGCTCCACGTACTCCTTTGAGATGCCCGTGCCCGTGTCTGCCACCATCGCCTCCACCTGGTTGTTTTGGGGGTTAAACCGGGTGGAGACGGTAAGGCAGCCGCCCTCGGGCATGGCGGCGATGGCGTTGGTGATAAGGTTCAAGAAGACCTGCTGCAGCTCCCCGGTGTCTCCCCGCACCCGGGGGAGGTTGGGCGCCAGGTGCGTTTCCAGTTCCACCTTCTTGACGAGCAGGGTGTTCTGCACCAGCTTCAGAAGATTCTGGAGCTCCTGGTTGAGGTCGGTGTAATCACCGGACTTGGCGGGGGTCCGAGCGAAGCTCATGAGATTTTGCACGATGCGCTTGCAGTTGAGGCCCTGGCGTTCGATGGTCCGGAGCATTTCATATTGCTTGCTGTCCTGGGGCACTTGGTCCAGGAGAAGTTCCGTGAAGCCCAACATGATGCCCACGGGGTTATTGATCTCGTGGGCCACCCCCGAGGCCAGGGTCCCTATGGAGGCTAGTTTTTCGGTGCGGGCCATCTGTTCGTCCATGCGGTGGCGGTCGGTGATGTCCCGGGCGAAGATGAGCACCCGCTCCACCGTGCGGCCATCCTCCCCGTACAAGGGCACCAGGTAGCTGGAAAGCCAGTAGGTCCGCCCCCGGATGCTTATCTCGCCCTTGTGCTCCACGTTGCGGCTGGTCGTGAAAACGTAGTGCACCTGGTCCAGGAGAGTATCTGCGTCTTCCGTTGAGAAGAACTCCCTGAGAGACCTGCCGGTGAGGCCGATGGCCGGCATGTTGAAGGCCCGGGCGGTGGCCGTGTTGGCTGCTCGGATCTGTCCCTGATCGTCTACCATGAAGATGAAGTCCGGAGAGCGCTCCACCACCGAGCGGTAGCGCTCCTCGCTCTTCTTGAGCTTGACGGTGGCCCGGTCCACCTCCTCCTGCAGACCCTTTGTCCAGCGCCGCTCATAGTAAATCAGAACCATGGCCACCCCCAGGAGGGCGAAGATTAGGATCCCCTGGATGAGGAACTGGCGGATGTAAAGGGACGAGATGGTGCCCGCCACCTCCTCCGTAGGCGCGGTCACGGCCACGGCCCAGATGCTGGTGCCCACGGGGTCCACATGGGGAAAGACCTTGGGGCCTTCCGCCTCCACGTGGGCGTGGGTGAAGGCCACGAACTTTTCCATCTGGTGGATGACGCCCCTGTGCCAGCCTGAAATGTAGCTGGCCGTGCCGTCCTCCCCGGCCAGCATGCGGGTCTTCTGGATTTCATTGATGGCATCAAAGCTGATGGCAGGGTTGCGCCGGCCCCGAGCGGTGAAGGCGTCATCTCCCACGAACTCTCGCTCGGGGTGGTAGAGGAAGAGGCCGTCCTTATTGATGACCCAGCAGTAGCCGGTGCGTCCCGAACGAATGCCGGCGCAGGAATTGGCCGTGAAGACGCTCAGGTCAATCTTAAAGGCGAGCACCCCCCCCAGCCCCCCGGGAGCTTTGGGGTGGGATTCGTCCACGCTTTCCAGATATATCGGGATAGCCATGGTCATGAAGGGTACTCTGTAAGGGCCCCGTTGCTCCACCACCACGGGGCCATGGTAGATGCGCCCTTTGTTGGCGGGGTCGTGGGCCCAGGCGACCTCGGGGGCCTCGGAAAAGTCCTCCTTGACTAGGCGGGCCCCTTTGGCGTCAAGGACATAGGCCTGGTGCCCTTCGTGGACGATGCGAGGGATGGCGGTCACCCCCAGGCGGGCCAGCTCATCATAGCTCACCCGCATGCGGTTGGCCCAGGCGGGTGCCTCCAGATACTGGATGGCAGGGGAATAGGCCAGGATTTTGAGCTCCCGGCGCAGAGAAGTCAGGTCGTCTTCGATGCTGCGGGCGGCGGTGCGGGCCAGGATGAGCTGTTGCTGCTGGAAGTCATCTGAGACGATATCCTGGGTCCGCCTCAGAGACAAAAGCCCCAGGATGAAGGCCAGGGCCAAGAGAGCCACCACCATCAGGCCGAGGAGCTTCAGGAGCCTGGGCAAACCGAATTTTTCCAGAGGGTTGGCCATAAAAATCCCTTATGCCGTTCTAAAACGCCATATTATGGATATTGATGAATCCGTAATAATCGCGACCTGGCTATCTTCTATCATTTTTCCGGGGACTTCAGGGACGCCAGCTCGCGCTGCATTTCCTTCCACTCCAGGGCCCTCTTGGTGAGGATGAGAATGGCCTCCTTCCGGAAAGGCTTGGTGATGAAATCGTACGCTCCTTGCTGCACAGCCTCCTGCGCCGTCTCCATGGTCCCGTAGGCGCTGATGATAATAATGGGCATGCCGGGGTAAATCTTTTTAGTAATACCGATTAAGTCAATACCGTCTATCACGGGCATCTTGAGATCGGTGATGAGCAAATCGTATGGTTTCTCCTCCAGGAGTCTGCTTACCTCTAAAGAATTATTAGTGGTATCCACCTCATAGCCGGTTCTATCCATCAGGATGGTCTTCAAGAGCTTAAGCATATTGGGCTCATCATCCACGACCAGGATTCGCGCCGCCATCCTTTACTCCTTCAGGGGTGGTTAAGAGACAGCCCTTGCTTGGTTAAGCCCCTTCTCACCGGCATCGGTCAACTAATAGCATCAAGTTGAGCGTAAAAATGAATCTCCGAAGCATATTGGGAAAATCCTAAGGGGAAACGGCGCATCCTAAATAATCCACCTGATCGCCCTATATTGGGCGATTGGCTGTTCTTGCCTTGTCTGCCAGGTTTTTATTAACATTTTAGACTAGTTGACCAAAAAGGTCAAGGGAGGTTAAGGCCTCTCTGGGCCTTGGGCTCCTGTCATTTTGAGGTTTGTCTTAACAAAATTTTAACAGACTTCCCCCGACTTTTAACACCATTTTAATCCTGCTGTTGCTATGACAATTTCCATGAATGCGTCCCCGGGGCCAGCCTGGTTGGCTGGGCCAACGCCGGCCCGAGGGCTGCGCCACCGTCAGCCCGTTCTCTGGTGGGGCTTGATGGGGGGGCGCCGGGAAGTATGCGTTAAGCAAGAAAAAACTTGGAGGGTGCCATGCCGCAAGAGAAGAAAGTCCGAGATTTTATGATTCCCCTGGAAGATTACCCCCACATCCCCTATTGGTTCACGCTGCGCCAGGCCATGGCCATCGTGCGGGAAGCGTCCATCAAGTTCGAGGGCACTTTCGAGCCCCGGGCGGTGCTGGTCTTTGATGAGAAGTACCAGTTGATGGGGATGCTGACCCTCAGGGACATCATCAAGGGTTTGGAGCCCCGGTTCCTGAAAGACTCCGGCCTCATCAAGGCCGACCCCAGCCTGACGGTACTCGTGGGCGAGCTCTTTGGCCCCGGCCTCAAGGAGGCTTCCCAGAAGCCGGTGAGCGAAGTCATGAGCCCCATCAAGGTGACGGCCAAGGCCGACGACCCCATCGCCAAGGCCCTGGCCCGCATGATCCTGGAAAACGTGGGCATGATGCCGGTAATGCAGGACAACAAGGTGGCCGGTATGGTGCGCCTGAGCGAACTCTTCCAGGAAATCTCCAAGATCGTCCTGGGCGACTAATGATTCCCCGAACCTGTTGGAGGAGATGAACTCATGGCTGAAGACGTCAAAAGAATGCCGGTGGGTGGCGGCCTGCCGGAGATGCCCGAAGAGATCGTCATTGCCCCGAAAAAGGTGGTAATCGACTGGAAACGCATAATTTTTATTCTTTTGGGACTGGCCTTATTTTTCCTCTTCTATTTCATGTCGGATTTAGCGGACGCGGTGGACCCCTCCGGCAAGCACTTTCCCCTCCCGCCCCAAGGCCGGATGGCCCTGGGGCTCTTTCTCATGGCCGCGGTGTGGTGGATCTTCGAGGTAATGCCCATCGGCGCCACGGCCATCGCCATCGGCCTCTTTCAGGTAATTTTCATGATCCGCACACCGGATGCAGCCTTTAAGGACTTTTTTGACCCCTCGGTCTGGTTTATCTTCGGCTCGGTGGTCATGGGTCTAGCCTTCGCGGTTTCCGGGCTCACCAAGCGCATGGCCTACAAGATGCTGAACATCGTGGGGGAGAACACTAATTTTATCCTCCTGGGCTCTTTTATCATCATCGCCGGCATGACCCTGCTCATGGCCCACACCGCGGTGGCCGCGGCCATCTTCCCGCTGCTGGTGGCCATCCACTCCCTGTACAGCGAGTCCGACCAGCCCACCCGATTCGGCAAGGGCCTGTTCATCGGCATGGCCTGGACCGCGGGCGCGGGCTCCATCATCACCTTCCTCGGGTCAGCCCGGGCGGTGGCCGGCGCCGGCATGTTTCAGAAGTTCACCGGCGGTACGGAAATCGGCTTCTTTCAACTCACCTGGTACATGCTGCCCCTGGGGGCGATCATGGTCTTCTTCATCTGGCTCACCGTGACCATTTTCTTCAAACCCGAGAGAGCCCGCATCGACGGCTTGCGGTCCCGGGTGGCCAGTCTGGGGAAAGAACTGGGACCCATGAACAACAAGGAAAAGTTCGTCATCGCCATGGTGATCTTGGTCCTGGGGCTGTTCATGATGAAATCCTTTTCCCCCATCCCCTTTTTTAAAAATATGGACCGCGCGGCCATCATGATCGTCGCCACCGTGCTCTTCTTCCTCACCCGCACCCTGGTGGTGGAGGACATGGAGACCATCCCCTGGAATATCATTCTGCTCTTCGGCGGGGCCATGAGCATCGGCTACTGTCTCTACGACACCAAGGCGGCGGAATGGCTGGCGGTGAGCTGGGTGACCTGGTTCCAAAAGGCCCCCTGGCTGGTGTTCGTCCTTGCCATCGCCTTCTTTGTCCTATGCATGACCAACTTCATCATGAACGTGGCGGCCATCGCCATCACCCTGCCGGTGTCCCTGGTGATCGCCAGATATCTGGGGGTGGCCCCGGAAGTCATCTTCTTCGCGTCTCTCGCCACCGCGGGGATGCCCTTTAATCTCCTCATCGGCGCGGCCCCCAATGCCATTGCCTACGAAAGCAAGCAGTTCACGGCCGGGGAATTTTTTATCTATGGGTGGATTCCCAGTATTATCCTCATGGCCTTCCTGGCGGGGTTCTGCTATGTCATCTGGCCACTCCAGGGCATGCCGGTATTTTTGCCTAAATAGCCAGGCTGGGGGGGGATCCGGTCGGGAACCCGAAGGCCGGGTTCCTCCCCTCCAACTGAACCTAGCGATGATTAAAGGGGATTGAAAATGCGCAAGAGGCTGGTTTCTTTTCTAAATATCTTGATCCTCCTGTTAATCGCCGGATTCCTGGCAACCCCTGCGGTTCTGGCCGCCCCCGCTCCGGCGGGCGACCACCTGGCTCTGTCCGGCCTCATCACGAACCCCATGGGGAAGGGCTTGAAAGAAGTGGAAGTGGAGGTGCTGGTGAACGGCCGGCACGTCAAGCCCACGGGCAGGGAGGCGGAAGTCGTCACCGGCAAGCCCGGCGGTTACGTGGCCGACTTTATCCTGCCCGCCGGCACCCTGCCTGCCGCCAAAGTGGAGGTTCAGGCCTCCAAGCCTTCTTGGAAGCCGATCCCGGCCACCCCGGTAAAGGTGGTGGAAGCGGGCGCCGACGCCGCCGGCAACCGCCTCTTCCAGGCGGCCCAGAACCTCACCCTGAACCGCACCATCACCCCGGGCTTCTGGATCGCCGCTGTCATCCTGCTGCTGGTCTATCTAGTCATCTCGTTAGAGTTGATGCACCGCACCCTGGTCTCTTTCCTGGGCGCGGCCCTCATTCTGTTCATCACTTACACCCTGGGGACCTGGGATAAATCGTTTTACATTATCTCTTTTGACGATGCCATGGGGGCCATCGACCTGAACGTCATCTTCCTCCTCATGGGCATGATGCTCTTCGTGGGGGTGATGAAAAAGACGGGCATGTTCCAGTTTCTGGCCTTTAAGGCCTATGCCATGGCCAAAGGCAACGTTTTTGTCCTGTCCTTTGTCCTCCAGATTATCACCGCGGTGGTTTCGGCCTTTCTGGATAACGTCACCACCATGCTCCTGGTGCTCCCGGTGACCATCGAGATTGCGGTCACCCTGAAGATCAACCCCTTGACCCTGTTGGTCCCCGAGGCCTTTGCCAGTAACGTCGGCGGCACCGCCACCCTCATCGGCGACCCGCCCAACATCCTCATCGGCTCCTATGCCGGGTTGACCTTCGGCCAGTTCGTGCAGAACCTGACCCTGGTCTGCACCGTGTCCCTGATCGCATCTTCCTTTTTCCTGCTCTGGTGGAACAAGAAAGAGTACCTCAAGGCCGAAGTCAAGGATGTATCCCGCACCATCGCTTATTTGAAAGAGGAATATCAGATCACCAACAAGAAGCTGATGATCCAGGGCTTGATGCTGCTGGGCTTCACCATCCTGCTCTTTGCGCTGCACGGCTTCCTGCACATGCAGGTGTCGGTGGCGGCCCTGATCGGCTCCTTGTTGCTGGTGGCCATCTCCCGGGTGGATATCGTGGAATTGTTGGAGAAAGAGGTGGAGTGGCCCACCCTGATCTTCTTTGTCGGCCTGTTCATGGTCATCGCCGGGGCCGAAGAAACGGGCCTGATCCAAATGATCGCTAACTTCGTGAAAGATGTCTCCCGGGGCAATCTCACCGCAGCCATCATCATCGTCCTCTGGGTGAGCGCCATCGCCTCGGCCTTCATTGACAACATCCCCTTCACCGCCACCATGCTGCCCATCATCGCCTTTCTGAACCAGACCATCCCCGGGGCGGAGTCCGGCGTGCTCTGGTGGTCCCTGTCTTTGGGGGCCTGTTTAGGGGGGAACGGCACCATGATCGGGGCTTCCGCCAACGTGGTCACCGTGGGCCTGGCGGAGAAGGCGGGCTACCACATCTCCTTCCTGGATTACATGAAGGCCTGCTGGTGGCCCATGATGATTACCGTCACCATCTGCATGGTCTATCTGTTGATCGCTTATTGAGGCGGGATTGGCGACATAGAGGTGGTCACTGATCAAAAGACGTTATAAAATAGCAAAACCGAATAAGGACCTCTAAGGAGAAAGAATAAGCCGGCCGGAGGAGGCCTGGCAAATCCATGGAATTCCCCAGCATGAACCGGGGAGTGAAATGGAACCGTTCATAATCAGGTCAGAATCGGAAGGCCTGTCAGGTGGAGTCTGTCAACCTGGCAGGCCTTTGTCTTTTGGCAGCGAGACCGGGAAAAAGGGTAAATGTTGAGATCCGGAGGAGTCAAGATGAGTTGGCAAAACAACCTGGCAGTCAAAGTTCTAATGGCAGTTTTCCTGGTGATTTTTGCCTGTCCGTTGGCATTTCCGGGGTCGCCGCCGGAGAGAAGCGATAACCTGACGGTTTCCGGGGTCATGGAGGATGCCCAGGGCAAGGGGGTCCAAGAAGTGGAGGTCGAACTGCTGGTGAACGGCCGGCAAGTCCCGCCCCTGGGACGAGACGAGCACCTTGCCAGCGGCAGCCAAGGGAGCTTCGTAGGCCGTTACCGGTTCCCCCAGGGCACCCTGCCAGAAGCCAGGGTGCAAGTCCGGGCGGTGAAGCCGAGCTGGCAGACCCGGGAGTCCGGGACGCTCAAGGTTTTAGAAGCCGGCACCGATGAGGCCGGCAACCGCTTCTTCCAGGTCCAGGCCGACCTTACTCTGAAACGCCAGGTCACCCCGGCCTTCTGGATCGCCGCCATCGTTCTCCTGGCGGTTTATGTTCTCATCGCGGCCGAGGCCATGCACCGCACCCTGGCGGCCTTTTTGGGGGCGGCCATCGTCCTTTTCATCACGTACACCGCCGGCACCTTCGATAAAAATTACTTTATCCTCTCCTTCAAAGACGCCATGCGCGCCATAGACCTGAACGTCATCTTCCTGCTCATGGGGATGATGATCATCGTGGGGGTGCTGAAGAAAACCGGCCTCTTCCAATGGCTGGCCTACAAGTCCTACGCTCTGGCCCGGGGCAATATCTTTATCCTGGCCTTCATCCTTCAGATAGTCACGGCGGTGTCTTCGGCCTTCCTGGACAACGTCACCACCATGTTGCTGCTGATCCCGGTCACCATCGAGATTGCCGTGACCCTGAAGATCAACCCCCTGACCCTGCTGATCCCCGAGGTCTTCGCCTCCAACGTGGGCGGCACCGCCACCCTGATCGGCGACCCGCCCAACATCCTCATCGGCTCGTATGCCAAGCTGACCTTCGGCCAGTTCGCGGTCAACCTCTCTTTGGTCTGCGCCCTCTGTCTGATCCTCACCTCCCTCTGGTATCTCTGGTGGTATAAAAAAGGATACCTTGGGGCAGAAGTCAAGGATGTGGATCGTGCCCTCGCCTACTTGAAGGAAGAGTACAAGATCACTCAAAAGAAACTGACGGTCATGGGGTTGGTGGTTTTGGCCTTCGTTATCTTCCTGTTCATCCTCCACGGGGTCTTGCACATGGAGGTCTCGGTGGCCGCCCTAATCGGCTCCTTGTTGCTGGTGGCCATCTCCAAGGTGGACATCGTGGAGATGCTGGAAAAAGAGGTGGAGTGGCCCACCCTGGTCTTCTTCATCGGCCTGTTTATGGTCATCGCCGGGGCCGAAGAAACGGGCCTCATCCAGATGATCGCCAATTTCGTCAAGGATGTCTCCAAAGGCAACCTCACTGCGGCCATCGTCATCGTCTTGTGGGTGAGCGCCATTGCCTCGGCCTTCATTGACAACATCCCCTTCACCGCCACCATGCTGCCCATCATCGCCTTCCTGAACCAGACCATCCCCGGGGCCGAGTCCGGCGTGCTCTGGTGGTCCCTGGCTTTAGGGGCTTGTCTGGGGGGCAACGGCACCATGATCGGCGCCAGCGCCAACGTGGTCACGGTGGGCTTGGCGGAAAAGGCCGGCTACCATATCTCCTTCGTGGACTATATGCGGGCTTGCTGGTGGCCCATGATGATCACCGTCACCATCAGCATGTTCTACCTGCTCATCTTTTACTAAAGGAATGGGATGCGGCAACCCTTGACCGGAATTGCCTTTGCGGTTATCCTTCAGCTAATAATTTCATGAAGGATATGCGAAAGATATGCAGGAAAAAACCGGCGTCGGGGAGTTGCCGCCTCCCCCAGAGGAGTCCAAGGCTCACGGGCGTGAGCGTTTGCTCGTGTGCCTGGGCCCGTCCCTCCTGTCCCTCCGGCTGATCCGGACCACCCACCGGCTCGCCGCCGCCCAGGGGGCCAAATGGTTCGCCCTGTACGTGGAAACCCCCAGCCACGAACGCCTCCCCCCCGAAAAGAGCGAAATCGTCTCCCAAGCTTTCCGCTTGGCGACACAGCTTGGCGCCCAGGTCGTGAAGGTTTCCGGTTTCAGGATCGGCAACGAGATCCTGACCTTCGCCCGGGAAAACCAGGTTACCAAAATTTTCGTGGGCAAACCTCTGAAAGGCCGCTGGCGGCGGCTCTTCGGGGGTTCCCTGGTGGATCACCTCATCTGGAACTGCAACGCCATCGACATCTCCGTCATCTCTGGGGAAGGGGAGGGAGAAGGGGAAAAAATCACCGCGGCCCCGGCGAGATCCAAGATCAGCATTGCCCTCAGGGGGTATGCCCTGGCCTTCGGCGGCGTGGGCGTCTGCACCGCCGTAGCCGGGGTCTTGTTTTTCTACCTGTCTTTTACCAGCCTGGTGATGCTGTATCTGCTCACGGTGGTGGTGGTTTCCTCTTCCCTCAGCCGAGGCCCGGCCATTTTCTCGGCTTGCGCCAGTGTCGCGGTTTTTACCTTCTTTTTCGTCCCGGAATACTGGTCCTTCAAAATAGCCAACCCGGAATACGCCATCACCGTCATCGTCATGCTCGTGGTGAGCACACTCATCAGCGAACTCACGGCCCGCATCCGGTATCAGGCCAGGGTCGCCCGGCGGCAGGAACAGCAAACTGCGGCCCTCTACGACATGAGCCAACACCTCGGCGCCACCGACAGTCACCATACGCTCCTGGAAGCTGCGGTGGAGCACATCGCCAGAATCTTTGACGGGCACGTTACCATCATCCTGCCAGCGGCTGATGGTGATCTTCAGGTAGCCGCCGGGGCCAGCTTGCCTGATGACGTGCGGGAAGCCATGGTGGCGAGATGGGTTTACCGGTACGGCCACACGGCCGGGGCAGGCACCGGCACCCTCTCCGCGGTGCGGGGCATTTATGTCCCCCTTTTGGCCATGGAAACCCCCGTCGGCGTCTTACGGCTGGAACTATCTCAGCCTGAACACCTCCTGGCTGCCGATGCCCTGCCTTTGCTGGAGGCTCTGGCCAGGCAGTTGGGCCTGGCCATGGAGCGCGACAAGCTCTGCCGGGAAGCCAGGGAAGCCCAGTTGGAAATCGAGGCGGAAAGGATGCGGAACACCCTGCTCAGTTCCGTCTCCCACGATCTCAAGACCCCGTTGACGGTCATTGCGGGTTCGGCCAGCAGTCTTCTCGAAGGGGAGAATGCCCTGGACGCGGCCACCAAAACGGAGCTGGCCCACACCATTTATGATGAGGCCAAGCGCCTGGACCGGCTGGTCCACAATCTTCTGGAGATGAGCCGGCTGCAATCCGGCCAGATCAGGTTGAACAAGGAATGGCACGTCCTGGAGGAGGTTATCGGTAACGCCCTCCATCAGTTGGAGCCTCAATTACAGGGACACCCGGTGAAAATCAACCTGCCTGCGGACTATCCCCTGGTCAACATAGACGCCCTGCTGATTGAGCGGGTCTTGATCAACCTCTTGGATAACGCCATGAAATATACCCCTTCCGGGACCTCCATTGAAATATCAGGACGCCTCCAGGACCAAGAGGCCGTCTTGGAGGTGGCCGATGCCGGTCCCGGCCTGCCCAGCGGCAATGAAGAGCGCATCTTTGAAAAATTTTTCCAGTCTGCCCCGGGCAGCAGTCGAGGCGTCGGGCTGGGCTTGAGCATTTGCCGGAGCATCATCGAGGTTCACGGCGGCCGTATTTGGGTGGCCAATCGGCCTGAGAGCGGTGCTACCTTCAGTTTCACTTTGCCCCTGGAAGAAGGGGCCCCAAGCTTGGACCAAGATTTGCCTGAGATCAAAGATAATCAGGGCTATGAAGCTTCGCATTCTTCTCATTGAGGACGATCCTCAGATTCGCCGCTTCTTGCGGGCCAGTCTCCCCACCCAGGGATATGAACTCTTGGAGGCTGAGAGCGGGCGGGAGGGTCTGGGACTGGTCGCGGCCCAGATCCCGGACCTCATTTTACTTGACCTCGGCTTGCCGGATATGGAAGGCATCGAGGTCATCCACCGGGTGCGGGAATGGTCCAATGTCCCCGTCGTAGTTCTCTCGGCCCGGGACCAGGAGCGGGAGAAAGTTGCTACGCTGGATGCGGGAGCCGATGATTATCTCACCAAGCCCTTTGGGGTGGGTGAATTGATGGCCCGCATCCGGGTGGGCCTGAGACGGTCCTCTCAAGCCAGAGAAGGAAGCAAGGAAACGGTCTTCTCCATGGGGAATATCGCCGTAGACCTTGAAAAGCGCCAGGTTTTTCGCGGCTCTGAGGAAATCCACCTCACTCCCATAGAATACAAGCTCCTGGCGACCCTCATCAAATATCAAGGGAAGGTGGTGACTCACCGGCAATTACTTAAAGAGGTCTGGGGGCCATCGCACATCGATCAAAATCCTTACCTGCGCATTTTCATTCTTAACCTGCGCCGCAAACTCGAAGACAATCCCACCCGCCCCACCTACTTATTAACCGACCCGGGTGTGGGCTATCGCCTGCGCGACCAGGAAATCTCAGGTCTCTGAACCAGAGTTTTCCAGATAACTTGCCAGGAGCGAAAATTATCGGCGGACCGAATAAATTTCAAGATATGATCTGAATATCGGACCTGGCTTGCATGGGGCTCAGAAGCGGTGAAGATCGCGGGGCGAGAGTGGCCAGTTGGGCGTGGCCTATCAATTCTAAGACACAGCTGTGTATGGCAAGGCAAAGGCGCCCTCCGGGCCCCCTTTTTATCCTCAAATTCAAAATGAGCTCCTAACGGCGGACGAAGGAGGGTGCCTTTGGCGAGGAAATAGACTCTAAGGTGGTCCTAATCTTTTTTATCTTTCCTTAACCTCGGCCCTTAAAAATCCTGCTTCTGCCTGCAACTTGGCCTGGAGACTGCGCACCAGGCCCTGATAGGAAGATCCATCGATGACGCGACTGAATTGAGACCGGTAGTTGTTCAGCAAGCTCACGCCCTCGATCACCAGGTCATAGATCATCCACCCCTGGGGCTCCCTGAGCATGCTGAAGGTGACGGGAATCCTGTCGTTCTGGCGCAGGATCAGAATCCGCACCTCGGCATAGTCCTCCGAGTTCTTCTCTGACTGGTAGACCAGCCGGGCCTGGGCAAACTCGTCGAGGCGGCCGGCATAGGAGGCCTTCAAGAGCTCACTGAACAGATGGACGAACTCCTCTTGCTGGCCCCGGCTCAAAGTGTTCCAGGTGGGGCCTAGGGAGCGCTTGGCCATTTCCTCGTAGTCAATGCGCCGGGCCGTGTTTTTTTCGATGAGCTCCAGGCGCTGGCGCTTCTGGGCCGGCGATTGGCTGGGGTGATGCTGCAGGATGTGGACCACCTCATCGATCAGGGTTTTCACTTCTTCCGTGGGGCCGCTGGCCTGGGCTCCGGAGGTCAGAGCCAGGGTCAAGGCCAGCACCACCCCACAGACTTGTATCAGACTCCGCCATACTTTCCCACGGCTGCACACGGCGCTACCTCCGTTCTGCTGGACTGGCAATTTCCATAGGTTACAGGGAGGGAGGAGCCGGCCGTCGTGGTCGGCTCCCAGGTCCCTGGAACAGTAATTATGAGAAATTGTCCAGCAAATGGTCAGGAAGGCAATCGGGGGATCCCCGATTCTTTATCAGGAAATCCCTGGAGGAGAGGTAAGGATTTGCAGATATATGGCGGATAGTCGATATTTTTGGCCGCTTGATAAGTTTTTAGTCATAGCAGCTATGCGTAACAAATCCTGTTCTTACCGGTAATGATGCTTTGTGAAATGCTCTCTTTCATGCCTTAGTTTTTGCCTGGTGTCATAGAGGAGGCAAGGGTCAGGTTTCCTCGACCTCCTTCAGGGGGAGTTGGATGGTAAAGGTGGATCCCTGCCCAGGGCTGCTTATCACGTTGAGGTGGCCGCCGTGCTGTTTTTCTATGATGAATTGACAGATGGGCAGGCCCAAACCGGTGCCTTTCATCTTAGTGGTATAAAAAGGTTGGAAGATGTTGGCCATTACCTCGGTACTTATGCCTTCGCCGGTATCCTCAAAGCTGATCTCCAGATTGGACCCCTTCGTCCGGGTGGTGATGGTGAGCGTTCCCCCCTGAGGCATAGCTTCCATGGCATTTTTTAAGAGATTGATGAGAACTTGCCGTATCTGCTCGGTGTCGAAACTTAGACGCGGCAACGAACCTTCTTCCCTTCGCTGCACCTGGATTTGATGTTCTTTGAGGATTTCCTGGAAAAACTCCACGGTCTCATCCAGCAACGCATCTAAGTTTCCCATGGTTTTCCGGGTCTTCGGGAGCCGGACAAAGTCCCGCATTTCCGCCACCATGGTTTCCAGCTGGCCCACCTCCTTGGTGATGATGCCGAGCTTCTGGCGGGCCTTCTCACCCAGGCCGGGGGCCTTGAGGAGCTGTTGAGCAAACCCCCCGATGACTACCAACGGATTCTTGATTTCGTGAGCAATATGGGTGACGGTGTTCCCCACTGCGGCCAGACGCTCAGCTTGGAGCAGCCGGGCTTCCGTCTGTTTCTTTACCTCTGAAAGCGCCTTCGTTAGCTCTTGATTCGAGACTGACAACTCTTGTTCTCTCACCCTCAACCTATGAACGGCGAGTCGTCGATAGAGAAAAGTCCGCGACACAAAAAGCGAGATAAATAAGTAAGAAATAGTAAGAATTAAAAAAAGGCTTTCAAGATTTTGGCGTAAGACCTTTATGCCAGCAGCATTTTCTGGATCTGATAGAAGTACAATCAACTTCCAAAAATAATTCTTTTCCTGATTAAGCCTTGAACCCTGTTCGTTAGTGTGAGCAGAACCGGTCATTGAAGATAAAGCATCTTCAAGTGGGTAGACAGTAACGTAAGAAAAAAGTATGTTATTGGTGTACCCTTTGCCGTCATCCTTCTCAATGATCCTTTCCCATAGAGAAGGGAAGCGGGTGGCGAAGGTGCGGTCATTCCCATACATAAACCCCCACATGTCGGGAGGATCTCCACCGTGGAGCCAATATCCGTCTCGGTTCAAGAGCACCATATTATCTCTGATCTTCCCGAGAAGGTGGGAGGCAAGATAATTTAGCAAAACGATGCCTCTCTTCCGCCCCTCTTTGTCATAGACCGGGGTGCCGAAACGTATCACAGGCTTCAGCGGTTGTTCTATTTTGCCCTCTTCAATATTTAGATCTAATGGGGAAACAAATATTTCTTTTTGAGAAAGGGATATAGTATCTTTAAAATAGTATCGATCAGCTTTCTCCTGGAGTTTACTTGCAGATATAATGGATGTCGTTCCTTGATTATAGTTAATACGAACGATCTCCATTCCTTTATTGTCTATTAACCTTATTTGATCATATTTACCTTTTCTGAGGCTGAATGATAGGAGGTCATCTTCCAGTGCATCCTTCTGTCCAGTATTTAACATTTCTTTCATTGGATAAGAATCAGAAAGATAAAGCAGGTCAGATTTAATACCTTTTATTTCTGAAAGAATTTCCATTTTTACAATTTCCAATTCATTGTGCAGTCGATTCTCTAATGATGATGCCAGAAAAGATTGCTGATTCTTGAACAGGTTAATCATAATTAAGCCTGTAAGAATGGTCAAAAAGCTCCATATTATTAAACCATAGAACATCTGTTTTTGTATTGAGATGGTTAAATGCTCTTTCATAATGACGTATCCCAGTAACCGGGATCGGAGATGATCCCAATCACCTCATTAGAAACAATCACCTCCCCATCAGGCCCGGGGCCAGATCCCTGGCGAAATAACCAAGTCATAAGGTGCGCCTGAAAAAATGCCATCAGCATCACCATGGGACGAGCTTTCTCATTTCGGCTTTTGTTCCGCGGCCGGCCGCCCTGGAGGCCATGTCAAGCCTTTCCCGGAGACAGGCTGACCCAGCTTGGCCGACAGGTCTTTTGGGTCGGTAATGGGAGGGAGGCAGGCGAAATTCCGGCAGATATAGGCCACCGGCCCTTCTTTCCCGGGAAGGTAATCCTTCACCCCCGGCACCGCTTTTTCCATAACTCCGGCAGCCTTGGGGTTCTTCAATATAAGTTTCCGCTCCGGCAGAAAGTAACGATAACAATCCTTAAGGATTTCTTTCATTCTGGGGTGATCCGGGTCGCCCACTAGGATGAGATCCAGAGGGGGTGTCAGGTATAGGATTTGGACCCTTAGAAGTTGCGGAAAACCCAGGGGAACCTTGCGGATCCGCCCTTGAAACCGGGTGAGGATGGCCTGGCCCCGCTTTTGATAACAGGCATCTTCTGTAAACCGATATAGTCTCCAACAGGCCAAGGCTGCCATGGAATTTCCGGAAGGGATCGACTGGTCGTAGATACTCTGATTTCTGCCTAATGCGGTCGCCTGGTCCTGCCCTACATAGAAAAAGACCCCTTCCGGGGAATTTAAAAAAAGTTCTTCCATCTGCTTCACCAGGCCCTGGGCCGCGGCAAGCCAGGCTGGGTCAAAATCGGTCTCAAACAGGTCTATAAGGCCATTGGCCAGGAAGGCATAGTCATCCAGGAACGCCGGGACACTGGCCTTTCCCCCGGCCCAGATGCGCTGGAGGCGCTCATCCTTTACCAGGTTTTGCAGAATGAAGCGTGCCCCTTGCCCCGCAGCCTGGTAGTACCTCGGGTCTCCCAGCACCTGCGCTCCCTGGGCCAGGGCGGAAATCATCAGCCCGTTCCAGGAGACGATGATCTTGTCATCCCGAGCAGGGGGAACCCTCTTGGCCCGGGCTTGCCGCAATTGTCCCAGAGCCGGGTTCAAGGTCAGGCTGACCTGGTCCACTGTTAGCGAAAAGCGCTTGGCCAACTCGGCCTCGGGCAGGGGCCGGGTCAAGATGTTCACCCCTTCGAAGTTGCCTTCCCTGGTTACTCCTAGGGCCGCGAGGACTAAGGGTGTCGCCTTGGGCCCGACAACCCGGCGCACCTCTTCCAGACTCCAGACATAATATTTACCTTCTTTCCCTTCGCTTTCGGCATCTATTGAGGAAAAGAAGCCGCCGTCGGGAGAGCCAAGATCCCGGAGGACAAATTCTAAAGTCTCTTTGGCGACCCTTCGATCCAACGCATTCCCGGTAATTTGATAGTGGGCCAGATAGACTGAGGATAAAAGGGCGTTATCGTATAGCATCTTCTCGAAATGGGGCACCAGCCACCTTGCGTCCGTGGCATAGCGGTGAAAGCCGCCGCTCAATTGGTCGTAAATACCGGCCCGCGCCATCTTTTCCAGGGTGAAACTGACCATCTCCAGGGCCCGGGTTTCACCGGTCTGGTGATAATAGTGGAGCAAAAAACTCAACTCCAGGGCTTCAGGGAATTTGGGAGCCCCGCCGAAGCCACCATGCTGGGCGTCAAAGGTCAGGCTGAGACGGCTAAAGGCCTTGGTCAACGGCTCCTGGTCAGGGGTCTGGCCGGCGGGGGCAATCTTTTCCAGAACCTTAAGTCGCTCTTGCAGCGTCTGGGCATCTTTCACCACCCCGGCCTGGTCCTGGCGATAGGCTTGGCTCAAAGCCACCAACAACTCCTTGAATTTTTCGGGGGGGAAATAGGTGCCGCCAAAAAAAGGCTTCAGGTCCGGGGTGAGAAAGACGCTCAGCGGCCAGCCGCCTTGACCGGTGACCATGATTACCGCTTGCATGTAGGTTTCATCCAAGTCCGGCCGTTCTTCCCGGTCCACCTTGATGTTGATGAAGTTTTTGTTCATGAGTTGGGCAATCACGGGGTTCTCGAAGCACTCGCGGGCCATCACATGACACCAGTGGCAGGTTGAGTAGCCAATGCTCAGGAAGATAGGCTTATTTTCCTGGCGGGCTCGCTCCAAGGCTTCAGGACCCCAGGGATACCAGTCCACCGGATTGTGGGCATGGAGTCGAAGATAAGGGCTGGTCTCTTTGGCCAAGCGATTGGGAGGGCTGGGAGGCGTCTGGTTAGGATTCTTCGATGGGCTTGCCCTCGGGAAGAGCGCTAGAGCCGCCAGCAATACCAGCAGCATGAAAGGGCGGGGCCACCTGTTTCTTATCCCTTGCTTGGCTCCTGGGGTAATTCTTTTCATCGTATGCCTCGAAGCGGAAATCAACAGATTATTGTTTTGTTAATCATGGAAGGGGGAATGTGCAAGTATCTTAAAGGCAGAGAATCGAAGGGCAATATAGCTTGCCAGGTTCCTCAATTATCGCTTGGGCGGGGAAAATGCCAGATATGATCTGGATATGAAAAGTTTTTGGCTTCCTGATAAGTCCAGAATCATAGCAGATAGCAGCGGGCTTCCCTTTCAACACAAACAAGTGGAATCCCCAAGTGGGCAAATCCAGTTAGAGTTAAGGCGACAATAGGTCCCGATGTTTCACGAATGGGTTCTGCCAGATTTTGGATACGCATTTCAACATAACCACTCTCCCCACTGCCCCCGATCGCTAATAAATTGATATCCGTTACCACCAGCACCTTACCGGCCGGCCGCAAAGCCGGGGGCTGTATGCACCCCCTGCCTCACCACTTCTCGCCGTTCTGAAACCAGGCCGTGAACACCTTCGCGGCGAAGTCCGGATCGTACTTCGGGTCTGGCTCTCCGCTTGGAAGGAATTTCTTGTCGCTGATCTCGACGATGCCGGGCGCCCCATCCGGGTTGTACGAGGCTGAAGGGAAATAGGGCACGGCGTCCGGCACGAAGAGGGTGAATGCCTGGCTCGTCTGCTCCGCGTAGGCCTTGGCCTGTGGGAACAGGGTCTGGTGGATGAATCCCATTTCGACTCGGTAGCGCCCATACTGCAGGCTGGGCCACTTGGGGATGCCGTCCACTCCGGTCCCGTAGGGAATGTTGAAGAATGGATCCGTTCCCGGTTGCCCGTTGGCCATGTTCAGAGCGGCATTGAAAGCGGTCGTATCAACGTAAATCTTCTGGGCGTCCACGTGGAGACCGGTCCCGCCCGAGGTGTCGACGTTCCAGGCCTTGTCCGAATACTTGAGGATCCTCGATGGCCCGAAGAAGTTTCCTTGATGGGTTTTGCCCCTTCCTACAAGATTGTCGGCGATGCCGCCCCCAGCGCACTGGCAATCCCAAAGGCCGTCCTTCCCGGCCTCCGTGTCATCGATGACGCCGTCGCCGTTCTCGTCCAAGGCCATGAACTCTGCGTAGTAGCCGGGGTTATAACCCAGGGCGGCCTGGGTGAGGGCGTCCGTCGCCTGGGCGTACGCGAGGACCATAGGCTGCAAGTCCCAAAGGATCTTCGCGATGTCATAGTAGAACTCCCGGGTCATAACGTCTTCGAATTTCCCGCCCCTGATCCTGCCGAAGTGGCCATCCTTTGTCACCAGAGAACCCCCGGTCTTCTTGTCCACACCCTCGACGTGGTAGTCCATCTGCCCGAGTCCCCTGGCGGCGCTGTAGCTGAAGAGCTTGGACCTCGACACGCGGGCGTCCATCACGCTCTCGCCGGTAACGATCGCACACAGGGCGCCATCGTAGTGGGGGATGGAGAGCGGCCGTTCGAAGGTAGAAGGAGAACGGGGGCTCCTCGGGACGTTCTTGAACAGGTACCGCGCGCAGAGCAGGTCCACGGCGACGGGATCTTCCGAGGTGAAGACGAGACCCTCGTCCAGGGCTACGCCTGCGCCCATGCCCGTGTGGTCGAAGTTGATCGGACGGATCGCGTCCACGACGTGCAGAACGTGGGGAACCTGGCTCCTGATGGCCAGGTTGATGTCGACCATGGTCCCGTCGAGCCCGAGATTCGGAGTCGGGCCGATTTCGAGTGGCATCCCCTCCTCGTTAACCTTTTGCACGTACCACCGGGCGTGGTAGACACCCCCTCTGTTCGGTCCTCCCGGCACACCGCCCTTCATGCCCGGAGGCTCCGCATGGGGATAGGCGTAGAGCCAGTCGTGGGTATCCGGGTTCGAATCGTGCCCCGCGCGCATGGGCCATCCTCCGACCCCCAGGTTCTTGATGGCATTGGTGATGACCGACATGAAGTGGACCTTGAGGACTGGGCAGTTGACCAGGACGCTCCCCGGGTAGTTGCCCCGGTCGTTCGGGTCTCCGACCAACGCCTTGTGGAGGATGATGCCTTCCGGATAGTTGTCGCCGCCGTCGGGGACGGACACCAGGCGGCCCCGGTCGAACCATTCAGCGTTGTTCAACTCGTACATGATGAGCTTGCCCTGGTGGGTGGCTTCTCCCGGGGTGACGTAGGTCCCGCTGAGGCTGTCCGCGTAGCCGCTCATGGGGTCATCACGAGAATCTAGCGCTTTCGACGTCTCCGCCAGGTACTTTCGGACGAAGTAGAAGGGATAGCCCGCCCAGTAAGTGGTGCCGTCGGGTCCCAGGAACCTGCCCTCGAGCACCGCCTCCGGTGGGCAGCCGAACAGGGCGGAGAACATCGGGGTCGCCGTCCCGGCTTCACCGACGGCCATCTGGCAGTAACGGATGCCCAGTTCGTCGTGGAAAAACCGCATGAGTGCGGCCATGAACGTCCAGTTGGTCGTAGCGACCACGCCAGTCGTCAGGCCCGGCGACCCGTCGCCCCGGGTGAGCACCGTAGCGGTGCAGATGTTCGGCTTGAAGAAGAGTTTCCTGCCGACCTTGATCTCCGCCTTGATCTGGCGCTTCAGGTCCTTTCTCTCCAGGACCGGCAGGACCGAATGCCCGAGGTGATGATAGACGTAATTGATGCGCCGCTTGAGGAGCGCCCACGCCGCGGCGTCCTTCTCCTTAATGGTCCTTTCGAGCAGGCTCGGAACATCCCCGTAGGCCTTGGCCGGGTCGAGCCTGACCGCCCCGATCAGAGAGCCTTCGGTATCGGCGCCGGCGGTTTCGACCTCTCTCGCAAACGTAAACTTCCACGGCAACAGCGAGCCGAGCCATATTGCGAGGTTCCAGATTCCAAGGACTTTCAGGAAATACCGCCTGCTGGTCCCTCTTTCCGAATCCACAACCATCTCCAGCTCTCCATGTCATTCATTGCGCCCTCATCTAGGGGCGTAATAAATCACACTTCTACATATAATAGTCCAGTCCAATAATATTCCAGTCCAATTACTTTATCAATCCTTCCAGCCGGGAGGCCCTGTTCGCCATATTGCCGATGCCAGTAAAATCCAGGCGGGCGGGCGAACCGAATCTATAAATTCCAAGTTACTTGCCACTGTACGTAATAAAAAGGTGATTGACGGGAGATAGGTTCCGAGGTCATCATCTACCTGTTTTTTCTGAGGAAAAGGAGGTAGCGATGACCGTTGAGCATGTTCCTCAAGAAAAATCCCAAGACCGCCAGTCGTTCAACCCACCTGAGAGTCCGCCTCAAGGCACGGACGGGTTAAACCCCGGTCTCCAGAATTGCCAGATTGAAAAGTGCTTAAAGCAGTTAGGGCAAAAGGAACTGTTGGGGGAGCCGTACGTCAAGGGCTATTTGTACGATCAGAAACGGCGCAATTGCCGGCCCAGCACCATCCGCAGCAACTTTACCACTTTGATGCTCTTTCTGTCTTACCTGAAGGAGAGGGACAGGACCTCCCTGGAAACCATTACCAGAGAGGATCTGAGCAGCTTTATCGAACACGAGCAGGACCGAGGCATGCAGCCCAACACGGTGTCCACCCGGTTGAGGCACCTCTATGCCTTTCTCCGATATCTGGTGGATCGGGAGGTGGCGCATCCCGATCTTTTGAAAAGGAAGCTGCGGGTCAAGGTGCCGGAGGCGCTCCCCCGGGCCAGCAAGGATTGAACAATATGGTCTGAATATAGGACCTGGCTTGCATCGAGCTCATAAGCCCCCCTGCCTTTATATGGTCAAGCAGACAACTTCCAATTTCTCTATCGAGAGGGGACGGCAGACACGCTCATGCGGGGCCCCCAGGGCAGCAGCTACCGCTGACCGCGGCTACCTGGGGGAGGAATTTTATGGAAAAACCGCGAAGAAGATCTTGATTGCCGCGGACAGACCGGAGTTTATCTCAGGGTAATAGCTTTCTCGGGACAGATTTCCTGGCAGCAAAAGCAGGTGATGCAGGTGTCCGCGTCCACCTGGGGGAGGTCCCCCACCATGGACAAAGCCGATACCGGACACTGGTCGATGCAAGTGCCGCAACCGCTGCACAACTCAGGGTCGGCTTGCGGCCGCAAGAGCGCTTTCTGGCAGATCATCGACTGGATGGTTTCATTTTGCAGAATCGCCTCTCCACCCAGCGGCGGCAGCTTGAAATCGGGCAGTTTTTTCAACTCCCCCATGACTTCGATGTGCTTGAGGTCATAGTCTCCCAAGCCCATTTCCCTGGCCTTCTTAAGGAACCGCAGCAGGCCCGGTTCACAGCCCATCATCGTGGCCATCACCGCGTCCAGGGCCACCGCGTTATCAGAGGCCAGGATCAGGCCCACCTCTCTTAAATCCGGGGAAGCCGGGCCATTGCCCTCCATCCCCACCACCGCGTCCATCAGGAAGAAGTCAGGAACCCGGAGCCGGAACACCTCCACCACCACTTCATGAAACCGCTCAGGGCTGCCCGCGGCCTGGTGGAGTTTGGCTTTCTGGGCGCCGGGCAAAAAGCCGTAGCTGTTCTTGAGGGCTCCGGTAATGACGGTCAAACCGTGGGTTTTGAATTTTGGCAGGCTGATGATGATGTCGGCCTCCAGGACGATGCGGGAGACGCTCACCGTGGCCATGAACTCGGGATTGAACTTAACCTGGACAGAATCGTTGCCGATGTTTTGATAATAGCCCTTGGCTGCGGCCATCAGGCCGGTTTGTTGAAAGCTTGCCTCGTTGGCGCCGTAACTGAAAAGCCCGGGGTTGTCCCCCACCACAATGGCGGCGGGCCCCATGGTCTCCACCTTTTCCACCACGGCGCGCAACACGGCAGGATGAGTGACGATGCCCTCACTGGCCTCCGAAGCCCGCAGCACATTGGGTTTGATCAAGACGCTCTTCCCACGCAATTCCAGGGGGAAGAGTGCAAACGCCCGGTCCACTGCCTGCCGGACATTCTCATAATTAGCCTGATGGATCAGGACCTTCGACATGATCTATCTCTCATAGTCCCTGTTTAATCGGTATAACTTTTAACATACCATTTTCATAAGAGTAGAGAGCGAAGTTAGACTCCAGTCCCCCCGGCTTCTTCCCCCGATTTGCTTTTTCCTCAGGCGCGAGTATAAACTTCCCCAGAAATTACCAGAAGCTCTAAACGGGAAAAGATGGGGGCATCGGACCTCTCTCCCTCCGTGGGGGGATTATTCAAAGCCTTCCTGCACCTGGGCGCCACCGCTTACGGCGGCCTGGCCATGGTGGAGCCCATCCGCCGCCGAGTGGTCCAGCAAGAAGGCTGGCTGAGCCAGCAGGAATTCTTGGATGGGCTGGCCCTGTGCCAGCTGGTGCCCGGGGCCACGGTGGTACAGCTGGCCACTTACGTGGGCTTCCGCCTGCGCCGGGCCGCGGGCGGCCTGGCCGCGGCCGGGGGCTTCATCCTGCCTGCCTTCCTGCTCATGCTGGGCCTGTCGTTCCTGTATTACCGCTACGGCGACCTCACCTGGGCGAAGGCGCTGTCCCGGGGCTTCAGCGCGGTGGTCATTGCCTTGCTGGTGCAGGCCCTCTGGCGGCTTACTCCCATCATTCGGCGCCACTGGCTGGACCTGCTCATCGCCCTGCTGGCCCTGGCGGCCCTCTGGGCCAGGGTCAACTACCTCCTGGTTTTCCTGGCCGCGGGTTTCCTGAGGTTAATCCTGGGGTTCAGGTTTGCCCGGGAGGACAGCCCCGGGAGTGCGGCGGCCGTGAGCCCTGCCCTCAATTTCGGCCTGGTGGCCGTCCAGCTGGCAGCCACGGCGCTGGCCTTGGCCCTGGCCCTCTGGGGCCTGGGGCACCTGGACGCCAAACTGGGGCTGATGTCCTGGATTTTCCTCAAGGTCAGCGTGGTGGCCTTCGGGGGCGGCTACGCCATGATTCCCATCCTGCAGTGGGACATGGTGGACCACCTGGGCTGGCTCAGCCTGCGGCAATTTTTGGACGGCATCCTGCTGGGCTTCGTCACCCCCGGCCCCATCCTCATCACCGCCACCTTTGTGGGCTACTGGCTCAAGGGCTTGATCGGGGCCCTGGTGGCCACGGTCTCCATCTTTTTGCCGCCCATCCTGATGATCATCTTTCTGGCGCCGTTTTATCAGAGGATCAAAGAAGGGCGCTGGATGCGCCCCATCATTCAAGGGATTCTCGCCGCCCTGGTGGGGATGCTGGTGCTGGTGACGACGCAGATGGGGCTGACCGCGCTCACGGACCTCCCCTCCCTGGCCCTGATGGTGGGAGCCGGCATCGCCTTGATCGCCTTTCAGGTAAATCTCTTCTGGATTGTCGTGGCCTCCGCCTGCCTTTCCCTCCTCCTTTTTTAACTGGTCGCCAAGAATTTTCCCAGCCACTTCGGGTTTGTGGGGAGGTCTTTTAAGGAGGGCTGAGCCTGGACGGGTTAGAGATTTGCCGGTTTGCCGCTGGGAGGGCGGAATTCCCGGGCCGGCGGCAGCAGCGGGGTCTGGCGGCCGAACCAGCGCTCCAGGGCCTCCACGATGCGGGGAGCAGCCCGGCCGTCGCCGAAGGGGTTGGCCCCGGCGGTCATGGCCCGGTAAGCCCCGGCGTCGGTGAGCAGCCGGGCGGCTTCCCCCGCCACCGCCTCCCGGGAGGTGCCCACCAGGCGGGCCACCCCCGCGGCCACGGCCTCGGGCCGCTCCGTCACCCGGCGCATGATGAGCAGGGGTTTCCTCAGGGTGGCGGCCTCTTCGATGACGCCCCCCGAGTCGGTCAAAACCAGGTAAGCCCGGCGCATCAGGTTGATGAAGGCCAGGTAGTTCAAGGGCGCGGTGAGGTGAATCCCCTTGACCCCGGAGAGGAGGCGGTGCACCGGGCGGCGCACGTTGGGGTTAAGGTGCACGGGGTAGAGCACTGTCAGGTCGTCAAAGCGGGAGGCCAGGTCCCTCAGGGCCAGGCAGATCTCTTCCAGCTCCGGCCCCCAGGACTCCCGGCGGTGGGAGGTCACCAGGAGGAGGCGGCGGTCTTTCAAGGGGACGCGACCTGCCGGGGTGCCCCGGGGGGACCAGGGCACCTCCAGGACGGAGTGCACCGCGTCCACCACGGTGTTGCCGGTGACCGCGACTCTCTCCGCCGGCACCCCTTCCGCCAGCAGGTGCCGCCGGGCCAAAGGCGTGGGGGCCAGGTGCAGGTCCGTCAGCACTGCCGTGAGCTGCCGGTTGGCTTCCTCGGGGAAGGGGTTATCGCGGCTGTGGCTCCGCAAGCCCGCTTCCACGTGGGCCACCGGCACCTGGAGGTAAAAGGCCGTCAGGGCCGTGGCAAAGGCCGTGGTGGTGTCCCCCTGCACCAGGACCAGGTGGGGTTTTAGCTCCTGGAGGGCGGCCGCCATCTTCTGGAGCACCCGGGCCGTGAGCCCGGCCAGGTCCTGGTCGGGGCGCATCAGGCTGAGGTCCACCTCCGGAGTGAGGCGGAAGAACCCCAGAACCTGGTCCAGCATCCGCCGGTGCTGGGCCGTGGCCACCACCAGGGGCTGGAAGGCCTCGGGGCGGGCCCTCAAGGCCTTAACCACCGGGGCCAGCTTGATGGCCTCGGGCCGGGTACCCATCACCAGGACAATGCGTTTGGGGTCCTGCACCTGTCGCTCCCTCTCAAGCCTGCCGGGGCTGCTCGGGAAAGACCAGCCGGATGGACCCCACCCCCCGGCCCCCCTGAACCGGGGACACGGCGCCGCACAACGGGCACTCCGCCAGGGGGCTCACCTCGTGGGGGTCCACCTGCCCTTCCGGCAAGGGTCCGGTAAAGCCGCACTGGGGGCAGCTCAGGGTGACGGGCTCCACCACCAGCGTCAGGCGGGAGCCTGCCAGGGCGGTGCCCTGCGCCAGGACTTCGTAAGCCTGGCGGGCGGCCGCCTGGGAGTGCATCTCCAGGGCCCCCAGGTGGAGCTCCACCTCCAGGCCCGGGCCGGGAGGCCCCTCCGGGGACTTTTCCAGCTCCTTGAGGATGGCGGCCACCACTTCCTGCATCAGGGAAAATTCGTGCACATGACCCTCCCTTTTCCCTCCCTCAGGACTTGGGCCGGGCCCCGATCTGCGCGGCGATCTCCTCGGAAGCCCTGACCACCGCGTCCTGGGCGGCCGGGGACAAACCGGGCCGGACCTCCTCCGGGATGCCCGCCACCTGGGCCACCAGCACGGTGATGTCCAGGCCCCCCTGGTCCTTAAGCTCCTGAAGCAGGTTCACCGTGGGGAACTGGTGCAGGGAGAAATCCGCGGTTTTGGCGGCGGGGATGCCTTCCACCGGGATTTCAAAGACCTCCCCGGCGCGGTGGTCCGGATAGTCCACCGCATCCACGATGATGATTTTCTTCGGTTTCTGCTCACTCAGGGCCAGGTCGAAGAGAATCTCCCGGATGGAGGTGCCCACGTCCAGGACCAGGGCGTCCCCGGGGAGGGCGTAGTGCTCATGCAGGTACTGGGCCACCGCCGGGCCGAAGCCGTCGTCGCCAAACAGGATATTCCCGCAACCGAAGACCAGGACTGATTTGTCAAATAAGTCGGGCATGGCCTCAATTGGATAGAAGGTTTTCGCGTTCAGGATATCCTGTATCATTCCATAAAATAGTCATATGCCATATTCATAAATCCTGTGATGAATTCTTTATTCTTTTCAATCTCACCTTTAGTAATTCTAAATCGATATGCTCTATCATATTTGCCATAACCTATATAATCCAGTCCTGAATTCTCTATCTCTTCTTGAAAATCATCGGATTGTTTCATATGAATATGGAGTATTAAATGTTTCTTTTTGGCGATAAACGTTACGAAATTTTTAGTTTTCCCATCCTTTGAGAGCCCGATATAATATTTACGCTTATGTCCTTAGCTCCGAGAATGTGATGGTAGTTGAATTGAGGCAAGCATGAAGCATCCGGTTAAACATTTGGGGTTCCCAAAAGCGGCGGTTAAAACGGTAACAA